>Ga0070668_100002661_pt1 | contig 13135 bp, 10 predicted proteins | sample KBSS43metaG_FD_64661 | JGI IMG/M metagenome (GOLD analysis project Ga0070668, IMG submission 64661) | Switchgrass rhizosphere microbial communities from Kellogg Biological Station, Michigan, USA - KBS S4-3 metaG | ecosystem: Host-associated > Plants > Roots > Rhizosphere > Soil ... | reverse complement strand
GCTCTGGGCAATCACCGGCGCGACGGGCACCCGCAACGAGGACGCGCAACGGATCGCAGTGCTGCTCGCGCAAGGTGGCGAATTCGCGTTCGTGCTGTTCACGGCGGCGCAGGCTACGGGAATCCTGCGCGGCGAAACCGCGCAGTTCCTCGTGCTGGTGGTCACGGTCTCGATGCTGCTCGCGCCGCTGTCGTTCGTCCTGCACGAGCGCTTGCTCGAGCGTTGGCTCGATCGCAGGAAACCCCCGGAATTCGATCTCATCGATGGACCGGGCAATCCGGTGATCATCGCCGGCTATGGACGCTACGGACAGATCGTGTCGCGCGTGCTGCGCATGGCGGGCATTCCGTTCACTGCGCTCGAAGTCAGCTACCAGCAGGTCGACTTCGTGCGCAAGTTCGGCAACAAGGTGTACTACGGCGACGCGTCGCGGCTGGAATTGCTGGAATCGGCCAAGGCGCGTGACGCCAAGCTCTTCGTGCTGGCCATCGACGACGTCGAGGCGTCGGTCAAGACAGCGGCGCTCGTGCGCAAGCACTTTCCCGACCTGCCGATACTGGCGCGCGCGCGCAATCGCGTGCATTACTACCGCTTGCGCGACCTTGACATCGAGGCGATCGAGCGCGAGACGCTGCTGTCGAGCCTGGAAACGGCGCGGCATGCGCTGGAACAACTCGGACTCGAGCCGGCGCAGGCATTGCGCGCGGTGCAGCTGTTCCGCGAACACGACGCGCGCCAGCTCGAAGCGCAATACGCGGTGCGCCAGGATGAGGCGCAACTGATCCAAACGGCCGCGCAGGCGGCAGCGCAGCTTCAGGAACTGTTCGAGTCGGACGTCAAGGCGGAAGCGCCGAAGCCGCGGACTTCGTTACCCCAGGACGGATGACGCGCGATCAGGCGCCGTTCCCTTTCCGCGCAACCGCCCCACCTGCCATGCGGCGCCCGCCAGGAACAGCACGAACAGGACGCCGGCCGCGGTCTTGAGCTCGGGCGCATCGGCGTTGGGCAGCAGCGGCGCGCCGAGCGGCAGGCGCGTGGTCGTTTCGGTGACGGCGGGAATCATGTGGAAGAGGAAGGTCGCCGTGTAGCTGATCGTCTCGACGTAGGCCGAGGCGCGGCCGAACAGCGACGTGCGTCCGGCGACCCAAGCGATGCCTAGTACGACAAGCGTGATGATCCCGAGGATGTGCGGATTGCCGAAGCCTCCGTGCTCGAAGATGCCGAATCCCGTCAGACACGTCAGGACGGTGGTCCAGAAGTACACCTTGCCCACCGGCAAGCCTGCCGGAATCCTGCCATAGCGGAAAAATGCGATGACGCCAGCGGCCACCGCGATGAGGCTGATGGCGGTATGGACAACACCGAGCTGCGTCAATCCGAACATGACAATCTCCTTGAGGTGGAAGAGGCGCGAAAGCGGGTCAAGGTGGCGGAGGATCGCGCGCGTCGCGCAGCGACGTCGTAAGGTGGCCGACCACGACGCGCTCGCAGACGACGAAGAGCACGAAGAACAGTATGCTGAAGAAAGCCGCGCCGAGGATCTCGACCAGCTGTCGCAACGCGCCGTCCTCGATCACCTGCGCGCCGTACATGCGGAAGAGGTCGATGTTGGCCATCAGCACGACGTACAGGTTGATGGAAACGGTGCCGGACAACAGGAAGAACGCGCCCATCAGCAGGAACGCGAGCAGCGGATGCCTGCGCAGGAACGCTATCGAATGCTGCAACACGGGCATCGAGGCCACTCCCGCGGCTGGACCGCCTTCACCGGTGCGCCAGTGTACGAAACTCGGCCGGGCTTGGCCACAATGTTGCGACGTCGCGCCGGCGCCTCATGCACCAAAACGCGTCAGGGAGAAGGCGCCCAGGTCGATGCGGGCCGCGCCATCCATCACACGTTGCGCCAGCGCCTCGCCGATCGCCGCCGAATGCTTGAAGCCGTGACCTGAGCACGGCGACGCGACGACGACTCGCGTCGCGCCGGGAAGCGCGTCGATGACGAAGCCGAAATCCGGCGTGACCGTGTACAGGCACGTCGTGGCCTTCACGCATCGGCTGCTCAGACCCGAAATGTAAGGGGCGACATAGTCGTCGTATACCGCGCGCACTTCACCGTCGGACACTCGGCGCTCGACCGATTCGGGGGTGGTCGCCGCGAAGTAGCTTTCGGTGGCCACCTTCAGCCCACCGCGGGTGCCGTCGACGGCCGGAAAGCCATAGATGCCCTGCGGTCGTCCCTGCAGTTCCCAGATGAAGACCGGAAAATTCGCCGGCAGGAACGGCCCGACAGGACCGTCGATATCGAACCAGCACAACACCTGCCGGTAGATCGTGAAATGCCGGGAGAGCGATGCATCGACGAGTCCCGGAAGCCACGGGCCCGCGGCGACGATCAGTGCGTCGGCCGCGTACGTGTCGCGGTCGGTGGTGACCGTGACACCGTTGTCGGAAGCGTCGAATGCCGTCGCGACTTCGCCCCGATGCAGCTCCGCTCCGTGTTGCGCGGCCAGCGCGAGCTGCACCCGAACGCATTCTTCGGGTCGCACGAAACCGGCGCCGGGCTCGAAGTAACCCGACTCGTCGTCGGCAATCCGGAATTGGGGAAACCGGCGCCGGACCTGCCGCGCATCCAGGATTTCGTGTTCGATGCCGTACTTCTCCGCGGCTGCGACCGTGTTCGCGAAGAAGTCGTCGGTGTGGCACTGCGACGTCCGCGCCTTGCTGGACAGGACCAGGCCTCCGTGAGCCACGAGCAGCGTGCTGCCGGTCTCGCCCTCGAGCTCGCGCCAGATCTGGTGCGAGCGCATCGCGAGCGGCGTGTACTGCGCGCCTTCTCCGATCGCCAGTCGCGTGATGCGGGTGTCGCCGTGCGTCGAGCCGTGTTCGTGCGGCGGCGCGAAGCGGTCGATGCCGAGGACGGAATTGCCCCGGCGCGCCAGCTGCCACGCAGCGGCGCTGCCCATCGCGCCCAAGCCCAGCACGATGGTTTCGAATCGTTTCATGCGCGAGGCGCGTCAGACGTTCAGGCTGGCCGGGGAAAGGTAGCGCTCGAGAAACGTGTCGAACGGCAACGTGTCCGCGGCCTCGATGGCGTGTTGCCTGGCGAGCGACTCCTCGGCCAATTGCGCGAAATGCGCGCCGACGTCGGCGGCGAGCGGCAGATTGAGAATGGTCTCGCGATGCGCCGCCGACTGAGCCAGGACGAAGCGGACGTAGGAATTTTCGTAATCGCGCGCCATGGCGTCGAGAACCCGTGCCGATGGCGTGGCGACAGGATCGTGAAGGGCGGCGACCGCCGCGGCTATCGCGTCGCGATGCGCGCGGGACCCGGTTGCGGCATCCAGCGCCTCCGCGATGGGCGCGCATTCCGCGAGCACCTCCGCACCCCACTCGCCCAGCGGAACCTCCCGCGATCCGTTGGCGAGCTTGAGTCCCGGCTCGCGGCCGCGCTCGGCGACCCGCCGCTTGTTGCGCACGATGGCGCCAAGTTCCTCGGGCGTATCGGGCGGACTGTCGCGCAGCAGGCAATTGAGCAGGTACACGTCGAGGAAGTGCAGGGTGCCAAGGGTAATGCCAATAGGGCAGAATGGATCGAGGTCCATGAGCCGCACCTCGACGTACTCGACGCCGCGCTCGCGCAGCGCGTGCAGCGGACGCTCGCCCGGCCGGATCACGCGCTTGGGACGGATCGTGCCGTAGAACTCGTTCTCGATCTGCAGCATGCTGGTGGCGAGTTGGCGGTAGTCGTCGCCGGTGCGAACGCCGATATCCTCATAGGGCCGGTATGGACGGGTGAGCGCGTCCTGCAGCGACGCCGCATAACTTTCGAGGCTGTTGTAACTTACCTGGAGCGAGGACTGTGCGTCGCTCTGGTAGCCGAGGCGGCCCATCCGCAGCGAAGTCGCGTACGGGAGATAACGCGTGCCTTCGCCAAGGCGCTGCAACTCGTGCGGACGTCCGGCGACGAAACTCGAGCACACTGCGGGAGACGCGCCGAAAAGATACAGCAGCAGCCACGAGTGACGGCGAAAATTGCGGATCAGCGCGAAATACGCGTCGTTCGACTGCGCGCCCGGCAGCGAGAAGTTGTAGTGGATGCCGGAAATGGTCTGCATGCGCCGGCCGTAGCGATAGGACAGGCCGGTGCGATAGACGTGCTTCGCGCGGCCCACGTTGGACGTGCCGTACTGGCCGAGCGGTATGGAGCTATCGCCGGGCAGCCCGCAGGGCATGCTCGCGCACCACAGCAGCTCGTCGCCGATCGCGCGATACACCACCTGGTGGATCTCGGTCAGCTCCCTCAGGCAATCCTCCGCATTGCGGTGGACGCCGGTGATGAGCTCGAGCTGCGACTCGCTGAAGTCCGTCGTGATGTGCGGGTGGGTCAACGCCGAGCCCAGCCGCGTTGAATGCGGCGTGGTCGCGAGCTTGCCGTCCGGCCGCACGCGCAGGCTTTCCTTCTCGATGCCGCGACGCAGATCCTTAAGAGTCTCCGGCGGCAGCGCTTGCAGGCGTTGTACAAAGGACATGGCGCACTCGAAAAGGATGCAGACAATGCCACCGACGACGCGTCGCGAAATGCCGCGGCTGCCGGGGATGGAAGGGACGCGCATTGTATAACGGGCTTTGCGACCCGCTCCGGTGGCGCGCGAACCCGACTAATGGCAGACTCGAATTCCCATGAGCGCCCTGCCCAGCGGCACAGTCACGTTTCTCTTCACCGACATCGAAGGGTCGACGCGCCTGTTCGAACGCCACCCCGAGGCAATGAAGGAAGCGCTGGTCCGCCACAACGCGTTACTGCAACGCTCCATCGGCGCGCATCGCGGTCACGTGTTCCAGGTTCAGGGCGACGGCTTCTGCGCCGCGTTCGAGGAATCCGGCGACGCTCTGGAGGCGGCGCTCGACGCGCAGCGCGCGCTGCACGAGGAGCGCTGGGGCGACGTCGGTGCGGTGCGCGTACGGATGGGGCTGCACACCGGCAGCGTAGAAGCGCGCGGCGGCGAGTACGACTCGTCGCTGACACTGGCGCGCGTGCAGCGCGTCATGTCCGCGGGGCACGGCGGACAGACGCTGCTGTCGTCGGCCGCGGCGGACCGCGTCCGGCAGGCGCTGCCCGCGGGAACGACGCTGCGCGATCTTGGTGCGCACAAGCTGCGCGGCATAGCGGAAGCGGAAACCATCTACCAATTCGTCGCCGCCGATCTTCCGTCGGCGTTTCCGCCGCTGCTGGTGGAGGACGTTGCCGCTGCGAATCCCACGGCCCTATCGCAGCTGGTGCGTGGACAACTGGTCGGACGTGGCAGCGAAGCGGCGCAGCTGCGCGAATACTGGGCCAACGCGCAGCAGGCGCGCGGGCAGCTGGTGCTGCTGTCGGGCGAGCCGGGCGTCGGCAAGACGCGGCTGGCGCAGGATCTGGTGGCGCATGCGCAAAAAAGCGGCGCGACGCTGCTGCGCGGTGGCTGCTACGAGTATGAGGCCACCACGCCGTACCTGCCTTTCGTCGAAGCGTTCCGCGAGTGGACGCGCCGGCAAGGTGTGGAACAGTTGCGCGCGGCGCTCGGCGCCACGGCGCCCGAAATCGCCAAGTTCGCACCTGAGATCGAAGCCAAGCTGGGCGCGCTCACACCCAATGCGCCGCTGTCGCCCAGCGAGGAACGGATGCGCCTGTTCGACAACGCCGCGCGCTTCCTGCGCGGCCTCGCTGCGGAGCGCGGCTTGCTGTTGTTCATCGACGACGTTCACTGGGCGGACCAGGGCACGCTGTCGCTGCTGCATTACCTGCTGCGGCATCTGCGCAACGATCGCGTCCTCTTCCTGGTCGCGTACCGCGAGATTGAGCTCGATCGCACGCATTCGCTGGCGGGTGCCTTGGTGGAATGGAACCGCGAGCGGCTGGGAACGCGCATTGCGCTCTCCCGCCTGACCCGCGCCGACACCGGGACGCTGCTGGCGACGCTGTTCGGCGTCACCACGGTGTCGGACGAATTGGCGGAAGCGCTTTACCGCGAGACCGAAGGCAATCCATTCTTCGTCGAGGAAGTCATCAAGTCGCTGATCGAGCAGGGTGAGATCTATCGCGACGGGGACCGCTGGGGTCGCAAGGAGACGCACGAGCTGGCGATTCCGCAGAGCGTGAAGGAAGCGATCGGACGAAGGCTCACGCGGCTTTCAGAACCGACGGTGGACGCGCTGCGCACGGCCGCCGCGCTGGGCAAGGTCTTCCCATTCCGGGAGCTGGCCGCCGTTTCCGCGGCCGGCGAAGACGCGTTGCTCGATGCGCTCGACGAGGCCACCGCCGCGCAGCTGATCCGCGCGGGCAGCGGCGGTCCGGGGGCGACTTCCGGAGGCGGCGACGACAACTTCGCGTTCACGCACGACAAGATCCGCGAAGTGCTCTATGAAGAACTGAACCCCATTCGCCGCCGGCGCCTGCACCAGCGCATCGGCGAGGCGCTGGAAAAGACCTACGACGCGTCCGTGCGCGACGGCGAGGTGACGGGACCGGGCGCCGACCAGCATGCGCAGGATCTCGCGCACCATTTCATGCAGGCCGGGGACCTGCCGCGATCGCTCGCCTATGCGCAGCGCGCGGCGCGCAATGCCATGCGCGTGTTCGCGCTGGACGAGGCGCTCAAGTTCCTGGACCAGGCACGGGAGTCGGCCGAAGCGCTGCATCGCGAAGACGTGCTCGCGCACGTGTACGAGCAAATCGGGGACGTTCACGATTCGCGTGGAACCACGCAACCCGCGGTCGAGGGTTTCGAGCAGGCACTCGCGCGCGTGAGCGCGCCCGCCGATCGTGCCGCGCTGAAGGCAAGGATCGGCAGCGTGTACTGCCAGGTCGGCGACGCGCGCGGGCTCCCGTTTCTCGAAGCGGCGCTGGCCGAGCTCGATCCGGGCACGCAGACGAATGAGCTGGCGCTGTCACTGGCATTCATGGGCCGCTACTACCATTACCGGACAGAGCAACGCAAAGCCATCGAATTTCTGGAACGGGCCCGGCAACTGGCGGAACCGCTCGATGACGCCGCGACGCTGGCGGCAATCTATTCCTTCCTGGCCGGCGCCAACCAGCACATGCTGACCTACCCCGAGAGCAATCGCTGGGCGCGCAAGAGCATCGAATTCGGCGAACGCAAGAATTTTCCGCACTCGATCGCCAACGGCTATGAATTCCTGGCGGAGAATTGCGCCGGCCGAGGTCTTTGGAAGGATGCGCTCGCCTATGCCGAGCGCGACCGCGAGTTTGCCGCGAAGAGCGGGTCGCTGGCGCGGACGGCATGGGCCGGCTTTGCCACCGTGCAGGCCCTGCATGGCACCGGTGAACTGGTTGCTGCGCGTCAGGTCGCAGAGGCAACGTTGGAGATGTGCGGGCAGATCGGCGAAACCCGGCTGGCGACGTGGCTCGATCCAATGCTCACCATCGTCACGGCGGACCTGGGCGACGACGATGCGGCAAGGATGCATGCCGAACGGGGCTGGGCGCGCGCGCAGGGACTGGACCAGCTGGTTCTGACGACGTGGGCGCTGCACGCGGCGGGCCGGGCTGCAATGCAGCGTGGCGACGTCGTCGATGCGATGCGCTGGTACGAGCAGTACGTCCCGCTGGTGCGGGAGACCGAAAACGCGCTGTCCCGCAACCTGATGCTGGGATGCGCGGCGGAGGCCTTTCTGCACGCGGGCCGCGTCGACGAGGCCGCGCGCATGGTGCGCCAGGCCATCGAGATCGGCGAATTCGCCGCGTCACCGCATTACCTCGGTATCGCCTGTCGCGTCCACGGCCAGATTCTTGCGGCGCAGGAGCGGTCCACGGAAGCGCTACACGCGTTCAGCCGCGCAGTCGCCCTGTTCGAGGAGACGGGCAGCCGTTTGGAGCTGGGTCGAGTATTGTGCCGTCGTGCGGCGTTGACTCTGGTGCATGGAGACGCCAGCGCGCAGGCGGCCGCCCGGTCGGAACTCGCAGCCGCACGCGATTCCTTCGCCGCGATGGGCGCGGCGCATGACCTTGCGAAGGTGCAGCGCCAACTCGAACCATCCGGAGGCCACGATTGATTCCAAAATCCGGCAAGTCCGACCAGTCGAAACTCGACCGCATCGTTGCCGACGCGCGCCGCGCAGGCGAGCAGCGTTCAAGTGGCTACCGCGAACAGGCGCTGAAGATCTATCCGTGGATCTGCGGCCGCTGCGCGCGCGAGTTCGACCGCAGCAACGTGGTGCAGCTGACCGTGCACCATCGCGATCACAACCACGACAACAACCCGCCCGACGGCAGCAACTGGGAATTGCTGTGCGTCTATTGCCATGACAACGAACACGCGCGCCAGATCGAGCTCGCGCGGGGGCATGGCTCGGCCGGCGCCGCCCCTGAATCGCGCGCGACGCACCAACCGTTCGCCGACTTGAAGTCGCTGCTGAAGCGCAAGACCTAGCCGGCGCGGCTTCCGATCAGCGCGAGAAACTCCTCGCGGGTGGCCGTGGATTCGCGGAACTGGCCGACGACCGATGACGTCACCATGACCGAGTTCTGCTTCTCGACGCCGCGCATCATCATGCACAGATGCTGCGCCTCGATCATGACGCCCACGCCGGTGGCGCCGATCGAGTCCATGACCGCTTGAGAGATCTGCTCGGTCAACCGTTCCTGCAGCTGCAGGCGCCGCGCGTACATGTCGACCAGCCTGGCCAGCTTGCTGACGCCGAACACGCGGCCGTCGGGAATGTAACCGATGTGGCAGCGGCCGAAGAAAGGCAGCATGTGGTGCTCGCAGAGGCTGTAAACCTCGATGTTCTTCACGATGACCATGCTGTTGGTCTTCTGCGTGAAGATGGCGTTGTTGATGAGCTTGTCGATGTTGGTCCGGTTGCCGGATGTGAGGAAGGCGTAGGCCTGCGCCACCCGGAGCGGCGTGCGCTGCAGGCCCTCGCGGTCCGGGTCTTCGCCGATCTCGACCAACAATTCGCGGATCAGCGCCTCGATTCTTGCGACGTTCGGTTCCATGTTCTCGATCCTTGGGTTCGCCATGACGCAATCATACGGCCTTCGAGCCGTGGTCGACGGGACGAGGCGCCGGTGAACGGCATCGCGCGTGTGGCTATGCTGGTTCCTGCGCGCCGACGCCGATCAGCCTGGATACGCGAATGGGCACGTCCGCGCGCTGAAATTCCAGCACACGATCCTGCAGCTTGCGGTCCGCCATCGTCATCCGTGTCCGCAGCCGGACGTATTCCGCCCACGAATTGATGATGTAGCGCTCGACATAGCGGCCATCCTCGGCCACGTCGCGAAAGACGCGCCAGCTCGTGGCGCCGTTGCGCCGGCGCGTCGGCTCGATGGCGTGAATCGCGCGCAGGAAATCATCGCGCAGCTCCGGATCGACCTGATACTCGATCTGGATCAGGACCGGACCATCGTTCGGGAGTGGCTCGACGGCAATCGCAAGGTCGGGCAGTTGCACCGCGGGAGTGACATCGGCTTCGTTGCCCATCGCTACGCTGACGCGGCGACTGAACAGATTCAGCACGAACATCACCGTTGCCGACGTGGCGAGCGCCACGCGCGTCCCGCCCGTCGATGCCAGCGCGCCCCACAGCACGCTACCCAGCGCCAGGCTGGCCTGCACCGCGACCAGGTTCATGGCGACAGCGCGTGCGCGCACCCAGGCGGGCGCGGTGCTCTGCGTTCCCGCCGACAGGCTCGCGAGCACGCACACCCACGCGACGCCGGCGCCCAACGCGCCGGCCAGTGCGATCGCGGTAATGTCGGTCGCGGCGATGAGCAGCGTTGCCGCCGTCCACAACAGGACACCCGACGTCACCACGGCGTTCAGCGTCCTGCTTTGCAACTGGCGCGGAATCGAAAGCGCGCCGATGACCGCGCCGATGCCGAAGCTCGCCGAGAGGAGGCCATAACCGCCGGCGCCGAGATGGAGCTGGTCGCGCGCGATCACCGGCAGCAGCGCCCACAGTGAACTCGCGCAGACGCAGAAGCTCAGGTTGCGAATGATCAGCGAGCGCATCGGGCGCGAATGCCGCGCATAGCGCAGGCCCGCCTGCACGCCGGAGATCAGCGTTTCTGGTACGCCGGGAAGCGCCAGGTCGCGCGGCTTCCACTTGGTTACGGCGACGATCATGAGGATGAAGAAAAGCCCGCTGGCGATCATCGCGCTGCCCGTACCGAGCCATGCCGCAACGGCGCCGGCGAGAGCCGGACCGACGGCGCGAGCCACGTTGAAGGCCACGGCGCCCAGGGCGACGGCGCGCGGCAACTCGATGCGGGACACGAAGCTGTTGATGCTTGCCTGCTGCGCCGGCATGTAGAACGTGAAACCGGCGCCGATCAGGAACGTCAGCGCCAGCAGCGACGCTGGCCCTGTGAATCCGGAAAGGGTAGCGATTCCCAGGATCAAGGTGGCCGCGAGCAGGACGTACTGCGTCACCAGGATGACCTTGCGCCGGTCGACGATATCCGCGAGCGCGCCGGCCAGCAGGCCGAACAGCAGCGACGGCGCTGTGCTCGCTGTCTGTACCAGCGCCACCATCAACGCCGACGGCGTCAGCGTCGCCATCAGCCACGCGGCGACCGTCGCCTGCATCGTGTAGCCGAGCGCGGCGCCTATGGAACCCATGTAAAACAGGCGAAACGGCGCGTGCCGCAGCGGCGACGACTCGAGCAGGTGGGAAAGAAGCGCGGTTGCGGAACGGGCCACGCGTGCAGTCTAGCAGCCCGCGCGCTTGCCAACGGAAGGCAGCGGCTCCATCATCCTGCGATTTCACTACCACACCGCGACGAATACCATGCAGACAGCCGACGAGGTCGACTACGTTTCCGGCAAGACGCGCGTATTCGGTATTGTCGGACACCCGATCGCGCAGGTTCGATCGCCGGAAATGTTCACGGCGGAGTTTCGTCGCCGCGGCGTCGACGCGATCCTCGTTCCGTTGCACGTGTTGCCCGAAGACTTCGCCGCAGTCATGCCGCAACTGCAGCGGCTGCAGAACCTCGGGGGACTCGTGTTCACGATCCCCTATAAGGTGCAGGCATGCGTGCTTGCCGGGACGCTAGGCGATCAGGCGCAGGCGGTGGGGGCGATCAACGCGCTGGGAAGAGCCGCGGATGGCCGGTGGCATGCGGACATCTTCGATGGACTGGGCTGTGTCGAGGCGTTCCGGCGGAGGTCGATATCATTCGCCGGCAAGCGCGTGATGCTGTTGGGCGCGGGAGGGGCCGGCTCCGCGATCGCCGTCGCGATCGGCGGCGAACTACCCGCCGCGCTGCGCATCTACGACGTCGACGCCGGGCGCGCCGAGGCGCTCGCGCGCAAGGTCGTACTTGCCAGCCCCGGCGTCGAAGCGATCGCGGGTGCGCCGACGCTATCCGGCGTCGACATCCTTCTTAACGCTTCTCCGGTCGGCATGCTGGGCGATGCGCGGATGCCGTTCGAGGTGGCGGCCTTGCCGCGCGAACTGGTGGTGTTCGATGCGATCGTCAAGCCGGAGCGCACACCCTTGCTGGCGCTGGCCGAGTCCTGCGGCTGCACGACGATCTACGGCCGCGAAATGATGCGCGGCCAGATCTCCCGGATGGTCGACTTCTTCCTCGCGTGAAGGCGGCGCTAGCGGCGTGGGCCGTCAGCGGTCCGCACCCGCGGGTGCGCGCAACATGCGGATCATGCGAATCGCCGTTTCGCGCCCGGAGTAGTAGCCGGGTACGCGCAGCGTTTCCTCGAAGCCGATGGCGCGATAAAACGCATGGGCGTCCGTGTTGCCCGCGCGCAACTCCACGTGCAAGGACGCGACCCCCGCGATTTTTGCCGACTCGACGAGCCATTGGATGATGCGCCGCGCCACGCCGCGCCGCCGGAAAGGCGGACACACGGCCAGCAGCACGAGGTGCGCGCGCTCGTCGCCGAACTTCATTATTCCAAAGCCGGCCACGCCATCGGCATGACGGGCGACGAGCGTTACAGTCTCGACGTCGGCGATGAGCTGCCGGACGGATTGCGTGCGGTAGCGCCAGCCGAGCCCGTCCTCGATCAGGTCGCGCGACATCCCCGCAAGCGTCGCGGCGTCGCTTGCTTCGGCAAACTGCAACGTGATGTCCTCGAGGGCCACGCGCGGATTCTGCCACGATGCACGTCAGTGGGACATTGTCCCGGACCGTGCGGACTTGGGCGATAATCCCCAGCTCACGTAAACGGTGCGGATGGCTTCCATGAAAATCGAACGCGCGAAGTACGGTGACGCGGTGACGCGCGGGAGGAGGAAACCTGGCCCGGCGGCGGCCAAACGCAGATTCCTGGGTGTGCTGGCCGGGGTCGTAGCCGCGTCGCTTGTCCCGCGCACATTCGCTCAGAGCGGTTATCCGAACAAGACCATCAAGATCATCGCCCCGGTGCAGCCGGGCGGTGGCGTCGACCTGGTCGCGCGCACCATCGCCGACCGCCTGGGCAGGGCGCTCGGACAGTCCATCATCGTCGACAACCAGAGCGGCGGTGGGGGAGTGGTCGGGTCGATGGCCACGGCGCGCGCGGCGCCCGACGGCTACACGCTGATGGTCGGATACGTCGGCACGCACGGGACCAACCCCGCGGTGCGCAAGCTCCCCTACGACGCGGTGAAGGACTTCACGCCCATTGCCATGGTGGGGGGCACGCCGAATATCCTCGTAGTTCCGCCGTCGGTCCCGGTGAATTCGCTCAAGGAGTTCGTGGCTTATGTGAAAGCGAATCCGGGCAAGCTGTCCTATGGTTCGTCGGGCCCGGGGACGCTTACTCACCTGGCGATGGAGCAGTTGAAGGTGGCGGCCGACCTCGACGTCGTGCACGTCCCGTATCGCGGCATCGGACCGGCGATCACCGACATACTCGGCGGGCAGACGCAGGCGCTGTTTCCGGGCCTTGCTGCCGCGCTGCCGCACATCAAGGCGGGCAAGATGAAGCCGCTGGCGGTGACGGGAACCCGCCGCCATCCGTTGCTGCCCGACGTGCCGACGTTCGAAGAATCCGGCTACAAAGGTTTCGACGGTGTCCAGTGGTACGGCATCGTCGGCCCGGCCAAAATGCCGGTACCGATCGTTAAGCAGCTGAACGAGGAGATCAACAAGTTGCTCGCGAATCCGGAATTGCGCGAACGC
>Ga0070668_100002660_pt1 | contig 13135 bp, 13 predicted proteins | sample KBSS43metaG_FD_64661 | JGI IMG/M metagenome (GOLD analysis project Ga0070668, IMG submission 64661) | Switchgrass rhizosphere microbial communities from Kellogg Biological Station, Michigan, USA - KBS S4-3 metaG | ecosystem: Host-associated > Plants > Roots > Rhizosphere > Soil ... | reverse complement strand
ATCACGAGTCCCTGCTGCAGCAGCGGGTGCGGGAAGTTGATCACCGCGTGGCGCCAGCAGGGAATGTCGACGGCGCCCTCGTCACCCCGGTCCAGCGATGCGATGAGGTCGTCGCCGTCGTCGTACAGTCCGTAACGACGGGCGAGCTCGATCGGCACCCGCTTCACCTGCGATACGCGCGCCAGCGCCTCGCTCATCCGGTCGGCGAACGCGAGGTCGAGCGGCAGCGTCACCCATTCGTCCGGATAATTCTTGAACTCGGCGACGGTTGCGTCCTTCAGGCGCGTCTCGATCGGGAGCAGGCGAATCGACGGCGGCCGGGTGGCGTCGTACAGGAGCTCGGTCGGGCACATCGTCGTGCGGCCCGCCGACGACGGCAACAGCCGCTGGCCGAAGTCGGCGAAGAAAATCGCGTTGATCAACTCGGACTTGCCGCGCGAGAACTCCGCGACGAACGCCACGACCAGCTTGTCCTGGTGCAGGCGCTCGAGCAGCTGCTGGACCTTGAGATCGACGTGGGCGTCGGCGAGATCCTGCTGCGACAGCCATTCGTGCAGCGATGAAATCCCCGCCGACAGCCGGCGTCGCCAGTCGCTGTACGCCTCGAAGCGGGCCGCGAGATCGCGCGATTGGACCATGGACTCCCCGTCTCCGTGGATCATTGGGCGGCCGAAGAAGCCGCGAATCCTACCTGTGAAGCACAACCCGTGCCGCCCGCCGCGGGCGGCGCCGGGACACTCGCGCTTGCCGGCAGGCGAAAGGGGTGAGCTGTGGCTGTGGCCAGTGAGTGGCGCCAGATTCATGGCAGCCAAAGGCACCAGGGCGTCAATTTTGCATCAACGCACCAGCCACTAACGGCCCACCACTCGCGACTCTTGGTGACCGACGTCCGCGCGCCGTTTCACGTCACGCCGCCGCCTATTTCTGGCATTTCGGACAGTAGAACGATGCCCGCGCGCCGATCCGCCGGACCCGAACGGTCGTTCGGCAGACCCGGCACGGTTGGCCGGCGCGCCCATAGACGTAGTAATCGAGCTGGAATTGTCCCGGTTCCCCGCCGGTGTCGACGAAGTCGCGCAGCGTGGATCCGCCCTTGGCGATCGCTTCGGTCAGCACGATGCGGACCTCGCTGACCAGTCGCGCATATCGCGGCCGCGACACCTTGTTCGCCGGCGTCGACGGACGGATGCCGGCCCGGAACAACGCTTCGTTTGCATAGATGTTGCCGACGCCGACGACGAGGTGGTTGTCCATCAGCGCGAGCTTGACGGCGGCGCTGCGCCGGCGCGTCGTCCGCCACAGGTAGCCCGCGTCGAACGCTGCATCGAACGGCTCCGGGCCGAGGTCCTTCAGCAACGGGTGTGCGTCGGCAGCGCCCAACACCCACAGCATCGCGCCGAAACGTCGCGGATCGTGGTACCGCAGTGTCGTACCGTCGTCGAGCACGACGTCGACATGATCGTGCGGCCGCCGGGCCGGTGCCCGCGTATGCACGCGGAGACTGCCCGTCATACCCAGATGAACCAGCAGCGTGTCTGCGCCCAGGCGGAAGAGCAGGTACTTGCTTCGGCGGTCGACCGCGTCGATCGTTCGGCCAGCCAGCGCTCGTTCGAGACCGTCGGGAACCGGCCAGCGCAGCCGGCGGTCGTACACGTGGAGCGCCTTCACACGGCGACCCACGACGCGCGGAGCCACGCCGCGGCGCGTCGTCTCGACTTCGGGCAATTCGGGCATTGACGTAACCGGGGTTGGGCCGGACTCGGCCAATCGAGTCGGCGACAATTTGGACGGACGGTCCGCGGCGGCCGACCCAGGGGCAGTCGAACCACCGTTCATTTTGCCCTAAGATGCGTTCAATCCTTCCCGGAAAGCCATGACCCGCACCCCGCACCGTCTCGCCGTTGCCGTTGCCGCCCTGTTCGCCACGGTCGCGCTCGCCCAATCGCCGGTCCCCGGTCCCGAGAACGTCCCGCCGGCGCCGCGGCCGAGTCTATCCACCGACCTTTTCTACCGGATCCTGCTCGGCGACGTTGCGCTGCAGCGGGGTGATGCGGCGCTCGCAGCACGCGCCTATTACGAAGCCGCGCGCGAGGCCCAGGATCCGCGACTTGCGCGGCGCGCTGCCGAGATCGCGGTCGCCACGCGGCAGCGGGGCGTCGCGGAGGCATCGGCCAAACTGTGGCTCGATCTCGAACCGACGGCGGAACGGCCGCGGCAAATTCTCGCCGGCCTCACCACCGGTTCGGTCGGCCGTGAACCAATGCCGTCCGGCGCCGACGAGGAACTCAAGGCACGCCTCGAGAAGCTGCTGGCCGACGCCGCGCTCACGGGCGGGGGCGTCGGGGAGATTTTCCTGCAGCTCAATCGCGCGTTCGCTCAGCAGAACGACAAGCTCGCCGTTTATCGACTGGTCGATGAACTCGCGCGACCGTACGCAACCAGCGCGGAGGCGCAATTCGCCGTGTCGCTCGCGGCCTACAACACCGGACTGCCGGACGCGGCGCTGACGAAGGCCGCGCGCGACGCGATCGACCGGGCACTGGCCATCAATCCGGGCTGGGACCGCGCGGCGCTGTTGAAGAGCGACATCCTCGCTCGATCGTCGACAACCGCAGCGATCGAGTTCCTCGAGGACTTCACGCGACGCAATCCTGAAGCCAAGCCGGCCTTCGGCGCGCTTGCGCAGTTCTATGTCGAGCAAAAGCGCTACGCGGACGCGCGGCGGATTTTCGAGAAGCTGTGGAACAACGATCCGTCGGCACGCGAATTCGAGTTTGGTGCCGCGGCGCTGGCGTTCCAGATGAAGGATTGGGACGCGGCCGAACGGCTGTTTCTCGATCTGCGCAAGGCCGGCTACGGTGACAACGGCGCCGTCGAGCTGTATCTCGCGCAGATCGCCGAAGAGCAGAAGCGCTGGGACGAGGCGCTGACCCGGTACCGCGCGGTGCCGGACGGAGAGCGCGGCTGGCTCGCGAAGCTCCGCGTCGCCGCGATGTACGGCAAGCTCGGCCGCGTCGGCGAAGCGCGCCGTTACCTGTCCGATCTGCCTGCGGTGACGATCGAGCAGCGGATCCAGGTCCGCCAGGCGGAGGCGCAACTGCTCCGCGACGTTAACGACAATGCCGGTGCGTACGCGGTGCTTACCCAGGCGCTGGTCGAGCATCCGGACTCGCCGGACCTGCTGTACGACACGGCGATGGTCGCCGAAAAACTCGACCGGGTGCAGGAATCGGAAACCAAGCTCAAGCGCCTTGTCGAGTTGAAGCCCGACGATGCGCATGCGCTGAATGCGCTGGGCTATACGCTGGTCGACCGCACGTCCCGCGTCCAGGAAGGTTACGTGCTGATCGAGCGCGCGCTGAAGATCGCGCCCGAGGACCCGTTCATCCTCGACAGCATGGGCTGGGCGCTGTTCCGCATGGGCCGCCTCGACGATGCCGCCACCTACCTGCGGCGGGCGCTCGCCGAAAGACCCGACGCCGAGATCGCTGCGCATCTGGGCGAAGTGTTGTGGGCGAAAGGCGAGCGCGACGGCGCGCGCGCCGTCTGGCAATCGCAACTCACGATCCATCCGGACAACCCGGTGCTGCTGGAGACCGTCCGGCGCCTCGCGCGCTGACGGTGGCCGCCGCCGCCGGCTTTTCTCGAAGGCCGGCGTGCGTGAATGCGCGGACCGCGCGCCCGCCGGCGCGCCATCGCGACGTTGCGCGTTCCTGTGAGTGGCTGGTCGGCGCCGCGTGCGCCGTGCTGGCGGCCTGCGCGCCGCTGCCGCCCGTCGACCGTGTCGAGCCTCCGGCGGTCGAGGACGCAGCGTTCAATATCGCGGGGCGGCTGTCCGCAAAACGCGGCGCCGACGCCGTGGCAGCGAATTTCGAATGGACGCACACGCCGCTGGCCGATGCAATCACGCTGGCGACACCGGTCGGACAAACGCTCGCGCGGCTCGAAGGCGACGCCAGCGGTGCGTCGATCACGCTCGCCGATGGCAAGACCGCGCAGGCGCCCACGTTCGATGCGCTGACCGAGCAGGCGTTGGGCGTGCCGCTGCCCGTCTCCGGCCTCGCGTGGTGGATACGCGGTGCGCCGCGGCCCGGCACGCCGTCGCGAATCGAACGCGATCGTGCCGGTCGCGCCGGTGTCGTGCGACAGGATGGCTGGGAAATCGTGTACGCCTACGCCGATGACGCCGCGCCGACCGCGCGGCGTCTGACGCTTGCCTATCCGGATGTCGAGGTGCGCATCGTCGTCGACGCGTGGCGGCCTTGAACGCGGCCATGAAAAGCATGGTCGTCGCAGCGCCGGCGAAGGTCAACCTGTTCCTGCACGTCACCGGACGTCGCGCCGACGGCTACCACACGATCGAGTCGTTGTTCGCGCTGGTCGACCTCGCGGACGTCGTGACGCTCGACGTGCGCGACGATGGCGCCATCGTGCGCGCCAACGACGTCGCCGGCGTGCCCTTAGCGGACGACCTGGCGCTGCGCGCGGCGCGAGCGCTTCGGCTCGCGAGCGGCGTGCCCCTTGGCGTGACGCTCGCGATCGACAAGCGGATTCCGATTGGCGGTGGCCTGGGCGGCGGCAGTTCGGACGCCGCCAGCGTGCTGTTGGCACTGAACCGATTGTGGCGGCTCGGCCTGCCGCGCAGCGAGCTGGCGCGGATCGGCGCGACGCTTGGCGCCGACGTGCCTTTTTTCGTCGGCGGCGACAACGCGGTCGCCCGCGGTATCGGCGAGCAGTTGACCGCAGTGTCGTTGCCCCGCATCTGGCTGCTGCTCGCGCGGCCGCCGGTCGCGGTGTCCACCGCGCAAATCTTCGCGGCGCCGGAATTGACACGGTCGGCGCCGTCAGCGAAAATAGACGTCTTTTCCGAGGGTTATGGCCGTAATGATCTCGAAGCCGTCGCGGCGGCGAGATTCCCGGCGGTGGCCGCCGCGATCGCAGCACTCAAATCGGTGTCGCCTCACGCGCGGATGACGGGCTCCGGCGCGTGCGTGATCGCTGCCTTCGGAAACGAGCGCGAAGCGCAGCGGGCACGGCGCGCATTGCCGGCGACGATCGTTGGCACCGTCGTGCGAACGCTGGACCGGCATCCGCTCGCGGCATTTGCGTGAGGCGTGGCAACGGTAGCAGAGCGGGATCCAGGCAGGCATCCAGGCACAACGTGGCGCGGGCACGTCGATCGGACGGGCCGGCGCCGGGCACAGGTTTCCGCTGGGGAGTCGCCAAGTGGTAAGGCACCGGATTTTGATTCCGGCATTCGTAGGTTCGATCCCTACCTCCCCAGCCATTTTGTTCGAAGGGCAGGCGGCGTTCGCGCGTCGCTTGCCTTTTTTGTTTTCACACAGGTAACGTCCGCCCATGGCCTTCGAACGGATGCGCATCTTCACGGGGAACGCGAATCCCAAGCTCGCCGAGGCCGTGTGCAAGCACCTGAACATCAGCCTCGGCCGTGCCGTCGTCGGCCGCTTTTCCGATGGCGAGGTGATGGTCGAACTGCTGGAGAACGTCCGCGGCCGTGACGTCTTCATCCTGCAGTCGACGTGCGCGCCGACCAACGACAGCCTGATGGAAGTGATGGTGCTGGCCGATGCGCTGAAGCGCTCGTCGGCCGCGCGGATCACCGCGGCGATCCCGTACTTCGGCTACGCGCGGCAGGACCGGCGCCCGCGCTCGGCGCGCGTGGCGATCAGCGCCAAGGTCGTCGCCGACATGCTGTCGACGGTCGGTGTCCAGCGGGTGATGGTGATGGACCTGCACGCCGACCAGATCCAGGGCTTTTTCAACATTCCCGTCGACAACATCTACGCGACGCCGATCCTGCTCGGCGACGTGTGGAAGCAGAATTTCGAGGATCTGATCGTCGTGTCGCCGGACGTCGGCGGCGTCGTCCGCGCCCGGGCGATCGCCAAACGCCTCGACTCCGATCTCGCGATCATCGACAAGCGGCGGCCGAAGGCCAACGTCGCCGAGGTGATGAACATCATCGGCGACGTCGAAGGTCGTACGTGCGTGATCATGGACGACATCGTCGACACGGCGAACACGCTGTGCAAGGCGGCGACCGCGCTGAAGGAGCAGGGCGCGAAGAAGGTCGTCGCCTATTGCACGCACGCCGTGCTGTCCGGCGGCGCGGTGGCGCGGATCGCCGAATCGGACATGGACCAGATGGTCGTCACGGACACGATCCCGCTGTCGCCCGAAGCGCAGGCCAGCCCGCGTATCCGGCAACTGTCGTGCGCGCAGCTGCTTGCCGAGACGATGACGCGGGTATCGAATGAGGAGTCGGTTTCGTCGTTGTTCACCGATTGACGCGATGCGCGCAGGCGGAACGGGGCTAGGGATTAGGTGTTAGGGATTAGCTTGCCCATGTCGGACGCCTCGGTGTTTTGCTGCCTCTACACCGCAGGCACGCTAACCCTAATCCCTAACCCCTAACCCCGGCCCGTTAGGGCTTATTCGTGGAGTAACTCAATCGTGCCCGAAGCCATTGCGGCTGACCTGAGCGGAAAATCCGTCCTCATCACCGGCGCCTCGACCGGCATCGGTGCCGCCGCGGCGCGTGCGTTCGCGAAGGCGGGGTGCCGCGTCGCGATCCACTACAACGCGAGCCTGAACCGCGCCGAGGAAGTCGCCGCCGACGTGCGCTTCTCCGGTGCGCAGGCGTTCCTGGTCCGCGGCGATCTCACGTCGTCGTCGACGGCGCGCGAGGTCGTCGACGCCACCGCCGCACACTTCGGCGGTCTCGACATCCTGATCAACAATGCGGGCGGGCTGGTTCGGCGGGTGCCGATCGCGGAGATCGACGACGCGTTCTTCGACGCGGTGATGAATCTCAATGTGCGCTCGCTGGTTGCGGCGTGCTCGGCGGCGGTTCCGCACATGCGCCAGCAAGGGCGCGGCAGCATCATCAACGTGACATCGATCGCCGCCCGCCACGGCGGCGGCAGCGGCGCCGTGATGTATGCCGCCGCGAAGGGCTTCGTGTCGACGTTCACGCGCGGGTTGTCGAAGGAAGTCGTCAAGGACGGCATCCGCGTCAATGCGGTGTCGCCCGGTGTCATCACCACCCCGTTCCACGAACGCTATTCGACGCCGGCGATGCTCGAGACGTTCAAGGCGACGATTCCGATGGGCCGGCTCGGCACGGCCGACGAGTGCGCGGGTGCGTTCGTGTTCCTCGCGTCCGATCTGCTGTCGGGCTACGTGACGGGCCAGGTGCTCGAGGTGAATGGCGGGCAGCTGATGCCGTAGCGCGCTGCGCGCGCGGCGGCCCAGGGGGTTAGGGGCTAGGGGTTAGGGATTAGCGTGCCTCTATCATCGCCGCTCATACACGTAACCTTACACCGTAAGGCATTCGAATCCCTAACCCCTTATTCCGGAGTCTGGCGCTAGCCAAGCGACCACCCAAGCCCTTATAATCGAGGGCTTTCCCGAACCCTCGAGGTTCGAGCCACCCGCGGACGACCGGCCGAGCGCCGGGAGGCCGCAGACAACCCGAAGGAGTCGCCAAGATGGCCACGATCGAGTTCACCGCATTTCCCCGCGCCGGCGAAGGGCGCGGCGCCAGCCGCCGCCTCCGCCATGCAGGCAAGGCCCCCGGCATCGTCTACGGCGGCGCCGACAAGCCGACGCCGATCGAGCTCGACCACAACGCGCTGATCCACGCGCTGAAGAACGAGGCGTTCCATTCGTCGATCCTGGCGATGACGCTGTCGGGTGGCGTGCAGAAGGTCCTGTTGCGCGACGTGCAGATGCATCCGTACCGGCCGCAGGTGCTGCACATCGACTTCCAGCGGATCGACGATAACAAGAAGATTCACATGAAGGTGCCGCTGCACTTCAGCAATGCCGAGGTCTCGCCGGCCGTGAAGGAAGGCGGCGCGATCGTCACGCACGTGATGAACGAGCTGGACATCTCGTGCCTGCCGAAGAACCTGCCCGAGTTCATCGACGTCGACCTGTCGACGCTGGAACTCGGCCACGCGGTCAAGGTATCGGACCTCAAGCTCCCGTCCGGGGTAACTGCCGTCACGCATGGCAAGGACCCGGTGGTGGCCACGGCGGTCGTGCCGAAGGCGATCGTCGAGACCGAGGAAGTCGTCGCTGCGGAAGGTGCGGAAGGCGACGCGGCGGCTGCGGCCGCGGCGGGTGCTGCTCCGGCGGCCGATGCGAAGCCGGAAGACGCGAAGGGCGGCGACAAGAAGGGCGGCGACAAGAAGGAATCGGGCAAGGACGACAAGAAGAAATAACCGGATCGGGGCAGGTTCCCCGGTTTCGAGAGGCCCGCCGCGGTTCGCCGGCGGGCCTTTTTACTTCGCGCTTGCCCCAGGTTCCATGGCTACCAAAATCCGTCTCGTCGCAGGTCTTGGCAACGTTGGCCGAGAGTACGCATCGACGCGCCACAACGCGGGCTTCTGGTTCGCCGATGCGCTGTCGATGTTGCTTCGCGTCGCGTTCGTCCGCGAGGCCAAGTTCTTCGGCGACACGGCGCGGGCAGCCGGTAGCGACATCCGGCTGGTCAAGCCGGGCACGTACATGAACCTTTCGGGGCGCAGTGTCGCGACGCTCGCCAATTTCTATTCGATCGCGCCGGATGAAATCCTCGTCGTCCACGACGAGCTCGATCTCAAGCCCGGCGAAGCGAAGCTGAAGCTCGGCGGCGGCGTTGCCGGACATAACGGGTTGAAGGACATCCGCGAAAAACTCGGCACGCCCGATTTCTGGCGGCTGCGGCTCGGCATCGGCCATCCGCGCGAGTCGACGCTGACCGAACAGGAAGTCGCCGACTACGTGCTGAAGCCGCCGCGGCCCGACGAGCACGAGGCGATCGAGCGTGCGATCGTGAAGGCGCTCGACGCGTGGCCGGCGATCGCCGACGGCGATTTCGAGCGGGCAATGCTGGTCCTTCATACGCGGCCGAAGAAGACCGAAGCCGTCAGCGAAGACCAGCCGAAAAAGGGTACCGAATGAGCGTCAAATGCGGGATCGTCGGGCTGCCGAATGTCGGCAAGTCGACATTGTTCAATGCGCTGACCAAGGCCGGCATCGCCGCCGAGAACTATCCGTTCTGCACGATCGAGCCCAACGTCGGCATCGTCGAAGTCCCGGATCCTCGCCTGGCGTCGCTCGCGGCAATCGCGAAACCCGAGAAGGTGCTGCCCGCGACCGTCGAATTCGTCGACATCGCCGGACTGGTCGCCGGCGCGTCGAAGGGCGAAGGACTCGGCAACCAGTTCCTGGCCACGATCCGCGAGACCGATGCGATTGCGCACGTCGTCCGCTGCTTCGTCGACGACAACGTCGTCCACGTCGGGGGCAAGGTGAACCCGGTGTCGGACATCGAGACGATCAACACCGAGCTGGCGCTGGCCGACCTCGCATCGGTCGAGAAGCAGCTGACGAAGGTCGAGAAGCTGGCCCGCTCGGGCGGCGACAAGGAGGCGAAGCGCCTGTTCGACGTGCTGACCAAGGTGCACGCAGTGCTCAACGAAGCGAGGCCGGCGCGGTCGGCCGATCTTTACGATGAGGAGCGCGCGCTGCTGAAGCCCTATTTCCTGCTGACGATGAAGCCGACGATGTACGTCGCGAACGTGGCCGAGAAAGGTTTCCACGACAATCCGCTGCTCGACGCCGTCGTTGCGTACGCGAAAAAGGAGAACGCCCCGGTCGTGCCCGTGTGCGCGGCGCTCGAAGCCGAGATCGCCGATCTCGACGGCGACGACAAGCAGGCATTCCTGGACGATCTCGGCCTCGACGAACCCGGACTCGATCGCGTGATCCACGCCGGGTACAAGCTGCTCGGCCTGCAGACGTACTTCACCGCCGGACCCAAGGAAGTGCGCGCGTGGACGGTCGCCGTGGGCGCGACAGCGCCGCAGGCGGCCGGCGCCATCCACACCGATTTCGAAAAGGGATTCATCCGGGCCGAGACGATCGCGTACACCGACTACATCGGTTGCCGCGGCGAGGCCGGCGCCAAGGAGGCCGGGAAGATGCGGCTCGAGGGCAAGGAGTACGTGGTCAAGGACGGCGATGTCATGCATTTCCGTTTCAACGTCTAGCTAATGTCTCACTTCGGCCGCGGATCGCTGATCGTGCTTGCGGCGCTGTCGCTGGCCGGCTGCGCGTCGGTCGCGCAGCGGCCGCTGCCGCCAGACGTGCGGCTCGACAGCGTGCGCGTTTCGAAGGTGTCGGCAGGTGATACGCGGCTCGCGTTCCGCCTCGCCGTCAAGAACCCGAACGGCTACGATCTCGTCGTGAACGAGCTCGACTACGCAATCGCCGTCGAAGCGCTGCCGCTGGCGCGCGGTGCGCTCGGCGCGCGGACCGTGCTGCCGGCGGGTGCGGAGACGTCGGTCGAGCTCGAGCTGCGGACGGACCTTGTCAGCCTGTCTTCGGTGCTCGACCGTGTGTCGCGCGCGCGGATCGTCCATTACGAAGCAACGGGAAGCGCACTCGTGCAGGACGGGACGCGGCTGCCGTTCGCGAAGCGCGGCGAGATCGATGTCGGCAAACTGCTCGAGCGTGCGCGATGACGGCGCTGGCATTCACGAAGATGCACGGGCTCGGCAACGATTTCGTCGTTCTCGACGGCATCACGCAACGCGTCGCGCTGTCCCCCGCCCAGGTCCGCGCGTTGGCCGACCGCCGGTTCGGCGTCGGTTGCGACCAGGTGCTCGTCGTCGAAAAGCCGACCCGTCCCGACGTCGACTTTCGTTACCGGATCTTCAATGCCGACGGCGGCGAGGTCGAGCAGTGCGGCAACGGCGCGCGCTGCTTCGTCACGTTCGTGCGCGACCGCGGCCTGACCGATCGGCGCGAGATTCGCGTCGAGACGACGGGCGGCGTGATCGTGCCGCGGCTGGCCGACGATGGACAGGTGAGCGTCGACATGGGCGTGCCGAGCTTCGTGCCCGGCGACGTGCCGTTCATCGGCGGAACCGGCGCGGCCACCGAGCCCCTCGATGTCGACGGCACGACCGTCCAGATGTCCGTGCTGTCGATGGGAAATCCGCACGCCGTGCAGGTCGTCGGTGACGCCGCATCGGCGCCCGTGACGACGCAGGGGCCGCGCATCGAACATCATCCACGCTTTCCGCGACGGGTGAACGCCGGTTACATGGAGATCGTCGATCGCGCTACCATTCGCCTGCGCGTGTGGGAGCGCGGCGCCGGCGAGACGCTGGCTTGCGGCACCGGTGCGTGTGCGGCGGTAGTCGCCGGCGCGCGCCGCGGACTGCTCGACGACGACGTCAGCGTTCATGTGCGCGGCGGGGTGCTCGGCGTGACGTGGCAGGGAACGGGGCGGCCGGTGACGATGACCGGGCCGGCGACGACAGTGTTCGAAGGTCGATGGGAGCCGCCGGCGGTCTGACCCTTGCGGGTCGAGCGGGCGAAACGAGCGAGGAACGACGCGGATGGATGCACAAGACGTCGCCGAATACCTGCGGCAGAACCCGAATTTCTTCGACGAGCACGCCGACGTGGTCGCCGATATCTCCGTGCCGCATCCGCACGGCGGCCATGCGATCCCGCTCGCCGAGCGGCAGATCCTGGCGCTGCGCGACAAGAACTCGGAACTCGAGTCGAAGCTCCGCGAGCTGATCCGCTACGGCAGCGAGAACGACGGCATCAGCGAGAAGCTGCATCGGTCGACGCTCGCACTGTTCGCCGCGCCCGATCTCGAAACGACGCTGGCCGTCCTGTATCACAGCCTGAAGGAAGACTTCGAGGTTCCCGAAGTCGTCGCGCGGCTGTGGGGGAAGGTGCCCGAGCAATCGTATCTTCCCGAGCTCGCCGCGGCGTCCGCGGAAATCCGCGGTTATGCCGACGCGCTCGGCACGCCGTATTGCGGCGCGGAGGCGGCGTTCGAGACGCGGGAATGGTTCGCCAACAGCGACGCGCTGGCGTCGTACGCGTTCCTGCCGTTGCGCACCAGCAACACGTTCGGCCTGCTTGCGCTTGGCAGCCCGGACGTCAAGCGCTTCCATCCGGGCATGGGCACGCTGTACCTGACGAGGCTTGCCGAGCTCGCCAGCGTGGCGACCGCGCGCTTCCTGCCGGCGCCCTGAGCAACGGCGGCGAGCGCATGCGTCGCGCCGCGAACGCCGCCTCGCCCAACGCCGCCGTGCTCGCGCGCTATGCGACGCACCTCGCCACCGCGCCTGCGCACACGCGCGCCGCGTACGTGCACGACGTGGCGACGCTGGCCGAACTCGCCGGCGAGACGCCGCTAGCGCTTCTCACGCGCGCGCAAATCGCCCGGCACCTGTCGACGCTGCACGGGCGTGGCTTGTCCGGCCGCAGCCTGGCGCGGATGTTGTCCGCGTGGCGCTCGCTCTACCGCTACCTGCTCGAAACCGACACCACGCTCGCCGAAGACCCCTGCGCCGGGCTCAAGGCGCCCAAGTCACCGAAACGGCTGCCCTCGGCGCTGTCGCCCGACGAGGCGGCACAACTGGTGACGATCGAAGGTGACGACGCGCTTTCCGTCCGTGATCGTGCGCTGTTCGAGCTCGCGTATTCATCGGGACTGCGGCTGTCGGAGCTCGCGGGTGTCGACATCGATCGGCTCGACCTCGCGTCGGGCGAAGTGCGCGTGCTCGGAAAGGGCGGCAAGGAGCGGGTCGTTCCCGTCGGGGCCGCCGCACGCGAAGCGCTCCGGGCGTGGCTTGCGGAGCGCGCGACGATCGCCGGCGCCGACGCGGCGGCATTATTCGTCGGCACGCGCGGCAGGCGGCTCTCGCCACGCGCGATCGAGTTGCGGCTCGCGACGTGGGCGGTGAAGCAGGGACTCACACGCCACGTCCATCCGCACATGCTCCGCCATTCGTTCGCGTCGCACCTGCTGCAGTCATCGGGCGATCTTCGTGCCGTCCAGGAGCTGTTGGGCCACGCGTCGATCGCGAGCACGCAGGTCTATACGCATCTCGACTTCCAGGCGCTGGCGAAGGTGTACGACGCCGCGCATCCTAGGGCCAAGAAGAAATAGGGCGGAACGCGCTCTATTTCTTCTTGGCAGAAGCTAGGGACTAGCGGCTAGGGGTTAGCGTGCGCTTGGCTACGACGACGCGATGCATGGCTCCAAAGCGCTGCGGTTTCCGGTGCGGCGTTGCGCTACTTTGCGGCGAAGGCA
>Ga0070668_100002659_pt1 | contig 13139 bp, 10 predicted proteins | sample KBSS43metaG_FD_64661 | JGI IMG/M metagenome (GOLD analysis project Ga0070668, IMG submission 64661) | Switchgrass rhizosphere microbial communities from Kellogg Biological Station, Michigan, USA - KBS S4-3 metaG | ecosystem: Host-associated > Plants > Roots > Rhizosphere > Soil ... | reverse complement strand
TTCACGAAGGACGGCCGGATGGACCCGGCCGGCGCCCGGAACGTGCTGAAGGTGCTGGGTGAGTCGTCGAGCAACGTCAAGCCGAAGAAGGACAAGATCGACCTGACGCAGACGTACACGACGAAGTTCGTGGACACCGCGCACGCGCAGGAGCAGCAATAGCCCCGCTCACCTGACCGGGCGGTAGGTGAGCGACATGGACCCGTGAAGGCCTCTTCCCCCGCGGAGGCCTTCACGGGTCTTTTCGTTCAATGCGGCGCAAATCCGGCAAATGGTGAGTCTTTCCCGGAATGTGAAGACCCTTCGAAAGTAGCTACCTTCCGGCCGGTGCGGCTCCAACACTGAGGACACGGTTTTCCCGGGTCCCCATCGGTGAACGGAGCTCCCGAATGTCCAAATTGCTTGCGTCGCGCGCTGTCCGAGTGCTCACGGTGATGGCTGCCGCGGCGGCCGGCCTGGCGGTCTCGGGGACCGCGCACGCCGCTGTCTTCGGCACACACTTCTTCAATGAGCACTTCCACGGTCACCAGTTCTCGGGCGGCAACTGGGGCGGCTACGTCAGCTTCGGCAGTTTCACCACGGCGACGGCGAGCTGGACCGAACCGTCCGTCAGCTGCACCTCCACCAACGACCTGTTCGCGCCGTGGGTCGGCATCGACGGCGACGGATCGTCCACTGTGGAACAGACCGGCGTCGCCACCGACTGCTCCAGCGGCCGCCCGGTCTACCAGGCCTGGTACGAGATGTACCCGGCCGCGCCGGTGTACTACTCGACGTCGTCCGCGCCGGTCGCCGCCGGGGACAAGATCAGCGCGACGGTCACGCGCACCGGCACCAACACCTACCGGCTGGACATCAGCGACACCACCAAGGGCTGGACGAAGACCATCACGAAGTCGCTGACGTCGAAGCACGCGTCGGCGGAGGCGATCATCGAGTCGCCGACCGACTCCTACCCGAGCATTTCGGGCGGGATCAGCTTCACCGGCGTCAAGTTCAACGGGACGAACCTGGCCTCGACCAGCCCGTCCGCGCTGAACGCCGACGACCGCGGCACGAACACGTGGATCCCGGGCGCCATCGGCTCCGACGGCCAGAGCTTCACGATCGCCCGCCACTGAGTCACTTGAGGTTGTTGATCGCCCAGGCGACCACCATCACCGCCAGCACCAGTGACACGAAGGCCTGCAGCATCATCGTCATCTTCGCCCAGATCCGCAGGGGCATGACGTCGGTGGGGCTGAAGGCGGCCGCGTTGGTGAACGAGAAGTACAGGTAGTCCAGGTAGGACGGTTCCCAGTCCCGGTGCGCCAGGTCCGGGTCGGCCATCTGCGGGAACTGCAGGTCGGGGAACTCCGCCCGGCCTGCAGCCCGCCTGCCCGGGCCGCCGCGGTCGAATTCCCAGTACCACAGCGAAAAGGCCACGATGTTGGTCCAGTAGACGACCCCGCCGGTGACCAGCACCGCGCCGGCCCGGTCACCGGTCGTGCCGCTGGCGATGCCGTAGACCAGGCTGGCCGCGGATCCGCCGTTCACCACGGTCACGGCGGCGACCAGCAGCAGCGAGATGGTCCGCTCGACGGCGCTGAACTGTGACATCCGGCCCGGGTTGACCAGCAGCAAGGCGACCACGAGCAGCACCGAGACCGCGGGCAGCAGCCACCGCGGGTGCAGCGCCATGTCGTCGGGCAGGGCGACCTGCAGCACGAGCGTGGCGACGACGACGCCCATCGCGGGCCAGCGGGTCTCGCCGGAGGTCCGCCGGCGCCAGGCGGGAAGTGCCTCTTCAGTCACCGGCCCACGGTAGGGCGCCCCCGCTCGCTCCGCCAACGCACACCCGCGCGCGGGCATCCCGCCGGATCAGCGCGAACAACTCCACCCGGACACCATTCCGGCTCCCACACGGACGGCCCCTCACCGGCACTGTCCACCCAAGACCCTCAACTCGACCCACCGACTCGCACACCACGAGCAACTCGCTCGGATGGCCGGTTCCGCGGTGACGGAACCGGCCATCGCCATGAGTACTCAGGCGCGCACGTCGTTCCGCGGCAGCTCGACCGGAGCCGGCTTGAGCGCGAGGGCGTGCAACGCCGCGCCGGCCGTCACCAGTTCGGTCGGCGCGGGCAGCTCGAAGTGGTCCGCCGCGTCGATGTCGACCTCGTAGCCGAGGTCCCCGAGCGAGGCGACGGTAACCCGGCTCAGCGGGTTCGGCGCGGCGTTGACGAACCCGGTCATCAGCTCGTTGCCGAAGGTGCGGTCCCGCCAGTGCACGTCCCGCGTCCCCGGCTGCCCGGTGTTCTCCACGGGCACCCGCTCGAGGTCATCGGAGTCGCGCAGCTTCCGGTACTCGGCCATCGCGGCCGGCCCGGAGAACGTCGGATCGGTGGTGCCCTTGCCGACCAGCAGGCCTTTGGGGGACCAGAGCGAGCCGACACCGACGACGTGACCCATCTCGTGGGTGATCACGTCCCCGAGGGTGCCTTCGGCCTCCATCCTGGCCAGGTCGGCCTTGTCGAACGTCATCTCACCGCGGACCGGCAGCAACGCCCACGGCTCGGGCCCCGCGGGCCGCACGTGGGTGATGTGCGCCTGACCGAGGATGTGGCCCTCCCCGTCGATGTCGGCCCCCTGCGCGACGATCAACAAGTCGTCGATCGGTTCCCCGTCGAACACGACGTCCGGCAGGTCGCCGACGATCACCTTCGCCCACCGGTCCGCGGCCGCGGCGAAGGCGTCCATCTGCGACTGGGTCAGGCCACCCACGAACCGGACGGTGATGGTGAACGGCGACGTGGTGTCCGCCAGCAGCAGCGCGCGCTCGGCGTCGGCCCGAGCGTGGTAAGTCCTGGGTTCCGGCATGGTCGTTCCTTCCGCTGTAGGAGCTGTGCCGGTCAGATTCGGGAAAGGCCGGACAAATACGCTTCGTTGGAGATTCACGCCGACGCCGACACCGCGGCAAGCTCGCAGGCCGAGATCGGAGGGCGACAAAGATTGATGTCTGCCCGGCCCGTACGGCCTGTTGGCAAATAACGTGCATGAGTGAGAATTGTCTAATAAATGCACCTCGGTGCACGCCAAGCAAAACCTCGGCCGAACAAAAGATCTGGGTGAGTCGGCGAACTCGCTCCTGGGACCATGTGCACGGAGGATCTTCGGCGGCGACTGAAAGAGGGCGTGCAGCTCGGCGACGTGCTGCCCCACCTGGCCCGATTCGAGCCCGTCTGAACAAGCGTGGACTGGACTGCGCGGGTCAGCCGGCCACGTCGGCGGGCATCTTGCGGGCCACGTCCGTGCGGGAGCGCGCGCCGAGCTTCCGCAGCACCTTGGCCACGTGCTGCTCCACCGTGCGCGGCGAGAGGAACAGCCCGTCCGCGATCTCGCGGTTGGTCCTGCCCTCCGCCAGCATCCGCGCCACTTCGCGTTCCCGCGGCGACAGTTCACTCCCGTAACCGCGCCGCCCGCGTTGCGATGGCGCCCACGCGCCGTGCTCGCGAAGCTGATGGCGGCAACGTCCGGCATCGCGGGTGGCACCCAGCTGTTCGTACGCTTCGGCCGCGCCCGTCAGCTCTTCGACGGCTTCGCGGTTGCCTGCGGCGAGCCGGCACATCGCGGCCCGTTCCCGCATCGCCGTCGCCGGGTACGGCATCGGGAGCGTCGCGTAGCCGGCCGCGGCCTCGTCGAACAGCGTCGCCGCGGCCAGGTGCTTGGCGCGGGCTTCGAGCAGCACCGCCCGGCCGGCCACGAGCGCGGCCGCGGCCACCGGGGCGTCGCGGCCTTCGATCCCGCGGGCGAACGCCTCGACCACGCTGTCGGCCTCGGGCCAGCGCCCGGCCCGCGCGTAGGCCTGTGCCGCCACCGGGACCAGCGCGGCCGCCCAGATCCAGACGCCCTTGCGCCCGGCCGCGGCGACGGCGGTGTCGGCCGCCGCGCACGCGCCGTCGACGTCGTCGGTCGCGAGCAGCACGCTGATCAGCACGCCGGCGGCCGACAGCACCACCGGGATCGGGCCGCGGTCCGGCGCGTGCACGCTGGCCGCGGCCAGGTGGCGCTGCGCGGCGGCGAACTCCCCGCGCACCGCGGCGAGCCCGCCGAGCACCAGCGAAGACTCCATGACGATCGGGCCGAGCTCCGGGTAGCTGCCACGCAGCTGCTCGGCGGCTTCGGCGAGGCCGGCCCAGCGTCCGCGCACCCAGTCCAGCCGGACGCGCGTGCCCTGGATCAGGCCGATCGCGTACAACGCGCCCGCGTCGGTCGCGCGCCGGACGCCCTCGGTCACCAGCCGTTCCGCGCGGTCGAGGTGGCCGGCCCACGACTGGCCGTCGGCGAGGTTGCACCACAGCCGGGCCAGCTGGACGCGCTCGGCGACCGTCCCGACGGTGTCCGACAGCGCTTCGAACTCCGTCCACGCCGAGCCGTCGCCGACGTGCGAGGCGGCCGCGATGCGGTCGGCGGTCAGCGCGAGCCGCAGCTCGGGGTCGTCGAGCCGCTCGTACACCTCGCCCGCGCGGGCGCGCCAGGATTCGTGCCACGCCAACGGGGTCAGCCCGTCGATCGGCTGGGCCAGCAGCGTGATCCCGCGAGCGGCGAGGTCGGGCCGGTCGGTCAGCTCGCCGATCGCGCGCTCGACCTCGATGCGGCCGCGGCCGAGCCCGCCGATGGTCCGGACCTGCAGCATGCCGAGGCTGAGCCGGATCGAGCCGCGGACCGACGGCGGGAGGACCACCTCTTCGAGGACGCGCTCCAGCGTCCCGATCACGTCGGGGCGGAAGCCGCGGAGCGCGACCTGGCTCAGCTTGCCCGCCACGCGCCCGACGTCGGATTGCGTGGGGCCCGGCTCGGCGAGCACCGACTGCAGGAGGTCGATCGCGCGGGACGTCTCGCCGCGGGTGATCGCCTCGTCGGCCGCCGCTTCGGCGTAGTGCCGCCACTGGTCGACGCGCCCCGCGGCGCGGGAGTGCCGGGCCAGCAGGGTGAGCGGCGGTGACGGCTGCGCGGCGAGCACGCGGATCGCCTGCGCGTGCAGCAACGCGCGTTCGGGTCCGCTCACCGTGTCGTAGACCGCCTTGCGCGCCAGCGGGTGCCGGAAGCCGTACCTGCCGTCCCCGACCTCACCGAGCACGCGGGCGGACAACGCCGCGAGCAGGGCGGTGCGGAGGGTGTCGTCCGCGAGCCCGGCCAGTTCGCCGAGCACGGCGGCTTCGGCGCCGACGCCGAGCACGGCGGCCGCCCCGGCGAGCCGGACGGCGTGCTCGGGCAGCGCGGAAAGCCGTTCGGTGACGGCTTCCCGCAGCAGCACCGGGACTTCGAGGTTCTCCAGCAGCCGGTCGGAGAGGACCTCGCCGACCGGGAGCCGCTCGGCCGCTTCTTTCAACGCCCGCAGGGTTTCTTCGACCACGAACGGAATTCCGGCGGTGCACTCGTGCAGCTTCGCCGCGAACTCGTCGGTGACCCGGGGCAGTTCGAGGATTTCGACGGCCAGCCGGCGGACGGCGGCGACGTCGAGCGCGCCCAGCGCGACCCGCGCGGAGTGCATCGCGGTATCGGTCCGGAACGGCGCGCCGAGCGGCCCGGGACGGACGTCGGTGGCCGAGCGGTAGGTGGCGACCACCGCCAGCTCCGGCGGCATCGCGCCGGCGAGGAACCGCATGAGGTCGCGGGTGTCCTCGTCGGCCCACTGGAGGTCGTCGATCAGCACGAGGGCCGGCCCGCACGCGGCCAGGAGCTCCCGGATCGCCCGGAACACGCGATGGCGCTCGGCGACCGGGTCGGCCAGGGGCTCGGGGCGCGGGGGAAGCGCTTGCTCGAGCTCCGGCAGTAGCGGCCGCAGCACGCCGGCGACGGGGCTGAGCGGGCCGAGGGGTGCGTCGCCCACCGCGCGAAGCGCTTCCAGGACGGGACCGTAGGGGAACGGTTCCCGCAGTGGCTGGCAGGCGCCGGTGAGGACGCGGCCGCCGTCGAACTCCTTGCGCCGCCCGATCTCGGCGAGCAGCCGGGTCCGGCCCATGCCGGGTTCACCTTCGATCAGGACCGCGGCCGGGCGCTGCCGGAGCACGCCGACGATGGCGTCGAGCTCGGCGTCGCGGCCGGTCAACCGGGCGGGTCCGGACCGGACGGAGACCGAGGTGGGGCGGGGGACGGTCGGCCACATATGACCTCCTCGACGCGCCGGGCACCCCCTCCTGGGGGTCCAGGGGGCTGGGGCTCGGCCCCAGAAGACAACTGCGCGGGAGCCTAAGCAGCGCAGATCCGTCCGTAAACCTTTCACCGAATAGGTGGCTGGTACCGCTCTCACACCTCCGCCTACCGGCCGTCACCGGTTTGCTGGCGGAACCGGTGAGAAGGTGTGACGGGGCGTAGAAAACCGCGGTCTATCGCGCGTTCGAGCGTCGCTTAACGCGTTCGTATGCCGAGAGTGACTACTGAAAGTAATTCACAGATACCCTACTTACGGACCTGTCCGACTGGGTGACGGCCGCGCTTGAGCCCGGCTGGAGCAGGGGATACGTCCTCGGGGAATGCGTATACCCATTCGCCGCGTGCCCGGATTGCACCGTAACGCCCACGGCAGGGACCCTCACTCGAGGGAGTATCACTGCGTGGCCGGTTCGCAGCCGCGCGTAACCACCTAGGGAGAAGCATGAAGATCGCCAGACTCTTCGGTGCCGCTGCCGTAGCGGTGATGACGACGGGCGCGCTCGCCGCGATCGCCGTCCCCGCGTCGGGCCAGGACCTGCTGAACCCCGACATGGTTCCCGCGATGGAGCGCGACCTGGGCTTGACCCACGCCCAGGCGCTCGCGCGGCTCCAGAGCGAGGACGTCGCGATCAAGGTCACCGACGCCGTCAGCGCGGCGCTCGGCGACGCGTTCGGCGGCGCCACCTACAACGCCGCCACGGGCAAGGCGCACATCGAGACGACGAACGCCGCGCTGGTCGGCAAGATCCGCGAATCCGGCGCGGAAGCCGAAGTCGTGAAGTTCAGCGCCCGCCAGCTCGACTCCACTGTGGACAGCTTGAACACCGCCGAGAAGTCGGCGCCGTCCGCGATCACCGGCTGGGGCGTGGACTCCGTCACCAACCGCGTCACCCTCGACGTGCTGCAGGGTCAGCGGGGCACGGCTGACGCGTTCCTCGCGAAGTCCGGTGTGGACAAGTCTTCGGTGACGATCCGCGAGACAGCGGCCCAGCCTTCGCTCTACGCCAACATCCGCGGCGGCGACGCGTACTACATCGGCGGATCGTCCCGCTGCTCGGTCGGGTTCGCGACGACCACCGGCTTCGTCACCGCCGGGCACTGCGCCGCGCTCACCGGCGCCGGCCGGCTGACCGGGTCCAACGGCGCCGCGCTCGGTTCCTGGGGCCGGTACAGCTTCCCGACCAACGACTACGCGAGGGTCAACACCAGCAGCGGCTGGACCCCGCTCGCCCAGATGAACAACGGCACCGCGGTGCGCGGCCAGTCGAACGCCGGAACCGGCACGTCCGTCTGCAAGGCCGGCTCGACCACCGGCTGGACCTGCGGCACCGTCGGCGCCAAGAACCAGACCGTCCGCTACTCCGAGGGCACGGTCTACGGGATGACCGCGACCAACGTCCGCTCGGCGGCCGGTGACTCGGGCGGCGGCTTCATCGCCGGCAACTCGGCGCAGGGCATCCTGTCCGGCGGCAACACCAGCACGACGTACTTCTTCCCGATCGGCGCGGCGCTGTCCGGCACCGGTGCCACGCTGAAGACCAGCTGATCCCCGGCATGCGAAAGGGCGGGTTTCGACTGCCTCCAGCGCAGTCGAAACCCGCCCGTTCGTTCCTCGCCGCGGGAATGGGAGGTTCAGGGGTCAGACGTTGCTGATCTCCTCGATCAGCCCGTCGACGTCGAAGTGCGCGCTCTCCTCGCCCAGCGGCACCAGCTCGTAGGACGCCTCGAGGAACGTCCGGACGTCCTCGCACTCCAGCTCGAACGACGCGTAGCCGTCCGGTGACTCGATTTCGAGGGTGAGGAATTCGTCGTCCTCGGACAGGTCCGGGCGGATCCGGACGTCGCCGAGGCCGGCCGGCTCGTCGAGGCCGGCCACGAGGAGGTCACGCGCGAAGGTCCACTCGATCCACCGGCCGCGCTCGGTCCGGAACGCCACGGTGACCGCGAAGGGTTCGTAGGCGTGGTAGGAGAGGCGCGACAGGACCGGCGTGGTGCTCTCGTTCAGCAACACGAACTGGCTCTGGTGTACGGCGTCGGTGTGCACGGCCCCTCCTGGAGTTTCGCAGTGGTTCGCGGCGGCGAACTGTTCGCCATGGAGATGACCAGGGCCTTCGGTCATGACGGAGAAACTCTCACGTTCACTTGATCGGTTGCATCCGTCCATTGTGGTGTAACACCGGGCACATACCCCTTGCGCTCACCCGGCGACGGATGGTGACGGTTCGCGCAGCGCGGCCGGCAGCGTCCTGCGCAGCACGAGCAGGGCCGGGACGGCTGCCGCGCAGGTCAGGGCCAGTACCGACCAGGTGAGCGCGTTGCTCGCGCTGAGCATGACGGCGAGCAGGCCCGGGGCGAGCGCCACCGGAAGTCCCCAGGAGAGCTGGAAGATCGCGCTGGCGCGGCCTTCGGCGCCCGGCGGGGCGGCCGCGGCCGCCGCCGCGGTGCCGGTCGGCCCGAACATCGCCTCGGCGACCGAGAAGCCGAGACTGGTCACGAGGATCAACCCCGTTGCCACTTGCAGAGGGACTATTTCCAACGGGATGAGCAGGGCGAAGCAACCGGAGAACAGCACGGCGGCGCCGATCAGTGCCGCCGTCCGGCTGCGGCCGGCCAGCCGCGCGATGATCGGGCGCTGGGCCGTGACGACGACCACCGTGCCGAGGGCGATCGCGGTCCCGGCGATCCACTGTGGACCGTGCAGCAGATCGCGCACGACGATCGGCAGCACCGCGAACTTGCTCGCGCTGGCGAGCGTGAAGGCCATGTGGGTGACGCAGAACCCCATGAACGGCCGGTCGCCGAGCACGGCGCGCCAGCCGCCGGACGCCACTTTCACGTGAAAGCGGCGCTTTCGGCCGGTCCTCCCGCCACTTTCACGTGAAAGTGGCGGGAGCAACCCCATCAGCACGGCCGCGACGGCGAAACTCGCCGCGTTCGCGTACGCCAGCAGGTGGAAGGCCCAGGGACTGGTGATCGCGGGCAGCACGGCGGTCGAGGCCGCGCCGAGCCCGGCACCGGCGAACCGGCCGACGGACTGCGTGGCCAGCACGCGGTCGGCCTCGCGGCCTTCGGTGAGGCGGGTGACCATCGGCGCGTTGCACGTCCAGAACAGCCGGTCGCCGAACCCGGCCACGACCGAGACCACGATCACCTGCCAGCTGGTGTGCACCAGGGGGTAGGCGCAGAAGGCGGCCAGGCGCACCAGGTTGCCGGCCACGAGCAGGGCGCGCGGCCCGAACCGGTCCATGGCCGCGCCGGTGGCCGGACCGGTCACCAACGCCAGCAGCGCGCCGGTGCTCAGCGACGTGCCGGCCTCGACCAGGCCCATGCCCTGGCCGTGCACGAGGAACAGCAGGGCGAACGGCATCCACAGCCCGCTGCCGAGCGCGTCGATCAAGGTCGCGGCCAGAAAGATCCGGCGGTTCCGCCTCATCGAGCGAAGTCCTTCCCCCAGGTGGACAGCGCTCCAGGATATCGGAGGCTCAGGGCTCCAGTGGCAGGTCGAGACCCACCTTCACCCGGTCCATCGCCACGCTCGTCGTGAAGTGCCGGACGTTCGGGTTCTCGAAGAACATCCGCCGGGTGAACGCCTCGAAGCCCGCCATGTCCGGGCACGTCACGATCAGCACGAAGTCCGCGTTGCCGGTGACGTAGTAACACTGCTGCACGCAGTCGTCGGCGAGGATCTGGCCGCGGAACGCGTCCAGGACCGCGAGGTTCTCGCGCTCCATCTCGACCATGACCACGAACGTCATGCTCAGCCCGAGCGCCTCCGGCGACAGCACCGCCACCTCGCGCTCGATGACGCCCGCCTCGCGCAGCCGCTTGATCCGCCGTTGCACCGCCGCGGCCGAGAGGCCGACCTTCGCGCCGATCGTCTCGGCGATGGTGCGGGCGTCCGCCTGCAGGCAGGCGAGGATGGCGATGTCCAGCTGGTCGAGGTCGGTCTGCACTCCAGCAGGCTAACCGGGACCCCCGACGATTTGCCGCGCGTTCGCTGCGCGCTCACCCCACCGTGACGTCGCTCACTACTCCCCCTGGCGCGAAGATGAAACAACTTTTTAAGTGACTTGGAACACAACTGACCGGTCTACCAGGGGGTAGCCCATAGAAGTGGAAGACCAGCCGGTCGCTCCGCCAACCCGCCGGCGTGGGGAGGCTCTCCCGTGCCCGCACCTGCCGCCGTGTTGACCGGCCTCGGTTCGTGGTTGCCGACGAAAGTCCTGGACAACCACGAGATCGCCGCCCGGCTCGACACCTCGGACGAGTGGATCCGGACGCGCACCGGAATCCGCGAACGCCGCGTCGCCGGGCCCGGTGAGTCCACTGTGGATCTGGCCGTCGGGGCGGGCCGCAAGGCGCTGGCTTCGGCCGGCACGGGCGCCGACGCCGTCGTCCTCGCCACCTCCACGCCCGACCAGCCCTGCCCGGCCAGCGCGCCGCAGGTCGCCGCCCGGCTCGGGCTCGGCACGGCCGCGGCGTTCGACGTCAACGCCGTCTGCAGCGGCTTCGTCTACGCGCTGGCCACGGCAGCCGGATTCATCGCGGGCGGGCTGGCCGAGCGCGTGCTCGTGATCGGCGCCGACACCTTCACCACGCTCATCGACCCGGGCGACCGCACCACCGTGCCGATCTTCGGCGACGGCGCGGGCGCCGTCGTCCTGCGGGCGGGCGACGCCGACGAGCCCGGCGCGTTCGGGCCGTTCGACCTGCACAGCGAGGGCGAGCACGCCGACCTGCTGTGGGTCGAGGCCGGCGGCGCGCGGCGGCGGCTCTCGGACGACCCGGGCGACCGCTACCTCGCGATGCAGGGCACGGCGGTGTTCCGGCACGCCTGCGCGCGGATGGCCGAGTCGTCCCGCACAGTCGTGGAGCGCGCGGGCTGGATGGTCGGCGACGTCGACCGCTTCGTCGGGCACCAGGCGAACATCCGGATCCTCCAGGCCACGGCGAAGCAGCTCGGCATGCCTGCCGACGCCGTCGTCGCCAACATCGACCGGGTCGGCAACACCAGCGCCGCGTCCATCCCGCTCGCCCTGGCCGACGCCCGCGCCGACGGCACCCTCGTGCCCGGCCACCGCGTCCTGCTCAGCGCCTTCGGCGCGGGCCTGACCTGGGGCTCGACGGTGCTGCGCTGGCCGGATCTGGGTCAGCCGTCCTGAGAGGCGGTCGTCCACGTCGGCGTCGCCTCTTGGCGGCCGCGCAGCTCCAGCTCGCCGTGCTTCGTCCAGTGGGCGCCTTCGCTCGGCAGCGCCGCGGAGACGACGGCGTCGCTGGCGAGGATCCGTGACGGCACCGCTTTGGCCAGCTCGGTCAGCCGCGCGGCCTCGTTGACCGCGTCCCCGATCACGGTGTACTCGAGCCGGCTGCTCGTGCCGAGCTGCCCGGCGAACACCGGGCCGCTCGAGACGCCGATGCCCAGGTCCAGCTCACCGGCCTCGCGCACCGCGTCCCGGATCGCGCGAGCCGCGGCCAACGCGGCGGTCGGCGCGTCCGCGAGCCGCGTCGGCGCGCCGAAGATGCACAACGCGGCGTCGCCCTGGAACTTGTTGACCAGCCCGCCGCGGGCGCCCACCGCGGAGACGACGGCGGCGAACAGCCGGTTCAGCTTCCCGACCAGCTCCTCCGGCGGGGTGCGGTAGGCCAGCGCGGTCGAGTCGACGACGTCGACGAACAAGGCCGTGACCTCGCGGACGTCGCCGGAGAGGGACGCGCCGTACTCCAGCGCGTGCCGGGCGACGTCGGCGCCGACGTGCCTGCCGAAGAGGTCCCGCATCCGCGCCTGCTCGCGCAACCCGGCGGCGAGCTGGTTCACCGACGTCTGGAGCAGGCCGATCTCGCTGGAGTCGTCGACGTCGACCACGATGTCGGTGTCGCCGCGCGCGATCTCGTCGAGCGCCACGCGCAGCCGGTGCAGCGGCGCCGCGACCGCCCTGGCCAGCAGCGCGGTGCCGATCGCGCCGACGACGAGGCCGATCACCGACAGCATGATCAGGCTCGCGGTGTGGTCGCCGGAGCCGAGGTCCGGCGGCGTGGCGATGAGCAGCACACCCACGAACGGGACGCCGCTGGCCAGCGCCCAGGTGACGATCAGCCGGGTGAGCACGGTGACCGGCAGCGAGCCGCGCGGCGGCAGGACGTCCAGCGCGATCGTCATCACCGGCCGCGCCACCCACTCGCCCGCGAGGTAGGTGAGCCCGACGGTGGTGAGCCCGCCGAGCCCGATCACCGTCGCCATGCCGATGGCGTCGTCGGCCGAGCCGAGCACCCCGGCGAGCACGGTGAGGACGACGGTGCCGATCAGCCAGAGCGTGCCGCTGACCACGGCCATGTCCACCGGCAGCCGCAGCGCGCGCCTCGCCTCGCTCACCGAGGGCGGGCGGCCGAGCACGAACCAGATCGCGGTGCGGCGCTGCAGCCACGCCGTCCACAGTGTCCCGGCGAGCAGTGCCGCGGCGACGATCCCGGTCGCGGTCAGGCCGAGCACCCAGCCGTGGTCGCCGACGTCGTTCGGCAGGCCCTGCAGCACCAGCAGCAGCGCGACCACGCCGGACCCGGCGACACTGGAGCCGACGCCCAGCCCGGCGAAGCCCAGGCTGGTGCGCAACACCACCCGGAACCTCCCCAGCTCGGCGTTCGTGCGCACGGGGATGATCGTAGGCGGCTTCGGCCGCTAGAAGCGGTAGCGCACGATGTGCGCCGTCCGGGCCAGGACCGGGAAGACCTTCAGCATGCGCAGCTGGAACCGCGTGGCCGGCCCCAGCCTGGCCAGCACCTCGGGCGTCGCCCAGTGTGCGGCGTCCAATGAGGACTCCAGGGTGAGGCCGTAGCGCTCGAGTTCGCGCGGGTCGTCGATGCCCCAGTACAGCGTCGCGCCCGCCTTGCGCACCGGCGCGTTGAGCTTCTGGATCTTGATGGCGGTCCGGTTGAAGAGGTCGCAG
>Ga0070668_100002658_pt1 | contig 13139 bp, 15 predicted proteins | sample KBSS43metaG_FD_64661 | JGI IMG/M metagenome (GOLD analysis project Ga0070668, IMG submission 64661) | Switchgrass rhizosphere microbial communities from Kellogg Biological Station, Michigan, USA - KBS S4-3 metaG | ecosystem: Host-associated > Plants > Roots > Rhizosphere > Soil ... | reverse complement strand
CCGATATCTTCCGTCCTGTCGATGGGCTGGCGCTCACACCCAGCAATGATTGCTAGAACCGCGAGCCAGAACACTGCGATAGTCCTGTTCATAGCGTCTTAGTTGAGCGGCGACCGGACAACCGCATAACGCTGCAGTTCAGCGGCGGCGCGATACGCCGGTGTCTTGGCACTTTATCTCTCATCGTCCGCGGCAACTGCTTGTTAGCCGGCGACACACTGGGTTGGGACCTCTACCCAACTGCTGATCAATTGGCCCTGATACACCTTGAAGGCAGGGATTGCGTAGTGACTGGGAGTCGGGGGCGCGACGAACGCGAGTCTTGTGGCAAAGGGCCGAGTCATTGTCGAGAGCTGGCCGCCACCCGACCAAAAATGGCTGAGCGAGCGGACAAGTGTGTACTCAGACTCCGCTGGAAGCGACACAATCCAGGCGTCGACACGTCCCGCGATGCCCGGAACCGATGGATCGAAATATTGATATCGCGTGAGATCGGACCCAGCACGAACATCGAGGGCAAGATTGTCCGCAAGATACTTCCCTCCATTCGCCAATATGCTGCCAAAGACGACTGCCGTATCAGCGCTATCGCGATTGTGCAACGTGATACGAAGGCTCATCTGGCCGTTGCGCATTTGACAACCAAGTTCCGCGTCAATGGCGCTGCTCGAGGCTTCGCCAAGTAGCGGTATTCCAGTGCCCCACACACAAGCGACGGCGAAAACCAGAGCATTGAAGCGAGCGGCCGAGGTCATGCAGTGACTCCTGTTGACGGCTAACGGTTGAGCTGAGCGCCGCGCGAGCTGCTGTATGAGCTTGGCACTCTATCTCTCACGCGTGCGCTCCAGCGAGGTGTTAGCCGTCATTGCCGCGCTCGCTGATTGTTAGCCACGGCTTCCGCCGCGCTTGCCATAAACGTACTTGGCGATTACGTCATTCACTTTTCCGTCCCCTGCAACGAACTGAAGCTCTATTCCCTTAAGCTCCTGTTCCTTTGCCCACATCCAGAAAGTGCACCGAACCTCGAGTAAGACACTGGCGCAGGATGAATTGAAGAAGAGGCCCACGCCTCGGATCGTCTCCAGGTCCATCGACTTGCCTTTGAGTTTAGCTAGAGTCTTCTCTGCCAAGAACTCAGGAGTCACGTCTTCGACCTTAATATCTGCCCAGTACACGCCGACATCGCCAACAACACCAGTCCATTGCTCGGCACAGCCGCACGCGGCATACCAATCCAGCGGCGCTGTGCAGGCGAAAAGAACCACCATCAGCGCCAGCGCGAAAGAGAGTTTTCTGCGGCTCATATGGCTAACGCCGCGAATGAGCCGCGAGCAAACGGCCTCGCCGTTTGCGAGTCGGGCGACCGAAGGGAGCGAACTCCATTCGCTTGTTAGCCATTCCGCCACTCAACGCGAAACGGATCGCTTGGGTTGGCGAGCCACGCGACCAGGCCAGAGCCCAGCCGATTGAAGTCCGCCGGCATGCCTGGGATGAAGAAGTGACTTTCGGCTCGTACGGGAGGAGTTCCCCGAACCTCAGATTCGAGCTCAAGAGCAGATCGTCCAGTCGCCTTAAGCAGGAAGACGCGCATTCGAAAGTAGTCGTGCCACTTCGGATCCTTCGAGCCGCATTCCAGAACCACTTCAGTATCAACGGCTCGAGGAAACCCCTTGAGCTCTTCACCAAATGAGGCCAATGAGTCCGGATACAGATGTGTCTCGTGATATGCGGCGTGCGTTGAACTCGCTGCCCGCACCCCGAGCTGAACCATCCCGTCATCATCTGTCGACAGCACTGTGAGTTCGAGGAAGTTCATCTTCTGAACGGCTAACGGTCGAGCTGAGCGCCGCGCGCTCGGTAACTTGGGCCTCGCGCTTTAGCTATCACGCGTGCGCTCCAGCGAGGTGTTAGGCAGCAGTTCGCTACTACGCATAGCTCGAAGTTTTCGGCGAGTGATGACTCGCGTGACGATTGCCACGATCAATAGTCCACCACCAAGCGCGAGCTGCAATCCCGACTCGGCCAATGTTGGCGCGAGCTCCTCAGGATGGATCGGCTCACCAGGCTTCACACCTTCAAACGCGACCATGTAGAAGCCCGGAACCGCGAAGCCAATGATGATTGCGCCAACGATCATGACTGGGATTCCGAGCGCCGATGCCAGCTTCAAGGTGGAACGCACGCGTTGCCGCCTAACGCCGCCGCTGTGCCGCGAGCAACGGCGCTTCGCCGTTGCGAGTCGGTACCAGCGGCTTGTTAGGCGACTGGCACGACACCAACCAGGAATCAGCCCGGTCGTTACGACAATGGATACGCATTCTTCAGCTCACGCTGCGAGAGTATAGGCCGCCAACGTTTCTTGCCTCGGTGTTCAGCGATGCGGCAGCCAAGCGCAGCCCAAGACACTCGCTCGGTTTCAGAGATGCTAGTCGCTGCCTGAGACGCACGATAGCCGAGGAGCAACATCACGGCCTCACAATGCTTGGGCCATGCAGGATCTGCTTGCATGCGCTTAAAGTCAGGCGAGGCAGCTCGCTGAATGTGCCCACATGTGCTGCACAGAAACGTGCGATTGGCCATTGCTGCCGCCTAACGGTTGAGCTGAGCGCCGCGCGCTCGATTGCTTGGACCTGGCACTTTATCTTGCACGCGTACGTTCCAGCGATGAGTTAGGCGTCGTCCGCTTGGACTCCCACCAAGGCTCAGCTTCATTCAGAAGCATGTCATTCACTTTCAAGGCCAGACGACGGAAGTGTCGATCGTCCGAACTTAGGATGCCATGCGGAAGGCATAGCCACTCACCATCGACTTCGGTACGTCCTTTCGCGCCGAGGCGGTAGCGCTCTCTGGTACAAGCTACATCAATCTTAGATGCAGGTGCCTCAGGTCGAAAACCCACGTTGTGGCGCTCTGGGTCGGCGTACGAAATTTCGACAATGAAGCTAGAACCATCGCGTCGAAACTGAAACATCAGAAGATCGACATGCTCACCGTGAAATCGTCGAAAGTGGGGATAGGAACCGCGAAATCCCCGCTCACGCAGCAGCGGCACGCAGGTGGCCTTTAACACGCCGTCGATGATCTGCCGACGTTCGTTCATGACGCCTAACGCCGCCGCTGTGCCGCGAGCAACGGCGCCTCGCCGTTGCGAGTCGGTACCAGCGGCTTGTTATGCCTGACCACGGTGTTCACCGATGACCTCAATGAGCCCAACGATGTTGTCGTTCAGCTCCTCCAGCTCTTCGGCCGGGATCCACCACTCGGTGTGATGATCCCCACCTACCTTCTGAATCTCATAGCGGCGCATGAAAGAGCTGCGGACGGCAAAGCGCGTGACGTACCCAACGGCGTCGTCTTTGACATTCCACCGGCTTGCGATCTCAGTCGCGTACCTTTGATTCGTGACCGGATAAAAGATGGGTTGCTCAGGCAAGCGCGGTGGCCAGCGACGAAACCCATTGCCCTCAAGGAGCTTCAGCTCCTTTGGGCCTACCGGCCGATACATTGTGACTGTTTCCTCTGTCATCACTTAACGGCATAACGCCGCCGCTGTGCCGCGAGCAATGGCGCTTCGCCGTTGCGAGTCGGAACCAGCGGCTTGTTAGGCGCTTGCGACGACATCGAAGAATAGCCTTGCATGCCCTGCAATTGTTGGGAGTGCGCCAAGCTCAGTGACGACCCTTGCCTTGACGTCCCATTCTTCCGGACCGCCAAGCATGTCCCGGATGCGGATTGAGAAGGTTACTTGACCAAGGGCTGAGCAAGCAGCCGAAAGCGCGAACTCGCCCTCGAGCGATTCCCAACTTCGTGTCTCACCCCATGGACGCCGACAGGCCGCCAGCTCGCCAAAGAAGTCGGAAAGGCCACGCGCGTCTGTGTACGCGTAGACCTCGCGGCTTACCTGCAACGCAGTTCCGCGCAGCTGAACAATGAAGTGATCCGACCGCGGCGATAAGAAGACCAACTCGCGATCCGAGGCGTTCGACTTGATTGAAAACGAACTGCTCATTCCGGGCGCCTAACTTGATTTAGAAGTGCGGGTCATGACGAATAACCTAGCACGTGACGAATAACCTGGGCGGTCGGAGAACACATAAACAGCTGAAACATCGAAAAATTGCGTCTCAATGCAGCTGTTGTACGGGGTATTAACTGACCCGTGAAACCCAGCACGCCTCCTCCTCTGAGATCGCTCCGCCTGCTCGACCCGATGCGGGAGCGAATCCGCTCAGTGATACGCCGGGGGATACCCATCCTCGGCGTGCGAGTACCGCTCTTGCAGCTCCTGCCGCCGCGAACGCGTCGACTGCTCCACTCCGCCGACGATGACGTTCGTCGCATATGACATCGCCTCGAGCGGATCGCCGTTCCACAAGACGACGTCCGCGTCCTTGCCGACTTCGAGCGAGCCGGCGCGATCTGCGATACCCCAGATGCGCGCCGGATTGAGCGTGATCGCGCGCAGAGCTTCTTCGCGCGATAGCCCGTACGCGACTGCCACGCCCGCGTTCAATCGGATCGGCCGCAGGCTGTTGAAGTTGCGCGAGCCCTTGATCGCGATCGTCACACCCGCACGCTGCAAGCGCGCTGCATTGTCGAGCCGCGAGCCAAGCAGCTCGAACGAGCGCGGCAGATCGTCCTGCGGATCGAGCAGCACAGGAACCTTGGCAGCGGCGATCTCGTCGGCGACCATCCACGCTTCCTGCGCATCCTCCAGAATGATGTGCACGTTCTCCGCGCGTGCGAGAGCCAGTGCCTGCCGGATATCCGCGGCGCGACTCACGCGAATCAGCAGCGGCACGCTGCCTTCGACTACCGGGATCAGCGCTTCCAGATCGAATGTCGGCAGACCATACGTCCGGGTCGCTCCACGATCGTACGCACCACGATTGCGCGCATAGTGACGCGCGTCCGCCAGCGCAGCTTTCACGAGGATGATGGAGGCCGCACGCGAGCCGCCGCCGTGCTGCGCGCCTGCCTGACCGAGATCCAGCGCCATCGCAATCTTTGCGCGCATGACCGGCAGCTGACTCGCGTCGAGGCGCAGCAGCGCGGCTTGTCCGGCGAACAGCGCGTTGTACGCGCCAGCGTTCTCGCCGCCACCCTGCATCGACGCGTGCTCCTCCTCGTCGTCGAACGCCTCCGCGACACCGACCAGCGGTGTGATCACGGCATGCGTAACGCCACTGTCACGGGCGACTGGCATTTGCGCCGACCACGCATTCACACCGTACTGGACATCGAAGCCGGCGCTGATGCGCGTGCCGCCGCCGTCGTCACGTGTCTCCGCGATCTGATTGATCTCGGCGATCGCGAGGTTGGTCGAGCAAGCGATAAGGCCGGGCGTCACGGTGCCGCCGCGGGCATCGATGACGCGAGCGCCGGCCGGCACTTGCACCGTGGTGCCTAGAGCGACGATGCGCCCGTCTGACATCAGCAGCGTTCCGGAATCGATCGTGCCGTGCGTGATCGTTTCCAGCCTCGCATTGACGATCGCAAGCGAGGCTGCGTTCGCAGCTGCACACCCGCACGAGAGAGCGACCGCCAGCCCCGCGATACGCAGCATCGAAATCATGGATGAAACTCCCCAGCTCCGCTCTGGCCGAGCTCGAAATCCGAGCGCGGCTGGAAGCGCCGGTCGTGACGGTCATAGACCACTGCACCGTCGATGAACACTTGCTCTGCGAGCGTGTAACTGCTGAAGGGATCGCCGCTCCATAACACGACGTCGGCCATCTTGCCGCGTTCGAGCGTGCCGGTCTGTTCGGCGATCCCGAGAGCGCGCGCCGGATTCGCGGTGATCCAGGCGATCGCCTGCGCACGCGTGATCGGGATTCCCGCGCGTGCGCCCGCGCCCACTGCTATCGCGGCCTCCTGATTGAGCCGTTGGATCAAGGTCGTGTCATCGGAGTGGATGACCACGCAGCTGCCCGCACGCTGCAGCAGCGCCGCGTTCGCACCGATCCCGTCGATCGCTTCCATCTTCGTGCCGCTGCGCTCTGCCCAGATCGCCGAGCACACACCGCGCTTCGCGAGGAGCGGCGCGATCTTGTAGGCCTCGACGGCGTGATGAAACATGGTGATGCGGTAGCCGAACTCGTCGGCGATGTCGAGCATCGTCGCCATCTCGTCGGCGCGATAGCAGTGGTTCTGCACCAGGATGCGTCCAGCCAGCACGCCGGCCAGCGTGTCGAGCCCGAGATCGCGATCCGGCGGATCGGCAGATTCTCCGGCGGCGAGCTTCGTCCGATACGTCTCCCACTTGTGCTGGTACCTGACTGCGTCGAGCCACGCCTTGCGGTAACCGAACACGTTACCCATGTTCGTCATCGGTGTTTGCCCGCGCGTGCCGTAGGTGCGCTTCGGATTCTCGCCGCATGCCATCTTCAGGCCGTACGGCGCACCGGGAAACTTCATCGCGTCGGTCGTCACTGCAGGCACGTTCTTCAGCGTGACGCTGCGGCCCCCGAACAAGTTCGCCGACCCAGGCAGAATCAGGAGCGTCGTGACGCCGCCGGCGCGCGCGCGCTGAAACGCCGGATCCTGCGGCCAGACCGAATGCTCCGCCCACACACCCGCCGTATTCGGGCTCGTCCACTCGTTGCCGTCCTGTCGCGACGCCACGCCCGGCGATGGATACACGCCGAGGTGCGAGTGGGCATCGATGATTCCCGGTGTGACCCACTTGCCGCGCGCGTCTATCACACGCACGCCAGGCGGCACCGCGGTCGTGGCGTCGCCCACTGCTGTGATGCGTCCCTCCGACATGATGACGACGCCGTCGTCGATCTGCTCGCCCGTGCCGGTGAGCACGGTCGCATGCACGATCGCCGCTGGCTGTGAAGGCAGCGGCCGGTAAGCGCTCGGATAGGGATCGTCGTTGACCCCGGAGTCCAGCGGACGCGGCAGCGGCACGCGCACCTTCGCCGTGGCGGCCTTGTCGGCTGCGCTCGCCGCGAACGCCGTTAGAACGCCGGCGACGAGGAGAACGGTCGCGCGCGACACCAGAGATCTATTCATGACTGACAGGCCTTGATCATGCGGTCGAGGATGCGATCGAGAATGTCCTGCGACGTCGCGAAGTTGAGGCGCACGAAACCGCGGCCCGGCTCGCCGAACTCGGCGCCCGAAGACAGGGCAACGCGCGCGTGTTCGAGGAAGAACTGCGCCGGAGCGGTGTCGAGCGCGAGCGCGCGGCAATCGAGCCACGCCAGATAGCCGGCCTGCGGCGGCGTGCACCTGACGGCCGGCAAGCCATTGGCCAGGCGCCGCACGAGGTGCTCGCGCATGAGACTCAGATGTTCGACACATGCACTCAGCCAATCCGCGCCGGCGTCGGTCCATGCCGCCAGCGCGGCGCGGACCCCTAGCGTCGAGAATGCACTCCAGCGTTGTGCGGGCAGCGAGGCCAGTCGCAGGCGCAGTGCTGGGCTCTGCGCAACGCAGACCGCGCAGCGCAGGCCGGCAATGTTGAATGCCTTGCTGGCCGAGTTCAGCGTCACGGTCCGGGCCGCGACCTCTGGGCCGAGGCTGGCAATCGGGATGTGCTCGTATCCAGGATGCGTCAGGTCCGCATGGATCTCATCGCTGACGACGAGCAGGTCGTGGTCGAGCGCCAGCGACGCAAGCCGAGTCAACTCAGCGCGCGTGAAACAGCGACCCGTCGGATTGTGCGGGTTGCACAGGATCATGAGCCGCGCACTTGAGCGACTTATCGTCGCAGCGAGTGCGTCGAAATCGATCGAATCGCCAGTGATGGCCGACGCTGCTATACGTCGGCCGCTGTTGGCGATGCAGGACAGGATCGGCGGATAGAGCGGCGTTTGCACCAACACGCTGTCGCCAGGCTCGGTCAGCGCCTCGATGCAGTTCGCCAGTCCGCTGACGACGTCCGGCATCACCATCACGGCCGATGGCTCGAGGTGCCAGTGCCAGCGCAGCAGCGCCCACGCCGCGAACGCCTCACCGATGCCGCTGCGCTCGGCCGTGGGACCATAGCCGAGGTCGCCCTCATCGATCGCGGTTCGCAATGCTGCCCTGATGACTGGCGCCGGCAGCAAATCCATATCGGCGATCCACGCCGGCAGCACGTCGGAGCGGTGCGTCGACCACTTCCGGCCGCGATGCCGCCGCAGCGTCGCCAGCGGCGGTGTTTCGACGCACACTGCGCTCACGTCGGCGTCCCGAACAGCCGCGCCCGCTGGCGGCGCATTGCTTCGACGACAGCCAGCAGGACGATCGACGTGACGACGAGCAGCGTCGCCGCAGCACAGATCGCCGGGCTGATGTGATCGCGCACACCTTCGAACATCTTCAGCGGCAGCGTTTTCTGCTCGACGCCGGCCAACAGCATCGCGACGACGATCTCATCGAAGGAAGTGGTGAATGCGAAGATGGCCGCGGCAAACATGCCAGGTGCGATCAGGGGCAGGAGCACTCGGCGAGCTATCGTGAGCTGCCGCGCACCAAGACTTGCCGCTGCACGCAGCAACGTAGCATCGAACCCCTGCAACGATGCGTGTACGACCAGAACGACGAACGGTGTGGCAAGCACCGTATGGCCCAGCACGAGTCCGACGATGCTGTGCGCCAACCCCAGTTGTGCATAGAGGAAGTAGCTGGCAACCGCAACGATGATCACCGGCACGAACATCGGCGCGAGCAGCAACGCAATCAACAGCGGCTTGAGCGTCGAGCTGAGGCGCGTCAGGCCCAGTGCGGCGAGCGTGCCGAGCGGTGTCGCAAGCGCGGTTGTGGCGCTCGCGACGACGACACTGTTGCGTAATGCACTGCTCCAGCCTGACGAGCCGATCAGCTCTTCGTACCAGCGCAGCGAGAAGCCGGCGATGGGATAGGACAGGAACGAGCTGGAGTTGAACGACAGCGGGATGATCGCGAGGATCGGCAAGACCAGAAACGCCAGTACGAGCGCGCTGAAGGCGTACAGCACGGCGCGTGTTACCGGGCTGCTGACTGTGTGTGCCAAAGAGACGCTCATCAGCGCAACGCCAGCTCGCGCCGCCCGGCCAGGCGGCTGCAGAACACGAGGAGCAGCAACGTCGTGACCAGCAGCAGCACGCTCAGCGCGGCCGCCATGCCCCAGTTGAGCGACTGATTGGTGAAGAATGCGATGAAGTAGCTGATCATCTGATCGCCCGCGCCGCCGACGAGCGCTGGCGTGATGTAGTAGCCGAGAGCGAGGACGAAAACAGTCAGCACGCCTGCAGCTGCGCCCGGCAGCGTCTGCACGAGGTACACGCGCCAGAACGCCTGCGCCGGCGTCGCGCCGAGCGAAAGAGCGGCGCGCGTGGTGACGGGCGAGATTCGCTTCATCACGGCGTACAACGGCAGCACGAAGTACGGCAGCAAGACGTGCGTCAGTGCGATGTACACTCCGGCCCGGTTGTAGATCAGCTGCAGCGGCTCGCTCAACAAGCCGAGATCCAGCAGCATGCCGTTGACCAGGCCATGGTCCTGCAGCAACACCATCCATGCCGTGGTCCTCACTAGCACCGAGGTCCAGAACGGCAGCAGCACCAGCACCAGCAAGGGATGCGCGATCCGTTCGGGCAGGCTCGACAGTAAATACGCCACGGGGTAGCCCAGCAGCGCGCACAAAACGGCAACGACTGCGCTGATCCAGAACGTGCGCGCGAAAACAGCGATGAACACAGGATCGACCGCTGCCCGGATGTAGAAGCTGGTGAGCGGTCCCGTCGCCTGACGCATGACGGCCCAGGTCTCGGGCTGCTTCCAGCGCGCGTCGATCTCAGCGAGCTCGTCGATCGACGATGCGCCGGGCGACGCAGCCAGCGCCTCGGCAGTACGCATCACTAGCGTGCGCGATCCAGGCAGCGCGTGATTGAGCCGATTCGCTGCAGCGACCATCGTGCCCTTGCGGTGCGACTCCACCAGCTCCGCGACGAATGTGTCGACGATCGATGCATCCGGGACGTCAGTTCCATGCCATTCGCGCAGCGCAGCCGCGGTCACCGGCCACGCTTCGCTCACCTCGCGGTCCGTGAAGCCGCGGACCAGCAGCAACGCGATCGGCGCGAAGAAGCAGACCACCATTACGATCGCCAACGGCGCGAGCAGCGCAGCCGCGCGCAGACCACGCCGCCGCTCACTGCGCCGAAGCGCTGCCCGCAGATCCTGTACCTCTTCGCTGCGCGCCATGCTCTCGCTTGCGACGATAGTGACGGTCGCCATGGGTCTACTGCGAGGCCCAGGCGTTGAAGCGCTGGGTGAGTTCTTCCACGTGCTCGACCCAGAACTGCGCGTCCAGCTGGACGGCATGCTCCAGGTTCGTGGGATTCGACGGCGTGTCGCGCTTGAACTCCGGCTCGAGCGCATCGATGGCGGTGCGGTTCGACAGGCCGGTCGGAATGAAATGCGCGAGGCGCATCTCGTGCTCCGGCTCCTTCATGTAGCGGAGCAACTGCATCGCCTGCTCGCGGCGCGGACTGCCCTTGAGCACGACCCAGTAGTCGACCGAATAGATGTTGCCGTCCCACACGACCTTGAAGCGCCGGTTCTCCTCACGATTCGCGACCAGCAGCCGACCGGGGCTGGTCATCGAGACCGTCACCTCACCCGACGCCAGCAGGTCCGGCACCTGCGAGATCGACGACCACCACACGGTGTACGGCTTGATCTCATCGAGCTTGCGGAATGCGCGGTCGACGCCCTCGGGCGTCCGCAGCACCTGGTAGACGTCCGCGGGCTCGACGCCGTCCGCCATCAGTGCAGCCTCGAGCGTGTACTTGGGCGTCCGCCGCAGCCCACGCCGGCCGGGAAAACGCTGCACGTCCCAGAACTCCGACCAGTTGCGCGGGCCTTCGGGCATGCGCGCCGCGTCGTAGCCGAACAGCTGCGACCAGACCATCGCGCCGACGCCGCAGTCGTGCACCGCGACGTCGATGTACTGCTCGCGTCCACCGAGCATCTGCCAGTCGATCGGCTCGAACAGTCCCTCTTCGCAACCGAGCACCAGCTCCTCGACCTCCACCTGCACGACGTCCCAGTCGTTGGCGCCGCCCTGCACTTTCGTCCGCAGGACACCGATGCCGCCGTGCCAGACGTCCTCGCGCAGCGGGATCCCGGTGTGCACGACGAACGAGGTCCAGTAAGCGTCGCGATGTGCGCGTTGCGAGCTCCCGCCCCATCCCACGACTGTCAGCTCACGCTGCGGCTCTCGCGTGTCGCAGGCTGCGAGGCCAGACAAAGCTGCGATCAACAGCAGCGTGCGAACTGCAAGACGACCGATCACGTTGCTGTTCCCGTCGCCGGTTGTCGGGCAAACGCAGTGCAGTGCTCCGCGCTGAAACGAAGGACCGCGCGGTTGCCACGCTGCAGCTGACTCGCGCGACTGCGCGCACACTTCGCCACGACATGCGCATCGTCGGGCAACACAACGCGCACCCGCACGTGGTCGCCCTGGTAAGACACTTCATCCACGACGCCCCGGAGCACGTTCGCCCACGACGACGCATCGCCGACGTCGATGTGCTCGGGCCGCACCCAGACCGTTACCTGCTCGCCGCGCTCGACGACGCCCTGCGGGCGCGCGTGGAGCGTGCTGCCATCGGCGAGGCGCACGACGCAGCCTTCTCGTTCCACGTCCTCGACAACGGCTGCAAGCCGGTTGTTCTGACCGATGAACTGCGCAACGAATTCACTCGCCGGCTGCTCGTAGAGCTCCTGCGGCGTGCCGAGCTGCTCAATCGAGCCCGCCGCAAACAATGCGATGCGGTCCGACAGTGCGAGTGCCTCGGACTGGTCGTGCGTCACGTACAGCACGGTCACGCCGAGGTGCCGCTGGATCTGCTTGATCTCCGTCTGCAGCTGCTCACGCAGCTGCTTGTCGAGCGCACCGAGCGGCTCGTCCATCAGGATCACATCGGGCCCGAAGATCAGAGCGCGCGCCAGTGCGACGCGCTGCTGCTGCCCGCCGGAGAGCTGCGCCGGACGCCGGTCCTCGTAGCCTTCGAGCCGGATGAGCGCGAGCACCTGCCGGACGCGTTCCCGAACGGTATGCGACGCGACGCCGCGCACTCGCAACGGAAAGGCAATGTTCTCGGCGACGCTCAGGTGCGGGAAGAGCGCGTAATTCTGGAAGACCACTCCCATGTTGCGACGGTGCGGCGGAATCGGGCCGAGCGGCCGTCCATTGAGCCGCAGCTCGCCTGCCGAAGGCTGCTCGAATCCGGCGAGCATCATCAGTGCAGTGGTCTTACCCGATCCCGACGGACCGAGAAACGTCAGGAACTCGCCGCGCGTGACTGCGCAGCTCAGGTTGGATACCGCGAGCGTGCGCCCGTCGTACGTCTTACTGACGTCGCTGAACTCGATGAAAGCTCGCAATGTCACGCCGCCCGTTGTTCGCGGTAGATGTCCGCCAGCCGCCGGATGCCTACATCGATCTCGTCGGGCGAGGCGTAGCTGTACGACAGGCGGATGTGATTGCAAGCGGCGCCGTGCCCGGCGCCATCAGCGTAGAACCGACTGCCGCCGATGATGTTCACGCCGACTTGAGCAGCGCGCCGCGCCAGCTCATCGCCATCGACGCCTTGCGGCAGCGTCGCCCACACGTAGTAGCCGCCTTGCGGCACGCTCAGCTGCAGGTCCGGTAGATGGGCGCGCAACGCGGCGACCATGGCATCGCGCTGCCGGCGATAGGAGAACTGCACCCGATCGACGTGCGCGGCGAAATCCTCCGAGCGGCAGAAGTCCAGGACGATCCGTTGAATGAGCGGATTGGAGCCGCCGTCGGCTTTGAGCTGCATCAGGCGCGCGATCCAGTCGGCGCGTGTGGCGATCCAGCCGATGCGCAGTCCCGGCGCGATCAACTTCGAGAAGGTGCCGACGTGCAGCACTTCTCCAGCGCGATCGAGCGCCTTGAGCGTCGGTAGCGCTTCGCCCTCGAAGCGCACGTGGCGATAGGGATTGTCCTCGACGACGGCGATGCCGTTGCGGGAGGCAAGCCCCACCAACGCTTCGCGACGCGAGCGCGCCATCGCCACGCCGGTGGGATTGTGGAAGTCGGCCACGTTGTAGATGAACTTCGGCCGTGCCTGGCGCCGCCCCTCACGCTGCGCCAGCACGCGCTCCAGCTCGTCGACCCGCAGACCGTGCTC
>Ga0070668_100002654_pt1 | contig 13143 bp, 11 predicted proteins | sample KBSS43metaG_FD_64661 | JGI IMG/M metagenome (GOLD analysis project Ga0070668, IMG submission 64661) | Switchgrass rhizosphere microbial communities from Kellogg Biological Station, Michigan, USA - KBS S4-3 metaG | ecosystem: Host-associated > Plants > Roots > Rhizosphere > Soil ... | reverse complement strand
GTTGCGCGACCTGACCAGCTTCATCATCCCCAACTGGATCTCCCTGGCGCTGGCGGGGGCCTTCGTTCCGGCCGCCCTGGCGCTCGGCCTGCCGGGGCAGCAGATCGCCCTGTGCGCAGGGGTGGGCGCAGGGGCGCTGGTGATCGGCATGGGCCTGTTCGCGGCGGGCTGGATCGGCGGCGGCGACGCCAAGCTGTTCGCCGCCGCAGCCCTGTGGCTCGGCTGGCCCGCCTGCCTCAGCTACCTGGCGTTCACCGGCCTGGCCGGCGGCGGGCTGGCGCTGGCGCTGCTCGGCCTCAGGTCGGCCTGGGTGCGACCCTACCTGCTCGGCGGCCCCCGCTGGTTCGGCCGCCTGACCGAGCCGGGCGAGAGCGTTCCCTACGGCGTCGCCATCGCGCTCGGCGCCCTCGCGGCCTTCCCCGGGTCGGCCCTGTTGGGCCTCGCGGGGCCTTTCTGAACCCGCCTTTAGTCGACGTTAACTATGGCGGCTCCAATGGTTGCAGGGCCGCAGAAGGCCGGCATCCGAATCGTGTGCGCCCGTGAGAACGCGAGGCCGCCGCCAGCCACCCGCCTCGCGGGAGCCGTGGGAAGCCTATGGGCGCTGTTCGAATAGCCATCATCGTGGTCGCAGGCGTCGCCGCCGTCGCGCTGGCCTTCCTGGTGCAGGGGATGATGTCCCCCAAGGCTCCCCCGCCGCAGGTCGCCGTGGCCGCGCCCCCCAAACCGATGGCGCAGGTGCTGGTGGCCAAGACCGACCTGGGCGTCGGGCGGCGCATCACCGCGGCCGACCTCACCTGGCAGGCCTGGCCGGTGGAGGCGCTGAACGCCAACTTCATCACCGACGGCGCCGCGCCGGCCCCGGAGCCCGCGGGCGCCGAGAAGGTCGCCAAGAAGGCGGTCAAGGCCGCCGAGTCCGTCATGGGCCAGAACGGGCCGATCCAGGCCTTCGAGGGCGCCCTGGTGAAGGAGCCGCTGCTGGCCAATGAGCCGATCACCTCACGCAAGGTGATTCGCGCCGGCCAGACCGGCTACATGGCCGTGGTCCTGCAGCCGGGCATGCGCGCCGTGGCCATCCCCGTCACCGCCGAGACCGGCGCCGGCGGCTTCATCCTTCCCGGAGACCGGGTGGACGTCCTGCAGGCCCGGGCCGCCGAGGGCGGCGGCAAGGGATTCACCACCGAGCTCCTGATGAGCAACCTGCGGGTTCTGGCGATCGACCAGCTCACCGAGCCCGTGGCGGACGCCAAGACCGCCGTCGGCGCCGTCGCCACGCTTGAGGTGCCCGCCGGCGATGCGGAGGTCCTCGCCCGCGGCAAGGCTCAGGGCGAGATGGTCCTGGCCCTGCGCTCCTACGCCGACATCGGCGGCCCCTCCGGCCGCGGCGGCCCCGGGCGGGCCGAACAATCGGTCCGCATTGTCCGGGCCGGAACGACAACTGAGGTGGCGGTCCGATGATCCGCAAGTTCGCACTCTCCGCCAGTCTGGCCGTCGCCCTCCTGGGGCTCGTCGGACCCGGCCAGGCCCAGACCGCGGCGCAAGGCTCGGCCGTCGCCACGGAGGCCATGTCCAGCGCCTCGGTGGTGCGGGTCGACCTCGCCGGCGGCGGGGCCTCCCAGGCGCTCACCCTGCCCAAGGGCAAGTCGGCGATCGTCGAGCTGCCGGTGGACGCCCGTGACGTGCTGGTGACCAATCCCGCCGTCGCCGACGCCATCCTGCGTTCGCCGCGCCGGATCTATGTGATGGGCATGAAGTCGGGCCAGACCGACGCGGTGTTCTTCGACGCCGGCGGCCGTCGCATCCTGTCCCTCGACATCCGTGTCGACCAGGACCCGAGCGCGCTGTCGCAGACGATCAACCGGGTGATCCCCGGCGCCCGCGTCCGCGTCGACGCCATGAACGACAGCGTCATCCTCTCCGGCCAGGTCATGAGCGCCACCGACGCCGACCGCGCCGTGCAGGTGGCCCGCGCCAGCGTCGCCAAGCCGGAGCAGGTGCTCAACATGCTGAGCATCGCCGGCAAGGACCAGGTGATGCTGAAGGTGCGCATCGTCGAGATGCAGCGCGCCGTCATCAAGCAGCTCGGCTTCGACACCAACACCGTGCTCGGCCAGATCGGCGAGACGCAATACATCTTCGGCAAGAGCGCCACGTTCGGCGTGAACGGATCGCTCCTCGGCGGCCTGACGGGCGGCCAACTGCTGGACACCACCAAGCAGCCGACCCTGCAAGCCCCGTGCGGATTTCCAGCGCCGAACGAGAGCATGATGTGCGATCACGTCGTGCGTGACGCCACGCAGGCCAGGAACTGGGACACCGCGCCGGTCAAGAGCGGCCTGGCGGGCGATCCGGGCCTGAACCAGTCCAACCAGATGCTCAAGGCCTTCGAACGGGTCGGACTGGTCCGCACGCTGGCCGAGCCGAACCTGACCGCCGTGTCGGGCGAGTCCGCCAAGTTCCTGGCGGGCGGCGAGTTCCCGGTGCCGGTGGGCCAGGACAACACCGGCCGGATCACCATCGAGTTCAAGCCGTTCGGCGTGGGCCTGGGCTTCACCCCCGTGGTGATGTCCGGCGGCCGCATCTCCCTGCGGATATCCACCGAAGTCTCCGAGCTGTCGCCCCAGGGCGCCTTCACCGTGGGCACCTTGACCATCCCGGCGCTGACCGTGCGGCGCGCCGAGACCACTGTGGAAATGCCCTCCGGCGGCGGCATGATGATCGCCGGCCTGCTGCGCGAGCAGACCCGCCAGAATCTCGACTCCCTGCCCGGTCTGATGAACCTGCCGGTGCTGGGGACCCTGTTCCGCAGCCGCGACTATCTCGAGGGCGAGACCGAACTGGTGGTGATCGTCACCCCCTACATCGTCCAGCCGACCAACCCGAACAATCTGCAGACCCCGGCCGACGGCTTCAAGATCGCCAACGACGCCGAGACCATCCTGATGGGGCGGCTGAACCACGTCTACAAGACCAAGACCAAGCCGGAAGCCGCGGGCGCGCCGACCTACCAGGGCCCCCACGGCTACGTGATCGAGTGAGCGCCCCCATGACCTCCATCCTCCTTCGCAGCCTTGCGGTGCTCGGCCTGACCGTGACGCTCGGCGCCTGCGCCGGCACGACGCCCGGCGCCAACGAGGACGCCCGGCTGCCCACCCAGCGGTTCGAGCCGAAAGTGACCTCGGAGCCGGAGGAGGTCCGCCTGGCGATCCACGCCCAGGGACTCTCGCCGCGCCAGGCCGAGGCGCTCTCGAAGTTCGCCGACTACTGGCGTGACGACGACGGCGGCATGATCGGCGTGCAGATGCCGAGCGAGGGCGCGGATCCCGCCGCCGCCTTCCGCATGGGCGAAAGCGCCCGCAGCTTCCTGGTGTCCAAGGGTGTGCCGGCCGGTCAGATCGAAATGGTCGGCTACGCCCCCGAGGCCGGGGCCGACGCGCCGCTGCTGGTGGGCTACCTCCGCTACAAGGCCGAAATCCCCAAGTGCGGCGAGAAATGGAAGAGCATCACCCGGACCTTCAAGAACGAGGTGGGGCCGAACTTCGGCTGCGCGGTGTCTTCGAACATGGCCGCGCAGATCGCCGACCCGGCCGACCTCCTGGGCCCGCGCACCATGACCCCGCAGGACGCCACCCGCCGCCAGGAAGTGCTGGATAAGTACCGCAAGGGCGAAGTCACGTCGGCCGCCAAAGACGACAAGGCCGACGGCGCTGTCTCGCGCGCCGTCAACTAGGGCAGGGCACGACCATGAAGCCGCAATCCGCAATCCCCGACCCCTACGACCTCAAGTTCGACGCGGACGACGAATTCGCCGCGCCGCAGGAGGACGCCTGGCGTGAGCCGCCCGCCGCGGGCCTGAGCGAGAACGACCCGTTCGCCGACATCCCCGACCCCGACGCCCTTCCGGGAGCGCAGGATGACGCCCCTGTGGGCGAGACCGCCCTGATGCGGGTCAATCCCGTCCACGAGATGATCGCCAGCGCCGAGCACGCGCTGGGCGACGTGCCCATTCCGCGGATCACCGTCCACGCCTTCTACGCCGGCGCTGAGACGGCCGAGATCATCGAACGCGCCACCACCGACCGGCGCATGGAGCGCGCGGCCGCCACGATCCGTCCGGGCGGCCTCGCGGCCGCCATCGAGACCTATCAGAACCAGGCCACGCCCTCGCTGGTGCTGGTCGAATGCCTGGATGGCCCGGCCGAGCTGATCGCGGGCCTGGATTCCCTGGCCGAGGTCTGCGACCCCGGCACCAAGGTGGTGGTGGTCGGCGCCGCCAACGACATCGCCCTCTACCGGGAACTGATGCGCCGGGGGGTGAGCGACTATCTGGTGCCGCCCTTCGACGCCCTGGCGATCGTCCGGGCCATCGGCAACCTGTACGCCGATCCCTCCGCGCCGTTCCTCGGCCGGCAGGTGGCGTTCTGCGGCGCCAAGGGCGGGGCGGGGGTCTCGACCCTGGCCCACAACGTCGCCCACTCGATCGCCGAACGCCTGCACACCAGCGCCGTGCTGGTGGACCTGGACCTGCCCTTCGGCACCGCCGGCCTCGACTTCAACCAGGACCCCCTGCAGGGGATCGCGGACGCGCTGTCCCAGCCGGACCGTCTCGACCCGGTGCTGATGGAGCGGATGATGGCCCGCTGCACCGAACGGCTGTCGCTGTTCGCCGCCCCGGCCACCCTCGACCAGGACTACGACATCAGCGCCGACGCCTTCGAGGAGGTGACGCAGAAGATTCGCGGCTCCGCGCCCTTCGTGATCCTCGACCTGCCGCACGTCTGGGGCGCCTGGAAGCGCAAGATCCTCACCTCGTCGGACGACCTGGTGATCGTCGCCACGCCGGACCTGGCCTCGCTGCGCAACGCCAAGAACATCATCGACCTGGTGCGGCGCGCGCGTCCCAACGACGCCCCGCCCCGGCTGGTGCTCAACCAGGTGGGCGTGCCCGGCCGTCCGGAGATTCCCCTGAAGGACTTCGGCGCGGCCCTGGGCGTGACGCCCTCCACGGTGCTGCCCTTCGATCCCAAACTGTTCGGCCAGGCGGCCAACAACGGCCAGATGATCGCGGAGGTCGGACCCAAGTCGAAGGCCGCCGAGGCGCTCGACCAGCTCGCCCAGGAGATCGCCCGTCGGGAGGCGCCGGCCCGAGCCAAGACCTCGTTCCTCGCCAGCCTGCTCAAGTGGAAATAAGCGACGATGTTCGGCAAGCGCCCAGGAGACGCCGCAGCGCCTAAGGCGAGCAGCGCGCCGCCCCCCGCGCCGCCCGGGGGGCCGGCCATCGCCACGCGTCCCCAGCGCGTCGAGGCCCCGCCGGCTCCGGTCGAGAAGTCCAGGCCCGCCGCCGGCGGCGGCGCGCCCCGCTCCACCTTCGCCTTCGAGCAGCTGCAGGCTGCGCAGGGGCCGACCCCGATGGAGCAGGTGGTCCGCGAGCAGTCGGACTTCTACCACGCCACCAAGACGACGATCTTCAACGCGCTCCTCAACACCATCGACCTGTCGCAGCTCGCCCAGCTCGACACCAAGGCCGCCTCCGAGGAGATCCGCGACATCGTCGCCGAGCTGGTGGCGATCAAGAACGTCTCCATGTCGGTCGCCGAGCAGACCCACCTGGTGCAGGACATCATCAACGACGTCCTGGGCTACGGGCCGCTGGAGCCGCTGCTCGCGCGCGACGACATCGCCGACATCATGGTCAACGGCGCCCAGCGGGTGTTCATCGAAGTGGGCGGCAAGGTGCAGCTCACCAACGTCCGTTTCCGCGACAACATGCAGCTGATGAACATCTGCCAGCGGATCGTCAGCCAGGTCGGCCGGCGCGTGGACGAAAGCTCGCCGATCTGCGACGCCCGCCTTCCGGACGGCAGCCGCGTGAACGTCATCGCCCCGCCGCTGGCGCTGGACGGGCCGACGCTCACCATCCGGAAGTTCAAGAAAGACAAGCTGACCATGAAGAACCTGGTGGAGTACGGCTCCATCAGTCCGGAGGGGGCCCGGGTGCTGGGCGTCATCGGCGCGTGCCGGTGCAACACCCTGATCTCCGGAGGCACCGGCTCGGGGAAGACCACCCTCCTCAACACCCTCACCGCCTTCATCGACCCCACCGAGCGGGTGGTCACCTGCGAGGACGCCGCCGAGCTGCAGCTGCAGCAGCCGCACGTGGTGCGCCTGGAGACCCGCCCGCCGAACCTGGAGGGCCAGGGCCTGATCGCCATGCGCGACCTGGTGAAGAACTGCCTGCGGATGCGCCCCGAGCGGATCATCGTCGGCGAAGTGCGCGGACCCGAAGCCTTCGACCTCTTGCAGGCCATGAACACCGGCCACGACGGCTCCATGGGCACGCTGCACGCCAACAGCCCGCGCGAAGCCATCAGCCGCCTGGAATCGATGATCACCATGGGCGGCTTCGGCCTGCCGTCGAAGACCATCCGCGAGATGATCGTGGGGTCCATCGACGTGATCATCCAGGCCGCCCGCCTGCGGGACGGCTCCCGGCGGATCACCCACATCACCGAGGTGGTCGGCCTGGAAGGCGAGGTCATCGTCACCCAGGACCTGTTCGTCTACGAGATCACCGGCGAGGACGCCGAGGGTCGCGTGGCGGGCAAGCACCGGTCCACCGGCATCGCCCGCCCCAGGTTCTGGGACCGCGCCCGCTACTACGGCCTCGAGCGCGAGCTGGCCGAAGCCCTCGACGCCGCCGAGTAATCGCCCATGTCGCCGATGCTCATCACGCTCCTGGTCGCCGTTCTCGGGTTCATCGCCGTGGCCGGCTTCGGCTGGGTGGTGGTCGGCGGCGAGAGCGCCAGCGCCAAGACCCTCAAGCGGGCCCAGGGCCTCACGAACCGGGGCGACGCGGCCGAGGTGAACCGCGCCCGCCGCGCCCAGGCCGCCCCGGACCAGAGGCGCCGGCAGATCCTCAAGACCCTCCGCGATCAGGAACGCCAGCAGAAGAGGGCCCGGCTGACGCTGGTCTCCCGACTGCAGCAAGCGGGCCTCGGCGCCAACGTCCGCAGCTTCTGGATCGCCAGCGCTGTCCTGAGCCTGGTGGTCGCCGTGATCGTCATGGTCATGCGCCAGCCCTGGTGGGCGGCGCTGCTGCTGAGCGCGGCCGCCGGCCTCGGCCTGCCGCGTTGGGTGATCGGCTTCCTCGCGGCCCGGAGGATGAAGCAGTTCACCGCGGCCTTCCCGGACGCCATGGACATCATCGTGCGCGGCATCCGCTCCGGCCTGCCGGTGCACGACTGCCTGCGGGTGATCGCCAAGGAGACGTCCGAACCCCTCGCCGGCGAGTTCCGCCGGCTGGTGGAGAACCTGGGCGTCGGCCTGTCCGTCGACCAGGCGCTGGAGCGCATGTACGAGAGCATGCCCACCGCCGAGGTGCGCTTCTTCGCCATCGTGCTGGCCATCCAGGCGCGCACCGGCGGCAACCTCGCCGAGGCGCTCGGCAACCTCTCCTCCGTGATCCGGGCGCGCAAGATGATGCGCGAGAAGATCAAGGCGATGGCCGGCGAGGCGGTGGCGTCCGCCTGCATCATCGGCGCCCTTCCGCCGGGCGTCGTGGCGCTGATCGGGGCCACCAGCCCCGCCTATATGGTGCCGCTGTTCACCGATCCGCGCGGCCAGATCCTGCTGCTCGGCGGCGGGGTGTGGATGGCCACCGGCATCTTCGTCATGCGCCGCATGATCAACTTCAGGATCTAGGAGCGGCCCGCATGACCCTCGTCGAGACTCTGGTCGCGCCGCAGACGCTGGTCGCCGTCGGCACCGCCATCGTCACCTTCGCCACCCTGCTCACCCTGGCCCGGCCCTATCTCGCCTCGACGAGCCTGGAGGCGCGCCTGAAGTCGGTGTCCACCCGAAGAGAGGAGCTGCGCCGCAAGTCGCGCGAGGCCCTGGCGAGCAAGGGCTCCAACTCCAGCCTGCGCCAGACCGACGAGGGCCTCTACAAGAAGGTCGTGGAACGCCTGCAGCTCTCCCGGCTGCTGGAGGACCCGAAGGTGGCCGAGAAGCTCGCCCAGGCCGGCTTCCGCGGCCCGCGGCCGGTGTCCACCTTCTACTTCTTCCGCTTCATCCTGCCGTTCGTGTTCGGCGCGGCGGCCGCCATCTACCTGTTCTTCGTCAATGACTTCGGCATGCCGATCGTGACCAAGATCGCCGCCTGCGTGGGCGGGCTGACGCTCGGCTACTACGCGCCCAACGTCTACATCTCCAACGTCTCGCAGAAGCGCCGCGATTCCATCGTCGGCGCCTTCCCCGACGCCCTCGACCTGCTGCTGATCTGCGTCGAGAGCGGCATGTCGGTGGAGACCGCGATCCAGAAGGTCAGCCAGGAGATCGGCGGCGCCTCCATCGAGCTCGCCGAGGAGATGACCCTGCTCACCGCCGAACTGTCCTACCTGCCCGAGCGCCGGCAGGCCTACGAGGGCCTGGCCAGGCGCACCAACCATCCCGGCATCAAGTCGGTGATGACCGCCATGATCCAGGCCGAGCGCTACGGCACGCCCGTGGGCACCGCGCTGCGGGTGATGGCCAAGGACAACCGCGACATGCGCCTGTCCGCCGCGGAGAAGAAGGCCGCCCAGCTACCCGCCAAGCTCACCGTGCCGATGATCGTGTTCTTCCTGCCGGTGCTGTTCGTGGTGATCCTCGGCCCCGCCATCATCCGCGTCACCGACATGATGGCCAGCAAGCCGGTCTAGTCCCTGAAGGGGACACGTACGCCAAGGCGAGCATGTCCCCTGGGCTTACGGCTGCGCGCGCATGTCGTTCCAGGACCGGCCGGGGGCGGCCGGGACGGCCTCGCCGCTGGCGGCGCGCAGGTAGGCCATGTTGTTGGCCACCATGTCCGGCGGCAGGTCCTGGCGGGCGATCTTCTCGGCCTCCGCCAGCCGCCCCTGCAGGCCCAGCACCAAAGCCAGGTTCTGACGCACCTGGATGGGGGCGTTCGGCTTCGCCGCCGCCGTGCGCAGCAGCCTCTCGGCCTGCGCGGCGTCGCCGTGCCCGGCGTAGAACATCGCCAGATTCCCCAGCACGACCGGATTTTCGGGCGCCAGCGCCTGCGCCTGGAGGTGGGCCGCCAGCGCCTCGTCGTCGCGGCTCGCCTGCTCGTAGGCCACCGCCAGCAGCGATGGCGGCCGCCAGTCGCGCGGGGCCAGCGCCTGGGCCTTGCGGGCGGGCTCGACGGCGTAGAAGCCCTGGCCGCGGGCCACGTGCACCCGGGCGAGCTCCAGCAGGGCCTCGACGCTGTCGGGCTTGGCCAGCAGCAGCCGGCTGGCCGCGGTCGCCGCATCGTCGAAGCTGCCGAGCTCGCGCAGGGCCTGGGAGAGGCCCAGGGCGGCGGTCTCGTCGGTCCGGTCGATATCGGCCTCGCGCGCCCAGAAGGCGGCGCGGGTGAGCGGATCGGCGCGCTGCGCCATCAGCCGCTGCTCGGGCGTGGCCTTGGCCCGGGGCGACGCAGCGGCGGCCGTCTCCGCCGGCTTCTCGGGCTTGTCGGCCTTGTCCTTGGCCCAACCGGCCAGGGGGAGGAGCGACAGCGCGACGGCGGTTGCGGCGAGGGCCGACATGCGACACATGAACGTCGAGGCTCCGGATGAACTGGCCGCCAGCATCCGCGCGCCGCTTGAAGGAAGCGTTAAGCATAATCTCCCGGCGCCCCCATATGAGCCCTCCATGACCGATGTGATCGTCGAAGCCTCCAAAGGCCCCGCCGTGGCGGTGCACGCCCTGTTCGAAAAGGACGCGCCCGCGTTCCTGGAGGGCCGCCGGGCTTTCGTGCGAGCCTTCGCCGAGACCTCCGACTTCAAGGGCAAGGCCGGCCAGACTCTGGTGGTCCCCGACACCGAGGGCGGGATCGACCGGGTGCTGTTCGGCCTGGGCGCGGCGGAGAACGCGGACGCCATGAGCTTCCGCGCCCTGCCGGCCAAGCTGCCGGCCGGCGACTACCGGATCGCCCAGGCGCCCCCGCGGTTCGCGCCGGACGAGATCGCCCTGGCCTTCGCCCTGGGTAGCTACCGGTTCGACCGCTACAAGCCCGCCGCCGGCGGCCGCCCGCGGCTGTTGGCCGACGGGATCGACGTGGCCGAGGTCCGCCAGCAGGCCCACGCCTGCGCGCTCGCCCGCGACATGATCAACACGCCGGCCAACGACATGGGGCCGCTGCAGATCGAGACCATCGCCCGCGAGATCGCCGACCTCTATGGCGCGCGCGTCACGGTCACCATCGGCGAGGGCCTGCTGGAGGCCAACTACCCGGCGATCCACGCCGTCGGCCGCGCCGCGACGGAGGCGCGCGCGCCGCGGATGATCGAGCTCGACTGGGGCGAGGCCGGCGCGCCGCTCATCGCCCTGGTGGGCAAGGGTGTGGTGTTCGACACCGGCGGCCTGGACATCAAGCCCTCCTCCGGCATGCGGCTGATGAAGAAGGACATGGGCGGCGCCGCCCACGTGCTGGCGCTGGCGCGGATGATCATGGCGGCGAACCTGCCGGTGCGGCTGGCCGTGCTGGTCCCCACGGTGGAGAACGCGATCTCGGCCGACGCCATGCGCCCGGGCGATGTGCTGGCCTCGCGCAAGGGCCTTTCGATCGAGGTGGGCAACACCGACGCGGAGGGGCGGCTGATCCTGGCCGACGCCCTGGCCCGCGCGGCGGAGCTGTCGCCGGTCCTGACCCTGGACCTGGCCACCCTGACCGGGGCGGCGCGGGCCGCGCTCGGCCCCCAGCTGCCGCCCTTCTACACCGACGACGAGGACCTCGCCGCGGCGATCGCCGCCGCCGCCCGGGCGAGCGCTGACCCGGTCTGGCGCCTGCCGCTCTGGAAACCCTACGCCGAGGCGCTGGACTCCGACGTGGCCGACCTGAAGAACGACCCCGACGGCTGGGCGCAGGCCGGCTCGGTGACCGCGGCGCTGTTCCTGCAGCGGTTCGCGCCGCAGGGGCCCTGGGCGCACTTCGATATCTTCGCCTGGAACCCGCGCGGCCGTCCGGGCTCGCCGTCCGGGGCCGAGGTCCAGGCGATCCGCGGCCTCTACCGCATGATCCGCGAGCGCTTCGTGTGAGCCTCGACGCGCGCGTGACGCCCCTGCGCGACGGCCTCGCCAGCCGCGCCCTGGAGGGCCTCGTGCGCGCCGAGCGCTATGTGGATCCCAGGCGCGTCTGCCTGGCCGCGCCGGCGGCCGCGCTGCGCGCCGGCCCCGACCCCGGCGCCGAGCAGCTCGACCAGCTGCTGTTCGGCGAGGCCTTCGACGTCCTGGCCCACGACGGCGCTTTCGCCTGGGGCCAGGCGCGCCGGGACGGCTACGTGGGCTATGTGGCGGCGGCGGCCCTGGGGAGCGCCGACCTCGCCCCCACCCACCGCGTAGCCGTGACGGGCGCCTACGCCTTCGCCAGCCCCGGCTTCAAGGCCGCAGCGACCGGCCCCTATTCCCTCAACGCCCTGGTGACGGAGCAAGGCCGCGACGGCCGCTACGTCAAGGCCGCGGGCGCGGGCTGGTTCGTGGCCGAGCACCTGGCGCCGGTGGGGGTCTTCGAGGCCGATTTCGTGGCCGTCGCCGAACGTTTCCTGGGGGCGGCCTATCTGTGGGGCGGCCGCGAAGGCTCGGGCGTCGACTGCTCCGGCCTGCTGCAGCAGGCGCTGTTCGCCTGCGGCCGCGCCTGCCCGCGCGACAGCGACCAGCAGGCCGGGCTGGGCCGCCCTATCCTGCCGGCGGAGCTGGCCCGCGGCGACCTGGTCTGCTGGGTGGGCCACGTGGCGATCATGCTGGACAAGGCCCGCGTGCTGCACGCCAACGCCCACCACATGGCCGTCGTCGTCGAGCCGCTGGCGGACGCGGTGGCGCGGCTCGTCGCCGAAGGGCGCGGACAGCCGACGGGCTACCGGCGGCTGTAGCGGCTTTAGCGGCGGGCGTTCAGTGCGCCGGTTGCGGGGCGGCGGCCTTGGAGGCCGGCGCCTGGGCCGGGCCCGGGCTGGTCGGCCCGCCGGCGCCGGCCGCAGGGGTCGCCGTCGAGCCGGTGGCGGTGGGCTGGCCCTTGCCGGCCGGGGTCGCTGCGCCAGGCGCCGCGGCGGCGGTCGCCGCCGCCGGGGTCGCTGCGCCTTCCGCCGCCGGAGCGGCCGCCGCTGCGGCGGCCGGATTGGGCGCCGGGATGGGCAGGCTGGAGCCCAGGGTGTGCAGGTAGGCGATGACGTTGACCCGGTCTTCGGTCTTCTTCAGGCCCACGAAGGTCATCTTGGTGCCGGGCATGTGCTTCTGCGGCTCCTTGATGAATTCGGAGATGTGCTCGAAGTCCCAGACCGGCTGCTTGGCGCCGAAGTCGGTCATGGCGGCGGAATAGGCGAAGCCCGGGTGGCTGCCGGGCTTGCGGCCCTCCACGCCCCACAGGTTCGGGCCCGTGCCGTTCGGGCCGCCGTTGTCGGCGTTGTGGCAGGACTTGCACTTGGCGAACACCGCCTCGCCGGCCTTGACGTCGGCCGCGGGCAGGGCCGTGCCCCAGTCCACCGGCGCCTCGGGGGCCGCGGCGCCCGAGCCCGCCTCCTGGGCGACCTCGATCGCATAGCCCGGCTTCTCGACATGGCCTTCCGAGGCGAAGACCCCGGCGGAGAGTTCCTTGAGGCCGACGATGGCCAGACCCGTCGCCAGCACGGCGCCGGCGATCTTGTTGAACGTCAGGTCGCTCATTGTGGTAAAATAGGCCCTCTGTACAGCCGGCCGCGAACGGCCGGCGGACACGCGGGAATCCCCCGCCCCTTATTGCGCCCGGCTCTCTTACACGCTACCGGCGCTCGCGCAAACGGCCAGTTGGGCGCCGTTTCCACGTCGCGCGCGGGCCGTTTCCGCCTGGTCACAGATGAACCCGATCGTCCTCATTCCCGCCCGGATGGCCGCCACCCGCCTGCCCGGCAAGCCGCTGGCCGACATCGGCGGCGTCCCGATGATCGTCCGGGTGATGCGGCAGGCGCAGAGCGCCGGCGTCGGTCCGGTGGTGGTGGCCGCCGGCGATGCGGAAATCGTCCAGGCCGTGCAGGCGGCTGGCGGCCGGGCGGTGCTCACCGACCCCGGCCTGCCCTCGGGCTCCGACCGCATCCTGGCGGCGCTGGGCGAGATCGACCCCGAGCGGCGCCACGACGTGGTGATCAACCTGCAGGGCGACAT
>Ga0070668_100002653_pt1 | contig 13144 bp, 11 predicted proteins | sample KBSS43metaG_FD_64661 | JGI IMG/M metagenome (GOLD analysis project Ga0070668, IMG submission 64661) | Switchgrass rhizosphere microbial communities from Kellogg Biological Station, Michigan, USA - KBS S4-3 metaG | ecosystem: Host-associated > Plants > Roots > Rhizosphere > Soil ... | reverse complement strand
CATCGATTCGCGTCGAGCCGAACGCGCTGTACATCGACCAGGGACAGGTGCTGACCTCGGCGGGCTCGGCAGCAGGTCTCGACATGCTGCTGCATCTGGTACGGCGCGATCACGGGCCGAAGGTCGCGAATCAGGTCGCGCAGCGGCTGGTGATTCCACCGCACCGTGACGGCGACCAGGCGCAGTTCGTACCGCGCCCGGTCGCGCCCGACGAGTCGAGCCGGTTGGCGCGGCTGCTGGATTGGATTCGTGCGCATCTGGGCGAGGAGCACACGATCGCTGCGCTGTCGCACCGTGCAGGCATGAGCCCGCGCACGCTTCTGCGTCGCTTCAAGGAAGCTACCGGGCTCGCACCGAATGAATGGCTGGTGCGCGAGCGCGTCGCGGCCGCGCGCGAGATGCTCGAATCCGGCCGAGTGACGCTCGGGCGCGTTGCCGAGCGCGCCGGGTTTGGATCGCAGGAGTCGTTCCGGAGGCATTTCCGCATCCAGGTTGGAGTGCCGCCGGCGGCGTATCACAAGAGTTTTCGAGAGAGGAAGTCAGGCTAAAGCCTGACCCACAGAAGACCTGAACCACAGCAAGGGTCCGGCCTGCAGAGCCTGCTAACATCGCGCGAATGAGTGCAACTCTGACGACGACACCTGCCGCCGACGGCTTTCGCATGCCCGGCGAATTCGAGCCGCATTCCGGCTGCTGGCTGCTGTGGCCCGAGCGAACCAGCAACTGGCGCTGTGGAGCGAAGCCTGCACAGGCAGCATTCGCCGCCGTCGCCACTGCCATCGCCACCGGCGAGCCGGTCACGGTCGGTGCCTCGCGCGCGCAATTCGTACATGCGCGCTCGATGCTGCCGGATGCGATCCGCGTGGTCGAAATGTCGAGCGACGATTCCTGGATGCGCGACGTCGGTCCGACGTTCGTCGTCGACGGGCAGGGCGCAGTGCGCGGCGTCGACTGGATCTTCAATGCCTGGGGCGGACTCAGCGCCGGACTTTACTTTCCGTGGGACCAGGACGACCTGGTGGCGCGCAAGGTGCTGGAGATCGAAGGGCGCGATCGTTATCGAGCGCCGTTGGTGCTGGAAGGCGGCGCGATTCACGTCGATGGCGAAGGCACGCTGCTCGCCACCGAGGAATGCCTGCTGAACCCGAACCGCAATCCGCACCTGGATGCGGGCCAGCTGGAGATTCTGCTGCACGAATATCTCGGCATCAGCAGCGTGATCTGGCTGAGCAAAGGGGTCGTCGACGACGAAACCGGCGGGCACGTCGACAACCTGTGCTGCTTCGCGCGCCCCGGCGAAGTCGTGCTCACCTGGACCGACGACAAGCGCGATCCGCAATACAAGGTCTCGCTCGATGCATACGAGCGGCTCATGGACTCACGCGACGCCAGGGACCGGCGGCTGAAGATTCACAAGCTACCGCAGCCGGGGCCGTTGTTTCGCACCAAAGAGGAGGCGCGCGATATCGACGCGGTCGACGGCCGTCCCGGACGTCCGGTCGGCGAGCGTCTCGCCGGCTCCTACGTCAACTTCTATGTCGCGAACTCCACGGTCGTCGTGCCGCTGCTCGATTCGCGACGCGATCGTCATGCGATGCGGACGCTCGCGCGGATCTTTCCGGAGCGCCGGATCATTGGCGTCCAGGCGCGGGAGATCCTGCTCGGCGGCGGCAATATCCACTGCATCACGCAGCAGGTGCCGGCGGGTAAATGAGCGCGCGCGCTCGCGACTATCGCAGTCTCGTCCCTGCTCTACGGGACGATCTGCTCGGCGCGCAGCTCGACACTCGCAAGCTCGCGAAGTTCTCCGTTGCAGTCATCGTCACCGGCGTGCCGGCCGCGGGACGCAGCGAGACGGTGAACAAGCTGCTCGAATGGCTCGATCCCAAGTACGTCACCGTGCACGCGTTCGGCGAAGACGATGCGGATGCGAGCCATCCGCCGCTGTGGCGGTACTGGCGCAAGCTGCCCGCATTCGGTCGCATCTCGTTTTATTTCTGGGGCTGGTACGGCCAGTACATGGGCGCCGCCTGCCACGATGCTCGCAAGAAGAAGCGCCGTCCGCCGCGCCAGCTCGAGCGCATCCGGCGGCTGGAGGCGATGCTCAGCGCCGACGGCGTGCGCGTCGTCAAGATTCATCTCGACCTGGACGCCGACACGCAACGCAAGCGTCTCAAGAAGCTTCGCGCCCACAAGCTGACGCGCTGGCGGGTGACCGACGATGACCTGTGGCTCGCGCGCCATCACAAGTCGGTCCGCAAAGCCATCGAGCGCTGCCTCGCGGCGAGCGACCAACCCAAGGCACGCTGGCATCTCATCGACGGCGCCGACGAGGATTACCGCGAGGTCCGCGCCGGCGAGCTGCTGCGCGACGAGATGCTGGTCGGTCTGGAGCGGGCGCGAGCAACCGTGCGTACGCGTGCGAGCAAGACGGGGAATGTGCCGCCGCTGCCGCGCCCGCGGATCCGCAAAGTGGACGATGACGAATACGATCGTGAGCTCGAACGTCTGCAAGGTCAGCTGGCACTGCTGACGCGGCGCTCGAAGTTTCGCGAGCGCGGTCTGGTGCTCGCGTTCGAAGGCATGGACGCAGCCGGCAAGGGCGGCGCGATCAGCCGCATCACGCGCGCTCTGGACGCGCGCCAATACCAAGTCGTGCCGGTTTCGGCGCCGACCGCGGAAGAGCGCTCGTATCCTTACCTATGGCGCTTCTGGCGCGACGTGCCGGCGCGCGGCCATATCGCGATCTTCGATCGCTCCTGGTACGGCCGTGTGCTGGTCGAACGCGTGCGCGGCTTCGCTGCGCCGGCGGACTGGCGGCGCGCCTACGACGAGATCTGCGAGTTCGAGCGCGAGCTGCTCGAGCACGGCCTGATCGTCGCGAAATTCTGGCTGCAGGTGAGCAAGGCCGAGCAGCTGCGCCGCTTCAAGGCGCGCGATGAGGATCCGCTGAAGCGCTTCAAGGTCGATCCCGAGGACTGGGCCAATCGCACGTTCTACGACGCGTACCAGGCTGCCGCGGCGGAGATGGTTCTGCGCACGAATACGCGCCAGTCGCGTTGGCACGTCGTACCGGCGGACGATAAGAAGAGCGCACGCCTGCACGTGCTGCAGGTGGTGTGCGAGACCGTTGAGGCCAACTTGTAGGGCTGCTTCGGATCTATAAATCTGAATTCTGTCCCTTGGCGATCTTGGCGTCTTTGCGAGAGTCATTCCGAAGTCGGGCTGAAGCCCGACCTACAGCGCCTTTTTCAGGCCAAGCACGAACACGACGTCGGATGCGCTCTCGACTGCAATGTCCTCGCTGACTGCGAGATCGAGTTGCCAGCCGGACGCGAAGCGATAGTCGCCGCCGAAGGTGAGCACGAACGCCTCGCCGAGGAAATCGAGCTCGGCTTCATCGAACACAGCGCTGTGCGCATCGAGCTGTGCCTTCAGCTCCAAGCCGCGCCAGGCGCGCCAGCCGATGCCCGCGAGCGCGCTCCACGCGAAGTCGCGCTGCCGAGCGGCGAGCCGCTCGCCTTCGCCGAGCCGCAACGCCGGCTTGTCCGAACGCCGACCAGTTCTCACCGAGCCGATGCTCTGCCGCGATCGCCAGCGACGCGTCAGTTGCGCCGCTGCCGGTGAAGCGATCGGCATCGCCGGAAGGCAGCTTGATGCTCAACCAGGCCGTGGCGGCGGTCGCAGCGCTGGAGGACAGCGAGCGGCCGAAGTCGAGCGAAATGTCTCCGAGTCCGGACTGCGATGACCGCTCGTCGAAGAGCACGGTGTTGCCGCTGGCGTAGGCAATGCGAACGCGATCCTGGGGCGAAAAGGCTCGGCTGCCCCGAGGCAGGCCGAACAGCTCGTGCCAGCTGTCGATCGTGCTGTCGAGCACGCCGCCGCCCGTATAGCGATACGGGATCTGCACCTGCGCGGCAAAGCCGCTCGACCACGAACGCCCGATCGTCAGGCGCGCCTCGCGTGTTTCGGCATCGACGATCAGCTGCTCGGAGCCGGCGCGCTGCACGAGCGAGACGCTGGCCCAGTTGAGATCGGCCGCGAGCGTCCACGTCTCGCCCGACAACCGCGCGGGCAACGCGGCAGGCAGGCCGAAGCCGGCGAGCAGAGGATTGAGATCGCGAGCGGGGAAGGGGTCTGCTGCGGCCGGAGTGGAAATCAGCAGCAGCGCGAGCGCGAGATGTGGAGGTCTCAGAACCAAACCGACACGAACGCCTGAATGACGTTGGCGCCGAAGCTGTAGAGCGGCTCAGTACCAGCCGGGTGGAAGTTCGGGTCCGAGGTCGGCAACTGCGCGAAGCGCGCGTCGCGGAAGTCCTCGTAATCGAACTGGATGCGATCGTAGAAGATGTTCAGCGTGCCCTTCTTGATGAAGCGCCAGCCGTTCGGCAGGAAGTCGTAGGTTGCGCCGAGGCTCAGCGCCTGGCTGGTGAACGTCGACAGCTCCTTGTCGCGCGCCAGGAAGTTCTGCTGGTTCGGCCGGTCGAACAGGTCGCTATAGAAATCGGCGTTGCCCTGCGAGTAGTAGCGGTAGCCGAGCTCGAAGGTCCATTGCCGCCACGGATGCGTGTAGCCCAGCTCGAAGGTATTCGCGCCGATGCCCCACGTGTCCGTGAAGAAGCGATAGCCGCCGTGGATCGCCGCGCGGTAGGGCAGGTAGTAGCGCCCGTTCACCGCCACCGCGTTGCTGGTCCGCGTGCGCGGATAGATCTCGCGTGCGAGCGCGAACAGCCGGTCATCGCTCGGGTTGACGAACCGGTACGAGCGATACGGGTTGTTGAGGAAGCCTTCGTCGGTGATGACTTCCAGCTGCAACGAGGTGATGAGGGCCTTGGTCAGGATCTGCGACACGCCGACGCGGTAGCTCCAGCGATCGATCGGCTCCTTGAACGTCGGATCGATCTGGTCGGTGGTCGTGTCGCGGCGGCGCACGACGTCCTTGCCGCGCGAGAAGCCCATCGTGATCGTCGTCAGGTCGCCGAACAGGTCCTGGCTGATGCCGAACGTGGTCGTCTCGGCCTGGTAGTCGTTCTCTTTGCTGTTCGTGTAGCCGAGGTTGTAAGTCGTCTTGCCGCGCAGGTACTCGGCGCCGACGCTGTACTGCGTGCGCTCTTCCTTGTATTCGCTGGCGCCGGAGACTTCCACGTCGATCGACGCGCTCGTCACCATGTCCTGGTAGTAGTTGGCGCTGAGCGCGTACTTCTCGGCGAATTTCTTGCGCACCAGCACCGAGGGGCCGTGAATCGTCACGCCGCCGCCCTCGTAGCGGTGATAGAGCGCATCGGCGCGATCGTCGGCGAGCACGCCGGCAAACGAAGCCGCCGGCAGGAACAGCAGGGCGAGGACGAGCCCGAGCCAGCAACGAGTGCTGGCCCGGGCCCGAATTTCCACGCCCCATGCCTTCTTTCCGGCCTTCTTCATATCAATTGCAGCCGCAACCGCCGCCGGAGCTGCCATTCGCGCCGCGTGCGCCTTCGCGCGCATCGAACACGTGGTCCAGGTAGGCGGTGGAAACCGGATTCGCATCGAACGACATGATCGGATCCGCGAGCGCCTGGCGCTCGTACGGCTTCACCCACGGCTCGATGTTGCCGCAGCCGGCCAGCACCAGCGCGGCGAGCGCCAGCGAGATCAGCTTCGTCTTACCCACGGTGACGTCACTCCTTCAGCAACGCGCGAATCTGGTTCAGGTACTCGCCTTCGTCGCCGGCCTTGTAGCCCTTGTGCAGGGCGCGCACGTTGCCCTTGCGGTCGATGAACACGGTGCTCGGCATCGCCTTCACGTCGTACATCGCGCTGACCTTGCTCTCGCGATCGAACAGGACGGGGAAGGACACCGGCGTCTTGCTCAGCCACTCCTCGGCGTCCTTGCTGTTGGCGTCGACGTTGACGCCGACCAGCGTGAAGCCGAGCGCACTGTAACGCTTGTGCATTTGTTCGAGTAGCGGCATCTCCTGGCGGCACGGTCCGCACCAGCTCGCCCAGAAGTTCAGCATGACCACTTTGCCTTTGAGCTGCGCCAGCGACACTGTGTCGCCGCTTCGCGACGGCAGCGTGAAGGTCGGAGCCATCGATGCGCTCGCGCCGACCATCGACGTCATCGCCAGCGTGCAGGCGACAGTGGCTCCGCGCAGCCATGATTTGATCCTGGAAGACATGTTCGTGATCCTCTTCGTGCGGACGCAAATGCCCATGCGTATCGTCGCTCAGAAGAAAATCGACAAACCGAGATGTGCTTCTAGGTTATTGACGATCTTTTTTTCGCCCAGCAGATCGATGTCGTACACGTGATCGCGCACGTCGAAATGCACTGCGATCCAGTCTGCGGGCAGGATGCGATAGCCGAAGCCGCCGTTCACGGTGAAGCGGTCGTCGCCTGCGAACGTCGTATTGCCGATGCCGGCAACCAGGTAGAACGCCGTGTTGTACGCGCGGTTCTTGCCGAGGAATATTTCGCCCGGCAGCGCGTTCCAGCCCGCTGACAAAGCGTAGTACGTGTAGTCGCGCTCGCTGTCGGTCAGCAGATCCGCCGAGCCCGACAGGTTCTCGTAGCTGGTGCGCCCGGCGCGCGAGCGGCCGTAGGTGCCCTCGAGAAAGAAATCTTCGGTGAGGTGATAGGCGAGGCGCGCGCCATAGACGACGTTGCTCTCGAAGTCCTCGATGCTCAGGATGCCGACGTACGCGCCGACCTCGAAGTCCTCGGTATCGATGCGCGTGTGCTTGATCTCGCGGCGTTCCACCTGCGGCTCGATGATCGGCTTGTCGGACGGCTCGCCGGTCACGGGCTCGGCGGCGTTCTGCTCGGTCGTGGCCGGCGGCAAAGACGCTTCGCCGCGCCGGAACAGGGCGCAGCCCGGCAAGGTCGTCGCGGCCAGCGCGATCAGAAAAAGAAGGCGAAGCCGAGATACTTCCATTCGTCAACTTCCTCGTTATCGTCGCGGCTCGTGAATACCACGTTGTTGCGGTATTCCGTGCGCAGCATGAACCGGCGAGTGAGATAGAACTGCAGACCGCCGCCGACATAGCCGATCTGGTCGTCGCGGTCGATGGATTGCACCAGCGTCGACTTCGGCTCGGTGTGCATCCAGCCGGTGCCGAGCGTGAAATACGGCGACAGGCGCCACTCCGGCACGAACACGTGCATCAGCCCGAGCGTGGCGCTGTAGCCGTTGGAGAACTCGCCGATGATGTGATTGAACGTGAGCTCGATCGACAGGTTATCGCTGAACGCGTAGCCGCCGAACACGGAGATCATGCTGGCGCCGGCGAAGTCGCCGCCCGCCACGCCGGCCTGCCAGCGCCGGCTCATGTAGTTCTCGCGCGCCGGCTCCTGCAGGTCGAGCGGCTCGCCGGTCGGCTCGAGCGTCGCGATCATCTGCTCGCGCGGCGCCCAGCCCTGCACGCCGCGGTCGGTGCGCAACTCGAACCAGTCAGTACGGCGTTTGACGATCGTGACTTCGCGGCCGCGCTCGATCACGTGGAACACGGGATAGCCGCGGCCCGGGCCGGTGTGCAGCTCGATGAACGGATCGGCGATGAGGATCTTGCGAGACGAATCAGCCCGGGCAGGGCCCGGGCCAATGATCAGCATCATCAGGAGAGCAAGCAGCAGCAGCCCAAAGAAATGTGTGGAGGGCCGCCTCATCAGTTCGCTGGGGCCACGAACGGGTCGTTGTAGTACTGCGCGCCGATGTCGAGCCATTCGGAGAGCAAGCGTAACTCACTTGGTGACATAAAGTCGCGGTGATCGGTCTGGCCCGCACCCGGTGCGCCTTCCATTTTGTTGAAGAAGCGACCCGAAGCAGCGGCGCCGGCCGCGCTCATCGACGCCGGCACCTGGCGGAACTGCACGCACGTCGTGACGTTCGTGACCGGGTCGGTCTGGAACGGCAGGCAGTCGTCTTCGAGCTGGCCCATGGCGTTCACGACCTGGCCGACATCTGCGAACAGCAACTCGCGATACGCACGGAACTGGTCGGGCTCGTCGTCGGACGGACCGTCGGTGAGATCGAGATCGCCCGCCGGCACGGCCACCATGTTCGCGGCGTTGAGCGGCTGATGGCAGGTGACGCACTTGTGATTGATCGGCTGCATCGTGGTCGGATCGAGATCCGGGAGCCCATCGTTGTTCGCATCGACGAAGCGGTCGGCGGCCCACAGCGGATGGATGTGCATCTCGTAGTGGATGGTGATGCGGCACAGGCTGGTCCAGTTCGTGAAGCAGCTCTGGTTGACCGGCGGCAGCGTGCCCTTGAGGCCGTTCATGCAGATGACCTTCTTGGTCAGATCCGCCGCATCGGCGAGCACCGTCGACGCGCCAGCCGAGTAGCAGGCATCGACCGAGGGCGTCGTCGCCGGCGTCGCCGGCCAGTAATCCTGGAAGGCCAGGTCGACGCTCGGCTTGCAGGCGCCACCGCACATGACGCGGTTGCGCACTTCAGCCATCGTCTCGCCGGCATCGGCGAACAGCGCGGCATTCGTGCCGGGGAACGGGCTGCCGGTGGCCGGCGCGCCCGAGTTGATGGAAGCGGTGAGGCCGGCGCGGCCATGAGCGCGCGGCGGATTGGTGGTCGGGTTGTGACAGCCGTTGCAGGTGAGCGTCTCGCCCGGAACGACTTGCAACCAGTTCGTGTGGCGGCTGCCGAGCACGCCGTTGAGACGACGGCCGCGCGCGTCGAGCACGCTGATGGCGAGCGCAACGTTCGCCGGCACTTTCACTTTGACCGAGCCGTCCGGCTCGACCGGCGCGTAGCCCAGGATGTCGCGCATGCCGAGCGCGCGATTCGGACCGAATGCGGTGTTGTTGTCGATGTCGCGCGTGTCATCGTCCGGCTGCGACACGGCCTTCTCGATGCGCACGAAGCGCGCCGGACGCGTGGTGTACGCCGGATTGCTCGGATTGCGCACGGACGCGATGCCGCCCGGCGCCTGGTCGACGCCGTCGATGTCGTAAACGCTCTTGATGTTCAGGATGCCGACGCTCTCGGCGAGCAGGTCGGCCGGGTAGTCGACGCCTGCGGCCTTGTCGAGAATGACCGGCGGCACGATGCGCGGCGAGCCAGCCACGACTTCGGTGTAGATGAAGCCTTCCTTCGGCGGCACGACCGGCACCTGCGTGTTGTCGTGCACGTTGTAGACATAGATGCCGTACAGCGGCGGCGCTTCCACCGGATCCGGCTTCGACAAGCGATCGCTAGTGCAAGGCACGATGCGCGTGTCCTCGATCAGTCGGCACTGCGACCAGCTGACCAGCAGGCGATCGCTGCCGTCGAACAGCGGCTGCGCCGAGCGGTAACGACCGCCGGGCGACGGACCTTCGATCGTGCGCACGTCCGTCGGCAAGGCGCGCGTCTGCGCCGGGCCGGGCATGCCGGAGCCCGCAACGGCCGGCACGGTGTTGTCGACGAAGTTCTGCGTGTCGATGAGCACCAGGTCGCCGCCCTCGGCGGTGCCGGAGAACGGACGCACCAGCGCCAGCGTGCGGCCGTCCTGCATCGGACGCGGGCTCAGGAACTGAATGATGCTCGGCTGATTCGAGGTCGGGTCGAGCGTACCGGTCGCGTGGCTGTACGCGCCGTACAGCAGCTGCAGGTCGGTGCCGTCCGGGTTGACGCTGTAGAGATCGAACTCGTTGTCGTCGATGTTGTGTTCCCAGCGCGTGTACACGATGCGGCCGTTCGGCAGCACCGCCGGATCGAGATCGTGGCTCTGGTTGAAGGAGATCTGGTGGATGTTGGTGCCGTCGGCATCCATCACGTGCAGCACGAACGCCGGCTCGTTGTCGTCCTCGTCCTGGGCGGCGTACTGCGGCTTGTTCTCGTCCAGCAGGATGGCGCGCGACTGGCGCTGGCGCGTCGAGCTGAACACGATCCTGCCGTCCGGCAGGTAGTGCGGCATGATGTCGTGGCCTTCGTCCTCGACCGTGTCCGAGGCGATGATGCGGCGCAGGTTCTTGGTCGCCGCGTCGAACTCCCAGATGTTCCAGCTCGGCTGGTCTTCCTCGTCCGCGCCTTCGATGAACTTGGCGCGCATCGCAAACACGACTTTGCTGCCGTCGAAGTTCACGTCCAGGTCGCGGATGTCGCCGAGGCCTTCGGTCACGCTCGCGGTGATGTTGACCGGCGGTGCGGAGACCGACGCGCGGTCGCGCATGAACAGGTCGGCGCCGATCTCGAACTTGCGCAGCTCGCGCGCGTCGTCCATCACCATGTTGTCGTCCGGATCGGGCACCGGGCGCTGCACGTAGAACACCGGGAAGTCGAGCGTCACCGGGTCCTGGTTCTGCCCGCTGCCGATGGTGACGTCAGTACCGCCGCTGCCGCTGCTGCACGCTGCGAGCACGCCGCAGGCTGCCGCGATGGCGAGCGCGATTGCTAGACGACTGGCCTGATCACTCATTGCGTGCTCCACAAGGACCGTGATGATCGACTCGACATATTCCGCGGGCCGTTAAACAGGTCACACGAACCGCTGCGGCCAACCCTGATTTTCCATAGTCGGGCTCGTTCATCCCTGCGCTGCGTGACCGCGCTCACACTGCGAGCGCCGCACCCGGTTTATTCCTGTGTCGGATCGTGGCGGCGAGCCTACACGCGCGCGCGAAACCGCCGGTACTGTCTCTGCCATGCGACGTACGCTGCTTGAGACAGTTACCGCAATGAAATCGCCGACCTATAGTCGCCGCGCACTGTCGGGCTCGGACCGACTTTGCGATGACAACGACCGCAGCAGGAACACTGGTTTACTGACATTCGGGTCCTGGCATGAGAAACATGAACAGCAAACGTCGAAATGCGCGCGGCAACGCGCGGCGCAGCGGGCTAGTCAAAGCGATGGCGCTGACGCTCGCGGTCGCCTCCTTTGCGTGCGTGCAACACGATGCGTCGGCTAGTCCCGAGTCGCGACGGCAGGCGAAGGAGATGTACGACCGCCTGGTCGGCACGCCGCCCACGCAAGCATTGCTCAACGATCTCGAAGGGCGCGTCTTCGCCGACCCGATTGCCGCGGGCATGTTCATCCTGGACAAGAACGCGGCGCACTCGAGCCAGTTCTATACGACCACGCTGAAGAATTTCGCGACGCCGTGGACCAACCGCGACCAGACGGTGTTCGCGCCGCTCAATGATTACACCGCCACCGTGATCGGCATGGTGCGCGACGACGTCGACTTCCGCACGGTGCTGTCGGCCGACCTCGTCTACACCGGCCAGGGCATCACCCCGGCCTACTCGAACACGAACAATGACCACTACGTGGCGATGGAGAGCAACAACGCGGATCTGCGCATGGTGCTCCAGCCGACCACGCAATCCTCGCTGAACGGTCTGCCGCCGACGGCGACAGCCGGCATCATCACCTCGCGCGCGGCCGCGGAAGCGTTCTTCATCGACGGCACGAATCGCGCGATGTTCCGCTTCACGATGCTCAATCACCTGTGCCACGACATGGAGCAGGTGCACGACGTCACGCGTCCGCCGGATCGCATCCGCCAGGACGTGACGCGCAGCCCGGGCGGCGACAGCTCGCTGTTCCTCAACAATTGCATCGGCTGCCACAGCGGCATGGATCCGATGGCGCAGGCTTTCGCGTACTACGACTTCGACGAGACGCAGATGCGCCTGGTCTACACCGACAACCAGGTGCAGCCGAAGTACCTGATCAACTCCGACAACTTCAAGCAGGGCTACGTCACGCCCAACAACAGCTGGGAAAACCGCTGGAGCCTGCCGGGCAAGAACGCGGCGATGCTCCGCTTTGCCGGCCCGCCCGACCAGATCCACAGGGGCACCGGCGCCAAGGAGCTCGGCCAAGAGCTCGCCAACAGCGGCGCGTTCGCGCAATGCCAGGTGGAAAAAGTGTTCCGCACGGTGTGCTTCCGCTCGCCGAGCGACGCGGGCGACCTTGCCCAGGTCGACACCAGCACCACCAACTTCAGCAGCGGTGGCAACTTGAAGCGCGTGTTTGCCGAAGTAGCTGCGCACTGCAGCGAGCATTGAGGAGCGAGTAAGCCATGAAGCGCGTTTTCACTCACAGCGTTGCACGACTTGCTGCGATCGCCCTGCTCGCAGGCGCAGTACTGTCCGGTTGCGGCGGCGGTGCCCCGACCGAAGAGAATCCGATAACGACGGGACCGACTGCCGGCCCGACGTATAACGGCCCCGCACCCGCGACCGCCGACATTCAGGCGTTCCGCATCAACTTCTGGGAAAACGTGCGCGGCACGAATCGCTGCGGTAACTGCCACACCGTCGGCGGCCAGGCGCCGCAGTTCGCGCGCTCCGACGACGTGAACGCCGCGTATCAGCAGGCACAGGGCATCGTCAATCGCGACCAGCCCTCGCAGTCGATCATCGTTGCGAAGGTCGGCGGCGGCCACAACTGCTGGCTCGCGGATGCGGGCTCGTGCGCCGCTATCATGACGCGCTGGATTCAGGACTGGGTCGGTGCTGCCGGCACCGGCGGCCGCGCGATCGAGCTCGTCGAGCCGACGCCGAAAGATCCGGGTGCCAGCAAGCGTCTGGATCCCGACGCACCGCCTGCGCTGTACAAGCCGGTGTACGACCTGCTGGACCTGTACTGCTCGAACTGCCATCAGTCCGATTCCCAGACCAAGCAGGCGCCGTTCTTCGCGGCGGGTGGACTGCCGTCCGACACCGACGGCAGCCCGGATGCGGTCCAGTACCTCGAGGCGTACCGGGCCGCGATTCCGAAGATCAATCTCGATGACCCCGCGCAGTCGCGCTTCGTCATCCGTCTGGGCCGCGAGTTCCACAACTGCTGGAGCGATTGCGCTGCGAACGCAGCCACGATGCAGGCGGCCATCCAGGCGCTGTCGGACGCCATCGTCGTCAATCCGATCGATCCGAGCCTGAGCACCAGCAAAGCGCTGACGCTGTTCGACGGCACGGTCGCGAGCGGCGGCAACCGCTACGAGAACAACCTGATCGCACTCTATGAGTTCAAGAGCGGCTCGGGCGGCACGGCGTTCGACACCAGCGGCGTCGATCCTGCTGCGGACCTCACGCTGAGCGGCGACGTCACGTGGGTCGGCGGCTGGGGCATCAACATCAGGACCGGCAAGGCGCAGGCCTCGACCACGGCGAGCCGCAAGTTCCATCAGCTGATCACGGCGACCGGCGAGTAC
>Ga0070668_100002651_pt1 | contig 13146 bp, 10 predicted proteins | sample KBSS43metaG_FD_64661 | JGI IMG/M metagenome (GOLD analysis project Ga0070668, IMG submission 64661) | Switchgrass rhizosphere microbial communities from Kellogg Biological Station, Michigan, USA - KBS S4-3 metaG | ecosystem: Host-associated > Plants > Roots > Rhizosphere > Soil ... | reverse complement strand
GGAAGCTGCCGTCGCTTTCGTCGGCCTCGGCCACCAGCCACTGGCCACCGCCGAGCTTGGCGTTGGCACCGGCCGCCAGCAGCTGGCCACCGATCACGAAGGTCGGGTCCAGCCCACCCTCGCTCAGCACCGCAGCGGTCAGGCTGGTGGTGGTGGTCTTGCCATGGGTACCGGCCACGGCGATGCCGCGGCGGAAGCGCATCAGTTCGGCCAGCATCGCCGCGCGCGGCATGATCGGAATGCGCTGGCTGCGCGCTTCCATCAGCTCCGGGTTGTCTTCGCGGATCGCGCTGGAGACCACCACGCAATCGGTGCCCAGCACGTTGGCAGCGGAATGGCCGCGCATGATGCGCGCGCCCAGGCCGGCCAGGCGACGGGTGGCAGCGTTGTCGGCGTTGTCCGAACCGGACACTTCGTAACCCAGCGTCAGCATCACTTCGGCGATGCCGCTCATGCCGGTGCCGCCGATGCCGACGAAATGCACGCGCGGGAACGCGCGCACCAGATCGTTGGTGTCATGCAGGCGGCGGATCATGCGCGGCCTCGCGCAGGGCAGGCGCTGGAGCGTGCCTTCTTCATACAGCTTCCTCGAGAATGATATCGGCGATGCGCTCGGCGGCATCGACCTTGGCCAGGGCACGCGCGGCTTGCGCCATCTGCATGCGGCGGGCGGGATTTTCGGACAGATCACGCAGCAGCGCGGCAATGCCGTCTGCCAACGTTTCGTCCTGCTTCAGCAATACGGCCGCATCGCGCTCGACCAGGTACTCCGCATTGCGGGTCTGGTGATCATCGACAGCAGCGGGGAATGGCACCAGCACGCTGCCGATGCCGACCGCGCAGAGTTCGGCCAGCGTGGACGCGCCGGAACGGCACACCACCAGGTCGGCCCAGGCAAATGCTTCGGCCATGTCGGCGATGAACGGCGTCACTTCGCCCTGCACACCGGCCTTGGCATAGGCCTCGACCGCTTCGGCATGCAGCTTCTCGCCGCTCTGGTGACGCACCACCACCGGCACCTGCGCACCCAGGCTGGCCAGTGCCTGCGGCACGCCACTGTTGAGCGCGCGTGCGCCCTGGCTGCCGCCCAGTACCAGCAGGCGCAGCGGACCGCTGCGATCGGCCAGCCGCTGCTGCGGCGGCGCGACGGCGGCGATTTCGGCGCGCACTGGATTGCCCACGAACTCTTCGCGTGCAGCGAAGGTGCCCGGGAACCCGGTCAGCAGGCGGCGCGCGTAGCGCGACAGGATGCGGTTGGTCAGGCCCGGCGCGCGGTTCTGTTCGTGCACGATCAGCGGCAGGCCGTGCAGGCGCGCGGCCATGCCACCGGGGCCGGAAGCGAAGCCACCGAAGGCGACCACCGCACGCGGCTGGCGATCACGGATGATCAGGCCGGCCGCACGCAGCGCGCGCATCAGGCGCCACGGCGCGGCCAGCAGCGCCAGCTTGCCCTTGCCACGCAGACCGGTGATGGCCAGCGTATCGATGTGGATGTCGTGCTGCGGAACCAGGCGGGTTTCCATGGCGCCATCAGCGCCCATCCAGGTGACCGGTACGCCACGCGCGCGCAGCACGCGGGCCACGGCCAGGCCGGGGAAGATGTGCCCGCCGGTACCACCGGCCAGGATCATCACCGGCCGGGCGTTGTTCTGGACTGCGCTCATCCGAGCCTCCCGAAGGTAGGTTCGACGCGCGACTGCAGGCGGCTGGTGCCACGCACGGCGGCCGGTTCGGCCGCAGCCGGTTCGGCGGCCATCGGCACGTTCTTCGCCACTGGTGCAGCAGAAGGCTCGGCGGCGGCAGGGCCGGCAACATCGTCGGCAGCGCCCATGCGCACGGCCTGGCGGCGCTCGGCGCGCTTCAGTTCATAGGACACGCGCAGCAGCAGGCCCATCGCCACGCAGGTCATCAGCACCGACGAACCACCCGACGAGATCAGCGGCAGGGTCAGGCCCTTGGTCGGCAGGATGCCCAGGTTCACGCCGATCGAAACGAAGGTCTGCATGCTGATCCACAGGCCGATGCCGAAGGCGATGTAACCGGAGAAGTGGCGCTTCATTTCCACGCAGCGCATGCCCAGCCAGAAGGTGCGGCCGACCAGCAGTGCGTACAGGGCCACGATCACGCAGGTGCCCAGGAAACCGAATTCCTCGGCGGTGACCGAGAAGATGAAGTCGGTGTGCGCCTCGGGCAGGTAGTACAGCTTCTGCACCGAATTGCCCAGGCCAACGCCGGTCCACTCGCCACGCCCCACCGCCATCAGCGCGTTGGACAGCTGGTAGCCGTCGCCCTGCTGGTCGGCCCACGGGTCGAGGAAGGAGGTGATGCGGCGCATGCGGTACGGCTCGATGATCGCCAGCGCGCTCATGCCGACCAGACCGATCACCACCGGCATCGACATGCGCGGCATGTTCACCCCGCCCAGCACCAGCATGCCGGCGGTGATCGCCAGCAGCAGGGTGGACGAGCCGAAGTCGGGCTGCAGCAGCAGCAGCACCACCAGCGCACCGGCCACGCCCAGCGGCTTGAGCATCGCCGGCCAGGTCGCGTTGACCTCGTCGCGGAAGCGCACCAGGTAGCTGGACAGCCAGACGATGTAGAGCACCTTCACCGCTTCGACCGTCTGGAACTTGGAGATGCCCAGGTTGATCCAGCGGCGGGCACCGTTGACGCTGCTGCCCAAGCCGGGCACGAACACCACCACCAGCAGCGCGAAGCAGCCCAGCAGCAGCATCTGGTTGTACTGCTCGATGGTCTTCAGCTCGGTACGCGCGGCGAAGATGGCCAACACGATGCCGACCGCCAGGAAGATCAGGTGGCGGTTGAGGTAATAGAACGGGCTGCTCATCAACGCGATCGAGCTGGACGCGACCATCACCACGCCCAGCCCGGTGAGCGCGATCATCGCGCCGAGCAGCCACTTGTCGTAGCTGCCACCGATGGCCTCAAGGCGTGTTGCCTGGTGCGACAGGTCGTTCATCAGCGTACCTTCAACGTGGCCAGGCCGATCAGCACCAGCACGACGGAGATGATCCAGAAGCGCACGATCACGCGCGGCTCCGGCCAGCCCTTCAGTTCGAAGTGGTGGTGGATCGGCGCCATGCGGAACACGCGCTTGCCGGTCAGCTTGAACGAGGCGACCTGGATCATCACCGACAGCGTTTCGATGACGAACACGCCGCCCATGATCACCAGCACCAGTTCCTGGCGGGTGATCACCGCGATGGTGCCCAGCACCGCGCCCAGCGACAGCGCGCCGATATCGCCCATGAACACCATGGCCGGATAGGTGTTGAACCACAGGAAGCCCAGCCCCGCGCCGGCGATCGCCGCACAGATGATGACCAGCTCACCGGCGCCCGGAATCTGCGGGATCTGCAGGTAGTTGGCGAACACCGCGTTGCCCGACGCATAGGCGAACACGCCCAGCGCGCAGGCCACCAGCACCGTCGGCATGATCGCCAGCCCGTCCAGGCCGTCGGTCAGGTTGACCGCGTTGGAGAAGCCGACGATCCAGAAATAGGCAATGGCCACGAAGCCGATGCCGGCCAGCGGCAGCGCCACCGACTTGAACATCGGGATGTAGAAGGTCAGCGCCGCCGGTACGTCGGCGGTCTGGAACAGGAAGATGCCTGCAGCCAGGCCGAAGATCGACTGCAGCAGGTACTTCCAGCGCGACTTCAGGCCGTTCGGGTCGCGACGGACGATCTTGATCCAGTCGTCGTACCAGCCGATGGCGCCGAAGCACAGCATCACCGCCAGCACCAGCCACACGTAGCGGTTGCGCAGGTCGGCCCACATCAGCACCGACAGGGTGACGGTGAGCAGGATCAGCGAACCACCCATGGTCGGCGTGCCGGCCTTGGAGAAATGGGTCTGCGGACCATCGGTCCGGATCGGCTGGCCGCCCTTGAACTGGGCAAGCTTGCGGATCATCGCCGGGCCGAGCCACAGCGACAGGAACAGCGCCGTCAACGCGGCAAGGATGGCGCGGAACGTCTGGTAGTTGAACAGCCCGAACAGGCTCTCCAACTGCTGCAACCATCGAGCCAGTTCATACAACATGCGGGGATTCCTCTCCTTGCGCCAGCAGCGCTTTGACAATCGTGTCCATGGCGCTGCCACGGGAACCCTTGACCAGGCAGCGCACGCCGGCGTGCAGCGCTTCCTTCAGCGCCTGCGACAGCGCGTCATGGGTGGTGAAATGATGTCCGCCCTCGCCAAACGCAGCGGCGGCAGCGGCGCTGAGCGGGCCCAGCGCATACAGGCGCTTGAGGCCGGCGGCACGCGCGCGGATGCCCGCCTGTGCATGCAGCGCCTCGGCGTCGGCGCCCAGCTCGCGCATGTCGCCCAGCACCAGCCAGCCCTCTTCCGGGGCGGCGGCCAGTGCGTCGATGGCGGCGGCCAGCGAACCAGGGTTGGCGTTGTAGCTGTCATCCACCAGCACCGCGCCGTTGTGCAGCTGATGGGCGATCTGGCGGCCCGGCACCGGCTGCGCTTCCGCCAGGCCGGTGGCCACCAGTGACAGCTCGATGCCGGCGGCAAGCGCCAGGCTGGCGGCGGCCAGCGCATTGCTGATGTTGTGGCGGCCCGGCAGGCCCAGCACCACGCCCGCCTCGCCCATCGGCGTGACCAGGGTGAAGCGGCTGCCCTGCGCACCGGCGCGGATGTCGCGCGCGGTGACGTCGGCGGTGTGTTCCAGGCCATAGCGCAGCACCCGGCAACGTGCCGGGGTACCGATGAAATGCTGTTCGAACCAGCGCCCGTAGGCATCGTCGGCGTTGATCACGGCCACGCCATCGGCCGGCAGCGCGGCGTAGATCGCGCCCTTGGTCACCGCCACGCCGAGCAGGCTGCCCATCCGCTCCAGGTGGGCCGGGGCGATGTTGTTGACCAGGGCATAGCGCGGGCGCGCGATGTCGGTCAGGTAGGCGATGTCGCCCGGCTTGCCGGCGCCCATCTCGTAGACGGCGTAGTCGGCATCTTCCGGTGCGTCGATCACCGCCAGCGGCAGGCCGATCTCGTTGTTGCGGTTGCCCGGGTTGGCGTAGACCACCTTGTGCGCGTGCTGGGCCACCTGCTGCAGGATCGCCAGCAGCAGGCTCTTGACGCTGGTCTTGCCGTTGCTGCCGGTGATGGCGAACAGTTCGGTCGCGCGGTCGCGCTGCATGCCGGCGGCGATCTTCGCCAGCGCGCGCTCGCTGTCGGCCACCAGCACCTGCGGCAGGTCCAGCGGCAGCAGGCGCTCGACCAGCAACGCGCTGGCGCCACGTGCCTGTGCGTCGGCAGCAAAATCGTGGCCGTCGAAGCGTTCGCCACGCAGCGCCACGTACAGGCTGCCCGGACCAAGGCTGCGGGTATCGTTGCTGACCGCGTCGATGGCCACGTCGTCGCCGTGGATCTCGCCACCGGCCCAGTGCGCGATCAGCGAAAGCAGGGTGCGCTTCATGCGGCGCCCTCCCCGGCCTGAGCGGCCAACACACCGGCCTTCGCAGCCAGCGCGGCGGCCGATACTTCGGTGTCGTCGAAGTCATGCCGCACGCCATTCACTTCCTGGTAGGGCTCGTGGCCCTTGCCGGCGATCAGGATGATGTCGCCGGCACCAGCGCGCTTCACCGCCAGGCCGATCGCACGCGCGCGGTTGCGCTGCACGGTCACGGCCGAGGCATCGGTGAAACCGGCCAGGATGTCGGCCACGATCACGTCGCCGTCTTCGCCACGCGGGTTGTCGTCGGTGACGATGACCTGGTTGGCCAGGCGCTCGGCAATGGCAGCCATCTGCGGGCGCTTGCCGGTATCGCGCTCGCCACCGCAGCCGAACACGCAGAACAGCGTGCCCTGCAGGTGGCCGTGCAGGCTGTCCAGCGCCTGTTCCAGCGCGTCGGGGGTGTGTGCGTAATCAACCACGACGGTGGGCAGGCCGTCTTCGCCGCCGAGGCGATTCATGCGGCCACGGATCGGCTGCAGTGCCGACAGCACCTCGGCAATGCGCGGCAGCGGATGCCCCAGCGCATGCAGGCTGCCGGCCACGGCCAGCAGGTTGTCCACGTTGAAGCGGCCCAGCAGCGGCGACTGCACCGCAGCGCGCTGGCCGTCGATGACCAGTTCGAAACCGATGCCGCGGCCATCCAGCTGCAGTGCGTCGGCGCGCACGTTGGCGCCGTCGGCACCGCGCGAACTCAGGCCGATCGCCTGCACGCCCGCCGGCAGGCCGGCGAACAGCTGGCGACCGAACGCATCGTCAAGATTGATGACCGCCGCCTTCAGGCCCGGGCGATGGAACAACCGCGCCTTGGCCGCGCCGTAGCTGGCCATGTCGCCGTGGTAATCAAGGTGATCGCGGGTGAGATTGGTGAACACCGCCACGTCGTAGTGCACGGCATCCACGCGGCCCTGGTCCAGCGCGTGCGAGCTGACTTCCATCGCCACCGCACGCGCGCCGTCGTCGCGCAGCTGTGCCAGCAGCGCATGCATCTGCAGCACCAGCGGGGTGGTGAAACCGGTCGGCTCGACCGCACCATAAAGTCCGGCACCCAACGTGCCGATACTGCCACTGGGCGTACCGAGCAGGTGCCAGGCCTGGGCCAGCAGCTGCACGGTGGAGGTCTTGCCGTTGGTGCCGGTCACGCCAACCATGGTCATCGCCCGCGAAGGCGCGCCATGGAACTGGTCGGCCATTGCACCCAAGCGTGCACGCAGGCCCGGCACGGCAATGGCATCGGCCGGAGCAGGCAGTTCGGCGGGCGCGGGCGCTTCAAACAGGATCGCGCCAGCACCGGCTGCGCGCGCCTGCTCGACAAAGCCCAGGCCATGCGCGCCGAATCCGGCGATGGCGACGAAGGCATTGCCGGGGCGCACGGCACGGCTGTCCAGCACCAGGCCGGTCAAAACGGGATCATGGCCCGCCAGGGCCACGTCCGGAAGCAACTGCGAAAGCAACATCGAAGGACTCATTGCGTGCCTCCCGTAGCGGGTGGCACATGGGATTGCGCGCTGGGCAGCGCGGCATCGAATTCAGCGGCAGCATCCACCGGCAGCGCGGCTTCGGCCGGCGGCACCGGCAGCACCGAGGCCGAATGGCCGATCTTTCCGGACTGCTGGGCAGCCAGCCACGACTGCAGATCGTCCAGCGGCACGTCCATCAGGCGCAGCGTGCCTTCCATCACGTTGTGATAGACCGGCGCCGACACCAGGCCGCCGTAGAACTTGCCGCCCTGCGGGTCGTTGATGACGATGACAGTGGCAAAACGCGGATTGGTGGCCGGCACCACGCCGGCGAACAGCGCGTTGTAGTGGCCGCGCTCGTAACCGCCGGGGCCGGCCTTGCGCGCGGTACCGGTCTTGCCGGCCACGCGGTAGCCCAGCACCGCCGCCTGCTTGGCGCCGCCCTGGGTGACCACCGTTTCCATCATCGCCACCACCTGCTTGGCGACGTTCTCGTCGATGATCTGCTGGCCTTCGTTGCGCTGGCCTTTGACGAACGTCGGCGCAATCAACTTGCCGCCGTTGGCCAGCGCCGAATAGGCCGTAGCAATCTGCAGCGGCGTGACATTCAGGCCATAGCCGTAGGACATGGTCGTCTTGGTGGTGCCCGACCAGCGGGCCGGACGCAGCACCACGCCACCCGACTCGCCCGGGAAGCCGCTGTGCGGTACCGAGCCGTAGCCGAAGCGGCGCACACCGTCGTAGAACACCTGGTCGGGCATCTTCGCGGCGACCTTGGCCGCGCCCACGTTCGAGCTGCGGGTGATCACGCCGGTGACGTTCAACACGCCGTTGTTGCGCGGCACATCGCGGATGGTGAAACGCCCCAGGGTCATGTAGCCCGGGTTGGTATCGATGACGGTGTCCTTGGTCACCGCACCGGCCTGCAGCGCGGTGGCGATGGTCAGCGGCTTCATCGTCGAGCCCGGCTCGACCAGATCGGTCACCGCGCGGTTGCGGCGCGTGTCCGGCTGTGCGTTGGTCAGCGAATTGGGGTTGTAGGTCGGCAGGTTGACCATGGCCAGGATCTCGCCGGTGGTCACGTCCATGATCACCATCGAGCCGCCGGCCGCCTTGTTGGCCACCAGCGCGTTGCGCAGTTCCTTGAAGGCCAGGTACTGGATGCGGCGGTCGATGCTGAGGGTCAGGTCCTTGCCCGGCTCGGCGGCGCGCAGCAGATCACTTTCAACCGTCTCGCCCTTGCGGTTGCGGATCACCCGCTTGCCGCCGGGCTTGCCGCGCAGCCATTCGTCGAAGGCCAGCTCCAGGCCTTCCTGGCCACGGTCGTCGATGTTGGTGAAGCCCAGCACATGCGCCATCGCTTCACCCTGCGGGTAGAAGCGGCGGAACTCGCGCTGTGCCGCCACGCCCGGAATCTTCAGGGCGACCACGCGCTCTGCCTCGTCCGGATTGATCCGGCGACGCAGGTACATGAATTCCTTGTCCGACTTCTGCGACAGGCGGCTGCTCAGCTCGTCCACCGACATGCCCACCGCCTGTGCCAGCTCGGGGATGCGCTCGGGCGAACGCAGCAGGTCCTGCGGATTCACCCAGATCGAAGCGACCGGCGTGGACACCGCCAACGGCTCGCCGTTGCGGTCGGTGATCATGCCGCGCGAAGTCTTGATCGGCAGTTCGCGCAGGTAACGTGCTTCACCCTGGCGCTGGTAGAAGTCGCTGTTGATGATCTGCACGTAGGCGGCACGACCGACCAGCGACACCGAGCACAGGCCGAGTGCCAAGGCCACCCAGCGCAGGCGCTGGCGCAGGTTGAAGGCGTTGCGGGGACGGTTGCGGCCGGTCTTGCTCATGGGCGCACCACCACGACGTCGGCGGCCTCGGGGAACTTCATGCCGAGCTTTTCGCGGGCGATGCTGTCCACGCGGTTGGCTTCGGCCAGGGTCGCCTGCTCCAGCTGCAGGCGGCCGAATTCGATGTTCAGGTCATCGCGCGCACGCTCGGCGCGCGACAGCTCGATGAACGTCTGCCGGTGACGGTGACGCACGAACACGACGCCGATCGCCGAGGCCACGGTGCAGGCCAACAGGATGATCAGCAGCAGCCGGCTCATGCATCGGCCTCCCGCTTCTGGGCCACACGCAGCACGGCGCTGCGGGCGCGCGGGTTCATCGCCAGTTCTTCGTCGGTGGCCTTGATGGCGCCGCCGATCAGGTCCAGGGTCGGCACGAAGGCCTGCGCCTCGGGCAGCCGGCGGTTGGCCGGCGGTGCCTTGGCCAGGCGGTTCATGTACTGCTTGACGATGCGGTCTTCCAGCGAGTGGAAGCTGATGACCGCCAGCCGGCCACCGGGCTTCAGGCGCTCCACCGCCGCGTCCAGGCCGGCTTCGAGGTCGGCCAGTTCGCGGTTGATGTGGATGCGGATGGCCTGGAAGCTGCGCGTGGCCGGATGGATCTTGTCCTTGCCGCGCGGCATCACCGAGGCGATCAGCTCGGCCAGTTCGGCGGTACGGGTGAACGGCTGCTTTTCGCGGCGGGCCACGATGGCGCGGGCGATGCGCCGGCTCTGCCGCTCTTCGCCGTAGGTCCACAGCACGTCGGCGATCTCGCGATCTTCCACGCGGTTGATCCACTGCGCAGCGCTTTCGCCACTGTCCGGGTCCATGCGCATGTCCAGCGGGCCGTCCTTGCCGAAGCTGAAACCACGCTCGGCCACATCCAGCTGCGGCGAGGACACGCCAAGGTCGAACAGCACGCCATCCAGGCCTTCGGCGGTCTCGTTCCACTGCAGCAGCTGGGCGAAGCTGCCGCGGAAGATCGACACGCGCGGGTCCGGCGCGAAATCGCGCTCGGCAACGGCAATGGCTTCCGGATCCTTGTCCATGACCAGCAGGCGTCCCTCGGGACCGAGCTGGGTGAGCACGCCACGTGCATGACCGCCACGACCGAACGTGCCATCCAGATAACGTCCGTTTTCGATCACCCTCAGGCCTTCCAGGACCTGGGTGTACAGGACCGGCAGATGCACCGCCGGCGACTGCGACACCGGAAGGTGACCGGTCTGCGCTTCTGGGCGCATCCGGGCACCCCGGCTCACAACTTCAGGTCGAGCAACCCATCACCCAGATCCTCATCAGACAACGTCTGCTGGATCAGGGCCCGATGCGCCTGCTCGCTCCACAATTCGAATTTGTCGCCCATACCGAGCAATACCGCCTTCTTCTCAATGCCCACCGCACCGCGGTGGCTGGCGGGAATGCTGATGCGACCGTTGCCGTCCAGCTCCAGGTGGGCGGCTGAACCGACCAGCTTCTGCTGCAGCAGACGTACGACGCGCTGTGTGTTGGGTTTGGACATGACGTCGTCGCGTACCCGCTCCCATTCCGACTCGGCATACAGCCACAGGCAGCCGGATTCGAACGGGTTGTAGGTCAACACGAGACGGTTGTTGCTGACGCGCGCAACGAGGTCGCGGTGAGCGGTGGGAACCGCCATGCGTCCTTTGTCGTCAACTGTGATGGCCGTCTCGCCCTGGAACACGACGCGTGCACCTTATCCTTCGCCCGGTGAAACATTGAACCACGAAAATCCACAAAACACCCGGATTTCCCTCTGATGCCCACCTTAGCAGCGGCCCAAGGGTTGTCAACAACTTTTCAGCAGGGAAATCGCCAGCCGCATCAATGGTTTGCGCCGATGTTTAGAGAGTTGTTCAAGGTTTATCCACAAGTTGCTGATCCGTCTCAATTTTTGAGATTGAACGGAAGTTCAGGGGTGTGGAGGGCGCGTGAAACATGGGCTGCGCATTCATCCGGAACGGGCCGAAAGCGACGCCGTTCTGCGCAAACCGGGCACAATGGCCCCATGTGCCTGCTTGCTCTTGGCTGGTTGCACCACCCGCGCTGGCGATTGGTGATGGCTGGCAATCGTGATGAGTTCCACGCCCGCCCCACCGCGGCCCTGGCCCCCTGGCAGGATGAGACGTCCGTCATCGGCGGACGCGACCTGCGCTCCGGCGGCGGTTGGGCCGGCGTCGGTGCCGGCGGCCGCATGGCGGTGGTGACCAATGTCCGCGATCCGCAGGCGTCCCAGACCGGGCCGTCACGTGGCGCCCTGGTGGCCGACTACCTGCGTGGCCGCGATCCGGCGGGTACGCATATAGAGCGTCTGGCCGGGATCTCCGCTGCCTACGCCCCCTTCAACCTGCTGCTGGCCGATGGCAACAGCCTGGAATACCTGGGCAACCACCCGGCCGAGCGACAGACGCTTGGCCCCGGCGTACATGGGATGTCCAATGGCGCCATCGACGCGCCCTGGCCAAAGACACGGCGATTGATGGACGCGCTTTCCGCTTGGCTGGAACAGGACGGGGTCAGATCCCTTTCCCGAGGGGAAAGGGATCTGACCCCACTGTGGAACGCCCTCGCCGACGAACACCGCCCGGCCGACAGCGACCTGCCCGATACCGGCATCGGCCTGGAGCGCGAACGCTGGCTCAGCCCCGCCTTCATCCGGGGCGACGATTACGGCACCCGCGCCAGCACGGTGCTGCTGATTGACGCGAACGGCCAGGGCGAAATCCACGAGCGGCGATTTGGGCCGCAGGGTGTACCCGGTGGACAGAGTCACGTCATTTTCTGACCTGGTGATGCCCGACGTTGGCCGAACCCCCTTGCCAGCGGGGTAGTGCCGGCCGCTGGCCGGCAACCTCCGGATCTTCGGGCAGGTCACGCGGCTGCCGGCCAGCGGCCGGCACTACCCGCACCGCGTTGCCGCGACACAAGGCCGCCAACGGGGTCATTCAGCTTTCCGACGCAGCGCCTTTCCGCCCGCGCCACAGGGCCTGCGCCGCTGCAGTCACCCTACTGTGCCCTTTTCGCCTTCGGCACTGTGTCTATAAATGTCGCCCTCAGCCTCTCAAGGTGGTCCTGCCCGGTGCCATGCCGCGCGATCCACACTCACAAGGAGGCCCCATGCGCCGCATCCTCATCCTGCTCGCCACCCACGTACTCACCCTCGGCCTCGGCTTCGGTCTGGGCGTGTATTTCCTGCCCATCCTGATCGCGCCCGACGATCCGCCGGTCGAGCAGGTACAGACCGCGATGGCCGACGCCACCTATCGCACCACCTTCCGTCGCGACCTCAAAGGCAGTGACGCGGTGCATTGGGCCGAAGGCAAGGTCAGCGTCAGCGCCCGCCAGGTCGCCTTCGACGGCAAGATGGGCCCGGGCCCGGACTACAAGGTCTACCTGGTCCACGACTTCGTCGACAACAAGGCCGACTTCCTGAAGATCAAGGCCAAGGCCAAGCGTATCGGCGAGGTCAAGACCTTCAACCGCTTCCTGGTGGATGTGCCGGCCGATGTGGACGTGGACGAATTCACCACCGTGGTGGTGTGGTGCGAGCGCTTCTCGCAGTTCATTTCCGCCGGGCAGTACCGGAAGCCGGGCTGAGGCCGATCATCATCCAGGTAGTGCCGGCCGCTGGCCGGCAGCCGCGTGAACTGCCCGAAGATCCTGAGGTTGCCGGCCAGCGGCCGGCACTACCTGATCCACGCCATGCGTGGATGCACGTGGATGGAATGAAGGGGCGGAGCCGGCCGATAAGCCGGGTTCTGTCGTGGACAGTCATTCCTCTAGGCGTTACGTCGCCGCAACGCTCAAGCAACCTACCCGGATCCAACGCGGGCCGCGCCAATGGATCCCTATTTGGTCTTGCTCCAGGTGGGGTTTGCCGTACCGGTCTGTTGCCAGACTCGCGGTGCGCTCTTACCGCACCATTTCACCCTTACCGGCCTTCCGAAGAAGACGTAGGCGGTATCTTTCTGTTGCACTTTCCGTCGGCTTGCGCCGCCCAGGCGTTACCTGGCACCTTGCCCTATGGAGCCCGGACTTTCCTCGGCACCCCCGAAGGGATGACGCGACTGTCTGGCCGACTCCGCCGCGCGCATTCTAGCGTACGCGGGCCCGCCCTGCCGGTTTGATTGCGGCGTGCGGTTCATCCGCCCCCGCAGTAGAGCCACGACACGCGTGGCTGCACACCGCACCTGCGGGCTCAACGCGCCAGCAGCGCCGCCCGCGATTGGAGCACCAGCGCGATATCCAGCTCCTGCGACGAGGCCCCGGTTGCCAGATCCAGCACCGTGCGGCGCACCTTCAGCTGGATGCGATCACCGGGCGCGTACGCGCGAAGGACCTGTTCGATG
>Ga0070668_100002648_pt1 | contig 13149 bp, 14 predicted proteins | sample KBSS43metaG_FD_64661 | JGI IMG/M metagenome (GOLD analysis project Ga0070668, IMG submission 64661) | Switchgrass rhizosphere microbial communities from Kellogg Biological Station, Michigan, USA - KBS S4-3 metaG | ecosystem: Host-associated > Plants > Roots > Rhizosphere > Soil ... | reverse complement strand
CATGTCTTTCAGCGAGATGCCGCGCGCCTCGCGCAGTTCCCGGATTTTTGCGCCCAGGGGCGTCATGCGCGGCGCAGGCGCACGTACCACGCCCCCTCTCCACCATGGCCGCGCGACGCTACGCTCCAGCCCGAAATCATCGAGGACAGGCTCGGCTCGCTCAGCCAGATCGGCAGCATGGTGCGCAGCACGCCCCGCTGGGTCATGGCCGCCACATAGTCATTGTCGGTCTTGGCGCCCTTGCCGGTAATCACCAGCACGGTGCGATCACCACGGGAAAAGCGCGCATGGATGAAGCGGTGCAGGGCGCCCCGCGCCTCGTCCTGGGTCATGCCGTGAAGATCGATGCGCCCATCGATTTCGATGCGGCCGCGACTGACCTTGCGATGAATGGTCGGATCGACAGCCTTTTCGGGCAATGAAGCCGAGGGCAGGGGTGCCTGATAGGGCGGCAGGAAGGGTTTTTGCGGTGGCTTGCGCCGTGGTGGCGCCTTGGTCACCGGCTCGGGCCGCGGCTCTGCCACGGGCATGGGCAAGGGAACCGAACCAAATTTCAGCAGGCCCTTGCGCCGCAGGGGATCCACTGTCGAGGCGACAGTGGTCCACAGGTGGAAGTCATGCGGCAGGCGCTTGTGGTCACGCTTGGACATAGGCAGTCTGCCGCAGACGCTGGTTAGTCGAGCTGGCTGGTGGTGACGACCTTCCAATTGGGGTCGCGCGACTTTGGATTGCGGGCGAAGGTCCATTCGTCGGCAATGGTCTGAACCTGGTCGGCATTGCCTTCCACCAGATTGCCATCCTTGTCGCGGGTGGCTGAAACCACCTCGGCGTGGAAGCGCACGGTCAACAGCACGTTCTTCTTGTCATATTCGGCGTCGGAAATTTCCACCTTGGGCAGGCCGACAAAGGTGAAGTCCACCGTCTGGCCGGCCTTTTCGCGCTCGGCAATGGCCGACTGGAAGCCGTCGAAGACCTCCTTGTCGAGCAGGTTCTTGAGCGTCTGGCGATCGCCGGCGGCAAAGGCGGTGACGATCATTTCGTAGGCCTGCTTGGCGCCTTCGAGGAAGCTCTTGGGGGTAAAGCTGTCGTCGGCCGCAACCACATCCTTGAAGCCGCTGGCCAATTCGGGGTTGCCGCGCGAGAACTGCTCAATCTCGGCCTCGATCTTGCGGGCGCGATATTCGTCGTCCTGCTCGGTCGGTTGGGCGGGACGCGGGCGCATCGGTACGACGGTATCCTCATTGGCCGAAGCTTCGGCCGGTTTGCGACGTTCGACCGGCGGGCGTTCATTGCCGGTGCGCGTGCCCAGAACCGAGCGCAGGCGGAACAGCACGAAGACCGCGACACCGATCACGATGAGGGTGGGAAGATCGAAAAATTCGTCCATTGAACAATGCACCTTGGCGTGAGCGCCGAAAAAACCACGGGCGACGCTCCCGGAGCGCCATGTTTGGCCTATATATAGGGAAAGCCTCACCTCAAAACCAGTTCACAACGGGGCGAGAGGCGTTTTGTCATAGTCCCATAGTGAAGGAAGCACCGACCATGGCCCGATTTTTTGCGTTTGGCCTGATCGCCCTGCCCATTATCGAGATCGCCATCTTCATCAAGGTGGGCCAGTTGATCGGTCTTTTGCCGACGCTGGCGCTGATTATCGGCGGGGCCTTGCTGGGCGGATTGCTGTTGCGCCAGCAGGGCGTCGCCGTGCTGGGCCAGATGCGCAGCAACATGAATTCGGGGCAAATGCCGGCGCGCTCGATCGCCGATGCGATGATGATCGGCGTTGCGGCGCTGTTTCTGGTGCTGCCGGGCTTTCTGAGCGACCTCGTTGCGCTCTTGCTGCTGCTGCCACCGGTGCGCAGCTGGATTTATGCCTCGCTCGCCGCGCGGGTCCGGGTGGTCGATACCACCACCACCTATCGCCGGCATGATCCCTCCGCCACACGGATCGAGGGCACGATCGATCTCGACGATGACGACTATCGCCCGCGGTGATTGTCTAAAAGTCAAAGAGGCCAAGCCTCCCATTTGCAGGCCAGCACCAAAGATGCTAGCCACCTTGCCAGCAAAATTGTCTTCAAGGACTGCAAGCGCATGACCGACGAGAACCAGGGTGAAGCCGCCTCCCAGGCCACCAATCCCGCCCCCTCGATGAACCTGGTGGGCCAGTATATCCGCGACCTTTCCTTCGAGAATCCGGGTGCTCCGGGCTCGATCCTGGCTGGTGGCGGCAATCCGGCCTTCAACGTCTCGATCTCGGTCGGCGTCAAGAAGCAGGCCGATGACCTGTTTGCCGTCGAGCTGACGCTCAATGCCAAGGCCAATCGCGAACAGACGATCCTGTTCAATGTCGAGCTGGTCTATGGCGGCGTGTTTCGCGTCAAGAATGTGCCGGAAGTTCAGCTCAGCCAGCTGCTGATGATCGAATGCCCGCGCCTTATCTTCCCGTTTGCGCGCCAGGTTCTCGCCAGCGTCACCCAGCAGGGCGGTTTCCCGCCGCTGATGATGGAGCCGGTCGATTTCGCTGCCATCTATCGCCAGAACCTGCAGAAGCTTGCCGCCCAGCAGCAGGCCGCCGCCGGCACTGCCGCTCCGGAAGCCGAAAAGCTCAACTGAGCTTTCTGCCAGATTGAATTGAGAAAGCCCCGGGAGACCGGGGCTTTTTTATTGGACGGTTTCGGGCGTGGCAGCCGCGTATTGCGCCCAGATGGCATCGGCGCCCATCTTTTCGAGCAGCGCTGCATGGGCTGCAGCCTCGGTCTCAGAGACACGGCTGCGCAGGGGCGCCGGGCGCTGCGCCACGGCAATCCTTGTGATGGTCGTGCCGCTCGAGGCGCTTTGCGTCTCGGCGATCAACGCCAGGCTGACCTGCTTGCCACCGATCAGCTCGAGATAGACCTCGGCGAGGATTTCGCTGTCGAGCAGCGCGCCGTGCAGCGTGCGGCGGGAATTGTCGATGCCATAATGCTTGCAGAGCGCATCGAGGCTGACACGGGCGCCGGGGTGCTTCTGGCGCGCGACCATGACGGTATCGATGACGGTATTGGTCAGCCGCGACTGTCCGGCCTTTTCCAGCTCGGCATTGAGAAAGCCCATGTCGAAGGGTGCATTGTGGATGACCAGCGTCGCATCGCCGATGAACTCGCGAAAATCATTGGCGACAGCGGTGAACAGCGGCTTGTCGCTGAGAAATTCCTCGCTCAGCCCATGCACGCGGAAGGCTTCTTCCGGCATGGAGCGCTGCGGGTTGATATAGACGTGAAAGTGCCGGCCCGACGGGATGTGATTGATCAGCTCGACACAGCCGATTTCCACGAGGCGATCGCCTTGCTGGGGCGAGAGGCCTGTGGTTTCGGTATCGAGCACGATCTCCCGGTTCATGGTCTTGGCTCTCTGGCTAGAATGGCGTCGATCAGGGCAGCGACCATTTCCACCGTGCGGTCGACGGGCATGCCGGTATCGAAAAGATAGGTGGCCCGCGCCTTCTTTTCGTCCTGCGGCATCTGTCGGGCAAGGATGGTGTCGAGCTTTTCCCCGCTCATTCCCGGTCGCGCCAAGGCCCGCTCGCGCTGTGTGGCCGGATCGACCCAGGTTACCGCCACGGCGTCAAAACCATAGTCATAGCCGCTTTCAAACAGCAGCGGCACTTCAACCACGGCGAGGGCGGCGCCTTCCGCTTCGGCTTGGTCCATGAAATGGGCGATCTTCGCCCGGACCAGCGGATGCACCAGAGCTTCAAGCCGCTGGAAGCCTTCGGGATTGTCGGCCAGTTTCTGGCTCAGCAGCGCGCGGTCGATCCTGCCGTCCCGCGTTACGCCGGGAAATTCGCCTTCCACCGGCGCGACGGCTTCGCCTTCATAGAGCTGGGCCACAGCCCGGTCAGCGGAAAAGACCGGTACGCCGAGATCGGAAAAGGCTTTCAACACGGTGGACTTGCCGGTGGCGATCGAGCCGGTGACGCCGATGCGCCACATATCAGTGGTCCAAAGTCGCCAGCACGCGCTGGCGCAGATCGGCCGTGACCGTGGGCCGCGTACCGAACCAGGCTTCAAAGCCAGGCACCGCCTGATGCAGCAGCATGCCCAGGCCATCGACGGTCTTGAGGCCATGCGTTTCCGCTTGGGCGAGAAGCGGCGTCACCAGCGGCGTATAGACGATGTCGGTGACCAGCGCCTTGCGCGGCAGCAGAGAAAGATCGAAATTGAACTCCGTGCCATGCATGCCGATGGAACTGGTGTTGACCACAAGCCCGGCGCGCGAGGCATTGTCCGCCCATTCATCCAGCCCATGGGCCAAGATCGGGCCACCGATGGCGGCGGCGAGCGTCTCCGCATTGGCCACGGTGCGATTGAGCAGATGAATGCGGCCCAGGCCGCGGTGGCGCAGTGCCACAAGGATCGCCCGTGCAGCACCGCCGGCGCCGATCACCACGGCTTCTTCCACCGTATCCGACCAGCCCGGCGCAGCGGCGTCGAGATTGCCCAGAAAGCCGAGATAGTCGGTATTGGTCCCGAAGACCTTGCCGTCCCGCACCACCAGCGTATTGACCGCGCCAATGGTGCGCGCCAGCGGATCGACCTCGTCGCAGAGCGCAAAGACCTTTTCCTTGTGCGGAATGGTGACATTGCCGCCAGCAAATTCACCCGCGCGCAGCCGCCCGAAAAAGCCCGGCAATTGCTCGGGCGACACATCCATCGCTTCATAGCTGCCATCGATCCCATGTTCCTCCAGCCAGGTGCCGTGGATCAGGGGCGAACGGGAATGGGCAATCGGATGGCCGATGACAAAGGCTTTGATGGTCACGAAAGCATCTCGGGAGCATGAGCGCGCAGGGCTGCAAGGAGCGGCAGCAGCGGCAGGCCCAAAATGGTGAAATAGTCGCCGGTCACGGTTTCGAACAGGCGAATGCTGGGCCCTTCGAGGCGATAGGACCCAACAGACGACAGAATGGCATCGCCTTCGCGCGCCAGGACATCGTCGCGCTCCTCGGGTGAGAAATCACGCATGGTCAGCTCGGCTGTCTGGATATCGGACCAGAGCAGCAAATCGTCTTTTACGACCGCGACCGCGGCATGAAGCCGGTGGGTCTTGCCGCGCAGGTGATCGAGTTGCCTTGCGGCACCAGCACGATCGGCAGGCTTGTGCAAAAGCTCGACACCCAGGCTCAGGGTCTGGTCGGCGCCGATCACGATGGCACCGGGATTGTTAACGGCGACTGCCGCCGCCTTGCGCTGCGCCAGGAGCAGGGCCACGTCGCGACCGTCGCCACCGGCCTCGATCGCGGCGTCTTCGAGCGCGCGTTCGTCGATACTGGCAGGCTGGCAGGAAAACACCAAACCTGCCTGCGTTAACAGGGCTTTGCGGGTTTCGCTCTGGCTCGCAAGGATCAACATGACTGCAATGTTTTCCACACTGTCATCCACAGCTCAAGCCAGATCTGTGACAATGACTCATGACTTTTGCGAGGCGGCCGAGTTGTTCGACTTGGTTACCAAAACATTAACAGGCCAACTTCGGGGGACTTGTCCGCAGGGCTATGGATAGGTCTGGGGATAACCTATCGGCGGGCGCAATCGGCCGCCAAGCGATTTTGCACAGCCCGATTCGAATCGTTGACTCCGGACTCGGCTCGTTAAGCTTTCGTTAAGACCTGTGAACGAGGCGTTAACGCGATGCCTCCGAGTCACCAATTAACACCCGGTTAACCCTTCGGGCTGCGCGCATGTGCCGCCAAGGTTGCGATTGTGGATGGCGATGAATTGGCTCAAAACACCGCCATGATAATACAGATACGAAGTAAGAAAGACTCTTTAGGGTTTTGGAAGGGAAGGGGTGCATGACCCACAAGCCTCTGCTGGCAACCGTTAGAGGCGAGAAGCAATCTCGCCCCGCCTTGTGGATCATGCGCCAGGCTGGCCGCTATCTGCCCGAGTATCGCGCCGTACGTGCCGAGACGAAAAACTTCCTCGAGCTCTGCTATTCACCCGATCTCGCGACGGAAGTGACGCTGCAGCCTTTGCGGCGTTTCGATCTCGATGCAGCGATCCTGTTCTCCGACATCCTGGTCATCCCCGACGCCCTTGGACAGTCAGTGCACTTTGCTGCTGGCGAAGGTCCAATGCTGGAGCCAGTGAGTGCGGAAAACATCGCTGGGCTTGGGAAGGACAGGGATCCGCTGGAGCATCTTGCGCCGGTCCTCGAGACCGTGCGTCGCTTGAGAGCGGCTCTGGCACCGGAAAAGACGCTGATCGGCTTCTGTGGCTCTCCCTGGACGGTGGCGACCTATATGATCGGCGGCCGCGGCTCGTCGGACCAGGCCGCGGCACGTCTGTTTGCCCTGCGCCATCCCAAGGCCTTCGAGGCACTGATCGACATCCTGGTCGAAACCAGCATCAACTATCTCGTCGCGCAGTTCGAAGCCGGCGCCGATGTGGTGCAGCTGTTCGAGAGTTGGGCGCTCAATCTCGATGATGTGTCCTTCACGGCCAATGTCATCGAACCCAATCGCCGGATCATCGAGGGCGTGCGGGCCCGGGTGCCCAATGCCCCGATCATCGGCTTCCCGCGCGGTGCCGCCGGCAATCTGGCCCGCTATGCCGCGGCAACCGGCGTCAATGCCTTGGGCATCGACTATGCCACGCCGCTGGAATTTGCCGCCAATCTTCCCAAGCATTTGCCGCTGCAGGGCAATCTTGATCCCCTGCGTCTTGTGGCCGGCGGAGCGCAGCTCGACGAGCGGGTCGATGCCATCGTCGAAGCCTTTTCCGACCGGCCGCACATCTTCAATCTCGGCCACGGCATCGTGCCAGAAACCCCCATCGAGCATGTCGAGCAACTGGTTCGTCGTGTGAAGGGCTAAGAACTTTCTGTTCACTCAGGCTGAGTCGAGAATGCTGATTTTTGAGAACCGGAGCGGAGCGTACGTTTGGTACGTGAGCACCGGAAGCGCAGAAAAGCGGTATTCGCAGGCCAGCCTCAGTGAACAGGCAACTGTTGAGGAGTTGAATTTCAAATGGAATGGGTCAAAGCCCTGCATGTGATCTCGGTCATCGCCTGGATGGCCGGCATGCTCTATCTGCCGCGTCTTTTCGTCTATCATTCGGTGGCCGAAATTGGTTCGGACAAGTCCGAGACCTTCAAGGTCATGGAACGCCGCCTGCTTAAGGGCATCATCAATCCGGCCATGATCGCCTCATGGGTCTTCGGGCTCTGGATGATCATTGGCGGCTGGGTCAGCATGTCCGACGGCTGGCTGCACGCCAAACTCTTCTTCGTGCTGCTGCTCACAGGCTGCCATGGTGTGCTGGCCAAATACACGCGCCTTTTCGCCCAGGACAAAAACACCAAGCCGCAGAAATTCTTCCGCATCATCAACGAAGTGCCGACCGTGCTGATGATTTTCATCGTCATCCTCGTCGTGGTGAAGCCGTTCTAGAAATCGAGATCGTCATGTGAGCGCGACTCACATGGTTCAATCCGTGTTGCCACTCGAGCGTAGCTCTCGTGGCCTTCTCCGCTCAAATCGCGCCACTGGCGCGGTTTGCCCTGCGGGACGCGTCGAAGTTTCACGTGAATCCGCTGGTGGTGAGCGATTTTGCCGCTGCTCATGCTTCCAAGCTTGAAAATCGTCACAGATCGCGTTACATGGCTTTGAAAGCATCCCAAAAATCAAGCTGACCCGCCCGGGTCGCTGCGCGGTGCCTACCCCCTTCCAAATTCATCGCCTTAAAGACGATTTCAGTTTCCCTATAGGGTCTCCCGCTACATGCAGAATATGAAGCTCAGCGAGCTCAAGGCCAAATCTCCGGCCGAACTCCTGGTGTTCGCTGAAGAACACGAGGTCGAGAACGCCTCGACCATGCGCAAACAGGAATTGATGTTTGCCATCCTCAAGGAGCTCGCCGCCCAGGAAGTCGACATCACCGGCGAAGGCGTCGTTGAGGTCCTTCCCGACGGTTTCGGTTTCCTGCGTTCTCCCGACGCAAACTATCTCCCTGGTCCTGACGATATCTATGTCAGCCCATCCCAGATTCGCCGCTTTGGTCTTCGGACCGGCGACACGGTTGAAGGCCAGATCCGGTCTCCCAAGGAAGGCGAGCGCTATTTCGCGCTGCTCAAGGTTTCGACCATCAATTTCGAAGACCCCGAGGCGGTTCGCCACAAGGTCAATTTCGACAATCTCACCCCGCTTTATCCAGAAGAACGGCTCCGCATGGAGCTGCCCGATCCGACCATCAAGGATCGTTCGGCGCGTCTGCTCGATCTCGTGGCGCCGCTCGGCAAGGGCCAGCGCGCTTTGATCGTTGCGCCGCCGCGTACTGGTAAGACGGTATTGTTGCAGAATATTGCACAGTCGATCGCCACCAATCATCCCGAATGCTATCTGATCGTCCTCTTGATCGACGAGCGTCCGGAAGAAGTGACCGACATGCAGCGCTCGGTGCGCGGCGAAGTCATATCCTCGACCTTTGACGAGCCGGCCTCGCGCCACGTTCAGGTCGCCGAAATGGTCATCGAAAAAGCCAAGCGCCTGGTCGAACACAAGCGCGACGTGGTGATCCTGCTCGATTCCATCACCCGCCTCGGCCGCGCCTACAACACCGTCGTGCCAAGCTCCGGCAAGGTTCTCACCGGTGGTGTCGATGCCAATGCCCTGCAGCGCCCCAAGCGCTTCTTCGGCGCCGCCCGCAATATCGAAGATGGCGGTTCGCTGACCATCATTTCTACAGCGCTGATCGATACCGGCTCGCGCATGGACGAAGTGATCTTCGAAGAATTCAAGGGCACCGGTAACTCGGAAATCATCCTTGATCGCAAGGTTGCCGACAAGCGCATCTTCCCGGCGCTGGACATCACCAAGTCTGGTACACGCAAGGAAGAACTGCTGGTCGAAGCCGACATCCTCAAGAAGATGTACGTCCTCCGCCGCATCCTCAATCCGATGGGAACCATCGATGCGATGGAATTCCTGGTCGACAAGGTCCGCCAGACCAAGACCAATTCGGATTTCTTTGACTCGATGAACACCTGACAGCCGCAGGCTGGTATTGATTTAAAGAGCGACCGGCGAAAGCGGGTCGCTCTTTGCTTTGAGGTCCACGCAAATGACAGACACCATCGTCGCGCTTTCCTCAGGTGCTCCACCATCCGGTGTCGCCGTCATCCGGCTCTCCGGGCCCAATACCAGCGCCTTGTTGCAAACCGTCGCAGGCCAACTCCCTTCGCCGCGCAAGCTTTCGCTCCGGGCCATCGGCCAGGAGTCGCTGCTCGATCGCGGTCTCGTGGCCTGGTTTCCGGCGCCACATAGCTTTACCGGCGAAGACTGTGCGGAGTTGCAGGTCCATGGTTCACCCGCTGGCGTGCGCGCCATTCTCAAACTGCTGGTAGCCCAAGGCGCGCGCCTTGCAGAAGCGGGAGAATTCACCCGTCGCGCCTTCGAAAACGGCAAGCTTGATCTTGTGGAGATCGAAGGCCTCGGCGATCTGCTGGAGGCCGAAACCGAAAACCAGCGTCGCCAGGCACTGGCCCGCTTCGAAGGCGGACTTACCCAACGTATCGACGGCTGGCGCGACCAGCTGCTGGATCTTCGCGCCGAGATCGAAGCCCGGCTCGACTTTTCCGACGAAGGCGATGTCGAGGACGCCTTGCCAACAGAATTCGGCGCAAGCATCGAGGCTCTACGCGTCGACATCAACACGGCGCTCGCTTCCCTTGAAAGCGGCCGTATTGTGCGCGAAGGCATTCGGGTGGCGCTTGCCGGCGCACCCAATGCCGGCAAGTCCAGCCTGCTGAACGCTCTCGCTAAATCCGACATTGCCATCGTGACCGACGAGGCTGGCACCACGCGCGACGTGCGTGAAGTCCCTCTGGACATCGATGGCCAACTTTACATTCTGCTCGATCTGGCAGGGTTGCGCGAAACCGATAGCAAGGCAGAGGCGGAAGGCGTGCGTCGCGCCCGTGTTGCCATAGACCAGGCAGACATTGTCCTATGGCTTACCGCCCCGGACATCGAAAACAACATGCCCGCGCCAGCAGGGGCCATGCACGTTGGAACCAAGGCCGATATCCGTCCTCAACCAGGGGTTGATGTCGCCATTTCCACGACGACGGGGCAGGGGATCGACGAACTCCTTGCTCGACTTGCCCGCCTTGGCGACGGGCTTGTAACTGGTGAACCCAGTCTGTTGAGCCGCGAGCGGGACAGGCTCGCGCTTGCTGCTGCATTGGATGCCCTGGAGAAATCCAGCAAACAATTGGCCATGCCAGAGCTTGCGGCCGAAAGCCTGCGCATTGCCTCGCAATCACTTGAACGGCTGGTCGGGCGTCTCGATGCCGAGCGTGTGCTGGACAGGCTTTTTGCCAGCTTCTGCATTGGCAAATGATTCACGTGGAACACTGCCAAAACCAGCCGTGAATTGATTCACGTGAAACATTGGCCTATTGAGCCGGTCTGGAGAAATTCGCCATGACTGATTATGCCGTCATCGTTGTCGGGGGTGGACACGCGGGCTCGGAAGCCGCCGCGGCTTCGGCGCGTCTGGGCGTTCCCACGGCTCTGGTTACTCATCGCTTCGCTACCATCGGCGAAATGAGCTGCAATCCGGCCATCGGCGGTCTGGGCAAGGGGCACCTTGTTCGGGAGATCGATGCGCTCGACGGGTTGATGGGGCAAGTGGCGGACAAAGCCGGCATTCAGTTTCGCGTCCTCAACCGGCGCAAGGGTCCCGCCGTGCGTGGCCCACGGGCCCAGGCAGATCGCAAGCTCTATCGCGAGGCCATGCAGGCCGCGATCCTGGCCCAGCCCAACCTGACCGTCATCGAGGGCGAGGTCGACGATATCGAAGTAACCGACGGCATGGTGTCCGGCGTCGTGCTGCTCGACGGCCGTCGTATTGGTACCAAGGCTGTGGTCCTAACCACCGGCACTTTTCTGCGCGGTCTGATCCATCGCGGCGAGGAGACCGTGCCTGCTGGTCGCGTCGGCGAAAAGCCAGTGTTGGGCCTGTCTAATCGCCTTGAAAATCTTGGTCTTGCCCTTGGCCGCCTCAAGACCGGAACCCCGGCGCGGCTCGATGCCCAAAGCATCGACTATTCGGTGCTTGAAGAGCAGCCGGGTGACAATCCTCCCGAAGCCTTCTCGGCGCTGACCACGGAGATCACCACGCGCCAGGTCTCGTGCCATATCACGCGCACGACAGCCGAAACGCACCAGATCATTTCCGACAATCTGCACCGTTCGGCCATGTATTCCGGCCGCATCCAGAGCCGTGGACCGCGCTATTGCCCGTCGATCGAAGACAAGGTGGTGCGCTTCGCAGATCGCGACAGCCACCAGGTTTTCCTCGAGCCGGAAGGTCTCGACGATCAAACCGTCTATCCCAACGGCCTCTCCACCTCGCTCCCCGCTGATGTGCAGGAAGCATTCCTCCGCTCGATGCCCGGCCTTGAGAATGTGCGGATCATCCGGCCCGGCTATGCGATCGAGTATGACTATGTCGACCCGCGCGAGCTGCGACCAACCTTGGAAGTCAAGCGCCAGCCGGGTCTCTATCTTGCCGGCCAGATCAATGGCACAACGGGCTATGAAGAGGCCGGCGCCCAGGGTCTGCTCGCCGGCGCCAATGCAGCGCTTGCGGCATCCGGCCAGGATCCGATGATCCTGTCGCGTACGGAAAGCTATCTCGGCGTGATGGTCGATGACCTGGTAACGCGTGGCGTTTCCGAGCCCTATCGCATGTTCACCTCGCGCGCCGAGTTTCGCCTGCATTTGCGGGCCGATAATGCGGATCAGCGCTTGACGCCCCTCGGTCTGGAGAGGGGTTTGGTTGGCGAAGAGCGTCGTGAGCTTTTCAGCGCCAAAGCGGAAGCATTGGCCAAGGGCCGCGTGCTGCTGTCGAGCCTCACCACTTCGCCGAGCGCTGCCCGCAAGGCCGGTATTGCGGTGAACGAGGATGGCAAGAGCCGCTCTGCTTTTGACCTGTTGTCTTATCCGGACGTCGATCCAGCAGATGTATCAAGGCTTTGGCCAGAAGTGTCGGACATCGCTGCGCCTGTGCTGGATCAGCTGGTGGTCGATGCGCAATATGCCGTTTATCTTGATCGGCAGCGCAACGATATCGAAGCCGTCCGCCGCGATGAGCAGAAGCCCATTCCCGATGGGCTAGACTATGCAGCCATTCCTGGCCTGTCCATGGAACTGCGTCAAAAGCTGGCGCAGTATCGGCCTCAAACCATCGCCCAGGCGCAGGCCATGGACGGCATGACGCCGGCCGCCGTTACGCTGTTGCTGGCGGTTATTCGCCGCGGCGAATTCCGAAAGGCGAGTTGATGGCGGACTTTACGGCCATCGCGCCATATCAGCAGCATTTCAGCCGTCCTTTGGATCAGGTTGGTGCTGATCTGGAATCCTATGCCCTACTGTTGCGCAAGTGGCAGGCCGTGCAGAATCTTGTTTCACGTGAAACACTGGATGAGGTCTGGACGCGACACTTCGCCGACAGTTTGCAGGTCCTTTCACTGTTGAAGTCGACGGACCGCGTGTTTCTCGATTTTGGCAGCGGTGGTGGTTTCCCGGCTCTGCCTTTGGCAATTGCCCTCAAGGGGACGCCGCACAATTTCACACTCATAGAGCCCAATGGCCGCAAGGTCAGCTTTCTGCGGACTGTCGCGCGCGAATTCGGGCTGCTGGTGACCGTCGAAGGGCGCCGCAGTGACCAGATTGATTCACGTGAAACAGTGAAGCCGGACGTTATCACCTCCCGCGCGCTGGCAGCGCTCCCGCAATTGTGTAGCTGGATCCACCCCTTCTGGGCCCCACAAACCCGTGCCATTCTTCATAAAGGCCGGGAACATGTTGAAGAACTGGCGGAAACATCTACGCTCTGGGACTATGACGTGTTAATAACCCCTAGTGACACTGATCGAAGCGGTGTCCTGCTCACGCTCGAAAATTTGCGTGGTAAATCAGTAAGTTAGCGGCGAACGAGCTGGAGGCCTGATTGTGGCACCCCGTATCCTGACACTGGCCAACCAAAAGGGTGGCGTGGGCAAGACCACGACTGCCATCAATCTGGCCACGGCATTGGCGGCCATTGGCGAACGTGTGCTGATCGTCGATCTCGACCCGCAGGGCAATGCCTCGACGGG
>Ga0070668_100002642_pt1 | contig 13163 bp, 12 predicted proteins | sample KBSS43metaG_FD_64661 | JGI IMG/M metagenome (GOLD analysis project Ga0070668, IMG submission 64661) | Switchgrass rhizosphere microbial communities from Kellogg Biological Station, Michigan, USA - KBS S4-3 metaG | ecosystem: Host-associated > Plants > Roots > Rhizosphere > Soil ... | reverse complement strand
CGCTGCGGTGCACCAGCGCCGCGATGGTATTGCCTTCCACCGCAGTTCGGGTGCCCACCGGCCATCGTGCCAGCGCCTCAGGACCGGCAGCGGCGGCCACGATGGTAATCTCGCGATCCGATTCGAAGCGCCACAATCCGGCGGTGTCCGCAGGCACGCATCGGCGCATCTCGTCGGCCACCGCGCCAAATATTTCCAAAGGTTCAACCCCGCGCGCCACCAGCGTGGCCAGCCGGCGCAGGGCGGCCTGTTCGGCGGCGAGCCGACGATACTTGGCGTACAAGGTGGCATCGTCGAGGTTCTCGTCGAATTCGGCAGCAAAGTCCTCGGCGGTTACGAGTCCGTCCACCGCATCCTGATCAATCGTCACATCAGATGGAAACCCTGCGCTGCGTTCGCCATCGTTCGCGCGTCTTGCCTGCACATCAGGATCGATAGTGCTATCTGCCGATTCGGCGACCGAGCTGGGCGAGTGTGCGGTCATCGGGACACCATCGCGTACCCAGCGACACCGAACACCACCGGCAGCATCGCCAGCATTCCAAGCGTTGCACTCAGCATCTTTCGCTCTTTTCCTCGTCTGCAATCAGTTGGCCATGTTTCGCAGCCGGATGAGCTGCCGATCGCGCCAGCGGACCCGCTCGTCCCAGTCATCGAGATCCAGCAGGGCCCGACGCTGTGCGGTCACATCGGCGACCAGCTCGGGTGTCCACGGGTCGTGCTGTCCACGCTCGGCACCCATCCGTTCGTAGGCGGGACCCATTTTCGCGGCGTGAGATTCGATTCCACCGCGGGTGTTGAGGTCGGCGGTCTCGAACGGGCCGATGAAACTCCAGCGTCGCCCAAGGCCGTTGCGAACTACCTCGTCGATGTCGTCGACGGTCGCGATGCCGTCGCGCACCAAGCAGTACGCCTCGCGCAGCAGCGCACCCTGCAGTCGGTTGAAGAGGAACCCGTCGACCTCGCGGCGCACCAGCACGGGCCGCAGTCCCGTCGTGCGGTACACCTCGACCGCTTGTCGCACGATGGCATCGGCAGTCAACGGTGACGGCACAACCTCGACGACCGGCAGCAGGTACGGCGGATTCCCCGGGTGACCGACCAGAATCCGTGCGGCGACATCGGAATCGAGGCCCTCGGCAAGACAGCTCGGCACGATCGCCGAACTGGAGCTGGCCAGAGGCACCATACCCGAGGTCAGAGAAGCGGCCTGCCGCAACAGGGTCCGTTTGAGATTGACGCGCTCGGGTGCGCATTCCTGCACGAACCCTGCACCGGCGAGGGCCGAGGCCAGATCGGAGGTGAACCTCACCCGCGCTGCGACCTCAGCGCGATCGGCGTCGAGCCCGCCGCCGGCGTGCAACTGTTCCAACCGCTCCCGCAGGTCGGAAGCCCCGCGAGGCAGCGCCTCGTCGACGGGGTCGTACACTGCGACGTCAAAACAGTTGCAGGCGAAGAGGATGGCGAAGGAAACTCCGATGGAGCCAGCACCCAGGACCGCCACAGGCGGGTTGCTCACAGCTGCCACCAGCTCCGGTCACCGTCGTAGCCGCGCTCCAGAATCGACACCACCGAATCGGCGGTCAACTCACGCGGGTTGTTGGCCGTTAGCCGGGTGGCCAGCATGGCCTGCTTCGCGACGAAACCGAAGTCTGCCGGCGCCAAACCCAGCGTACGCAGATCCAGCGGAGCCCCTAGAGTGGCCAAGAGCGTCTCGATCCGCTCGATCGCCGACTGAGCCTGGCGCTCGTCGGATTCCGATTCCCCAGCCACCCCGAGGATGCGGCCGATCTCAGCGAACTCAGGGATCCGGGTCGGCAAGTTGTAGCGCATCACGTAGGGCAGCAGTGCACTGATGCCGAAACCGTGCGGGGTGTGGGTGAGGTTGCCTATCGGCGACTGGATGGCATGCGCACCCGCAGTCCCGGCGGTGTTGATCGCCATGCCGGCGCAGTACGCGCCGAACAGCGTGTCAGACCGGGCCGCCAGGTCACTCGGGTTGGCAGCCACCGCAGGCAGTGACGTGTTCAATAGCGCAAGACCGGTGCGCGCGTAGACGTCCGCCAGAACGTTCTTGCCCGCATACAGCGTGGTGGCCAACTGTTCGGTTCCGGGGTTCTTGGCCCGTCCCGTGAACGACTCGATGAGGTGCGACAGGGCGTCGGCCCCGGAGGCGGCGGTCAGCCCGGGCGGGCAACTCAGGGTCAGTTCGGGGTCGATGATCGCCGCGTCGGCCTCCAGGTGCGGGCTCGCGACCCCCACTTTCATGCCTTGGTCCTCGTCATAGACCACCGAGATGCAGGTGACTTCGGCGCCGGTGCCGCCGGTGGTGGGGACGGTGATCACCGGAACCCCAGGCCCCGGTACCAGGAACTGGCCGTAGTAGTCGCGGACGTCACCGCCATGGGTCAGTACTACCGAGGCGACCTTCGCCAGATCCATGCACGACCCACCGCCGATGCCGACGACGGCCTCCACCGAGGCGGTACCGAACCGCTCGACGAGGTCGACGACATTCCGGCGTGGCAGGTCGGACTCGGTGCCGTCATAGACGGACACGGAGACACCCTGTTGCACAAGCGCTTCGACGATCTGCCCGAACTCCGCACTGGCGGCCATACGGGCGTCGGTCACCATCAGGACTCGTTGAGCGATGGCGGTGACGACCCGCGGGATCTGTCGGCGCTGGCCTGGCCCGAACAACACCATCGCCGGTTGGCGCAGCAGTCCGACCCCGAGATCGTTGGTGGTGCGAAGCGGTGAGGGTGCGGTGATGGTGCTTGTCATGACAGGGCTTCTTCCTCGTTGACGGTGACGGCGAGGTACTTCGGTTCGAGGTAGTCGTAGATGGCGTCGTGCCCACCCTCGCGGCCCAGACCAGAGGCATTGACGCCGCCGAAGGCTGCGGCGGGGTCGGCCATGATGCCGCGGTTGATGCCGACCATGCCGAAATCCAGCCGCTCACCGACCGCGACGGCGCGCGACAGGTCTTTGGTGAACACGTAGGCGGCCAGCCCGTACCGGGTGTCGTTGGCGAAGGAGATCGCCTCGGCCGTGGAATCCACTTCGTAGATGGTGGCAACAGGGGCGAACAGCTCGCGGCTGCACAGTTCGGCGGGCCGTCCGTGAACGCGAAAGACGGTGGGCTCGAAGAAGTATCCGTCGCCGGGTCGAGTGGAGCCGCCGGTGAGTAGCTCGGCTCCCGTCGCGCGGAGAGTGTCGACCAGGTCCACGACGGTGTCGCGCTGACGGGCCGAGATGATCGGTCCGACGTCCACGCCGGGGTCGAAGCCGTTGCCGACTGTCAGCTGTGTGGTGAGTTCGACGAACCGGGCGGTGAATGCCTCGACCACGGCGCTGTGCACGATGATCCGGTTGGCCGCCACACACGCCTGCCCGGCGTTGCGGAATTTGCATACGACCGCTTGTTGGGTGGCCAGTTCGACGTCCGCGTCGTCCAGAACGATGAACGGCCCGTCCCCGCCAAGTTCCATCGACGTGTTGATGATGCCGGGGGCGGCCTGCTCCAGCAGAGTGACCCCGACACCGGTAGACCCGGTGAAGCTCACCTTGCGCAGACGGTCGTCAGCCATCAGTGCCGCCGACACCGCGGCCGAGGACGTCGTGTGGACGAGGTTCACCACACCGTCGGGAAAGCCTGCCTCGCGTAGGATTTCGACGAACAGAGCGCATGTCAGCGGAGTTTCCTTGGCGGACTTCACGATCACCGGGCAACCCGCGGCCAGTGCCGCGCCGGCCTTGCGGGCAATCATGAGCATCGGGAAGTTCCACGGCGTGACTAACAGGGCGGGCCCGACGGGCTGGTGGGTGGTGACCACGCGGTATCCGCCGTGGGATGCCGGCGCCCAGGTGCCGTGCAGGTGCGCGATCTGCTCGGTGTACCAGAGGAAGAACTCTGCGGACAACGCGAACTCCGCGCGGGACTCGGCCAGCGGCTTGCCGCTCTCGGCGGTCATCACGTCGGCGAACTCCTCGGCCCGTGACAGCAGTAGTCGGTGGGCGCGGGTGAACAGTTCGGCTCGGTCGCGCGGCGCGACGTGCCGCCACCCGGCCTGCGCGCCTGCCGCCGCCTCGAGGGCGGCGATCGCGTCGTCGGCGTCACCGTCGGACATCGCGGCGATCTCGGTGCCGGTGGCCGGATCCAGTACTGCGAAAGTCGAATTCGTCCGCCGCCATTGACCATCGATGAACAAACCGGTGGGGACGCGCCTGCCGTGGACCACAGCGGTGTCCGTGGTCGCGTCGAATGTCTTGTCGGAAGGCCCGACCAGGGTAGTCGTCATGGTTCCTCGTCTTCAGTCGAGCGAAATTCGAAAGCCAGCGGGGCTTGTCGCCGCGGTCTAAAGTCACGCTAAGACCGAAATGTGACGCCGGATACGACTGCGTCTTTTTGAGACAGTCAGCGGCTACGCGTGCGCTCGGCCGCAAAGTCGGGTCCACTGCATCCCAGCGGTGACCTGTTCCTTCTACGGTAGGATGTGATCCGGATCGCATTCGAGGATCCGAGGTCGCTTCCGATGATCCGACCGACCATCTGTGATCCCGAAGGCGTGACGCAAGGAGTTGTTCGTGTCGGCACGGCCCAGCGGATCGCGGATCGAGGAGATACGCGCACAGTTCCTCACTGCCTCCGACGCAGGTCAGGCGGTGCCGCCCGACCTGCTTCAATCGTGGTTGCGGTCGAAGAGCGCGCTGGGGGCACCCGACAACGTTCGCGACGTTCCCCGAGTCGACGAGGATCTGCTCGACAACCATCTGCTGGAGATGTTCCAGGCGCCGATGGCCCGTGCCGCCGAGGATTTGGCCGGATCGGGGATGGGGCTGCTGCTCGCCGATGCCCAGGGCCGCATCGTGCAGCGGTGGTCGCTGGACTCGTCGGCGATGAACCACCTGGACCGGCTGGGGACGGTGCGCGGGGCGGTCCTCGCCGAGGACACGGTGGGCACCAACGGGGTAGGGACCGTGATCGCCTCGGGAAAGAGCGTGCAGATCGAGGGTGCCGAGCACTTCGCTGACCTGTATCACAACGCCCTGTGCACCGGTGCGCCGGTGTGGCACCCCATCACCGGCAAGCTGCTGGCCGCGGTGACGGTGTCGACGAAGATCGACGAACGCAGCGGCCTGCTGCTGCCGCTCACGAATTCGCTTGCAGCCCAACTGCAACAGCACGTCCTTGACGTCGCACAGCCAGGCGCCAGGGCCATGCTGGCAGCGTTCCTGGACGCTTCCACACGGCACAACGGTCCTGTGGTGGCGTTCGGCCCCGACGGTCTGACCATGCGCAGCAGGCGCGCAGGCGAATTGGCCCGGACGGATGTGGATTTGATCGGGCACCTGTGCGCGGGGCTGCGGCACGACGCCCGACTGACAGCCGAACTGTCCATCGGGACCACAGCTATCGATGTGAGCGCCCTCGACGGTGGGGCAGGGGTGGTGGCCGCGCTCAGCCCGGCGGCGCGGACGTCGGTGGGCCATGGCAGGCCGCCGGTCGACGCGCTGGTGGGACAGACGAAGTCGTGGCTGACCGCCGCCCACCATGTCAGCAGGCACATCGCAGCGCGCACCGCTCTGCTCATCGCCGGCGAGTCCGGAAGCGGCAAAACTTCACTGGCACTGGGCCGCCCGTACCGGCCGGGTGCGGTGCAGGCCGACGTCGCGGTGGTGCACACCGCCCAGCGCCAGATCGTCGGCGACCAGGTGTGGCTTCAACAGCTCGCCGACGCCGTCGCCACCTCGTCGCGGGTCGTCATCCGCGGAGTGGAGCATCTCGACCTGCAGGTGCTCGCCGCGCTGCGTGCGCTGATTGATGCCAACACCGGGCGCGGCTCGGTGTTACTGACGGCGACGGCAGCCACCCATTCGGACGCCGAGGCCGCGGCGACCAAGCTGGGCGTCGCCGTGGTGTGGGTGCCACCGCTGCGAGAGCGGGTAGGCGATATTCCCGCGCTGTGGAATGCCTTTGTCGCGCAACGCTCTCCGGGCCTGCGGCTGACGGTGAGCGAGGACGCGCGGCGGGCCCTGGAAGCCGCGGGGTGGCCGGGCAACCTCGCCGAGCTGCGCGTGCTGGTTGAGAAGCAGGTGGCCGCGGGCACCCGCGGTGTGGTACAGCTCGATCACCTGCCGGACTCGTTGAGGGCCCATCGCTCCTGGTCGATGATCGAACGGACCGAGATGGAGACCATCCGCAGAGCGCTGCAGGAGGCAGGCGGTAACCGCTCCAAGGCGGCCGAGCTACTCGGTGTCTCGCGGGCGACGATCCACCGAAAGCTCAAGACCTACAACCTTTCCGGCTGACTCACTGGGCCAGGTAGCCGCCGTCGATTACCAGTTCTGAGCCGGTGACGAAGCTGGCCTCGTCCGAGGCGAGGAACACCACGCCGTTGGCGATCTCCTCCGGCAGGCCCGCGCGGCCCATCGGCGTCTGCGCGACGACGAACTCGTTGATCTCCACCTCTTGCGCGTCGGTCAGCGGCGTCTTGATGAAACCGGGGTGCACCGAGTTGACCCGCACATTATCCTTGGCGTAGCTGATGGCCGCACTCTTGGACATGTTGCGCACCGCACCCTTGGTGGCGTGATAGGCATGCGCGCCCGCGACTGCCGCGTTCCCCCAGATCGACGAGACGTTGATGATCGAGCCGCTGCGCTGACTCACCATGTGCGGGATCACCGACCGCATGCCTAGCCACGTGCCGGTCTGGTTGGTGGCTATGACGCGTTCCCATTCGGACACGCTCAGCTCGTGCAGTGACTGATAGGCGATGATGCCGGCGTTGTTGGCGAGCACGTCGATCCGGCCGTAGCGGTCGACCACGTCGGCGATCACGGTTGCCCAGTCCTCCTCCTGGGACACGTCGAGCCGGCGATAGTCAATGCCGGGCGAACGGGGGCCGAAGGACTCGTCAGTCTTGGACCGGCCGGTGGCGATCGTGGTGGCGCCCTCCCGGGCGAATGCCTCGGCGATGGCGTGGCCGATGCCCCGGCAGGAGCCGGTGACCAGGGCGATCTTGTCGTTCAGACGATTCATCGGTGCTTCTCCTGTCGGTGGGGCCTGGTGCGTTCAGATAAGCGCGGGCGTTCGCAGGCGCAGTGATGTGCGTCACGGTGAGACAGCGGTGCGTCAATTTGCGACACCTCGGGGTGGGTGCGCTGCGCAACCACAGACTGGCTCCAGTGCGGCAGGTCACAGCCGCGGTCAACCGCAGAATCACCTACCGAAATTCAGGAGAGGCACATGACCACCTTCCAACCGACCGATCGGCTGGGCGCCATCTATGCCGAGTGGACCGAGGAATTCGTCGCCAACCCCGAGATGTCGCTGAGGTTGATGCGATGGGTGTTCGAGGATTGGCAGCGCGCCACCGCCGAACCCGAGGACGTCACCTACAAGTCCACAGAGCTCGGCGGGGTGCCAGGCATCCTGGTGACCCCACTAGCGGCTGACCCGACCCAGGTGCTGGTGTTCCTGCACGGCGGTGGTTTCGCACTCGGCTCCTCGGCCAGCCACCGCAAGCTGGCCGGCCACGTGGCGCGCGCCTGCGGCGCCACCGCGTTCGTCGCCGACTTCCGGCGCGCGCCCGAGCATCCCTACCCGGCTCAGATCGAGGACACTGCCGCAGTTTTCGACGCTCTGGTGAGAGACGGGATCCGCCCCGCCGACATCACCTTCATCGGTGACAGCGCGGGTGCCAGCATCGCCATCGCCACCACGCTGCGGATGCAGCGCGACGGCTCGCGAACACCCGGGCTGGTAATGGCGATCTCACCCTGGCTGGACATGGAGAACACCGGAGAGACGCTGGTGTCCAACAACGACACCGACTTCCTGATCACCCGAGAAGGCTTGCAGGGCAACATCGACCGGTACCTCTCCGGCGGCGCCGACCCCACCGATCCGCTGGTCAACCCGCTCTACGCTGACCTCACCGGGTTTCCACCGCTGTACATCACCGCCGCCGATATCGAGTCGCTGTATGCCGACGCCACCCGTCTGCACGCGCTCGCGCAGGACGCCGGCGTCGCCGTCACCTTCGACGTCGCGCCCGGACACCAACACGTATTCCCGCTACAGGCAGGGCACCTCGCCGCCGCCGACTCGTCCATCGCCACGATGGCCGACTGGTACCACGCCCGCCGAATCGCCAACGCCCATCAGCACACCGCCCAACCAGCTTCCGCATAATTCGCGAAGGACAACCCACATGACCATCGAAGCCCGTACACACGTCGACGCCATCGTGATCGGAGCCGGATTCTCCGGCCTGGCCATACTTCACCATCTTCGCGAAATCGGCCTGGACACAGTCGTCCTCGACGCCCAGGACGGCGTCGGAGGCACTTGGCTGGCCAACCGCTATCCAGGGGTGCGGACCGACAGCGAATACAGCTACTACTCCTTCTCGTTCTCGAAGGAGGTGCGTGAGGAATGGGCGTGGTCGCAGCGGTACCCCGCTGGGCCGGAAGTGTTGGCCTACCTCAACTTCGTCGCCGACCGCCTCGACCTGCGTCGTGACATCCGGCTCAACACCCGTGTGGAGTCCGCCCGCTACGACGATGACACCAACACCTGGACTGTTCAGATCGACGGCGGCGCACCGCTGGTGGCCAAGTACCTGATCAGCGGCATGGGAGTGCTGTCGCAGGCCATCTACCCGGACATCCCCGGCATCGATACGTTCGCCGGCGAGAAGTACCACACCGCGCACTGGCCGCGCGACGGCGTCGACCTGGCCGGCAAACGCGTTGGCTTGATCGGGCTTGGAGCATCGGGAATTCAAATCGTTCCCGAGATCGCCCCGCAAGTCGGTGAGTTCGTCGTGTTCCAGCGCACCCCGAACTTCGTGGTGGAAACCACCAACGACGCGGTCACCGACGAGCAGATGCAGTGGCTGCGCGACAACTACGACGCGATCTACGAGAAGGCCGCCAATCACCCCTTCGGTGTCGCAATGGAACCCGCACAGTTCAGCGCTCTGGAAGTGTCTGCAGAACAGCGCCGCGCCATCTTCGAAAGCAAGTGGAACGAGGGCGGTTTCCACTTCGCCAACGAATGCTTCAACGACCTGGCGACCAACCACGCCGCCAGCGAATTGGCCTCGGAGTTCATTCGCTCCAAGATCCGCGAGATCGTCAAAGACCCGGCGACCGCCGACCTGCTGTGCCCGAAGACATACTCGTTCAACGGCAAACGCGTTCCCACCGGGCACGGCTACTACGACGCGTTCAACCTGGACCACGTGCATCTGGTCGACACCGCATCTACGCCCATCACCGCGATCACGCCGACCGGGGTGCGCGTCGGGGACACCGAGTTCGAGTTGGACGTGTTGATCTTCGCCACCGGCTTCGACGCAATGACGGGCACGCTGACCAACATCGACATCATCGGTCGCGACGGAATCACGTTGCGCGACCGATGGGCTCGTGAGGGCCTGCGATCCAACCTCGGTATTGGCGTGCACGGCTTCCCCAACTTCTTCATGTCGCTGGGGCCACAGACCCCGTACTCGAACCTGGTGGTGCCGATTCAGCTCGGCGCCCAGTGGCTGCAGCGTGCGCTGCGATGGGCGCGCGACAACGACATCGACGCCTTCGAGGCCACACCGGAGTCCGAGGAGTGGTGGGCCGAAGAGACCGAGCGGACCGGGAAGGCCACGGTGATGTACACCGAGGGTAAGAAGGCCAAGGCATGGTTCCTCGGCGAGAACGTGCCGGGCAAGCCGGAAGCGTTCCTGGTATACATGGGTGGCGGTCAGGTCTACCAGCGGTATTGCCGCGAGCTTGAAGAGTCTCAGTATGCCTCGATGCTCGCCGCGAATCGGGTAGCAGAACCGGTGAGTCTGTAGTCCAGTGCCCACTGCGGGAGGGCGGTGCTCAGGCCGCAGGCCGCCCTTCCTGGGGTCGGCTTAGCAATGGAGCGAATCTGGTTGTTTCGTGATGACGTGATCCGGTCAGGCCGGTACGCGAAGTGGGCGGTGGCCTTCGCGTCGGAGTTCGGCGTCGATGTCGAAGTCGTAGGTGCCGTAGAAGTTGATGTGGTCGTGCTGCGCCGGGGTCAGGTGTGCCGTGGCCTCGTCGGTGACCGGGAAGCCTTCGTGGGTTTCGTCAAGTGATCTGGCCCCAGAAATCGGCACAAATTATGACCCCGGTTTGTCGGCTGGCTCGTTTGCGTCGGGTCGAGGTCTTGCTGGTGCGTAGTCGGTAGGACTGGGTGCCGGTTTCGATGATGTGGGCGTTGAAGGTGACGCGGTCGACGATGGCCGCGACGAGGCGCGGGTCGGGGAAGACGGTGCCCCATTCGCTGAAGGGCAGGTTGGTGGCGATGGCGACGGAGGCGCGTTCCTCGCGTTCGGTGATGATCGAGTTCGACGAATACTGCTGGCGCGCCGACGCGTTGCGCGAGACACCTGCGGCTGTGCGGTTCCTGTCGCTCGAACCGCTGCTCGGCCCGTTGCCGAGCTTGGATTTGACTGGCATCGATTGAGTCATCGTCGGTGGTGAGTCGGGGCATCGTGCTCGGCCGATGAGTCCTGAGTGGGTGCGAGTGATACGAGATCGCTGCCACGACAATGGAATTGCCTTTCACTTTAGGCAGTGGGGCGAGTGGGCTCCGGCCAAAGGTCACCGCTGCTCCGACTTCGAGCAATTCGGCACCGACCCGGCCAACACGGTCCGGAAGGACATGGGCACAGTTGTTGCCGCAGTTGGGAATAGCGGCGCAACGCCGCGACTGTCGTCGGCTGCACCCATCTCGATATTCAGAAGTTCTTCGACACCGTGTCATGGGATCTCATCGTCAAGGCGGTGGAGGCGCACACCGACCAACCGTGGGTGCTGCTGTATGTGCAGCGGTGGCTACACGCGCCGCTACAGCACGCCGACGGGGTGCTGACCGCGCGGGATCGCGGCACTCCGCAAGGATCTGCGGTCTCGCCGGTACTCGCGAATCTGTTCCTGCACTATGCGTTCGACGCGTGGATGGCTCGGGAGTTTCCGGCCGTCCCGTTCGAACGCTACGTCGACGACGCGGTCGTGCACTGTGTCAGCGAGCAGCAGGCACGCACGGTGCTGACCGCGATCGGCGACCGCATGGAGCAGGTCGGGTTGCGGCTGCATCCCGACAAGACCCGGATCGTGTACTTCCAGGACGGGCAACGACGCGGCTCGGGAGAGCTCACGTCGTTTACCTTCCTGGGGTACGAGTTCCGGCAGCGAGCGGCGCGGAACAAGCACGGGCAGCAGTTCAACGCGTTCTTGCCCGCGATCAGCAAGCACGCCCTGAAACGGATCAGTGCCGAGGTACGGTCCTGGCTATTGCACCACCGCACCGGCCACACCTTCGCCGACCTCGCACGCGAGGTCCCCAACCACACATTCGGCAGCGGCCACGGGCACTGCGCAGTCCGCGCGAACAGCAGACGAATTGCCCAGTCAGGGGGGCTGCGGCCGTGGCTCTGGATATCCAGCAGGGCGTCCTGCATCGCACCCTGCACCCGGCGATCGGTCAACAGATCCCGCATCCTCTTCGGGCGCTTCGTCCACACCTGATAAGTGTGCTGCGGCGTGAGCGCCATCGTCGCAAAGATCCGGCCCAGGAACTCGGCTGAGACTCGGCGTGGAAGACGTCGGACATGCTGTCCAGGAATGCAATCCGTGAAGTACGCGGCCATTTGAGAATCGGCTCCAGAACCGAATCCGGGTGCATCGAAACACCGAACCCCGGCCTGGTGCGGGGATCGCCGTCGTTCTGATACTTCGGCGACCCCATTGCCTTGAGCCGCTTCGCCATCGTCATCGCGTAGCAGTTGTCGCAGCCGGGCGAAATGCGGTCACAGCCAGTCGTGGGATTCAACGTGATCTCTGTCCATTCGATCTTCGAGGCGCTCAAGACATTTCCTTACTCGACCGTGTGCGCGACACCCATCGCACACAGCTGTATGGCCTTTCACCAGCGGAAATGACGGCCGATCCGAAATTGACCCCGACAGAAAGGTCGGCTACTCAGGGGCGCAGTTTCGCCGCGGCTGAGTGCACCGCCTACCTATCAGTCGTCTGGCGGGCAGTTGACGTCGACGGACACGGTGACGAGCTGCCCCCTGGGCCACCGGTGCGCCCCGGAGGGGCCGTCTTGGGGATTCCGTGGGTCCCGGTCACCGTGCACTCCGACACCGGGACATCCCTGGCGCCGTCGAGGTTCAACTCCACGTTGTACCCGTCGCTTGTGAGCTGGTTGACGGTGTCGGCGGCCGACGTACCCCCATAACAGTCGGCTGCTGCGGCAACCATCACCTCTCACCGATGTTTCAAACCAGGACGGCCGCTGCACATGTCGTGGTGCGCCGCCACATCGGCGCTGTCGCGACGTTGTCATTGCACACATCGGCTTCGATACCAAGCAGGGCAACAATCGGGTGGTGCAAGGCTGCCGCAGTACGGCTCAGCAATGGGAGGAACTGACATGAGCGACACTGTCGGTCACGACGGCCCGAGTGGAGCCGGCGACGATGGCCCGGGGGTCATCACCGTCAATGGCCTGCGTATGTGGGTTGGGGATAACGTCACGGTCGCGCTGTTGCTGGAGTCGCTCGGCTACCCCGCCCGCGGGGTCGCCGTGGCGTTGAACCGAGCGGTGCTACCGCGATCCGCCTGGCAGACGAAACTTTCCGACGGCGCCCGGCTCGAGGTGCTAACAGCGGTGCAGGGCTCGAGGTGCTAACAGCGGTGCAGGGCGGCGGAGTCCAAGTTCACGATCGCGGGCCGGGAGTTCACCTCGCGGCTGATCATGGGCACCGACCGGGCAACGAATCTCGCGGTGCTGCAAGACGCACTGGTCGCGTCGGGCACCGAGCTGATCACGGTGGCGATGCGCCGCTAGAGACCTCCCGCAACTCGGGAGAGTGCCGTGCCCAGATTGAGCGACAAGACCCGCGCGCGAGCTGGCCACGCGGCGCTTTGGTCGATGGCGGGCATAGGCGGGCAACAACGGAAGCCGCCGTTGTCGTCACGGTTGTCGTCAAACGCCCAAAGACTCCGGCGCGCAAACCGCCTCTGACCTGAGTGGGTCTGAAGGTCTGCTGACGACTGATGCCGCTGAGAATGCGACGCGGTCGAACACGGCGGATTACCCGTATCAGCTGTAAACC
>Ga0070668_100002641_pt1 | contig 13167 bp, 12 predicted proteins | sample KBSS43metaG_FD_64661 | JGI IMG/M metagenome (GOLD analysis project Ga0070668, IMG submission 64661) | Switchgrass rhizosphere microbial communities from Kellogg Biological Station, Michigan, USA - KBS S4-3 metaG | ecosystem: Host-associated > Plants > Roots > Rhizosphere > Soil ... | reverse complement strand
AAGGACATGATCAACGACATGGCCGAGATGCTTGAACGCTGCGGCGCGAAGGACGTCAAGACGTTCGACGGCGACTACTATCCGGGCATGTGCATCCATGAGATGGGCACGGCGCGCATGGGCCGCGATCGCAAGACGTCGGTGCTGAACGCGCACAACCAGGTTTGGGATGCGCCGAACGTGTTCGTCACGGACGGCTCGAGCATGACGTCCTCCGCGTGCCAGAACCCGTCGCTGACCTACATGGCGCTGACCGCGCGCGCGGCGGATTTCGCCGTGAGCGAGCTCAAGCGGCGCAATCTTTAGTGATGCAATCATGACAACAGACTCCGACATGCAACACGAACCGACTCGCCTGACCCGGCGCGACGCGATACGCGTCGTCGTCGCTCTGCTCGGCGGCACCGCATTCTGCGGCGGCAGGCGTCTGCTTGCCGCCGCCGAGACGATCGGCGCGACGACGGAACTGCCGGGCACATTCACGACCGACGACATCGCGCTGCTCGACGAGATTGCCGAGACGATCCTGCCGGAGACGAAGACGCCCGGCGCGAAGGCCGCGAAGACCGGCGCGTTCATGGCGCTGATGGTCACCGACTGCTACGACGCGCAGGAACAGCGCATCTTCCGCGACGGCATGCGCGCGCTCGACGCGGCGGCGCGCAAGTCTGCCGGCGTCGGCTTCGCGCAGGCGACGGCGGCGCAGCGGCTCGCGCTGCTCGAGACGCTCGATCGCGAACAGAAGCGCGAAATGGATGCTCGCGATGCCGCCGAGCGCCGCGCGAAGGGGCTGGCGCCGATTCGCCGCGAAGAGACGCCGGCGCAGACCGATCCGAATGTCCCCGAAGGGCAGAGGGCACTCGCGCCGGTCACGTCCGTCGGCGATGCAGGCGAATTGCCGAAGGCGCCGGCGCACTATTTCCGCATGATGAAGGAGCTGACGCTGCTCGGTTACTTCACGTCGGAAATCGGCTGCACGAACGCGCTGCGCTATGTCGAAACGCCGGGACGCTTCGATCCGTGCCTGCCATATAAGGCGGGCGAAAAGGCCTGGGCAGAACACGCGTGATGTCGCGCGCTCGTTCGAAGCGCGAGGGGTACGTCTTCCGCGCCAGACCCGTCAGCACATTGAGGTGACAACGTGATCACTGTGAAAGGCCCCGGAATTTTCCTCGCGCAGTTCGCGAGCGACAACGCGCCGTTCAACACGCTCGATGCGATCGGCGCGTGGGCGGCAGCGCTCGGCTACAAGGGCGTCCAGATTCCGACGCCGGACACGCGCCTGTTCGACCTGGCCCAGGCCGCGCAAAGCAAAGCGTATTGCGACGAACTCACCGGACAGCTTGCGGGACATGGTCTGGCGATCACCGAACTGTCGACGCATCTGCAGGGCCAGCTCGTCGCGGTGCATCCGGCGTACGATCAATACTTCGACGGATTCGCGCCGGCGGAACTGCGCGGCAAGCCGGCCGAGCGGCAGCAATGGGCATGCGACCAGTTGAAACTCGCCGCGCGCGCGAGTGCGAACCTCGGCCTGAAGGCGCACGCGACGTTCTCCGGCGCGCTCGCTTGGCACCTGTTCTATCCGTGGCCGCAGCGTCCGCCGGGCCTGGTCAAGGAGACGTTCGCCGAACTCGGCAAGCGCTGGCGGCCGCTCCTCGATGCGTTCGACGAGGCTGGCGTCGATGTCTGCTTCGAGCTGCATCCCGGCGAAGACCTGCACGACGGCGTGACGTTCGAGCGGTTTCTCGATGCGGTCGGGCAGCACCCGCGCGCGAACATCCTGTACGACCCGAGCCACTTCGTGCTGCAGCAGCTGGACTATCTCGCGTTCATCGATATCTATCACGAGCGCATCCGCGCGTTTCACGTGAAAGACGCCGAATACCATCCAAGCGGCCGCTCCGGCGTCTACGGCGGCTACCAGGACTGGATCGACCGTCCGGGACGCTTCCGTTCGCTCGGCGACGGCCAGATCGAGTTCGGCCGCATCTTCAGCAAGTTCGCCCAGTACGATTATCCGGGCTGGGCCGTGCTCGAGTGGGAGTGCTGCCTGAAGCATCCCGAAGACGGCGCGCGCGAAGGCGCCGCGTTCATCCGCGACCACATCATCCGCGTCACCGACCGCGCGTTCGACGATTTCGCGAAGACGTAGCGACGCCGCGCGCTTGCGCGTCGAACTGCGGCGTCCGAAATGGGAGGATGCTCTCCAGCCCTCCCTTTCAAGCCTGTACTGAGCTTGCCGAAGGGGGAGGGTTGGGTGGGGATGGTGTTGCTGTTTCGTCCGTGATCGCGCACATGACACCCTTCTGCAGCGCGCGCATACTCATCGCGTTCGCTTTTTCCGAGGATCGTTCGCGTAGTCGGCAATGATGCGTGTTTCGGTTCGTTGCTGCGGCAAGTAAGGGACTCGATGAAAACGAAGAAACGCCCCACGCTCGTGTTGCTGGCAGCCGCGTGCCTCTGCCTGTTCGAGATCCACCCGGCCGCCGCTGGCGACGCCCCCACGTTTGCCTCGGGAACTTTCTTTATCGTTGACGTCAGCAACGTTCTCGAGCGCTTCAATGTGGCCGCTCCGGGCAAGCGGCTCGGCTCGGTTCCGATCACGGGGCTGGCACTGAGCGACGATATCATCGGGATCGATTTCCGTCCGGCCACGGGCCAGCTCTACGGCTTGGGCAGGATGAACCGCATTTACGTCATCAACGCGCTGACGGGCGCGGCTTCGCCAATCGGCGCCGCGTTCGCGCCGGCCCTGGACAACGCGTTTTTCGGCTTCGACTTCGACCCGTCGACCGACCGCATCCGGGTCGTCTCCAGCACGGGTCAGAACCTGCGTCTGAATCCGGACACGGGCCAGATGGTAGCCGTCGACGCCACGATCAATCCGGTCAGCAGCATCGAAGCATGCGCTTACAGCAACAATGTCGCCGGCGCGACGACGACGACGCTTTACGGCATCGACCCCGGCACGGACAAGCTCGTCATCCAGAATCCGCCGAACAGCGGCACGGTGACGCCTGTGGGACCGCTAGGTGTCGACATCGGCGCCAATTCGGGCTTCGATATAGCGCCAGGCAGCAATACAGCCTACGCCGTGTTCTATCCGGGCTTCCCGCCTTCGAACCTGTATACGATCAATCTGGCCACCGGCGCCGCGACGCTCGTCGGCGCACTCGGTGGTGGCGCGGTGGCGCGCGGCCTCGCGCTTGTCGCCGGGCCCGAGACCGTTTTCGGAGTCACGACGAGCAATAAACTCGTGAGTTTCCGCAGCAACACGCCGGGATCGATCCTCAGCAAGCGCAGCATCACGGGCCTGCAAATCGGCGAAAACGTTCTCGGCATCGATTTCCGGCCGGCAACGGGCGATCTTTACGGGCTCGGCAGCACGAGCCGGCTTTACCGGATCGATCCGCGCAACGCGGTCGCGACGCAGGTCTCCGCCGGTACGTTTTCGACGCCGCTCTCCGGGGCTGACTTCGGGTTCGACTTCAATCCGACGGTCGACCGCGTCCGCGTTGTCTCCGATGCCGAGCAGAATCTCTCGGTCAACCCGGATACGGCTGCGGTGACCGTCAACACAGCACTCAATCCGGCGGGGAACGTCGTTGCGGCCGCCTACACGAACAACTTCGCGGGAGCGGTCTCGACGACGCTCTACGACATTGATTCGGCCTCGGACCTGCTGCTGTACCAGAACCCCCCGAGCAGCGGTACGCTCAGCGCCGTCGGGCCGCTCGGCGTCGACGCATCGGGCCTGACGGGCCTCGACGTCGCGCCAGGCGGCGCGGCGTACGCCTCGATCACGCCCCCAGGCGGCGTCTCGACCAACTTCTACACGCTCAACCTGGCAACCGGCGCGGCGACGCTCGTCGGCACGATTGGCGGAGGTGAAGTCATTCGCGACACGGCGATCCGCATCGACACTGAGATCGCCTATGCCGTGACGCTGCAAGCCGGGCCGGCCCACAACCTCATCCGGTTCAATCCGGCGACGCCCGGAATCGTGGTCAGTTCGGTGGCAATGACAGGTCTGCAGGCAGGCGAAACAATTCTTGGCATCGATTTTCGTCCGGCAAGCGGGCAGCTTTTCGCTCTTGGCAGCACGAGTCGGCTCTACAGGCTCGACCGAACGACCGGCGCGGCAACGCAGGTAGGCGCCGGCCCGTTCGCGACGCCGTTGAATGGCACCAGCTTCGGCTTCGACTTCAATCCGTCGATCGACAGGATTCGCGTCGTGTCGGACACGGAGCAGAACCTGTCAATCAATCCGGACACGGCGGCCGTGACGATCCAGAGTTCGCTGAATCCCGCAGGAAATGTCGTGGCGGCTGCCTACTCGAACAATTTTGCCGGAGCTGTCTCGACGACGCTGTATGACGTCGACTCGCTTTCCGACGAGCTCAAGACCCAGGTGACGCCGGCCAGCGGCACGCTGGGATCCGTCGGGCCGCTCGGCGTCGACATCGGAAGCGTGGCGAGTTTCGACATCGCGTCGCTCAGCGGCAATGCGTTCCTCGCTGCGTACGCACCCGCCGCAGTCAATCCTTCGTTGTTCAAGGTCGACCTCGCCACTGGCGCCGCAACGCTCATCGCCAGTATCAACACGACCGACACACTCGTCGGCCTCTCGATTGAAATTGACACGGATGTCGATCTGATCTTCGCCGACGCGTTCGAATAACAAAGCGGCCGCTTAGGTTCCACGGTCTTTATCCCTCCCCTTCAAGCCTGTCCTGAGCTTGCCGACGGGGTTGGATGGGGACGGTGGTGCCATCGTCTCCGGGTCAACGTGCAGTCAAAGCAAGCTGGGTTTCCGGGTTCCACGTGCGGTGGCGCCGGAATGACGGATTGCCAGGAGTCTCGCGTTGGCCAGAGTCCGGCGAATGGTGGACGAGTCTGGCGCGAGCAATTCAGCACGAGCCATCCACAGCCGAAAACGGCGAGTCTTTCGCCGTCGCCATCGCTAGCATCCGACTAACCGCTGTGCCGTATCGGTTCGGCGGCAATCGCTGTCCCGCCATGATGGTTGCGACAAAGCGATTTCCCCTGACCCGCGTCAAAGAGGAGTCGACCATGTCGAGAAGATTTCTTGCGTCAACGCTGCTGTATGCATTCGCCCCGATCATGGCTATCGCCGCTGCCGAAACCCCGACACAACCAGGCTGCAGCGCTGCACGCGAATACCACCAGCTTGATTTCTGGATCGGCGATTGGGATACGTTCGAGAGCGATACTCCGAACGGTCCTTCAGTCGCACGCACGCACGTCGATCCGATCGCCCAAGGCTGCGCGATCCACGAACTCTACGAGCAGACCGACGGGCTGATTGGCGACAGCATCCTGAGCTACGATCCCGTGCGCAAGCACTGGCAACAGACCTGGGTCACGAATCGCGGGTCGATCATGGTACTTGTCGGCAACTTCACCGACGGCGCGCTGGTTCTCGAAGGTGAAGCGCATCTGAAGAACGGCACGTCCGTCATCCAGCGCATCACCTGGAAGACTCAGGAGGACGGCGTGCGCGAGTCCGCCGTCATGTCGAAGGACAACGGCAGGACGTGGGCTCCCGCGTTCGACGTGTTGTTTCGGAAGCACCGGAGCTAGTCTGTTCCTGCGCAAGTATCGAGGCTAGATCAAGGCCTCGTCAGATCCGCTCGATGCGAAAGCTGCGTCCCTTGATCTTGCCGGCGCGCAGGCGGCTCAGCGCCTTCGCGGCGACATCGCGCGCGACGGCGACGTAGGCGCGCGTCGCGAACACGTCGATCTTGCCGATCGCGCTGCCGGGCAGTCCGGCGTCGCCGGTCAGCGCGCCGAGGATGTCGCCGGGCCGTAGCTTGTCGCTGCGGCCGCCGTCGATGCGCAGCGTCGACATGGGCGCCGTCAGGGGCTCGTTCGCGCCGGCAGCACCGGAACCGAGCTTGCGCCATTGCAGCTTGCGGCCGTGTGCCTCCTCGATGCGCAGCGCGCGCGGCGTCTCGCTCGGTCCGCACAGGCTCAGCGCGAGTCCCGGAGCGCCGGCGCGCGCGGTGCGGCCGATGCGGTGCAGGTAGATGTCCGCATCCGATGGCAGCTCGTAGTTGATCACGGCCGCGAGATTCTTGATGTCGAGCCCGCGCGCGGCCACGTCGCTGGCGACGAGAACGCTGCAGCTGCGGTTGGCGAAGCGCACGAGCACTTCGTCGCGATCGCGCTGGTCGATGTCGCCATGCAGCGCGAGCGCGTCGATGCCGCGTGCGGCCAGCGCCTCGCTGACGCTGACCGTGTCGCGGCGCGTATTGCAGAACACGACGGCCGATTCGAAGCGGTGCTCGCGCAGCAACGCGGCGAGCGCGTCGTGCTTCTGCTTCGGGTCGACGTCGAAGAACCATTGCTCGACGGTCGCGCCGACGACCGGCGCGTCGATCGTCACCTCGAGCGGATCGCGCAACGCCGTGCGCGCCATCGCGCGGATCGCGTCGGGAAACGTCGCCGACAGCAGCAGGGTCTGGCGCGACGGCGGCGTCGCCGCGACGATCTCGGCGATCGCTTCCTCGAAGCCCATGTCGAGCATGCGGTCCGCCTCGTCGAGGATCAGCGTGCGCACCTTGGCCAGGGTCAGCGCATGCTTGCCGAGCAGTTCCTGCACGCGGCCCGGCGTGCCGACGACGACGTGCGGATCCTTGCGCAGCGATGCCAGTTGCGGCGCGAGCGCGACGCCGCCGGTCAGGATCGATACCTTGATGTTCGGCATCGCGATCGCCAGCCTGCGGATCGCCTTGGCGACCTGATCGGCCAACTCGCGTGTCGGGCATAGCACCAGCGCCTGCGCACGCAGCAGCGCCGGATCGAGCCGGTGCAGCAGACCGAGGCCGAACGCGACGGTCTTGCCGCTGCCGGTCGGGGCCTGGACGATGACGTCGCGGCCAGCAAGGATCGCCGGCAGGCTGCCGGCCTGCACCGGCGTCATTTCCGCGTAGTTCGACGCTTCGAGGGCTTTTTGCAGCGCCGCGGACAGCGGTAGCGAAGAGAATGTGGCCATGCGCGCATGATCGCAGCATTCGAGCCCGGTGGCGTGGAAAATCCGCGAGACAAATCGGGCTCGCATTACTTTGAGCACGCGATTTGCCCACCGTTTGGGAACAATCTCGGGTCCGCTGCCATCGCGGCGGAGCTCCAGAACCAATCGGGGCACGATGAAACAAACTTTCGCTTTCCTGTTCGGCGTCGTGATCATGCCCTTGCTGCTGGTGGGATCAGCGCTGCTCGGCATGGTCGCGGACAGCATCGCTGTCCCGTTGCGCTGGGAGCAGGATCTGGGCACTCGAGTACTGAGTGTCTGCGTCGTAAAGCGGTCGGAGCGGATAGTGGTCCCTCCGGGTTCATCTCCCATGGGATCGGCTCCGAACGGATCAACTCCCCTCGGATCACCTCCGATTGGATCATCGCCCATCGGATCAGCGCCCATCGGATCATCGCCCATCGGATCGGCCGACGAGAATTCCAGTTGGCCGGGATGACGCAGTATCGCAACGGGTGATGCCGCGCAGAAATTCCGTCGACAACATGGCCAGCCAATTGAACTGACGCAAACTGCTGGCGTGTCATTGCTTGTGCCCGCCCGCTCGCGAGCGCCGTGCCGCGGCCCGCGGGTCCAGCAACAAACAAGCGCGCGATGTTCGCCTGCTGCGCTGCAGACGATGGCGCACCGCGAATACGAACTTCGTTCTATCCAGTAACCCGCCGAATCACGCCGGATGCACCCGAACCGATGCGCATGCCTTCCGCGCACGACGGATTCGTGTTGCCTGCAGGCGGGCCGCAGACGCTGTCACTTCGAGAAGGCATGTCCAGATCGATCATTCTCAGGAGATCCACCCAGTGATGAACTTGCATTCGAAACGGCTCATTCTTGCCGCTGCGTTGGCCGTCGCAGCATTCGCCGCCATCCCGCACGCCAGCGCCGAAGTGCCGAGCGGCGAAGTTTCGTTCGCCGAGAGCGTAGTCGAGCCGACCTACAACGGCATCGATGGAAGCTTTGCGTTTCTGCAGACGCCGGAACATCGCCACGTCAACCCAAACGCACCGGTGGCGGAGATCTATCTGATCATGTACCCGACCGAAGTGAAGGACGTCATCGGGACGGTAATCTGCGCGCATCAACCGCTGGACAATTGTCCGGACCACGGTCCTCTGCTGGCCGGTCTCGCCGAGGCAATGGCTCCGACGGTCTATCCAAATGGCGTATGGGGACACGACCATATCGCAGACATGCCGGGTGCGTCGCGCCTCGGCCGCGCGGACTTCGAAGTCAACTGGCTGCCGGTCATGATCCTGTTCAACGCGCAGCAGACGGCGTACACGCACTTCACGACGACCGCGCAGGTCGAGGATGCCGTGGCCCGTGGCCTGGTCACCGAAGTGCCGCTGCCGCCCGCGACGTTTCACGGCAGTCCGGTATCGGAAGCCGTCTACAACAAGGGCGTGCCCGTGACGCCGGTTGTTTCGGTGCCGTAAGGCGGCGTCGCCGGCTTGCTTTCCCCGAAGCGGGGCTTGTGCCGGCCCGCCTCGAGAGTTCGTCATTCCCGCGGAAGCGGGAATCCATTCCGATTTCGATCGACGAGATCAACATGGATCCCCGCGTTCGCGGGGATGACGACTTGGGGGACGATTCATCCAGAAACCGATTCACCCAGAAAGCGAAGTTGGCGGTGTCGTAAAAAAGCACGACACCCACCGTGCGGCTTGTATCACTTGCGAATCCAGATTTCCGTCAGTGTCCCGCCCGGAGTGCCTGCGGCCGATCCCGGCATGGAGTTTTCGACGGTCAATGTATTGCCGTCCGCCGACAACGTCGCCTTCGAAGTGCCGAACGGCTTGCCGTTCACCTTGAGCACCGTCGATGTGTGATGCGCGTCGATACGCGTGATCGCCATTGTCTCGGTACTCGGCTTGCCGTCGACGAGCACCGTTGCGTCGCTGCCGTCGAATGCGGATTCGACGAGCATGGTCTGACCGCGGTCGCCGATCTTGTAGAGCAGGCGTCGTCCGTCGCCGCAGCAGGCCTCGACGGTCATCGTCATCGTTACCGTCGCCTTCGGTCCCGGTTGGCGGACCCATGTGCCGACGCCGAGTTGCGCAAGAGCGGCATCTTGCATGACGATCGCCGGGACCAGCGCGGCGATCCACGCAATCGTCGCTGCGTGAACGCGTTTCATGTCGACCTCCGATTGCGCGCGAATGCGCTGCAATGCTGTCGTCGGTTGCCCCCGCGGCACCAGCATACTTCAGCTTTGGGGGGCAGCAGCAACGATTCTGCCGAAGTCTGCGACTGCGATCTTGACTCCGGCGCCGCCGCATATTGCGAGCGCAGGGCCGGCCGTTGGTCGCCGGTCGAAGAACGAATAACGCCCCCTCCTGGCTCGCTGGCGGCTGGCGCAATGTGAACAACCGCACAAAATCGAGACCCGACCCCTGTAGAATCGGGTCGCACCCAGGACATCGGGTGCGCCACGCGCAGCCAGGGCGAAAGGCTTCAGGCGAGCGTGGCGTTCATGAATCGCTCGGCGTGTCATTGCTTGGGATTCGGAACAGGGGCAAGCGAGTTACCCGCCGGCGCAGCCAATCACTGCGAGAGGGAACTTATGTCCGCCCCTGACTTTCCGCAGCGCGACGAGCGCGAAACAGCAACGTCCGATGCGCCACCACGTCCGGCGCCAGTGCGGTTCGAACCGACGCTGATCGCCCGGCTGCTCGGCGCCCAGCAGGCCCTCAACGCGCGTTTTGCCGGACTCGTCGAGCTCGTGGAGCGCGAGCCGAAAGCAGGAATGGGCGAGATCGAAGACTGCGCCCGTCACTTCGGCGCCATCCGCCATATCGAAGCGATCGCCCTGTACCCGTTACTGGCGCAGGCCGTCGAGAGCGATCCCGACGCGCGCGGGCAGCTTCTGGAATTGCGCCTGATCGCACTCGTATTGTCGCGGCGCGTGCAGCGCTGCTTCGATGAACTGCTGCAGGCGGCCCGCGCCGAAGTGCTCGTCGCCGACGCGACGCGCCGCCTGGCCGCCGCGCTGACGAAATATTCGAGCCATAGCGTTCACGCGACCTATCCGCTCTACGACGTGATCGGCGCACATCGCCCGAGCGCCAGCGCGGCGGCGTAGCCGTCAGGCAACGGTGCATCTCCGCGCGCCCGGCGCACACACTTCGTAGCCTCCAAGCCCTCTCCCTTGACGGGAGAGGGGTTGGGGAGAGGGCGCAATCGGCGCCGCGCAAATTCGGCGTGACGAGGTCAACCCGACTCGGCAAACGCCTTGAGCTTGCCCAGTGCGATCTCCCACTGGCGACCGATCACGTCGAGCGTGCGCCGGGCTTCCTCGATCTGTTTCGGATCGAGCTGCCAGAATCGTTCGCGTCCGATCTTGGCGTCGCGGATCACACCCGCGTCGGCCAGTACCTGAAGGTGTTTCGTCACGCCCTGGCGGCTGATGTCGGTACCTGCCGTCAACTGCGCGATCGTGAGCGCACCGCCGGCGCAGAGCACGGCGACGAGCCGCAGGCGTATCGGGTCGCCGAGCGACGCGAACACGTTCGCGAGCGCGGCGCTCGACCGGATCGACAGTGGCAGGCCTCCAGCGGGCCGGCTGGAGGCCTTCCTCGCGCTATGTGCCGACATGGCGGGCGATGTTTTCCAGCTGCTTCTGCCAGCCGTTGCCGTTCATCCGGAATGCCTCCAGGCGACGCTCCGGGGGCACCTTGTCGAAGCCCGTCTCCACGACCGTCAGCAGAGTCGCGTTTCCGGGCGCATCCTTGAGCGTGAACGTCACGAGCGTCGGCTCTTCCTTCTCGTAGTCGACGGCCGGATCGACGGCGTACGGATGCCAGCGATACGACAGCAGGTCCTGCGGCTCGATGCGGTCGACGACGACGTCGAACCAGACATGCTCCCAGCCCGCGAACGTGATGTTGCCGCGCGCGCGCTTGCCGGGCGCGAACGTCTGGCCTTTCAGGTTCGCGCCGAACCACGTGCCGAACTCTTCGGCGTTGGTCAGCGCGTGCCAGACGCGTGCACGCGGTGCATTGATCACGACGCTGCGCTCGATGCGATCGGTTTCTGTTGCCTTGTTCATGGTTGCTGTCCTGTTGAGTGATTGATGAGCGAAATTCGCTGGTGCGGTCGCCCTGCGGCGCTGGCAACGCGTTCGTACGGCGTACCGCGACCGGTCTCGACGAACAGTTGCAGGCTGCGCAGGTAAAGGCGCCAGCCGTCGCGGCACGCCTTGAAGCATTCGAATGCGGGGACGAGGCCGATGTGTTCGAACTCGAGCAGCGTGCGGCCCTGCGCTTCCTCGATCAGACGAAACACGATCTGCGTGCCGATCCATTCGTCCGCGTGCGTGAAACCCGCAATCGCGATGTGCGCGCCGGTGCAGGCCCAGCGCACTTCGCGTCGCGGATCGAGCCGTTCGATGCGTACGGCCGTGCGCTGGCGGCCGAAGCGGAACCAGCTCGTACCGCCGACCTCGGTCGTGACGTCGCAATCCTGGGTCCACCAGCCGCGCAGACCTTCCGGAGTCGTCAGGGCTGCGTAGACCGTGGCGCGGCTCGCCTCGACGACGAGGCCTTGCTGGTAATGGTTCATTCGCAAGTTCCGTTAGGCAACCGAAAGGTTGCGTATTGGAACTATAGCCCCGTCCAGGGATAAAAGCAACTATTTGGTTGCATAAATTCAGGACGAGGGCGTGCGCTGTCGCGCCCGGTTGGCAGCCCCTGGTGGAGGAGGGGACGGGCCCGCGCCTGCGGTCAGCCGCCGAGCAGATCCATCAGTATCGCCGTCTGCGCGCGCATCGCGGCCTTGATCGTCGGCGCGCGCACGGGTGCCCACAGCGGCGAATGCACGTCAGGCACCGGGACGCCGGTCTTGTGCGACTCCTCGAGCTTCGCCGCATCCACCGCACCGACATGCAGGAGAACGGCGTGCACGCCGGCCAGGCCGAACTGGGAGAAGTCTTCCGATCCCATCAGGGCCGGCATTTCGACGACCTTGTCCGCGCCGAGCGCCGCCCGCACGGCGGCGACCATGCGTTGCGTCGCCTGAGGGTCGTTATAGACGGCGTCGGTGCTCGACCGGGTCTCGATGAGCGGAGCCTTCGGCGCGTTCGCGGCCTGGGCTTCGCCCTTCGCCTCGCGCGCGATCGCGTCCAGCAGGCGCTTGTGGACGGCCGGATCGAGCGAGCGAATCGTGAGCTGCAGCTTGACCTGCTCCGGAATGATGTTCCACGCGCTGCCGCCGTGGATGCTGCCGACCGTGATCACGGCAGGATCGAACGGATTGTTTTCGCGCGCGACGATCGTCTGCAGTCCGAGCACGATGCGCGCGGCGAGCACGACCGGGTCGATCGTGTTGTGCGGATACGCGCCATGGCCGCCCTTGCCGAACACGGTCATGTCGACGCTGCTGCTGGCGGCGCGAAACGCGCCCGGATGGAATCCGACCACGCCGGCGGGCAACGAGGAATCGTCGTGCATGCCGAGCGCGAAGTCGGGCTTCGGGAAACGCGTGAACAACCCGTCGCGGATCATCGCGCTCGCTCCGGCCACGATTTCCTCGGCCGGCTGGCCGACGAGCATCAGCGTGCCGTGCCAGCTCGCGCGATTTTTCGCCATGATTTCTGCCGTGCCGGCCCATACCGACATATGCAGGTCATGTCCGCACATGTGCGACACGGGAACCGTTTCGCCCGCATCGTTCTTCGTCGTCGCCGTGCTCGCGAACGGCAGCCCGGTCTTCTCCTCGATCGGCAATGCGTCGAGCTCGGTGCGCAGCATGACGACGGGTCCCGCGCCGTTCTTCAGGATCGCGACGATTCCGCTGCCGCCGACGCCAGACGTGACGTCGTAGCCGAGCGCCGTCATCCGCGTGGCGAGCGTGGCCGCCGTGCGCTGCTCGTGAAACGCGAGCTCTGGATGCTGGTGCAGGTCGATATACAGCTTTTCGATATCTGGATAGATCGCGTCGACCGGATCGGCAGCGGCGCCGCCGGTCTGCGCCGCTGCGCCGGCGGCCAGGATCAGTGTCGCGATCGGTGCAAACGCCATGGAGTTTTTCATCGTGGGTTGCCTGAATAGTTCGGTCGCGCTCGTCACGGGCCGCGGAAAATGCTGCCGGCGAACGGCAATGCAGTCACG
>Ga0070668_100002640_pt1 | contig 13170 bp, 11 predicted proteins | sample KBSS43metaG_FD_64661 | JGI IMG/M metagenome (GOLD analysis project Ga0070668, IMG submission 64661) | Switchgrass rhizosphere microbial communities from Kellogg Biological Station, Michigan, USA - KBS S4-3 metaG | ecosystem: Host-associated > Plants > Roots > Rhizosphere > Soil ... | reverse complement strand
CAGGAGTGCACGGGCACCGTACCTACACCTGCCGCTACGTCGTCAACCGCGCAGAGTGTGGGCTAGTGCTCAGCTTCCCGCCATGCCGGGATCCGTCTGCCGGGCCGTCGTCGTGGATTTGATCAACTTGAGTCGAAGTTTTTTGCTGCCGGCTAGGGCTGAGCAGCGCGGCCGGCCACGGCAGCTGCCAGCGAACCCATGAGAGATGTTGGGACCGGCGCGCCCGTGCTGAACGCGGGGACATTGGCCTCGATCAATGGCCCGTTAATGAACGCGACGGTCAAGTTGCCTTCACCCGATTTGCCGCCCGCCTTGATCTTAAAGTTGCCGACAGCGGTCGCGACAATATTGGGAAGGCCACCCACCGATCCGGGACCGATCCTAAACGAGACAGACTCGATCGTGCTTCCAGGGGGCGCCGCGCTGGCGAGCATCTGCCTCCCCAGCGGCTCGAAACACGGCGATGCCTTCGCGCTGAGCAGCCCTGCGGTGTAAGCATCGACCGTACTCTGGGACCGGAAGCTGTACGCCGCGGAGGAAATCCTGGCACCGCCCAGGGCGAAGTCGTCGGAATGCGCCTCGGCGACCTGGTCGGTGTTGGGCGCCCCAAGGCATTTCGCGAACTCCGCGTAGGCGGCGGAGTCGCTCGGGTCGGGCTTGTAGGGTGTGTGGTCCCAGCCCGTGGGAAAGTCCGTTGGCTGCAGCACAATCTTCGCCAGCTGCGCCGCGGAGGCAGGGGACGCCGACGGCGACGCGGCAGCGGTGCTCGACGACGACGATGACAGGCTGCCGGCCGCCGTCGAGGTGGTCGTTTTGGAGGACGAACTACTACAGCCGGCGAGCACGGCAACGACGCACGCCATCCCACCTGCCGCAGCGGCAACAGACACGCGCCCAGGTCGATAGCTCCCCATCATGACTCCCCCCGGATCACCCCCATGCGTGGCGCATAGGCGGACCTTTAGTTACGCGCTGATGGCGAGAGCACACTACCGCGCGCCGCTCTGTTACACCGATCCACGGCGCGACGAAAGAGCCTCATGCAGATCCGTACCGCTGATGTGTACCCGTTGTGTAACGACGCCGCGGTTGTCGATCTTGACTCGGCCCGCGGATCGGCTAGAGGTCAATGATTCCGGGGCCTGTAGTACGTGGAGACGAGGGGACTCGAACCCCTAACCCCCGCCTTGCAAAGGCGGTGCTCTACCACTTGAGCTACGTCCCCGCGACCAGTCGGCGATGCGGCGAGGCTAACACTCAGCGGGTCGAGGTTGCCTCGCGCCAAAGGGCGGCATCGGCCTGCGCGTTTCTCCGCTTGCGGACGACGACGAACGCGCCGGCCGCCAATGCGACAAGCACCACGGACCTGAGCACCGGCCACCTCCGTTCGACGTGCGGTTTGGGACGCGGTAGTCCTACCGGGAGATTCTACGAACCTCCCGATATTCGACAAACTCAATCGGCTCGGAGACGCGAGCAAGCTCGCGGCTCGCTCACCTCAATCGTCTGTGGGCCTGGGAGGACTTGAACCTCCGGCCTCATCCTTATCAGGGATGCGCTCTAACCGACTGAGCTACAGGCCCGAGAACGCGAAGGGTCAGAATACCCCGCCGAAAGATACCGGACTGCACGTCAGAGACGCGGCGGGGTCTACACCATCTCTCGTTCGGAGAGGGTGACCTCGACACCGCCGACGAGATCCGCGCAAAGGTTGTAGACCACTGATCCGATTGTCGACAGCGCAATGAACAACACAATATTGACGACACCGACGATCGCGGCCGCGCCGAAGACAATTCCGGGTGTGATAGGCGCGTTGGAGCCGGTCCCGTTAATAGTCGTCACAGTGTCGTTGATCTTGCCGATCACGCCGGCCGCGTCAAGGACCAGGTACAGCACCGCGATCATGATCAGCCAGACGAAGAACAGCACCACCGATACGACACAGGAGAACTTCAGCACCGTCCACGGATTGACGTGGCGCACTTGCAGCCGGGCTCGGCGCGGGCCGCTGGCTCGCGTACGCTCGCGGCGCGCGGTCGGGGGCGGTGGTGCGGTGCCGGGCGGCACCGCCGTAGGGCCCGGAGCACCCGCCGGGGTGATGCCGGGCGGCGGGGCGGTGGGGTGCCCGCCAGCGAACGATGGACCGTTCGGTGGGGGCGGCAAGGTACTCGGCGGCGCGGCCCCGAACCGTTGGCCGCCCGGAGAATTCGCCGGCGGCGCGTCGACGTTGTTGTGCCGGGTGATGGTCGGCTCGCCGAAGTCACTCGTCGAGGGCGGGGGCCGGTCAACGGGCCGGCCGGCGGCGTGCGCAGGTCCCATCCGTTGCCGGTTGCCGTCAAGCGGAGGCTCGGTATTCACGCTGCCGGACTGTCCGTGCGGCAACTGCGTCATGCTCACTCCTGCTCGTCCGGTTCGTCGGCGTTGCGGGCGATCGCAACGAGGCTCACACCCTCGGGCAGGTTCATCAATCGAACACCCATAGTCTGCCGTTGTGCCCGGCGTACCTCCGCGGCTTGCGTGCGGATGACCACGCCGTCGGACGTGATCGCGTAAACCTCGTCCTCAGGCCGCACGGCGACGGCGCCGACCAGCCCACCACGGGTGGACACGATACGCGCCGTGAGGACTCCCTTGCCGCCACGGCCCTGCGGCGGGTACTCCGACACCCGGGTTCGCTTGGCAAAGCCGCCGTCGGTGGCGACCAGAATCTCCTGAGTCGAGTCCGGGCTGCTGTCGACGACCTCCATCGCGAGCAGTTGGTCGTCGCCGGAGAATCGCATGCCGATCACTCCAGACGTCGCCCGGCCCATCGGGCGCAGTGTCTCGTCGTCCGCGCTGAACCGGATCGACATGGCGTTGCGGCTGACCAAGAGCAGGTCGTCGTCAGCGGAGATGAGTGCGGCATCGATGAGCTCGTCGTCTTCACGCAAGTTGATGGCGACGATGCCACCTGTCCGGTTCGAGTCGAAATCAGTGAGTTTGCTCTTCTTCACCAAGCCAGACCGGGTCGCCAACACCAGATACGGCGCGACCGTGTAGTCACGGATCGTGATGACGTCGGCGATGGTTTCGTCGGGTTGGAAGGCCAGCAGGTTGGCCACATGCTGCCCTCGGGCGTTGCGGTTGGCCTCGGGCAGCTCGTAGGCCTTGATGCGGTAGACCCGCCCTTTGTTGGTGAAGAACAGCACCCAGTCATGCGTGGACGTCACGAAGAAGTGCGCGACGATGTCATCGGTCTTCAGGCCGGCACCCTGGACACCCTTCCCCCCGCGCCGCTGAGCCCGGTACAGGTCGGTCTTCGTGCGCTTCGCGTAGCCCGTTCGAGTGATCGTGACGACGACATCTTCCTGGGCGATCAGGTCCTCGATACCGACGTCGCCGTCGTACGGAATGATCCGGGTGCGACGCTCATCGCCGTACTTCTCGACGATCTCGGTCAGTTCGTCCGCGATGATCTGACGTTGGCGGCCGGGCCGGGCGAGGATGTCGTTGTAGTCGTCGATCTCTGTTGCGATGCGGGCGTGCTCATCGATGATCCGCTGCCGCTCGAGCGCGGCCAGCCGGCGCAGCTGCATGTCGAGGATGGCCGTCGCTTGGACCTCATCGATGTCGAGCAGCTCCATCAGGCCGCCGCGAGCCGCCTCGGCCGACGCAGAAGCCCGGATGAGCGCGATCACGGCGTCCAACTGGTCCAGCGCCTTGAGCAGGCCGCGCAGGATGTGGATGCGTTCCTCGGCCTCGCGGAGCAGGTATCGGGTGCGCCGGACGATGACTTCGATCTGGTGCTCGATGTAATGCGAGACGAACTGGTCCAGCCGCAGCGTGCGCGGCACGCCGTCGACGATCGCGAGCATGTTCGCGCCGAAGGTCGTCTGCAGCTGGGTGTGCTTGAACAGGTTGTTCAGCACGACTTTGGCGACCGCGTCCCGCTTGAGGGTTACTACGATCCGCATGCCGATGCGATCCGACGATTCGTCGTTGATGTCCGCGATCCCCGCGACCCGGCCCTCGCGGGCCAGTTGCGCGATGGATTCGATGAGATTGTCGGGATTGACCTGATAGGGCAGCTCGGTCGCCACCAGAATGGCGCGGCCCTTGACGTCCTCCTCGACGCTCACGACAGCACGCATCCGGATGGAGCCGCGGCCGGTCCGGTACGCATCCTCGATCCCGTCACGGCCGACGATGAGGCCGTGCGTCGGGAAGTCGGGGCCGGGGATGATCTTGAGCAGCTCGCCGAGCAGCTCGTCCGGCCGGGCATCCGGGTGCTCGAGCGCCCAGGCAACGCCGCGGGCCACTTCGCGAAGGTTGTGCGGTGGGATGCGCGTGGCCATGCCGACCGCGATCCCCTCCGAGCCGTTGACGAGCAGGTTTGGGATGCGGGCGGGCAGGATGACCGGCTCGACTGTGTTCCCGGCGTAGTTCGGGACGAAGTCGACCGTCTCCTTGTCGATGTCCCGCAACATCTCCATGGCGAGCGGCTTGAGCCGGCATTCGGTGTAGCGGTACGCCGCCGCCGGGTCGTTGCCGGGCGAGCCGAAGTTGCCTTGCGGATCGATCAGCGGGTAGCGCAGCGACCACGTCTGGGCCATCCGTACGAGCGCGTCGTAAAGCGCCGTGTCGCCGTGCGGGTGATAGTTGCCCATCACGTCACCGACCACGCGGCCGCACTTGACGAAGTTGCGGTCCGGGCGGAAGCCCGAGTCGTACATCCCGTAGAGGATCTTGCGGTGCACGGGCTTGAGGCCGTCGCGAACGTCGGGCAGCGCTCGCCCGACGATGACCGACATGGCGTAGTCGATGTAGCTGCGCTGCATCTCCGCCTGGATGTCGACCGGCTCGATCCGGTCGCCGCCGGTGATATCGGTGGTGTCAGTCACGGGCTACTCAGATGTCCAAGAACCGGACGTCTTTGGCGTTGCGGATGATGAACGACCGCCGCGCCTCGACGTCCTCACCCATCAACACACTGAACAATTCGTCCGCGGTGGCCGCGTCGTCCAGCGTGACCAACCGCAGGATGCGGTTCGCCGGATCCATCGTGGTTTCCCACAGCTCCTTCGAATTCATCTCGCCGAGGCCCTTGTACCGAGCGATCGCGTCCTCCTTGGGGAGCTTGCGACCGGCTTCCAGGCCCGCCTTGACCAGCCCGTCGCGTTCCTTGTCGGAGTATGCGTAGCCCGGCTCGCCTTTCGACCACTTGATCTTGTACAGCGGCGGTGCCGCGAGGTACACGTGGCCGGCTTCGATCAGGGGCCGCATGAACCGGAACAACAAGGTGAGCAGAAGCGTCGTGATGTGCTGGCCGTCGACGTCGGCGTCGGCCATCAAGACAATCTTGTGGTACCGCAACTTCGACAGGTCGAAGTCGTCGTGAATCCCGGTACCCAGCGCGGTGATGAGCGACTGCACCTCGTTGTTCTTCAGCACCCGGTCGATCCGGGCCTTCTCCACGTTAATGATCTTGCCGCGAATCGGGAGGATCGCCTGGAACATCGAGTCTCGGCACTGCCGGGCGGAGCCGCCGGCGGAGTCTCCCTCGACGATGTAAAGCTCGCTCTCGGCCGGATTGGTCGACCGGCAGTCTTGCAGCTTGCCGGGCATTCCCATCGTGTCCAGCGCATTCTTGCGCGACAGGTTGCGGGCCTGCTGCGCCGCCTTGCGCGCCTTCGCCGCCTGCGAGGCCTTGGTGATGATCACTTTGCCCTCGGACGGGTTGCGCTCGAACCAGTCGGCCAACCAGTCATTGCAGGCACGCTGCACGAACGACTTTGCCTCGGAATTGCCGAGTTTGGTCTTGGTCTGGCCTTCGAACTGCGGCTCCCCCAACTTGATCGAGACGATCGCCGCCAGGCCCTCCCGGATGTCGTCGCCGGTGAGCCGGTCGCTCTCCTTGATGATCTTTCTGTCGATCCCCCATCGGTTGACGACGCTGGTCAGCGCGGCCCGGAACCCCTCCTCATGAGTACCGCCCTCGATGGTGTTGATCGTGTTGGCGAAGGTGTAGACGCTCTCCGAGTAGGACTCGTTCCACTGCATGGCCACCTCGACCGACAGGCGGCGGTCGGGATCGTCGGACGTGAAGTAGATGACCGACTTGTGCAATGGGCTCTTGGTCGCGTTCAGGTGCCGGACGAAGTCCGCGATGCCTCCCGCGTAGTGGTAGGTGACCTGCCGTGGCCCACCACTGCCGGCCGTAGGAGCTGCGGCGATTGCCCCGGCCTCGTCGGCGTCCGCCACGGCCGCCTTCTCCGGCCGTTCGTCTCGCAGCACAATGGTCAATCCCTTGTTCAGGAACGCCATTTCCTGTAGGCGGCGGCTAATCGTCTCGAAGGAATACGTCGTGGTCTCGAAGATCGCGGGATCGGCCCAGAACGTCACGGTGGTGCCGGTCTTCGTCGTCCGGGCGCCCCGGGCGAGCGGCGCGGCCGGTTTCTGGTCGACGTACGGCTGGTACCACTCGTAGCCGTCCTTGCTGATCTGGACCTCGAGCCGGTGGGACAGCGCGTTGACGACGGAAACGCCCACACCGTGCAGCCCGCCGGACACTGCGTACGCCTTGCCGTCGAACTTGCCGCCCGAGTGCAGCATGGTGAGGATGACCTCGACCGCCGGGCGCTTCTGGGTCGGATGCATGTCGACGGGCATGCCGCGGCCGTTGTCGACGACCCGCACGCCACCGTCCGCCAGCAGCACCACCTCGATGTGGTCAGCAAAACCGGCAAGCGCCTCGTCGACGGAGTTGTCCACGACCTCCCACACCAGGTGGTGCAAGCCGCGCTCGGACGTCGATCCGATGTACATGCCGGGCCGCTTGCGTACCGCCGTCAGGCCTTCCAGGACGGTGATCGAACTGCTGTCGTAGCTCGACTTGGCCCTCCCCGGACGAGGGACGCCTGCGCTAGCAGGGCTGGCCATAGGGGCAACTCCTGTTCCGGCCGGATCACCCGGCGCTTCCGGCCGGGCAACCCGGCCGCATCGAAACCAGACGGTGGACATGACGGCGGGGCGGCTGCGGCGTCCGAGCCGACCACCCCGGTTACCTTCCATTCTACGGCATTGGCCGAGCTCCGTGTGGCTGCGACGCGTCCTGATTTCGTCGCAGAGCGTCGCGACCCCCTGGCGTGCGGGTTCCCACAGGTAAGCCGGTTGAGCGACTCAGCGGCTCGCTGAGCTGATTCCGGGTTGCGGCGCAGTTGACGCTGGTCGCCAGATTCTACGGCCCGCCCGCCCATCCGTGGGGTGCGAGTTAGAGCGCCTGAGTTGCTCGTCTGCCCGGCCCATGTCACGGGGCGGGAGATCACCCCAACCGAGCTACGTCGGCGCCGCCGCGCCGGCAGTGGTGAGTGCCAGCCACCGTCCACCGAACTCGTCCACGTTATGGCACAGCACCTGGTGCTTGCCCTCCTGGGCGTAGAAGTACAGCGGCCGGCCGCGATAGGTGACCTGGTGTTGTCCGTCGGTGCGGCTCGTCACTCCGAGTAGGTCCTGGCGGACGCCGCGGGAGGCGACCGGCGTGCCCATGGTGAGCACGGGTGGCCAGACCTGGGCGCACCGGTCGTAGCAACGAGGCAGGCTGCCCGTCTCGGCGTCGAAGGCGTAAATCGCCTGTCCGCTGCGATCGAAGAGCACCGGGCCGTACGGGCTCGGGTCGACCGTGATCGTGACGCCGGCCCGCGCAGTCGCCGACGCCCTCGCCGGGTTGCTGCTCGTCGCCGCTGCTCGCGGCTCACTGGTCGGCGAAGATGCCGCGTTTGGGGACGCTGGGGCGCCCGCTGAGCGTGCCGGAGCGGGGCCGCTGCTGCACCCGCCAACAAAGACGCTCACCGACGCCAGCAGCGCCACCACGGCCCGCACAGCACGCACGCTAGTGGCCTGGTCGTGCGGCGGCAGCGGTCGAGGGCTTACGGATCGCGGACGATCCCGCCGTGAGGTGGTCCACCGCCGAGTTCTCTCGCTCAGATCTCGGATGTTCCTTCGAACAGTGATCGCTCCGCCACCGCGAGTCCGTCCAGCCGAGCGTCGAGCGCCTCATAGGCCGAGCCGAATGCCGCCTGAAACGAACGCCAATTCTGCTCGTTGCGCCAACGGTCGATGGTCAGAAATCGATCGCCGCGATTCCCGTCGCGATACAACTCGGTACCGAGGAACCCGGGGGCTCGGCGGAACAGCTCAGCCCAAGCACCTTGCGCTCCGTAAGCAACACGAAACGCTGCCATGGACTCATCCGGCACGTCGTAATCCCAGATTCGGACGAACACACCGGTATTCGACCACGTGACGACCGCACCGGGCGGGACGAACCGCGACGACCACCGCCGGCGACGGGATGGGTCGTCGACTCGACATCACCGCGGACGGTCACCCGTAGGTATCACGCGGGCCGCGGCCGCTCTGCATCGATCGGGGACCGTGCTTCCAGGTCGGCCCAACCGGCCCGGTCACATGTAGCCGGTGAACCACGTCCGGCCCAAGCTCGGCCCGCAGCGCCGCGAGGATGTTCGGCGCCATGAGCCGTAGCTGGGTCGCCCACGCCGTGGACTGGGCGGCGACCCGGAGCTCGCCATCACGCAGGCTCACCGGTTCACAATGTGTGGCGATATCCTCGCCCACGAGTCCCGCCCAATCGGCGAACAGCCGAGCCTCCGTGACCGGCGTAGCCCACCCCCGCTCGGCCAGCAACGCCGACAACACATCGCTGAGCCGCTGCGGATCACGCTCATCGGCACCGGCACCGGAGTACCCACCCGGCCGGGCGAGATTCGCCTGACGGATCGCGGCTCGCCGACGCTCGTCGCGGCCCGTCGGAGGTCCGATGCGACGCATCTTTCGGGCATCGGCCAGCGCTGCGCGGGCCAGGTCGCGACCTGACCCGGGCGGCTGATCGTCGTCGTTGTCCACAGGCTGAGGTGGTTTTCCACCACGATCTGTGGATAACGGAGTGGCCTGGGTCACGCCGCGTTCGGTCCGTTCCTGGTCAGGCGACACGTTTCACCATCCCCTCCTGTACGTCGAACCACAGGCCTCGCAACTGGTCGGGGACGTCGGACCCGACCGCGGCCGTCACCAGCACCTGCTCAGCCTTGGTAGCGGCCACGGCAAGCTGCTCGCGGCGGCTCGCATCGAGCTCGGCAAACACGTCGTCGAGAATCAACACCGGAGTTCCTCCTGCCGTGAACTCCTCGCGCAACATCTCGTAGCAGCCCAAGCGCAGGGCCAGCGCGGTCGACCAGGACTCCCCATGACTCGCATAGCCTCGCACTGGCAGGGGCCCGAGACGTAGCTCGAGGTCGTCCCGGTGCGGCCCGACGAGGTTCTGGCCACGATCGAGCTCCTGGCTACGCACCCGGGACAGTTCGGCGAGCAACTCCCCTTCCAAGACGTGCGCCGGCGGTTGTCCGGGTGGCAGCCGGTCGCCGAGTGAGCTGGCGTAGGCAAGATCAAGCTCGACGCTCGTGGGTGCCACCTGGGCGTACGCGGCCACCGCATGTGGCCGAAGTGCCGACACCGCAGCCAGGCGGGCCGCGAGCAGTTCCCCTCCGTGCGCGGCCAGGTGGGCATCCCAGACGTCGAGTGTTCGTAGATCGGCATCATATCGGCCACGACGGGCTGCACCGGCTGTTTTCAGTAGCGCGCCCCGTTGCTTGAGCACCCGATCGTAATCGGCCCGCACGCCGGCCATCCGTGGGCTGCGTTGCACGATCAGGTCGTCGAGGAACCGCCGGCGTTCTGCGGGATCACCGCGCACGATTGCCAGATCCTCGGGCGCAAACACCACGGCGCGGACCACACCGAGGACCTCCCGGACGCGCGCCAACGCCGTGCCGTTGACTCGCCCTCGATTCGCCCGGCCCGGGGTGATCTCCACTTCGACCCGCATCTCCCGGCTGCTGGTCTCGCGGTTGGATACCACCGCTGCTCGAACGATCGCCCGCTCGGCGCCGACTCGCACGAGCGGAGCATCGGTGGCCGACCGGTGACTGCGCAGCGTGGCCAGATAGCCGATTGCCTCTACCAGATTCGTCTTGCCCCGCCCGTTCGCACCGACAAAAACCGCAGGGCCGGAGTCGAGTGTCAGGTCGACGCCCGCCCAGCTGCGGAAGTCCACGAGCGACAGATGACGGACGTACACGAGAGCGACACGAGACTAGCCGGGCAGCCGCACCGGCATGATCAAGTACGTGTAGTCGCCGTCGAGCTTGCCGGCATCGCCCGTCGACACCGGGCGCAGCACTACCGGTTTGTTCGGCGAAGTAAACATCAATCGCGCGGTTGGCGCCGGCAATGCCCCGAGCCCGTCCAGCAGGAACGACGGATTGAACGCTGTCGTCATCGGCTCGCCTTCGTAGGCGACCTCCAAGGCCTCCTCGGCTCGGCCCTCGTCCTCGCCACCGGCGGTAAGACCGACACCGCCCTCCGCGAATTCCAGTCGGACAGGTGTGCCACGTTCAGCGACGAGCGCAACCCGCTTGATTGCCTCGACGAACGGTGCGACCGGAACCTCGGCGGTCGCCGACCATTCCGTTGGAAGGAGCGTCCGGTACGGCGGGAACTGCGCGTCCAGCAGACGCGTCGTTGCCCGACTGGCGCGGCCGGTGAAACTCCCGGAAAAACCGATGATTCCTTCGCCAGGGCTGCCGGCCGATCCCGGTGCTGACAACGCGATCGTCAAAACATCGCTGTGCGCAAGGCTTTTCGCCGAGTCGGCCAACGTGCGCGCTGGCACCAGCACCGCAGCCGGTGCGGCCGTCGGGGAGCTCGGCTGCCAACCCAGCTCTCGGACCGCCAGCCGGTACCGGTCAGTCGCAGCGAGCGTGAGCCGGTCACCATCGATCTCCAGCCGAACACCGGTCAGCATTGGCAACGTGTCGTCCCGACCGGCAGCAACTGCCACTTGGGCGACGGCAGCGGCGAATGTCTCGCCGTCAACGGTGCCTGCGGTCGTAGGCATGCTGGGCAGAGTCGGATAGTCCTCCACCGGCATGGTTGGCAACGTGAATCGCGCTGAACCGCATGAGATGGTCAGGCGGGCTCCGTCGACTGCTACTTCAACCGGATGCGGTGGGAGGGCCCGGCTGATGTCGGCAAGTAGCCGACCCGAGACGAGTGCGCTGCCCGGCGAGCCCGCTGCCACGTCGAGATCGACCTGGGTGGAGGCCTCGAGGTCGAACCCGGATATTGACAGCCGTGCATCGTCGACCGTCAGCAACAGTCCCGCAAGCACCGGGATGGTCGGACGAGTAGACACGCTCCGGGCGGCCCAGGCTACGGCCTCAGCCAACGCGTCACGCTCGACCCGGAACTTCATGCCGCCTCCACTGACATAGCTCAGATCGGTCCGTCCTCAGATCATGGACGGTGGATGATCTGGTTGTTGGTTGTAGGTATAGAGATTCTCGTTGTCGTCATCACAGTTGTGGACACTGGGGATAACGTTACGAGCCCCAGTAAACCCCGACGGGCTGACTGTGGACGGTGCGTGGATGGGACCTGGTCGAACGGCCGCCTGCTGGTGGAAGCCGACACCCGTGCGCCCGTTGTCCACATCATGCCCCGAGCTTTCCACAGGTTTGCCCACACCATGTGAGCAATGGCCTGACGGTGTGGCGAAATCTCACGAGCGCGCTCGAGCCTTGATCCGGCTCGTCAGCTCGGTGATCTGGTTGTAGACGCTCATGCGCTCGGCCATCAGGGATCGGATCTTCCGATCGGCATGCATGACTGTGGTGTGGTCCCGACCGCCGAACGTCTGACCGATCTTCGGCAACGACAGCTCGGTGAGCTCGCGGCACAGGTACATCGCGATCTGCCGGGCCTGTACGAGCACCCGACTGCGGGACGCACCGGTCAGGTCGTCCATCGACACCGAAAAGTACTCGGCGATCACCGCCATAATCGTGGCGGCCGTGATCTCGGTGCCTTCCGTGGTGCTTACGAGATCCTTGAGCACGATCTCGGCCAGACCCATTTCGACGTCTTGTTTGTTAAGGCTGGCGAATGCCGTGACTCGAATAAGCGCACCCTCGAGCTCACGAATGTTGCTCTGGATTTTCGTAGCGATGAATTCGAGGACCTCAGGCGGCGGGTTCATTCCCTCCTGTGACCCCTTCTTGCGGAGAATCGCGATGCGCGTCTCGAGGTCTGGCACCTGCACATCTGTGATGAGGCCCCATTCGAATCGAGTCCGAAGTCGGTCCTCCAGAGTCGACAGCTGCCGGGGCGATCGGTCAGAGCTGATCACGATCTGCTTGTTGGCGTTGTGCAATGTGTTGAATGTATGGAAGAACTCTTCTTGCGTGCGCTCGGCTCGCTCGAGGAACTGGATGTCGTCGATCAACAGCAAGTCGACTGACCGGTAGCGACTCTGGAACGCAGGCATCTTGTCGTCCCGCAGCGAGTTAATGAAGTCGTTGGTGAATTCCTCGCTGCTGATATAGCGAACTTTGAGACCGGGAAAGAGACGCTGCGCGTAATGACCGATCGCGTGCAATAGGTGGGTCTTGCCGAGGCCGGAATCACCGTAAATGAATAGCGGGTTGTACGCCTTAGCGGGCGCTTCGGCCACGGCAACCGCAGCCGCATGGGTGAACCGGTTACTTGCACCGATAACAAATGTTTCGAGTGTGTACTTGGGATTCAGCCGGCTTTCCCGATCCGCTGGCGTCGCGTCGCGAGGGCGGTCCCCGCCGTTCGGCCCGACTGATCGGAGCTGAGCCGTCCACTCGTCATACATCGAGTCGGGGGCGAAGCGGTCTTCCGGCTCGCCGGACACGCTGTCAAAGAAGTCGTTGGCGTCGTTGGGCTCGTCCTGCGGCTGCACCGTGACCGCGACATGGATCTCCCGGCCCAGCTCGTCGCTGAGCACCGACGCGATCATCGGCCGGAGCCGATTCTCCAAGTAGTCCCGGGCGAACTCGTTCGGCGCCGCGATGAGAGCGGTGTCCTCGACCAGCCCCACGGGCCGGGTCAGACCGATCCAGGCCTTGTGGTGGGGGCGAATCGTGTTGTCGTCGAAGCGGGAAACTGCGCGTGTCCAGACACGAGCCAGGTCGGTACTGTCGTCCACTTCGCCGTGTCCACTCCCACCCGTTTACCGCCGACCGTCGACACGATCTCACGGAGCCTCGCGACCTCGCACGTCAGGTGCGAGTCGAACTGCCGTTCGAA
>Ga0070668_100002637_pt1 | contig 13177 bp, 6 predicted proteins | sample KBSS43metaG_FD_64661 | JGI IMG/M metagenome (GOLD analysis project Ga0070668, IMG submission 64661) | Switchgrass rhizosphere microbial communities from Kellogg Biological Station, Michigan, USA - KBS S4-3 metaG | ecosystem: Host-associated > Plants > Roots > Rhizosphere > Soil ... | reverse complement strand
TCTGGTGATCCGGTGCCATGTTCCGGTTGGCGAGCGCACGCAGGTTCGCGCTCAGGTCCCGCAGAGAACGGCCCCGGGTGAGCTCGGTCCGCACCAGCTCACGCAGTTGCCCCGCGAGCCGGCGGTGGTCGGCAGGGTCGGCCGCGGGCACGCCCAGCCGGGACAGCTCCGCTTCGCTGTGGCCTGTCTGCCGGCCGTCCATCAGGGTGAGCATCTCGTCGATCCGCGCGAGCCTGGTGTCGAACGCGGTGTGGATCCGGGTGGTATCCGCGCCGGTGCCGGTGCGGAGCAGCCCGGACGGCCGGGCCACGGCCTTCGCCGCGGTCACGGCCGACTCCACGGCCTGCCGCAGCGCCTGCCGGTCCTTGGCCAGTGGCGAGCCGGGGACGACGACGTCAAGCGCCGGCTCGAGCCGGGCGCCGGCGCGGGGCGGGAGAGGAGCCGCCGGTGGCGGGAGGCCGGGAACGCTGTGCTCCGCCAAGGTCGCCAGCACTTCGCGCCGGACCAGCAGAAGATCGGCGTCGTCCAGCGGTGGCCGCACGATGTCCAGTCCCGGGCACGCCGTCTGGTAGGGAACCTGCCGGACGGTCTCGTAGACCTCGTCGAAGACCTCTCCGTCGCTCAGCGCGCCGATGAGGTCGGAAAGGACGTCCGGGCCGTCGACGACCGGCTCCGGACGCGCGCTGCCGCCCGCCCAGCGGCTGCCGCGTTCGTCACCGACCCACAGCGTGACGCCTCCCGCTCGGAAGGCGGCGGACTGCCGCAGCGAGATCCCGCGCCCGCCGTCGTCGATCGGCCCGACCGCCACGCAGACGACCGCGCGCACGTGTGGGAGCGAAAGCAGCCGCTGGTAGCGGTCGTGGTGCACGAGGAGGTTCCCCGTCGTGTCGACGACCACGATCCGGCCCGGCAGGCCGAGCCGGTGCGCGCTGGCCGGGTCCAGCTTGTCCAAATAGGACAGATCGGGACCGCCGTCGCGGATGTCGAGTACCTGCACAGCGGGTGTCACCGGGTCACCCACTGGTACAGCTCCGCGAGGTTGTCCTGGTGGGCGTCCTCACTACCGGTGAACTTCAGTTTCATCGCCGCCTCGAAGGTGCTGGTCCAGAACTCCTGGATGGACTCGAGCCGCCGCCGTCCCGAACTCCGGCCCTCGGCGAGCAGTTCGGCGGTCTCCTTGGCCTCGGTCCGGGCCAGCGACACCAGGGCGAGGAAGGCGGGTGCCGGCGCCACCAGCTTGCCGTCGAGACCCAGCGGTTTCGTCTCCATCAGCCGATCACAGAAGTCCTGCCGGATCTGTTCGCTGTCGGCGAGGACCCAGCGTTCGTAGGCGCTGATCAAGCTGCTCCAGCTCGACAGCGGGAAGTACGGCGTGAGTTCGAGCCGCATGTTGACGGCGGAGTCGCCAAGGAAGAGCTGGACCGAGTCGGGCGACTCCGGATCGCCCGCCACCTCCAGGAAGCCGTTCCACGCCGCGCAGAGGATGTGGTGCAGGATCCGGGCCCGGTCTTCCGCGGTCGTGGCGAGGTATCCGTACCGGTACCCTGTGCGCTGCCGCCACGGCAGGAAGTCGTTCTTGCGCCCCTCGGCGACCGCGTCCGCCCAGTTCACCAGCACCTTCTGCACCTCGGGCACCTCGGTCAGCCCCATCGAAGAGCGGAACAGCACCACGACGATCGACTCGGCGTCGATCGGCCGGAACTCCGGGACGGAGTCCGCTTCCCGCGGCAGGTTCACCTCCTGTCGCAGGAACTTCTCGAGCTCCGCGTCGCGCTTGCCCGCCGGTGACGGGTAGGAGAAGAGGATCTTCAGCCGGCCGCGTCCGCTTGGCGCGAACCCGCCCGGCACCAGTCCGGCCAGCTTCTCGCGAAACTGCGCGAGATCGTCGGTGCCCACCGTGCCCTTGTTGCGCCCCGCGGCCGCAGCCAGCAGGTCGTGCAGGCCGGCGAGCAATGGCTGGTGGACGTCGTCGCGGTAGCGGAACAGGCGCAGCACTTCGGCCTTGATCAGCCCGCGGAGCTTCGCGACGGCACGTTCGGGACCGTCCTGCAGGCCGAACTCGCTGAACTCGGCGTAGGCCGCCTGCCAGCCCTGCGGGCTGATGATCGTGTCGACGACGTCGGCGGGCGTCGCGGTCGGCAGTAACCGGCTCTGCTCGGCGTAGACCGCGACCAGCCGCCGCACGACCGCGCTGTAGAACGAGACGAGCTGGCCTTGGCGGGGAAGCAGGTAGGACACGCCCACCCGCGGTTCGTACAACGCCTTGGCCCTCCTGACGAACCGCGCGTCCTCGGTGCGCGCGTGCTCGCGGAACGCTGCCAGCAACGCCGAGACCTCGCGCTCGGCCGTGCGCACCTTGCGCTCCCAGCGCGGCGCCTGCGCGTTCCACGCCGCGTGCCATGCCCGCTGCGCCCGCCACGCGAACCAGGTGTCCTGGCGCTTGAGCGATTCCTGCACGATCGGGTCGGAGAAGCGGACTTTCTTCCACCACTTGGTCTTCTTGACCTCCGGTGCGGGGCCACCGAGCGTGATCCCCTGCGGCGGGGCGGGTTCACCGCGCCTGCTCTCGACGATCTTGACGAATCCCTTGCCGCTCAGCGGTTCGGTCAGCGCGGCGTCGCCGAAGAGCACGCGCCCGAGCCGGAACACCCCGGTGTCCCCGACCATCTTGGCCACCGCCCTGGACGGGTCGAACTGGTTCGCCAGCTCGGGAACGTCCTGGCGCAGCGTCTGTTCCAGCGCGTGGATGCTCGACTCCATCGTGCGTCTGCGGGTATTCAGCATCGCCAGGATCTCTTCGCCGCCGTCCACCGCGGGTGGGGAGTTGATCGGCAGGGGGGCCCGGTTCAGCAGCGGATCGATGTTGGCGTCCTGGAACATCCGGGTGATCAGGTCCCGGTTGTTCTCGCCTGCCATCCCGCTCGGCGTGGCCATCTCCTCGATCGCGTCCGCGAGCAACCGGGAGGAGATGATGTCGGCAAGATCCTCGGCAGGCACGGTCATCGACGCCACGGCACTGGTGGACACCCCACGCTTGCCGATCCCGGTCGGCGCGGAGATTCCCCGTTCGCTGGAGCTGTTGATGAAGCTGTCGGCGAACGACTGGAAGTTCCGGTCGAGGTACTGGACGCCGTCGGGGTCGGTGGGCAGGTCGGTGCCGATCAGCGAGAGCAGCAGCGAAACCACCGACCGGTGCAGGTCGTCGCGGTGCATGCCGGCGGTGAGGCTGAACAGGAACGCAGTCTGCACGGTCGACGCACGCAGCCGGATTTCGTTGCCGCCGGGGTAGCGCACGGCGAGCGACCCGTTGATGCCGTGCCGGTCAAGAGCGGTGCCGGCGACCTGCGAGTTCTGGTCGTCCACCAGCCGGAACAGGTCGAGCAGCGAGCAGGCGGCGTTGAGCTCCGCCGCCCGCCCGCCCCCGAGACCGTCCTCGAACGCGGACGGCATGAGCACCAGCGGGTAGATCCGGGCCTTGTACTTCTGCTCGGCCAGCGCGTCGCCGATCAGGTGCAGGTAGTCGAAGAACAACCCGGACCCGGTGCCACCCGCCACCGAGAAGGCGACGAAGACGTCGATCGAATCGCGCAGCTTGCCGCCCAGCCGCGACAGCTGGCCGCCGGAGTTGTTGATCTGGCCGATCGCCTTGTGCAGCGATGACCTCGCCGGCGCCAGTCCGGTGCGGAACGTCTCGAACAACGCCGCGCGCCCGATCGTCGGCAGCTGCCCCGCACCCTTGGACAGCGGACCGACGCGGGGTTCGTGCTCGGCGGGCGGCAGCCAGCTGTCGACCACCTGAGCGGCGCTGAGCCGCAGGCTGCGCGCCACCTCTGGGTACGTGTCGTACGGCGGCACCAGTTCCCGCACCATCGTGTACGTGCGCTCGGCGGCCGGCAGGTGGGTGCGGTCGGGCACCACCCGGTTCTCGACGTGCCCGAACTCGTCCTCCGCCAGGTCGGCGTAGACGAACTGCAGACACCCGGGGAGCTGGTAGCCCAGCATCTGTTCTCCGGGCATCAGGTCGCGCAGCGCGGAACCGTCCGGGCCGCACAGTTCCTCGCGCAGCTTGCGTTCGAGCTCGGCGCCGATCCGGCACCCGGTGCCGCCGAGGCCGACGAACAACATCGGCTGGTAGATCTGCATGGGTCCTCCTGCCGGATCACTCCGGTGGATCGAAGGGTCAGCGGTCAGAGCAGGGGGTCGCCGGGCGCGGCGCCGTCGGTGGCGAAGGAAGCAGTCGGCGCATAGCCGTCGCCGGGGTCCTCGCCCGGGGCGTCGGAGCGGAACAGGGTCTGGGTCACCACGAGCGTCAGGCCTTCACCGACTTCGACCTCTTCCCCGAGCTGGACCTGGCACGAGTCGCCGTACGGCGTTCTGATGCGCAGTCCGGCGCGGGAGCGGGTGAGCAGGAACGCGTCCGGGTCACCGGATTTCGCGTGGTGCAGTTCCGGCACCCGGGTCTCGGTCTTGACGGTGAACGGGAACAGCACGTCCTTGTGGTCCTGGGCCTCGAGGTAGGTGCGATGCCCGTTGCGGACGGCCTGCACGGTCAGGTTCTTGACCTCCCGCGCCCGGCGCCGGGTCACGATCGCGACCACGACCGCGGCGATGATCAACGTCAGCGCGAGCCCGGCCAGCATCGGCAGCCACGGGAACGGCGGCGCCGGTCGCGCCACGTCGACCGTGAAGGCCTTCTCGTGGAAGACGGTCGCGGGGTCGGCGTCGTCGACCAGCCGGAGCGTGCCGCTGGTCACGCCCTCCGGGCTGTTCGCGGCGAAGACCAGCTGGAAGTCGAACGTGCTGGCCCCGGGATCGACCTCGTGGACGGCGTCGGGCACGGTGATGGTGGCGGCGCCGGTCTGCCGGATCTCGACCCGGAGCCGCTTCCGCTGCCCGGAGTTGTTGGTCACCGACGCCCGCGCGGGCACGGCTTGACCAGGGGCGACCTTGGTGGCGATGGTGGGCAGGCTGGTCGTGGTCAGCACGGTGGGCACGCCCGGAGCCACTTTGACGGTGGCGACGGCGTCGGCCGCGCTGATGCCGATCCCGGTGACGGTCCCGTGGAACTGCACCTGGCCCGCGGCGGCCGCGGGAATGGAGATGCGGCCGGAATAGGTCCCGTCGGGCGCGCCGTCCGGGTCCCGTCCGTCGTCGCGCAGGGCCAGCGGCTGGGCCGGCAGCTTCGCGTTCTCCATCGTGACGGCGAAGTTCAGCCCCTGCAGCAGCTTGGGGTCGGCCACCGGCTTGCCGCCGCGGAGCACGATCTGCAGGGAGACGGTGACCTGCTGGCCCGCCGCGGGTGACGGCGGGTCGATCAGCAGCTGCGCCTGGGCCGCGCCCTGCCACGTGACGGTCGTCAGGACGTTCTGCGGCGGGATGTCCGGCAGCGACGTGAGCCGGACGTGCCAGGTGCCCGGCAGCGGATCGACGACGTGCAGCACCTCGACCGCGCCGCTCTCACCGCTGACGGAGAACTGCCCGGCGGCGCTCTTCCCGGACTTGGGCACCACGTTGCCCTGCGGGTCGGTGTACTCGACCGCGACCCGGCCGTCGTGCTTGACCACCACGATCGATCCGTCGGTCGCGATCGCCGGCACGATCACCGGCACGTCGAGGGCACCGCCGGTACCGAGCTCATTCTGTGTCACGGGGCCGACACCGGTGCAGCTGCCCGAGCTGAACGAGCGCAGCAGCGCCTCGGCGACGTCGGCCGAGCCAGACACGACCGTGGCGGACGGCTGGGGCACCGCCGGCCCGCACGCGGTCTGGAAACCGCCCTTGGCGAACTCGTCGAGCGCGGCTTTGTCGACTTTCCCGAATCCGAGTGGCCAGATCTGCACATGGGAGTCCCGTGCCTTGGCGAGATTGTCCCTGATCGCTTCGTGAGCGGCGTCATTGCGCTGCTGAGCGGTCTTCCCGACGCCGTAACGCGGGCTGTCGCTGACGTCTAGAAGGCCGTCGGTGAGGAGGAAGATCATTTTCTGCGCGTCCGGCCGGGAGCTGTTTTCCAAGTAGCTCAGTGCCTGTTTCAGCGCCTCGGCGTGATCCGTTCCCGAGCCTTCATCCTTGGTGCGTTTGCGCAGATCACGCACGCATTGGGAAACTCTTTCCCGCTCGGCGGGGCCGGTCAGCTGGATCGGCGGGCAGGCGACGTCGACCGCCGGCTTCGTCCCATTGTCACTGGCGAAGCCGACGACCGAAACCGAGGAGTCCGCGGACAGCTGAGCCTGCGCGATGAGGCTTGCGGCGTCCTGCTCCCTGGCCATGTCCTGCGGATTGATACTGCCGGACTCGTCGACCAGGATAACCATCTGAACCGGCTTCACCCCCGCCGCCTGTTGTTCGACGGCCCGCGGTTGGAGACTTTCCGAAGCCTGCGCGAAGGCGTGAGAACCAATTTCACCCGAAAGTGTCAATAATGCTCCGGCGAATATCGCCACGGTCTTGGGCAGTGCCCTCGCATGCCTGCTCGCCCAGCCGCTCAATGTGCCCTCCGCGCGCTACGCCATCCGAATGATTCGAGTACAACCAGCCATGTCGAGCGTGGTCGTCCCACTGTTACTGGATTTGACGGACACGCGTTGTCACGATTCGGTTCGGCCGGTTGATGCCCGATCGTGACCGGTCAGTCGAAACAAGCGATCTTCCGTCGCCGACAGTGAGGCCATGCCTGGACACGAAGCCCGCCCGCTCACCGACATCCGCGCGGTCGTCGTCACCGCGGCCGGCGATCGTTTCGCCACCGGGGCGGACGACGGCTCGATCCGCCTGTGGACGACGGAGCCTTTTCGGCGCTTGGACGCCGTCTCCGCCCACGCCGGGGGGACACTGGCGCTAGCGCTGGACGAGACCGGTGACCGTCTCTTCAGCGCGGGCCACGATGGTCGGGTGCTGCGCTGGGAGGTGTCGGAAGAGGGGCTGACGCGGGCCGGAGAGCTGAAGGGTTTGCGGGGTTACAAGCCCGTTCGCGGACTGGCGATTTCGCCCGAACGAGTGGCTGCGGTGAGCGACGACGGTTCACTGCGGACTTGCGACCAGACCGGGCACGGCGGGTTCACCGAGAAGCTGGACCTGGAGCCTCGGACGATCGCGTTCCTGCCCGGCGGTGACAAGGTGGTCGTGGCAGGAACGCGCGGACACGTGGGCGTCGCCCAGGTCTGGCGGGTGACCGCGACCGTCGAGCCGCTCGCGGAGGTGAAGCTGGACGGGTGCGAATTCATTCGCTGCGTCGTGGTCGCCGACCGGCGTTTCGTGCTTCTCGGTGGCGACGGTGGCAGCGTGGCCTGCTGGGACGTGGAAACGTGGATGCTCGACACACTCCGGACGGGCCAGCCGGACGTGGTGCACGCGATGGCCATGCGCGGCCCGGACGAGTTCGTCGCCGGCGGCTCCGACGGCGCTCTGCGGCAGTGGAACATCCGCGACAAGCTGTCGAGACGTTTTCCGGAGGTGAGCAGCAGCGGGATCCTTGCACTGGCGGTCGCTCCTGGGTCGGATCCGCTCACCATGGTCGTCGCGGGCGGCAACGGCGCGCTGACCCGGTACCAGGACGACCACGTGCTGGACCGGCAGTTCAGCGGGCACGTCGGTGCCGTGCGCGCGATCGCGGTGAGCACCGAAGACGATCTCGTCGCGACTGGCGGTACCGATCGCATCATCCGGCTGTGGAACCGCAAGGGCGATGCCGAGGCCGAGCTCGACGAGCACACTGGTGCCGTGACGGCGATCGCCACCTGGCCGGGTGACCGGGCCCAGCTCGTGTCCGGCGGCGAAGACTGCAAGATCATCGTCTGGGATCGGTTCGGTCAGGCGCCGGTCAACACCGTACCCATGGACCACGGGGCGAAGGTCTGGGCCGTGGCGGTCGATCCGCGGGGGAAGCGGATCTACTCCGGCGGCAACGACGGCAAGGTCGTCGTCTGGAATGCCACAACGCACAAGCGGATCGGTCAGCCGTGGGTGGTGGCCGAGCGGGCGGTTTCGGCGATCGCCTTGTCCGGGAACGGCGAGTACGCGGTTTTCGGTTCGGATGACGGCAGAGTCATCTTCCGCGAGCTGCGCCGGAACGGTGGCGGTTCGGCCAAGACCTTCGTGGTGCCCGACGGTGCCCAGATCCATACGGTCGCCCTCGATCACGCCGGCCGGATCGCTGTCGCGGGTTCGGGGTCGGGCGTGATCACCGTGTGGGACACGGTGCACAGCGAACTGGTGTGCGGCCCGCTCCAGACCGGACACGGCGATGTCCGGAAAGTCCTGCTGTCCCCTTTGGACGGTTCGATCATCTCGTGCGGCGAGGATGGCTCGGTCGAACGGTGGGACCAGAAGACCGGTGTTTCGCTCGGCAATGTCTTTCCGGACTTCGTCGACGCGGTGGAGACCATCGCTTTGATGCCGGACGGTGAGGTCATCGTGGCCGGTGGTGGGGACGGCGCGCTGGAGCTGGTCCGTACCGCCGAATACTCGAGCCCGATCGATGCGCGTCACTCGTCGCCGGGTGAACAGCCCACGGCGCAACGTCCGCACCCGTTCCTGGCCGGGGACAACGCGACCGGCCAGGACCTGATCGGGACCAACAGTGATGTGTGGTCGATCGCCGAACTGCTCGCCGCGCGGCAGACACAGGCGCCGGTTTCCGTTGCGCTGCTGGGTGAGTGGGGCTCGGGCAAGTCGAGCCTGATCCTCCAGGTCGAAGCATTCGTCCGCGAGCTCGCCGCCGGTGCGCGGGACAAGCCGGCGCCGTTCTGGCTGGCTGGGATCCGGCAGGTGCGCTTCAACGCCTGGCACTACAGCGACGACCACCTGTGGACCGGGCTCATCGAGCGGCTCCTGGCCGCACTGCGCGCCGAGAAGGCAGCGCCGGACGCGACAAGCAGCGCCGGGCTCAAAGAGGAACGCGACGACCTGCTCCGGTTGCAGCGCGAGCTGAAGGAGCACCTGAAGGCGGCCAAGGACGCACAGGTGTCCGCGGTGCAGCGGAACGAGCATCTCGGCCGCGCGCTCATGGCCGTGGCCGCTTTCGACGCGAAACGGGACAAGAAGCAGATCGCCGACGCGGTCCAGGCCATCCGGAAGGGGCAGACCGGCGTTCGCTGGTTGTTCCGAAGCTGGACCGCTCTGCTGGTCCCGGTGCTCTTGGGTACCGCTGTCGCGGCTCCGATCCTGGTCCCCGCCCTGGCCGGTTGGGTCGTGACGGCCGCAGCGTCGGTGACGGCGGGGGTGACCTCACTCACGAAGGCGTACTCGTGGTGGAAGAAGCGCACCCACGAGCTCACCGAGAAGCTCGCCAAGCGAGCGGAAGACCTGGACAAGGCACTGGTCGACAAGACCGACGAACTGAAGCAGACCGATCCCGAATTCCTGCTCGACAAGCTCGCCGACGAGCTGTCGCTGCCCGACCGGTACCAGCACTTCCGGGGTCTGACCGGCTACATCCACCAGGACCTCAGCAAGTTCACCGAAGCACTTGAAGGCGTGGCCGCCGCCGGGAAGCGGGCCAAGATCGAGCGGATCGTCCTCTACGTCGACGACCTGGACCGGTGTGTCCCGGAGCGAGTCGTCGAGGTCCTGCACGCGGTCAACCTGCTGATGACGTTCCCGATCTTCGCCGTGGTGGTCGCAGTGGATCCCCCGGCCCTGTTCGAAGCACTGCGGTCGGCCAGGACGGTCGCCGTCGACGAACTGCGGCAACGCTCGCTCGATCTCGGGCTGCTCGACAAGGTGTTCAACCTCGCGTTCGCGGTGCAGCCGCTCGGTGATCGCGGTGGGCACTACCTGCGTCAGCTGGTCAGCGACCTCGGAACGGTAGCGGAGGACGATCACGAGCCGGCCGCGGCGGAACCTTCCGAAACCGGCGGCGCGGCACCGGAGCCCCCGCGGACGACCGCCGCGGTCGCCGGGATGCGCTCGCTCTCGCCGCCGGAGCCGGTGCAAACGCCGCCGCACCTGCCGCCGATCAGTCACGAGGAGCTGGATTTGCTGGCGTCGCTGACGTCGATCCTGCCCGGGCCCCGAGCGGTCAAGAAGCTGTCGAACATCTATCGCTTGATCTTGGCAGGCGAGTTCGATCGACGGACCGAGCTCCTGGACGGCGACTATCGGGTGGCCGCCGTGCTCGCCGCGGGGCTGGTCCGGTCGCCGGAACAGTTCGCTGCGCTGATCCGGCACCTGAGCACCATCCGGCCCTGCCCGGGTGACCAGCACCGCGACGTCGTCGACGTGCTGCGGCGGTGCAGCAACGGCTGCGCGGAACTGGCGGGCGTGCTCGCCACCGAGATCGTGAAGCTGCCGCGGGAAAGCCGGTGTCCGGAGCGGTACAAGCGCTGGTCGGTGAAGATCGCGAGGTACGGCTTCGCGACCTACCGGCACTACGTCGCGTCGTAGCGAAGTGGTGGCCGGAGGGCTCGCCCCGTAGCGCCCGTGCGACCCCACGGTGTGAAGTCCGGACAGCTGGATCCGACGCCGAGGCCGGCCAAGGGGCGCGACGGACGGCCCAAATGATCGCTTTCGTCCTGTTTCGCCGGGATTAGTCTCCTGCAGCTGGAAGATTCACTATGGCGCGCGCATGTTTACCCCGGCGGCCGTGTCACCAATATCGTATTCTCCGCCTGCGAGCTCAATAGCGGCTTTGCCTGCCATGTGGGCGGATCTGACGGATTGACCACTGGGGGTCCGGGCTGCGTGCTCACCCGGACCGAGTCGTTCTGCGGTCAACGCCTGTTCGAGGTAGCTGGCGATCCGGGCCCGGTCGGCATCGGGCGCCCGCGGCTCGACGACCGCGGGCTGGGCGACAACAGGCTCGACCACAACCGGCGGCATGTCAGATTCCGCAGCCCGGTTTGCCGCCGTGGCTGTACGGCCGGCCTGACGTGAGCCGTCCAACGCGCCGCGCAGGATGTGGAGGCTCTCGCCCCAGGCCGCGCGTTCGAGGACGCTGTCGAACTCCGCCCTGCTCAGCCTGCCGCGGCCTCCGGCCAGGAGATATCGAGGAACAACACGAGCAGATCGGCCGCTGTTCACGCCTTGGCCGCGAAGATGGTCCGCCACTTCCGGTCGGCGCCGCTTAACGACTCGTACGGGCCGGTCGCCTGCTTCATCCGCTCCCCCGCCTCCTCGCGGTCGCGGAGCGCGTACAGGTACGCCGTCTGCTCCTCGGGCGTCACTCGGGGCTCCGGAGCGGCTGGCCGAGGCCGAGCTGCGCCTGGCCGGAACTGGTCGACGGCGCTGCCCTCGAGCTGCGCGTAGCCGACGAACTCGGCGAGGCCGGCGAAGTCGCCATGGTTGAGGTACGCGCCAAGCCGCACCCACGGGAACACCGGCCGGGCGGCATCGCCGCCCGGCCGCGTGGCTAGCAGTTGTTCCTGACGTACCAGACCGGATGCCAGTTGCCAGCGGGGTCACTCGAGGGCGCCGAGGCGGTCTGGAACACGAAGTTCTTCGTCTTGCCGTACATACTTGACGTGTAGCGGTGCGACTGGTTGTTATACCATGAGCCGCCGCTGTTCCAGCCGTCCGGAATCTCGTTGTACACGCCACAGTTGGACTTGTTCCATTGCGCGCCGGTGTAGTTGGCGCCCTTGTAGCCGCAGAAGTTGTAGTAGGGGCACGAGGCGGCGGCCGTGGCGATGTCATTGCCGTCCCTGCCATCGCCTAGTGCGTGCGCGTACTTCTCACCCGGCAGCGGGTACAGCACCGTGGCGCCGTCCACCGTCGTGATCTTGTTCGCGGCGACCTGGACACCGCCGAGGGAAGCCAGGTCACGATCGATCTGCCCCTGCAGCTCGGAAACCTGGGCACGGCTCAGTCCTGCCGACAGCGCGTCCTGTGCGAAGGGCGACATGCTCGCGGCGCCGGCGTCGTTGGGCAACATCACCAGGGACAACAGTGCTGCGCCGGCCACCACGGCGCCAATCTTTCCTCGCATCGAAACCTCTTCCTTTCCGGTCAATCGGCTTTGCACGACGGTGAAATCCCAGTTCACCTTGGGTGCTGGCCGGCTGGGATCCCGGAACCCAGTCTGGTCGGCGCGAGCGGCGGAGTCGTTCGCATGGCGCGCACACGTGTTGGCACTGAGCGCACTACTGCGTGCGGATGGCGTTCTCGCGGTAATCGCGTGGTGAGACCCCGTATGCGGTGCGGAACATGCGGCTGAAGTCGGCGGGCCGGGTGAATCCCCACCGGGCGGCGGTCGCGTGGATCGGCCGGGAGGCCAGCAGTGGTTCGGCGAGGTCGCGGCGGCAGCCCTCGAGCCTGCGCGTCCTGATCCAGGAGCCCACGGTCGTACCCTGCTGCTGGAAAAGGCGATGCAGGTATCGCACAGAGATGTGGTGGGCGTCGGAGATAGCTTGCGGGGAAAGCCCGGCGTCGCCGAGGTGGGCGTCGATGAACGCGTGTATGCGGCACAACAGCGCCTCTTGACGGCTCTCCGGCGGAATCAGCGTCTCGGCATCCAGATGATGTGCCATCAGCGCGGTGACCAGGTCGAGGACAACGGTGCCCATGCGTGGCGCGTCCGAGGACCGCAGATCACTCGCGTCGGCGGCCACGCCATGAAGAAACCCGGCGACCAGGCGGCCCCATCCGGAGTCGCCCGGAATCCGGTGGGCCAGCAGCTGGTCGACCTTCCCGGACGGCACCGGCAGCACCGCGCGAGGCACACTCACCACGATCTGCCCTTGCTCCTCGCCTCCGGCGAAAGTCCACTCTTCGAAGGGATGCGACGTGTCGAAGAGCACGAGGTCCCCGGCATCCAACCGGCTGTCGCGCCCGCGGATCGACATCCCGTGCCCACCGCGCACCAACGCCAGCTTGTACAGCTCCGGGTCCGAACGGCGTACCAGTACCGGAGTACGCCGGGCCACGCATGGCGAGATGCGAAAGAAGGCGATCTTCACAGCACCCAGATCCAGCTCCCGCAGCTCCGCGGAAAAGTCGGTGATCTGATCACTGTCGACCTGAGCCGGCGCGTTCCGGTTCAGCATGACATCGTGGTACCACGCGAACCGCTCGGCCGGTGGCAAATCATCGCAGCAGAACACAGTTTCGAGCATCGCCGCCCCCTCCAGCTCCCTCACAGCGACCGACGAATCTCACTCGCCCAGTACCACATTGCCAGCGCAAGCCGTGCGCGTGCGAGTACTCAGCTGAAGCGTGTGCTGGATACCGGGTGAGTTTCCCCCGT
>Ga0070668_100002628_pt1 | contig 13198 bp, 6 predicted proteins | sample KBSS43metaG_FD_64661 | JGI IMG/M metagenome (GOLD analysis project Ga0070668, IMG submission 64661) | Switchgrass rhizosphere microbial communities from Kellogg Biological Station, Michigan, USA - KBS S4-3 metaG | ecosystem: Host-associated > Plants > Roots > Rhizosphere > Soil ... | reverse complement strand
CGGCTTTCCAGACCTCGTTCGCCAGCGTCTTGACCCATGACGGTCGCCACGCGTACGCGAACACCGACGAAGTGCGCGTCCCGGCGAACCTGCAGGGCATCGTGCTTGCGGTGCTGGGTCTTCAGAACGTGCATCAGGCGCACACGATGTCGCATGTCGTGCCGCCCGATCAGGTCGATTCGATCACCGGCCACAATCCGACCGAGTTCTCTTCGATCTACGGTGGCACCGGCGTCGCGACCGCGTCGGCAACGCCCGTCGGCATCATCACGCAAGGCAAGATCACGCAGACGATCACCGACCTCAACACGTTCACGTCGAACAACGGCCTGCCGACCGTGACCACGCAGACGGTCAACACGAACGGCACCAGCACCGACACCAGCGGCGTCGACGAATGGAACCTCGACAGCCAGGACATCGTCGGCATGGGCGGCGGGCAGGTGCAGAAGATGATCTTCTACAACATCCCGACGTTGTCGAACGCGAACCTGACGGCCGACTTCAACACGGTCGTCACGGCGAATGCGGTGAAGATCACCAACGTGTCTCTGGGCGAATGCGAAACCTCGGCGCAGGGCGACGGTTCGGCGGCCTCGCAGGACCAGATCTTCTCGCAGGCGGTCACGCAGGGCCAGACGTTCTCGATCTCGACCGGTGACTCCGGCGCCGACGAATGCGGCGACGGCGGCATCACGCCGAGCTGGCCGGCCGCATCGCAGTACGTCATGGCGATCGCAGGCACCAAGCTCGACGCGTCCACGACGACCTGGAACAGCGAAGTCGTGTGGAATGATCTCTCGATCAACAACGGCGCAACCGGCGGAAGCCCGTCGACGTTCGAGCCCAAGCCAAGCTGGCAGAACGCGCTCGTCTCCGGCACGCATCGCGGTGTCGCCGACGTCGCGTTCGACGGCAGCCCGAGCTCCGGCGCGAAAGTGATCGTCAACGGATCGAGCACCCAGATCGGCGGCACCAGCCTTTCCGCGCCGATCTTCGCCGGCATGTGGGCGCGTGTGATCGCAGTGAAGGGATCGACGGTCGGCTTCGCGGGTCCTTTGGTCTATGCGCTGCCCGCGACGGACTTCCACGACGTGACGTCGGGCAACAACAGCGGCGAGACCGCGGGCGTGGGCTATGACTTCGCCAGCGGCCGCGGCAGCATCATCCTCTCGAGTGCGATCACGCACATCGGCGGCGGTGGTGGCGGCAACGTGCCTCCGGTCGCGAACTTCACGTTCACGACCAGCGGCCTCACCGCGAACTTCACCGATACGTCGACCGACGCGGACGGCACGATCTCGTCGCGTTCGTGGACCTTCGGCGACGGCGGCACCTCGACCGCGACCAACCCGAGCCACACGTACGCCGCGAACGGCACGTACAGCGTCACGCTGACCGTGACCGACAACGGCGGTGCGCAGAACTCGAAGACGCAGTCGGTGACGGTGTCGAGCGGCGGCGGTTCGTCGCAGCTCCTCGGCAACACGGGCTTCGAGAACGGCACCACGACGACGCCGTGGACGCTGTCGTCGGGCGTCATCAACAACTCGACGTCCGAGCCGCCGCATGCGGGCACGTGGGATGCGTGGATGGATGGCTATGGCAGTACGCACACCGACACCGCTTCGCAGACGGTGACGATCCCGAGCGGCAAGACCTCGGCGACGCTGCAGTATTACCTGCACATCGACACTGCCGAGACCACGACGACGACCGCGTACGACACGCTGAAGGTGCAGGTCACCAACACGTCCGGCACGGTGCTGGCGACGCTGGCGACCTGGTCGAACCTCAACAAGGCGGCCGGCTACGCGGTGCACACCAGCAGTCTCGCGCCGTACATCGGCCAGACTGTCGTCATCAAGTTCACCGGCACCGAGGATTCCTCGCTGCAGACGTCGTTCGTTCTCGACGACGTGACGTTGACGGTGCAGTAAGACGGCGCGCGGATCGCTCGATGCGATCCGCGTGTTTTGAATGGGAGAAAGGGGCCGCGGAAACGCGGCCCCTTTTTTTGTGGGTTTGCGGGAGAGGGGGCTATAGCTTGCGGTGTTTCCCCTCTCCCGCTTGCGGGAGAGGGTAGGGTGAGGGCGCTCTAGCGCCAAGCTCCCCTAAGGAAACAACTACCCCGCATCCCCCGCCGGCGCACTCCCCAGCAACTGCTTCAACACCGCGAACACTTCATCCTTTCCACCGACCACCGTTATCTGCGAGTCGCGCGGAAAATCCGTGCCGATATTGACCGCGTAACCCGTCCCGAGATCATTGCCGTCTTCATCGATACGCTGGAACGTGTCCACCTTGCCGATGAAAGCAACGCGGTTCGCGTCGATGAAGCGGCTGTCGGGAAGCTTGATCCAGCGGGCCATGAGCGCACCTGTCGAGTGGGTGAAGGAACCGGCGAAGCGTACCTGCAAACGGCGGCGAAAACTTCGCGCCGCCGCACGATGGCGCTACGGCTTCACCAGCCGCAGGTCTTCCCCTTGTTCTGCTCCTTGAGCCACTGATCCAGCGGCGCGAAGTAATCGATGATCGCGCTCGCGTCCATCTGGTCCTTGCCGGTCAGCTCCTTCAACGTGTCCTGCCACGGCTGGCTCGCGCCTTCGCCGAGCATCTTCCAGTATTTCGCGCCGGCTTCCTTGTTGCCGTAGATCGAGCATTGATACAGCGGACCTTTGTGTCCGGCCGCTTCGCACAGCGACCGATAGAACTGGAACTGCAGGATGTCGGCGAGGAAGTAGCGCATGTACGGCACGTTGGTCGGAACGTGATTCTTCGCGCCCGGATCGAAATCCGCCGGCGTCGCTGCGACCGGAGATGAAAGTCCCTGGTACTTGCGGCGGAGCTGCCACCAGGCTTCGTTGTATTTGTCCGGCGCGATCGATCCGTCGAACACGCCCCAGCGCCACTTGTCGATCAGAAGCCCAAACGGCAGGAACGCGACCTTCTCGAGCGCGAGCTTCATCTGCGCGTTCAGCGCGGCCTTCTCGTCGGTGCCGGCTTTGCCGGCGAGTCCGATCTGCGCGAGGTAGCCCGGCGTGATGTTGAGCCGGATCGTGTCGCCGATCGCCTCGTGGAAACCGTCGTTGGCGCCGCCCTGGAAGATCGGCCATTGGTTCTTGTACGAGAGGTAATAATAGATGTGTCCCATCTCGTGGTAGATCGTGTATTGATCTTCCTCGGTCGGATGGATGCACATCTTGATGCGCACGTCGTCGCCCATGTTCATCGGCCACGCGCTCGGATGACACAGCGCGTCGCGATCGCGCGGGCGCAGCATCATCGATTTTTCGTAGAACGACGCCGGCAGCGGCGGGAAGCCGATCGACTTGTAGAAATCCTCCGAACGCCGAACCATGACTTCAGCGTTCTTGAGATCGGCCTCGTGCTCGAGCGCGGCGAGATCGAGCGGCGCCGGTTTGCCCTTGAAGTTCTTGCGCAGCTCGTCGAGCGTCTTCTTGCGCTCCGCTTCCAGGCGCTGATTCACGTCGAGATTGCCGACGCCCGGATACGGCTCGAGCATCGAATACAGATTCTCCCAACTCTGCGCCCACATGTTGCCGGTGATGTGCGCGGGAATCGTGCCGTCCTTGGGCATGCGCGCGCCGTATTTCTCGGCGAGCTTGTTGCGCGCGTAGCACTGCAGCTCGCCGTACAGCGGTTGCACCTGGCCCCACAGGCGATCGGTTTCCTTCTCGAAATCGGCCGGCGACATGTCGTAGCCGGCGCGCCACATCGTGCCGACGTTGTCGTAGCCGAGATCGCGCGCGCCTTCGTTGAGAAGCTCGGCGAAGCGCTGATAATCCTTCAGCATGCCGCGGCCGACGCGATGCCAGCCCGCCCACGCATCGAGGTCGCGATCCCAGTCGCGATCGTCGGCGAGCGTCTTGGAGAGATCGTCGAGCGTTTTGCACGTCGACTTGTCGTTCTCGTCCTTGCAATATTTTCCGGAACCATAAGCCGCAGTCAGCTTCGAGCCGAGCGTCGTCAGCTCGCTCAAATGCGCCGGATTCTTCGGTGCCGGCATCGATGTCTGCAGCTTCAGAAGCTGCACCGCGCGCGCGTCCTTCGCGTCCGCGTCTTTCACGTTTTCGAACGCGCGCGATTTGTCGACTTCCGCCGACAACCATTGCAGCCAGCGTTCGTTCGCCCGCGCGGTCAGCGCCTGCGTGTCGTCGGTGATGTACGTTTCGGCGACCCACTCGGCCGCGTTCGGTTCCATGTAATGCGCGCGATAGTCGGTATTCATCTCCTCGACGAACGCGTGCACATCGGCCGCGCTCGGTGCGGCGGACTTGGCCGGTTTTTTCGGCGTCGCCGCCGTGGCCAGCGACGCGACGATCGCCGCGGCGAGCGGCAACGCGAGACGAGCATGAAGTAGACGAACACGAAATACGCGCATGAAGGGCTCCCCGGTCGGCAAGGTTTCGCAGGCTAGTGACGAGCTCAGGCGCGTGCAAGCTGCACTGCGCGAGTGCGACGATAGGCGTGACTTCCGGCCTATGATCCTCGCCGCTTCGGATGCGTCCATCGCGCCTCCCGAATCGCCGGTAGCGCGTTTCGGTTCGGCGTACTTCGCCATCTGTTCGGCGCATCGAACATACTTTTACATTTGTAAGGCCCATCCAGCAGGCAAGCTGGCGTCGGGGACTTGGGGCGCTGCTCGAATTCGAGGTGTGCGTCTTATGACCGGTGCCTTGCCATCGTTCGACTTGTTCGCTTTGCAGAACTTGCTCGCGCGGGCAACTTTTATTACGATCGCGTTCGTATGTTGATCGGCGGCCAGGCCACGAGCACGAGCGCAGCCATTCGCATCCGTCAGGAAGCGATGCGGTTCCTCGCGGTCGGCGAACACGTGATCGACATCGACACGCTGCGTATCGTGACCAGTCCCGACGCAGCGCGATTGACTCCGAAAGCCGCCGCCGTGCTCTTGCAACTCGCGCGCGCCGCGGGCCGCACTCAAAGTCGCGACGATCTTCTCAACGAAGTCTGGAAGGGCACTTGCCCGACGCCGGATGTGTTGACGCAGGCGGTCAAGGATCTGCGCCGCGCGCTCGGCGACGATCTGCACGCGCCGCGCTACGTCGAGACGTTGCCCAGACTCGGCTATCGCCTCGTCGCTCCCGCGCGTTTCCTCGATGCGCAAGAGCTTCCATCGTCGCCCGGCGCGCAGACGATCGCGCACCCGCAAACCCAATCTGTGCCGGCGATGAGCGAGCGATCCATCGTCCGCTGGCTCGCGATCGGCGCCTGCATCGCGTTCGCGATCGCGCTCGCCGGTGCGTTCGCGATGTACAAGGCGCGCAGCGCCGCCGCTGCGTTGCAGCCACGCTGGAGCGCAAGCGCGCAGCGCGCGATCACCGCCGATCCCGGTGCCGAGATGTATCCGCGCATTTCGCCGGACGGCACGCGCATCGCCTATTCGGTCGCGGACTCGCATGCGCACAATGCGCGCATCGTGCAGCGCTCGCTCGCACAATCACGCGTATTGCGCCTGACCGAAACCGAGGTCGGCGACGAGTTCTATCCGGTATGGTCGCCGGATGGCGCGACGATCGCGTTCATGCGCTACGTCGGCAACCAGTGCCAGATTCTCATCGCGCCATCGACCGGCGGTCCCGAACGTCTGGTCGACTCGTGCTTCGCCGGCGCCGTGAACTATTTTTCATGGGCGCCCGATGCCAAGCATGTGCTGAAGACGATTCCTACCGGTGCGTCGGCCAACGATCTCGCGCTCAGCCTGACTTCGACCGAAGGCGGCCCGGCCGAGCCCATCGCCTACGATCATGCCCCGGCGGACATGGATCTCGAAGGACGCTATTCGCCGGACGGAAAACGGATCGCGTTCCGGCGCGGCGGCAATCCTTACAGCGATCTTTTTCTGATCGACGCGAACGGCGGCAATTTGCGCCAGCTGACGCATCTGGCGAGCCGCATCCGCGGCTTCGACTGGACGCGCGACGGCAGCGCGCTGATCTTCTCGTCGAGCCACGCGGGCGGGCAGGGCCTTTACACGGTCGCCGTCGACGACGGACACATCGACGCGCTCGGCGTGAATCCGGCCGAATTCCCCAGCGCCGCGCGCGCATCGGACACGCTCGTCTACGAGATTCCGCGCCTGCGCACGCAGCTCGCGACGATCGCGCTCGACGGTGCCGAACCGATGCAGGATCCGGTCGCGTCGACCGGCAACGACAGCGCGCCAACGTTCGCGCCGGTCGACGATCGACTCGCTTTCATCTCGGATCGCAGCGGCTCGCAGCAGTTGTGGCTGCACGATCCGGCGACCTCCGAAACATTTCCGCTGACGGACGCCAACGAGCCGAATCTGCGCTATCCGGTGTGGCGGCCCGATGGCGAGCGCGTGCTGATCACCGCGCGCGGCACCGACATCGGCAGCCTTACCGAGATCGATATCGCCACACGCACCAGCCGCGTCCTCACCTCCGCCGACGAGGACGTCCGCTACGGCGTCTACGGCAATCGGCCGAATATGTTCATCGCGGTCGTCGGCGGCAGCGGACGCGGACGCGAGCTCATCGAATTCGAGAGCGCGGGCCAAGGCGAAACCGCGCGGCACGTGCTCGCGCGCGATGTCGGCCGCCTCGACTACGATCGCACGAACGCTGCGATCTACTTCACCAAGGTCGCCGAGCCCGGCCTGTTCCGACTCGAACCTTCGAGCGGCACCGAAACGCTGATCACGAACAAGATCAACCCGGCGCATCTGGACGGCTGGCTCGTGCTCGACGGCAAGATCTACTACATCGCGCCGCAGGCCACCGGTCCGACCGACTTCCATGTGCTGGATCCCGAGACCGGCGACGACCGCAGCATCGCGGTGATCCCGGATTCGATCGCCGATTTCAATTTTTCGCTGTCGCACGACGGTAAGCACCTGATCGTCGTGCGCGTGGCCGAAAAGGACACGGATGTCGGCGCGCTGACCCTGACGCGGGTCGGCGATCGCTAGTTGTCCGAGGTATCGGTCGGTTTCGGGATTGGATGCTGGACGATCGCGACCTGATCCTCGCCATTCCTGATCCTGCGCACGCTGTCCCGGCCGCAGACGGATTCCTCCTTCTTTATGTTCGATGGTTGCCCTCGACCGGGCTCGTCGATTTCGCGCACAAGCCAACGAATCCCGCTGCCGCTGGAAGGCGACGGCGCCGTCATCAACATGTTGCATCGCCAACCTGAACGGAACTGCGACGAAACGCTCCGTAGACACGATGTTCGGAAGATCTTCGTCGTTACGAACCACGCGCTCGGCGATATTTCGCGCAATCTTCCTGACTTGTAAGCGCCGCGCGGCCGAGCATGACGCCGTCCCGAAACACGAGCGGCAGCGTCATGCGCATCGACTGTGAGCGTCTGGTCAACGGTGGAAGACTCGATTGGAGCGCGGATGAGCACGCGCGCCGGACTTTCGATCCCGCAGTCCGCGTCATCGTCGGCTACGGCCGAGGCTGCGTGCTGCACGGCAGCACGACGGCGGCGACGATCCTCATTCCGCTGCGCGGACGCCTTCAGTTGTCCGACGGCGAAAACGCACGCTCGTTGCAGCGCGGCGAGCTTCTGATCTACGAAGCCGGCCAGCGCCTGCAGGCGATCGGGCGCGGCTCCGCGCTATGGGTCGCGGTGTTCGCGCCGGCCACGCTCTGGCATCGCCTGGTCGGCGGCGCGACCGACAGCCCGCCCGACCCGTTGTTGCTGCCGGCCTCGCACGCGGCCGATCATTCCATCCGTCGCGCTGCGGCGCGGCTCGCCCGTGCGGCGCTCTCCGATCGCCGCGACGACTCGCTGGCATTGAGCGCGGCGTCGGTGTTTGCAACGCTGATCGCCGATCTTCAGTCCGAATTCGATCCCTTGATCGACCGCTGCCCCGGCCGCACGCTGGCGCAGCGGCGCAGCGTGTTCTTGCGCCTGCAGCGCGTGCGCAACTACATGGCGTCGAGCTGTCATCTTGATCTCGACATCGCCGGCTTCGCGCGCATGGCGAGCTATTCGCCGTGTCATTTCATCCGCGCGTTCAGCGCGGTCTTCGGCGAAACCCCGCACGCCGTGTTGGTCGAGCAGCGGCTCGGCCGTGCGCACCGCTTGATCAACGACAGCGCGCTCGCGATCACCGAGATCGCACGCGCCAGCGGATTCGACAACCGCTGCGCGTTCTCGCGCTCGTTCAAGCGCCGGTTCGGCATCACCGCGAGCGATCTTCGCGAGCAGGTGAGCCTGAACGGCCTCGCCGCCTGACGGCTTCGGCCGTCACCGTCTCCAGGGTTTGTTAACAACGTGCCAGTCGGGCAGGCCGGCGCGTGGCTGCGCGTGTGCCTTTTCAAGCGGTTCCGGCTGGGCTCATCAATTTGTGCAACGTCTGTTGCAAAGAAGCGCCAACGCTGAGGGTTCACGTTTTCCTAATGTTCGAGCAACCCGATTGCTTGACGTCCGGCACGGGCGACTATTCCGAGAACCAGGAGAAAAGCATGCGACACACACTGCTCCGCGAGGCAATCCGGCGGGTGCTGACCGCCCCTACCGGTATTGCGCAGGCGCCAGGGAGTGCCGTTTCGATCACTGCATTGGCAGCACTGGGATTGCTGGCGAGTCCGGCATTTGCGCAGGATGCGCCGCAGGATCAGAACAGCCAGAAACTCGAGACGATCACCGTCACGGGTTCGAACATCCGCCGCGTCGACATCGAGACATCCAATCCGGTCATCACGATCGACCGCGCCGCGATCCAGAAGACGGGCAAGCTCACGCTCGGCGATCTGGTTCAGCAGCTGCCGTCGGTCACCGGTCCCAACATCAACCCGCAGGTCAACAACGGCGGCGGCACGGGCGGATCGTCGATCGGCCTTCGCGGCCTCGGCTCGCCGCGCACGCTGGTGCTGATCAACGGACATCGCTATCTCTCCGGCGATCCGAACGAGATTCCGGCGAACATGGTCGAGCGCATCGAAGTCCTGACCGACGGCGCTTCGTCGGTGTACGGCTCGGACGCGGTCGCGGGCGTCGTCAACTTCATCCTGCGCAGCGACTATCAGGGTGCGGAGTTCTCGACGAACTACGGCATTTCTGATCGCGACGACGGCGAGTCGAAGGGTTATCAGTTCACGTTCGGCCAGAGCTCCGACAAGGGCTCGATCATGGCCGGCATCAGCTACAACAAGATCGACGAAGTGCTTGCGGGCAATCGCAACGTTTCGAAGAACTCGCTGACGCTGTACGGCACCGCGGCGACGCCTTATCAGGCATATGTCGGCGGCTCGTCGTCCTCGCCTTACGGCCACATCGCGATTCCGGATGGATTCGCCGATCTGTTCCCGGGCTGCACCACCGGCTTCCTCGCGCGCAATCCCGGCACCAGCGGCCAGAACGTCGGCACGGACTACCACTGCTACGTCAACAACGGTAGCGCGGCGGCTCCGAGCGACAAGTACAACTACGCGACCGTCAATCTGATCATGACCCCGCAGGAACGCACGGGTCTGTTCTTGAACGGCAACTACAAGCTGACGGACAACGTCGAAGTCTATGCATCCGTGATGCACAACAAGACTTCGTCTGCATTCCAGCTCGCGCCGTCCGTGTACGGCTCGCCCTACGGCGCGGTGATTTCCGCGGACAGCTACTACAACCCGTTCGGCGTGCAGTTCGGCGGCAACGACGGCCTGACGCTCACTTCGCGTCTCGCATCGCTCGGCAATCGCAGCGCGTCCTTCGGCTCCAGCACCGACCAGGTCTCGACCGGCTTCAAGGGTTCGTTCTCGGTTTGGAACGATCAGCAGTGGAACTGGGACTTCGGTTACGACTACGGTCACAAGAGCGTTGTCACGACGACGTATGGCCTTCCGAACATGAATGTCGTCAATCAGGCGACCGGTCCGTCGTTCTACAACAACGACGCGTCGGCAGGCCCGATCGGCGTCGTTTGCGGCACGCCGGGCAACGTCATCCTCGGTTGCACGCCGATCAACATCTTCAACCTCGACGATCCGAACACGATCGCGGTGCTGCGCGCCGCAGGCTCCCCGGCAGTCAGCGACTTCTATACGCAGGAAAAGATCACGCGCCTGGATTTGAACGGCGGATTGTTCGAGCTTCCGGCGGGCACGATGCAGCTCGCGATCGGCGGCTCGTATCGCAAGGAATATTCGCACGGCAACGTCGACACTTCGCTCTTGATCAATCCCGCGACCGGCAACTGTACGCTGGGTAGCCAGTGCGGATCGCCGGTGCAGGGCGGTTACAACGTCAAGGAAGTCTACGCCGAGCTCTTCATCCCGATCATCAAGGACGTGCCGTTCATCCATGCGTTGAACATCACCCTCGGCGATCGCTATTCGAAGTACAGCAACTTCGGCAATACCAACAACGGCAAGCTCGCCGTCGAATGGCGTCCGATCGAAGACCTTCTGGTGCGCGGCACGGTATCGCAAGTCTTCCGCGCGCCGACCGTCACCGACATCTTCGCCGCGGCGGCCAGCGATGCGCCGAAGCTGTCGCACGATCCGTGCGATCACTACACCGGCGGCGGCAACCCGGCATGTGCGAACGTTCCGACCGACGGCAGCTTCGTCAACCAGAACGTCGCGCAGCAGCTGCAGTTGAACGCGATTCTCTCGGGCTCGCAGTTCGCCGGCTTCCCGCTCGGTCCGGAACTCGGCAAGTCGTTCGACTGGGGCATCGTGTATGACCCGCACTTCATCGAAGGTCTCTCGCTGAGCGCGGACATCTGGCGCCTGTACCTCAACAACAACATCACGGCCGGCATCGGCGCGCAGAGCGTGCTCGATCTGTGCTACGCGGGCCAGACCGCGTACTGCCCGATGATCACGCGCTACGCGTCGGGTCCGAACCAGGGTCAGATCCAGACGATCATCGAGCCGACCGGCAACCTCGGCCGCGTCGACACCGGCGGCGTCGACTTCGCAGCGACGTACCGTCTGCCGGAGTTCTCGTTCGGCCGCTTCAACCTGTCGTTGAACGCGACGTACCTCAAGAAGTACGACATCCAGACCGCACCGGGCACGGATGCGAACACCGTCTACCACTACGCCGGTCACTTCATGTCGTACGGCTCGTCGCAGGCCGCGGCGTGCCCGGGCAACGGCGGCGGCGTGTGCCTGTTCCCGCGCTGGCGCGCGCAGGCAGCCGTCAACTGGCAGCTCGGCAACTTCGACGCGTCGTGGCGCGGTCGCTACATCGGCCGTTTCCGCATGGGTTCGCCGGCTGCCTCGCAGGACGTCTTCCCGGCGGGCACGTGCTACTACGGCGACTTCTGCACGATCCACGGCTTGTTCTTCGACTACGGTGCGACCGTCTACAACGACATCCAGGTCGGCTACAACCTCGAAGCCTTCAACACGCGCTTCGACGTCGGCGTCAACAACGTGTTCGACAAGCAGCCGCCGCTGCTCTACGCGAACAACACGTTGAACGCGAATACCGACCCGTCGGATTTCGATCTGATGGGCCGTTATTACTGGGGTCGCGTCACCGTCAAGTTCTAAAGATCGTCTTCGGCAATCCTTCGAGCCGCGCGAGATTCTCGCGCGGCTTTTTTTTTGAAAGCCGACAACAATATTTCTCGCAGAGACGCAAAGAGAGCAAGGGCTCTCTTTTTTTGCCTTCTCTGCGTCTTTGCGCCTCTGCGAGAGAAAAGCTCTTCGCGACGGTATCAATCCTCTGCTAGCGCGCGCAGGAAGCTCTTGCGCCACGCGGTGAGGTCGTGCCGGCGCAAGTGCTCGAACATCGCCGACCAACGCTCGCGGCGCTCGGCGAGCGGCATGGCGAGCGCGGTTTCGATGCTCTCGACGATGTCGTCGGGATCGTGCGGGTTGATGATGATCGCCTCGCGAAGCTCCTCGGCCGCGCCGGCGAAGCTCGACAGAACCAGGACGCCGGGATCGTCCGGCTTTTGCGCCGCGACGTATTCCTTGGCGACGAGATTCATGCCGTCGCGCAGCGGCGTGACCAGGCCAATGTGCGCGGCGCGATAGAAGCCGACGAGCTTGGCCTGCTGGAAACTGCGGTTGACATAGCGGATCGGCACCCAGTCGGGCTCGGCGTAGCGCCCGTTGGTTGCGCCGGCGAGACGCTCGAGGCGCGAGCGCAGCTCGCGGTATTCGGGCACGTCCTCGCGCGTGGGCGGCGCGATCTGCAAGAACGAGATGCGCGAGAGCCATTCCGGATGGCGCGAGAGGAAACGAGCGAACGCCTCGAAGCGCTGCGTCAGGCCCTTGGAATAGTCGAGCCGGTCGACGCCGATCGCGAGCCGGCGGCCTTCGAGACTTTTGACCAGGCTCGTCGTCGATGCGTTGGTCGCGGCCGTCGCCGCCTGCTTGGCGACGCTTGCGGTGTCGATACCGATCGGAAAGACACCGGCGCGAAACGTGCGCTGATCCGGCAGTCGCACGCGGCCGTCGGCGGAGATCTCCGCATGCATCTCTTCGCGGAAATAGCCCAATAGCGCTTTGAGATCGCTCGGCGTCTGCACGCCGACGAGATCGTAGGCTGCCAGGGTCGTGAAGAGATGCTCGTGGTGCGGCAGGCTGGCGAGGAGCTCGCGCGGCGGCAGCGGCACATGCAGGAAGAATCCGATGCGCTGCGCCAGGCCCAGCGCGCGCAGCTCCGCGCCGAGCGGGATCAAGTGGTAATCGTGCACCCAGATGCAATCGTCCGCGCGCGCAAGCTCCGCGATGCGTCGCGCGAACTCGCGGTTGACGCGCTGGTAGCCGGCGAAATCCGCGCGGTCGTAATCGATCAGCGACGGCCGGAAATGCAGCAGCGGCCACAAGGTGCGGTTCGCGAAGCCGTGATAGTACGCGTCGTAGTCCGCTTGCCTGAGATCGAGCACGGCGTAATCGACGCGCCCGGCCGACTCGCGGCGAAGCTCGATCGGCGCGTCGTTGTCGACGAGTTGTCCGCTCCAGCCGAACCACAGACCGCCGCGCTCGGACAGCGCCGCCTGCATCGCCGAGGCGAGACCGCCGGCCCGCGTTTTTTTCGGCAGCGCGACGCGATTGGAGACGACGATGAGCCGACTCATCGTCGATACCTCCCAGCGGTGCGCGCTCGAATATCGGCCTCTACGCTCGCCGACCCGCGCGAGCGCGCATGGACTCTCCTCACAACAATTCCTCCCAGCGTCGCGAGAGGCGCATCGCGGCGTTGACGAGGCCGACCA
>Ga0070668_100002623_pt1 | contig 13211 bp, 9 predicted proteins | sample KBSS43metaG_FD_64661 | JGI IMG/M metagenome (GOLD analysis project Ga0070668, IMG submission 64661) | Switchgrass rhizosphere microbial communities from Kellogg Biological Station, Michigan, USA - KBS S4-3 metaG | ecosystem: Host-associated > Plants > Roots > Rhizosphere > Soil ... | reverse complement strand
ACTGGGTTTGCCGCTAGCAGCTCTCGTTGGTCAGCGACCTCGCTCCGCTGCTGTGGCGCATGCTGTCCGTTCCGATACGGACTTCGCATCTAAATGGCTTCTCGTCGAGCGTTTCTTCTTTCTGGCGTTGGCGCCTTCGTTACCGCGGCCGCGAGCCGTGGGAATGAAACGACCTCAACCACTGCGGGTCCGAACACAAGCGAGGCCACTCCGCAGCCCCCGACTGCATCGAATCGCTACCTAGTCGGCGACATTTCCTATGGAACATTGGCCCAGGCGCTTGCGGCGTTGCGAGATGGACAGACGCTCGATATCGCTCCGGGCCTGCACTCGGGGCAATCCGGATACAGCCGCGCGTCCAATATCACGATCCAGGCGAGCGAGGAAGCCGTATTTGATTCGGTCTATGGCGGCAAAGCTACGTTTGTGCTCGGCGGGGAAAACGTAACGCTGCAGAACTTGGCCGGCGTTGGAATCACCAACGAGAGCCGCAACGGCGGGCTGATACGGTTTGAGGGCAGGCACCTGACCGCCACGGGCATCCGGATCGATCGTTGTGAAACCGGAGTTCTCACGCGCGATGCATCGGACAGCATCGTGAAACTGAACGATGTCAGAGGAAAGGAAAACGGAACCCCGGGCGATGGACAGAGCCACGCCATTTATGTCGGCGCTTGCGCTGAGCTGCACGTTGCCAACGCCTACCTGGCAGATACTTCCATCGGTCACCTCATCAAGTCACGGGCAGCCAAAAACGTGATAACAAGGTGCCGATTGATCGAGGGCTCCGCGTCACGAGCCATCGACATTTGCAACGGCGGAGTGCTCGAAATCAGCAACACCTACTTGAAACAGACGCAGGCGACAGATAATCCAGAAGTTATCGGGTATGGCGCCGAGTGCACGAAGGACGCGACGGGGGCGCGGCTTCCAACGTATCCGGTCAATACCGTCAATATCGCGCCCGACGTTTATTGCATCGACGAGCGCGTTCCCAACGGTACGTTTTTCAGGGCGTTCATTACCCCGACTACCTACAATAACCGCGGGACGTACATCGGCCGATAACCGATCAAGCGAGGTTTCGGCCGGAAACCGCTTAGGCGATCCTGCGGCGCATCGTCAACCCCAACAGTCCCAGCAGTGGGAAACGAAAACCGCCCCGAAGGGCGGCTCTCGTGGTGCCGAATCGGTTACTGCTTGCGACGCGAGAAGCCGAGTCCCGCAAGGCCGAGGCCCAGCAGCGTGAGCGTGGCGGGCTCCGGAACCACGAGCGTACCGCGAATCTCGCCACCGCCATTCTGCGTTGTGTGGAAGTTGATGTACGCCAGTCCCGCCAGGATCTCGTCCTCCAGCGAGATCAGGTTGAAGCCCGCTCCGTTGCCCTCGGCCGCGTTCCATACGGTTGAGATGTGTGCCCCGGCGCCGGTCGCGAAAGGTGTGACGCACGCGCCTCCAGTACCACACCCGATCTGGGTGAAAGGATTGTTGCTCACAGGCGCGATCAACCCGGGTGAAACCGTGTCATTGAAAGGACTGCCCAGGAAGCCCCAGCGCACGCTCGCCGTGGGTGTCGCCTGCCCGAAGTCGAACACGTGGATGTGAGCTGCGGTGAGGTTGTCGTTGGTGTCGTTGGGTGTCTGAGTGCCCGTGAAATCGATATTGAACACGTCCACTTCCATCGTCATCTGCAGCGACGCGCCCGAGCCGGTCATGACGAAGTGCGCGTTCCCGAAGGGTGTCGGGCGTGCGCAGAGCGGATCCGTGACGGGCAGGCAGCCACTGCGCGAGGGGCCGACGAGCGTGGGCTCGTTGCCGATGCTGAGGTTGGCGTCGAGGATGATGGCGCGTGCAACAAACGAAACTACGAGCAGTGCGAACCCAAGAAATACATTCAGCGGCAATCGGCGCATGACACCCCCTGGTACGAGTTGAGGTTCTGCTGACAATGGAGGCCCAAGTGGACCGGCGATTCGGCTAGTTTGTGGCACGTTATTAGCGGTACAGCGACAAGCATTTAACTCCGAAAGCATAGCGACGCGTTAGTGTTGTACATGTCGTACTGCCGCCTCCCAAACGCCGAAGCATAAGCCGAACCTACGGCAGAGGCCTTTCCTTTTCAAAGCTGTAGCGTTTGTTAACACGCGCGCCGCCTTAAACGTGTAAAGCTCTTCGACAGGTTTTCGCGTGCGTTCCTTCAGCCAGCACCAGAGCTACAAACCTCGCCATGATCTTCATGGCGATTCCCCATGATCGACTGCGGTTAACGGTTATGAATTTTTGCCCTGCTGTGGCAAAACACCCGCCGACCGAAATTATTCCGTTTTGCTCGACGACGTGGGCTGACCCAGGCAGCCGCTGCAGCTCGTGAACAAAGGAATCCGGCCGAGCGTGAGGCACCAATCTGTAGCCTGCAACGCGCAAGCATAAGCCGTACCTCATTGGGGAAACGCTTGCTTTTCCGTGCCTTACGAGTAAGGGCGCCTCCGGTCGAACCCCTGCGTGTAAAGGCCTCCGACGGCATTTCTTACCATCTCCAGTGCTGCCGCTCGGTGCCTCCCTCGCATACCACCGAAAAAAAGCGCACGGCAATTGCTTGTCGTGCGCCATCCGCCTGTCGTGGAAGCGATCCGATCGTTGCCGACTTACGCCGTCGTCCCGAACCGCCCTGATTGAAAGTCCTTGACCGCCTGGACGATCTCGTCGTTCGTGTTCATCACGAACGGGCCGTACTGGGCGATCGGTTCCCCGATCGGCTTGCCGGCGATCAGCAATGCGCGCGCCGACTGTGCAGCGCGGACCGTGACGCCGTCCGCTTCGCCGCGATTGGCGAGAATCGCCATTCGCTGCGCGGGGACGTCGGTCTCGCCGATCTCGAGCGCACCGCGATAGACGTAGACGAACGCGTTGTGCGACGGCTCCAGCGCCTGCGCGAAGCTGGCCCCCGCCGGCAACTCGAGATCGAGGTACAGCGGCTCCGTCGTTTCGCGCTGCATTGCGCCGTCGACGCCGTGGGTGCGGCCCGCGATCGCCCGCACCTTCACGCCTTCGGGGGTCGTGAACTGCGGGATCTCCGCGCTCTGGATGTCGCGATACCACGGCGCGCGCATCTTGTCCTTCGCGGCGAGGTTGAGCCAGAGCTGGAACCCTTCCATACGGCCGCCCTCCTGCTCGGGAAGCTCGGAGTGAATCACGCCGCGGCCGGCCGTCATCCACTGCACGCCGCCGTTCGAAAGCAGCCCTTCGTGGCCTGCGCTGTCGCGATGACGCATCCGGCCGGCGATCATGTACGTGACGGTCTCGAAGCCGCGATGCGGGTGATCCGGGAATCCGCCAATGTAGTCCTGCGGATTGTCCGTGCCGAATGCGTCGAGCATCAGGAATGGATCGAGCCGGCGCTGCAACGTCTGCGTCAGCACGCGCGTCAGCTTGACGCCGGCGCCGTCGGACGTCGGCTGTCCGGCGACGAGGCGCTCGACTGTGCGCGGCCGCATTACGGTTTCGTCTCTTATGTGCGTGGTGGTCGTCGTCATTCCATTCTCCTTCGATGCGGCGCGTTGAATATCCGGCCGTATATGGGGGTGGTTCGGAAATATCGCGAGCGCGAGGCCGAGGCCCGCTCCGAACCGAATCGGGCCTACGCCGCCAGCGGTTCTTCGACCGAGACCTGGGCCGAAACCGCGTCCTCGATCTGCTCGTAAGCCGACGCGATCGCGCTCTCCTCGGCAGCCGCGCCCATCGCGAGGCCCTCCGCATACACGAAGTGCACGTGGGTCATGCCGAGAAACGAAAGCACCATCTCAAGATACGGCACCATCGTATCCGCGGGCGTGTTGCGGTACTTCCCGCCGCGCGTGAGGGCCACATACACGGTCTTGCCCTTCAGCAGCCCCTCGGGGCCGTTCGCCGTGTAGCGGAACGTGACGCCGGCACGCGATATGGCGTCGATCCAGTTCTTGAGCTGCGAAGGCACTCCGAAGTTGTACATGGGCACGCCGAGCACCACCACGTCGGCAGCCTTGAGCTCGTCGATCAAGGCATCGTCGAGCGCGACGCGAGCGGCCTGCGCAGGTGTTCGTTGCTCGGCGGGGGTAAAAAGGGCCGCCAGCGCGACTTCATCCAGCACCGGGTGTGGATCGCGGTTCAAGTTGCGGATCGCCAGCCTGGCTTCGGGATCCGTATCGCGCAGGCGCAGGACGATGCGGTCGGCCAGACGAGTCGAGTGGGACGCTTCCCGGCGAGCGCTCGAATGGATTTGCAGGATGTTCATGTCGTCTCCTTGGTCGTTGGTGGCCCTCACAATTTATTTGTTGCGATAGCGGTCCGGAAGTCACTAGAATGGATAACATTGTTCCACTGAAGGAACAATTCCCACGGACAGAGGAAGATGGCCAATCCCCCACCAAAAGCGAAGCTTTCGCTCAGGGTCTCGCCGAACGATCTTCTGCTCTATGCGCGAGTGGTCGACGAGCGCAGCTTCTCGCGCGCGGCAGAGCGCCTCGCGCTGCCGAAGTCGACGGTCTCGCGGCGCGTCTCGGCACTCGAAAGGCAACTGGGCGAGCGTCTCCTGCTTCGCACCACGCGGAAGCTCACCGTCACCGACTTCGGCCTCGCGGTGTTGGAGCATGGGCGCCACGTAGCCGAAGACGTCGCGGCGGCCGAGGCGCTCGCTCACAATCTGCAGATCAAGCCGAGCGGTCGCCTTCGCGTGACGATGCCGAGCGACCTCGCGAACGTCGTGCTGGCGCCGTTCCTCGCGCAATTCGCGCTCGACTATCCCGCAATCTCGCTCGAGGTCGACCTCTCCGCACGGTTCGTCGACCTCGTCGGCGAGAACTTCGACGTTGCTATTCGCATGGGCGACTTGCGCGACGACGCAACGCTTGCCGCGCGCAAGGTCGCGGTGTTCAGTGTGAGCCTGTACGCCGCACCGAGCTATCTCGCGCGGCGGGGGATGCCTTCCGAGCCCGAAGCGCTGATGAAGCACGACGCCTTGCTTGTCCTCGGGCGTAACGGCGACGCCATGCCGTGGGTGCTCACGCGCGGCGACGAGCGCTGGGAGGGCATGCCACCGGGCCGGGCGACGGCCAACTCACCGGAGCTCCTGATGCGCATGGCCCTTGGCGGCGCCGGCATCACCGTCGTCAACGATCACTTCGCGACTCGTTATCTGCAACGTCGCGAGCTCGTCCAGATCCTTTCCGATTGGAGGCTGCCGGCGGTGAGCGCGTGGGCTGTCTTCCCGGGGCGGCGTCTCATGCCCGCGCGCACACGCGTCTTTCTCGAAGCGCTCGCTGCGAAGTTGAGCGGTCCCGAATGCCAGGCGATGGAGGCGCAACTGGAAGCCGTCAAGGCGAAGTCCAGAAGGGAGCGGCGGGAGCGGCCGCCCGCGGCAGCACGCCGGCAGGCCCCGCGATAAGCCGCGCTTCCCGAATCAGCGGGTAATGCGCGGCACGCGACGCCCGCCCCACCAGCGGAGCATGACGAAGCCGCCGATCATCCCGCCCAAGTGAGCAAAGTGGGCGACGCCCTCCTGAGTTCCGCTGACCCCGAGGAAGAGCTCGAGCGCCGCGTACAGGAACACGAACGTCCGTGCCTGCATGGGAATCGGGGGGAAAATCAGCATCACTCGATTGTTCGGGAAGTACATCGCGTAGGCGAGCAGCAGCCCGAACACTGCGCCGGAAGCACCGACGACGGGATAGATGCCCCCGGTGACGAGGGCAAATGCCAATTGGGTGAGCGCCGCCGAGATCGCGCACACGAAGTAGTAAGCAAGATATCGGCGCGTGCCGAACACCCGCTCGATCGCCCCGCCGAACATGTAGAGCGCGAACATGTTGAAGGCGAGGTGCATCAAACCGCCGTGGAGGAACGCATAGGTGACGAGTTGCCACGGAGCGAAGCTCGCGCCGACCGACTGCGCCGCGTTGAGCGGCCACAGCGCGAACGAGCCGATCAGCCTCGGAGCGAGTTGCTCGAGTAAGAAGACGGCGACATTGGCGAGGATCAGCAGCTTGGTGCCGGGAGGCATTGGGCGATAATTGGGGCAAGCGGGGAGGCTTCAAGCCTCGAGTCCTGCGAGATTTCAATTGGACAGGACCCGATGGCGCGCAACAAACGAAGGAGGGTGGGACCCTCCGAACACGGACGTTCTTGCGCTTCCGTTCCTGCGCCTGCGCGCACGAACGGCACCCGCGCAGCGAGCGGTATCAGCATAAAACGCCCGGCGGTCGAATCCGGACGCAAGCGGCACGGCGCGCTGCTCGGCGCCATCGTCGCGCTGACGGTCGGGGCGGTGCTCGCCGCTTACCGCTGGGGCGACTTCAGCGGAAATACGTCGGCGACGAAGAGCGCCGACACGACCCAGCCGGCCGCGACGGCGGCGGCGGTTCATGTCGGCCGCGACACGTGTGCCGGCTGCCATGCGAACGAGGCGGCCGCGTGGCGGGGGTCGGATCACGATCTCGCGATGCAGACCTCCGACGAGAAGTCCGTGCTCGGCGATTTCGCGAATGCGAAGTACGCTTACGCGGGGATCACGTCCACGTTCTCGCGCCGCGACGGCAAGTTCTACGTCAACACGGATGGCCCGGATGGAAAGCTCGCGGACTACGAGATCAGGTACACGTTCGGTGTGCGACCGTTGCAGCAATACCTGATCGAGCTTCCGGGCGGCCGCATGCAGGCGCTCTCGATCGCGTGGGATTCGCGTCCCAAGGCGGAAGGCGGCCAACGCTGGTTTCATCTCTACCCGGGGCAGAACATCAAGGCCGGCGACTGGCTGCACTGGACTTCCGGAGGCCAGAACTGGAACTTCACGTGCGCCGAGTGCCACTCGACGAACCTGCGCAAGGGCTACGACGCGAACGCGGACGTCTACAAGACGACGTGGTCCGAGTTGAACGTGTCGTGCGAAGCGTGCCACGGACCTGCGTCGCGCCACGTCGCGTGGGCGAAGAAGGAGGGCGACTGGCAGGCGCTCGCCGCGACCAAGGGCCTCGCGATCGCGCTCGACGAGCGCAAAGGCGTGACCTGGCTGCCGGCCGCCGAGACGGGCAACGCGAAACGAAGCGCACCACGAACGTCGTCGCGCGAACTCGACACCTGCGCGCGTTGCCACGCCCGCGCGGCGCGGCTCTCCGACGACTACGTGCATGGCAAGCCGGCGCTCGATACGCACCGGCTTGCGCTGCTCGACGACAACCTCTACTGGAACGACGGCCAGATGCGCGAGGAGGTCTACAACTGGGGCTCGTTCGCGCAGAGTCGGATGCACGCGCAGGGCGTGACCTGTTCGGACTGCCACGATCCCCACTCGCTCAAGCTGCGCGCACCCGGCAACGCGGTGTGCGCGCAGTGCCATCGACCGGCGATGTTCGACGCGACGTCGCATACGCATCACGCTGCAAAAACGCCCGGCGCCGCATGCACCGCGTGTCACATGCCGACGGCGACGTACATGGTCGTCGATCCGCGCCACGATCACTCGATGCGCATCCCCCGCCCTGATCTTTCAGTCAAGCTCGGGGTGCCGAACGCGTGCAACGCCTGCCACCGGAAAGAAACGCCGCAGTGGGCTGCCGACGCGATCGGCAAATGGAGCGGGAAGGCGCCTTCCGGCTTCCAGTCGTTCGCTGTCGCGTTCCACGCAGATGCCACATCAAGTCCCGCCGCGCGTGGCGCGCTGCTCGCGCTGATCGACGACGCCTCGCAACCGGCGATCGTGCGCGCATCGGCGCTGGTGCGGCTTGGCCGTTTGCTGACGTTCACCCTGCTGCCGTCCGTGTCGCGAGCGCTCAACGATCCAGACGCCGTCGTGCGAATGGCGGCGGTCGAAGCGCTGGCCAGCACCGATCCGGCGACTCGCCAGCGCTACCTGGCGCGAATGCTGGGCGACCCGGTGCGCGCCGTGCGCGTCGAAGCGACACGGGCGCTCGTCGGGCCCACCGAGGCGGGCCTTGCGACCGAAGACCGCGCGCGCTTCGATCGCGCGCTCGCCGAGCTCGTCGCCGTTCAGACGTACAACGCAGACCGCCCGGAGGGACGAGTGGGCCTTGCGAACTTGTATGCAGCGCGCGGCAACGCGGAGGCGGCGATCGCCGAGTTCCGGAAGGCGATCGCGCAGGATGCGTCGTTTGTGCCCGCGTACGCGAATCTCGCGGACCTGTATCGCGCGCGGGGCGTAGAGGCCGAAGCGGAGTCGGTGCTGCGTTCCGGCATCGCCCGCGTGCCGAACGCGGCGGCGCTTCATCACGCGCTGGGTTTGAGCATGGTGCGGCAGAAGCGCACACCGGATGCGCTCAGGGAGCTCGCCGAGGCGACCCGGCTCGAACCGTCGAATGCGCGGTTCGCGTATGTGCACGCCGTTGCCCTCAACGACTCGGGTGATGCGAAGCGGGCGCTCGCTGTCCTTGCGGACGCGCTGAAACGGCAGCCCAACGATCGGGACCTGCTGTCTGGGCTCGCGCTCTACACGGCAAAGGCGGGCCAGCGCGAGGCCGCGCTCGGCTATGCGAAAAGGCTGGTCGCGCTCGATCCGGAAAATCGCGAGTACGCGCAGCTCGCGGCGCGCATCGAAGGTCGAGCCGGGAATTGATGTCGCGTCAAGCGCCAGCCGTCTGGTCCGTTGTCAGCGCTCGTCGGATTGTCATCAAGTTGCAGCAGCGCTGCCATATTGTCCGCTGCGAGCGTACGAATGCGTTTGTCGCGCGGCCCGATGCCGTCGATGCACGGCCAGAACGACGTCGCGTTGACGTTTTCTTGTCGAGTACAGCGGCGGAAGCGGCCGGTCGCATTCTGGCAATGCGGAGTCGCGATGGGAACATCGACGCCGGTGCGCACGCTGATAATCGACTGAAAATATTTTCATCGATCGATTCGTGCCGTTGCGAATCGTCCCGGTTCAAAAACCCACGTGTCGAGGAGTAAACCGAAATGACCATGATGGATCGCCGAACTTTTCTTCAGAGCATGGCCGCCGCGGGCGCGTCCACCATACTTCCGGAGAGCATCCAGAAGGCGCTCGCAATCGAGCCCAACGTCGTCACCGGCACGATCCAGGACGTCCAGCACATCGTGATCCTGATGCAGGAGAATCGCTCGTTCGACCACTATTTCGGCACGCTGCGCGGCGTGCGTGGATTCCAGGATCCGCGCGCCGTGCGGCTCTATGGAACGGGCAACTCCGTCTTCGAGCAGCCGAATGAGAATTCGTCGGGCGTCACGCAGACTCCGCCGACGATCTTCCCGTTCCGGCCCGTCGCGAACGACCTCGGGCTCGCGTTCCTCGCCGATCTCCCGCATTCGTGGCGCGACGCGCACCAGTGCTGGAACAACGGGCGCTACGACATGTGGCCGCGCGCCAAGGGCAGCCGCAACACGATGGCGTACATGAAACGCAGCGACATTCCGTACTACTACGCGCTTGCCGACGCATTCACCGTGTGCGACGCCTATTTCACGTCGGCCATGTTGTCGACGGACCCGAACCGGTACTACCACTGGACGGGCTGGTGCGGACAGAATGGAACGAGCACCGCCGAGGGCCCCAACACCGGAAGCACCCCGGGAACTCCCGTTCTGGTGAATAACACCGGTAACGGGGTGCCACCACTCGGACCCGTCATCACCAACGCGGAAGTCGGGTATAACTGGAAGACCTACCCGGAAAGGCTGCTCGCCGCGGGCGTGACCTGGAAAATCTACCAGGACAAGGGAGTTGGCCTCGACGCTGCCGGCGCATGGGGATGGGCCGACGCCAGGCCGTATACCGGCAACTACGGTTGCAATTCGCTGCTGTATTTCCTGCAATACCAAAATGCCGCGCCGGGTTCTCCCTTGTTCGAGGCGTCGCGTTCCGGCACCCAGATCTACAACAGCGCCAACGGCACCTACGACAACGGCACATTGTTCGATCAGCTGCGCGCCGACGTCATGAACAATACGCTGCCGCAGGTTTCGTGGATTCCCGCGCCAGAAGCCTACTGTGAGCATCCGAACTATCCCGCCAACTACGGCGCGTGGTACGTCTCGAACGTCCTGTCTGCACTGACGTCGAACCCCGCGGTGTTTGCAAGCACGGTCTTCATCATCTGTTACGACGAGAACGACGGGTTCTTCGATCATGTCGTACCGCCGACGCCGCCGATGAACGCAGGGCAAGGCAAGTCGACAGTCTCGACCGTCAACGAGATCTATCCCGGCACGACGAGCGCGAACTTCCCGGCGGGTCCCTATGGGCTCGGCGCGCGCCTTCCCGCGCTCGTCATCTCGCCGTGGAGCAAGGGCGGATGGGTCTGTTCCGAGGTGTTCGATCACACGTCGACGATCAAATTCATCGAGAAGCGCTTCGGCGTGACGGAGCCCAACATTACGCCGTGGCGCCGCACCATCTGCGGCGACATGACCTCGGCGCTCGATTTCTCGAAGCCCATCGCGAAAACGTCGCCGATCCCGAGCGCGGCGCAATACGCTGCGCCGGCGAGCGACATCATTGGCAACGTCCGGAAGCCCAACTTCCCGCAGGTGCTGCCGCCGACCAATGCGCTCCCCATACAGGAACCCGGCTACAAGCCCTCGCGCGCGCTTCCATACGAATTGCAGGTCGACAGCCAGGTGAACCCCGCCAACGGCACGATCGACCTCACGTTCACCAACACGGGCGATGTCGGTGCGTGGTTCCATGTTCGCACCGCCAACGATTCAGTGGCAGGAGGCGGGACCGGCCCTTGGGGCTATACCGTCGAGGTCGGGAAAGCCCTGTCGGACACCTGGGCCGCTCAAGGCGCAACGCCGCAGTACGACTTGTCGGTGTACGGCGTCAACGGGTTCTTCCGCAAGTTCGTCGGCACGGCCGGGGGCGCGAACCTGCGCGTCCAGACCGTGTACGACGGCGTCGCCGGCGGCATCACGGTGATCGTCACGAACGACGGCGCCGCTGCGACCACGGTCACCGTCGCTGACCAGTATCCCGGCGGTACGTCGCAGCAGCAGGTCGTGCAGCCCGGCGGAACGTTCAACTCGGCGTGGCCGCTGACGGCGACCAACCGCTGGTACGACCTCGTGGTGAACGCGAGCACCGACGCGGGCTTCGTGCGCCAGGTCGCGGGTCGGGTTGAGACCGACGCGCACGGCTGGACGGACCCGTACCTGTAAACTTCGCCTTCTAATCGCGGCGCATGCCCTCTGTCACGACTGGAGGCGCATGCGCAGTGCCGACTACTGGCGGCGCATCCCTACTGCCGATCCGCTCGACGGCCACGCGCAATAGGGCGAGTCGAACGCGCGTCCCTGCGCGTGGATCCGGTACATCATCGCTTCGACCGGCTCGCGCACCCGTTCGCCGTAGTTCGCGATGGCGCTGAGCCCGGCCTTGCAGTTGCGCTCGACGCTGCCCGCGAGCGCGACCGTCACGTACATCGCATTTCGCGCGTCGATGTCGCGCCCCGTCAGGGCGCTCGCCAGCGCGTACGTGTTCCAGTCCTCGAGCCGGCCGCTGCGGTATTTCGTGCCGCGCACGGCGATCGCGTGCAGCGCGAGCTGCCTTGCCGTTTCAGGCTGCGACGGGGTCATCCGCAGATGGAGGAACGCAAGATTGCCGACGACCTCGGGATCGTTCGGATTCGCTCCGAATGCCTTGAGCGCGAGATCGAAGGCCTCCGGAATGTTGCGCCGAACCCAGTACGCCTGCATGGCCTGCTCGTTCAAGCGCCGTGCGGTCGCGGCCTCCGTGGGCGGAGGGGAAGCGACGCTGCCATCGCGAACCCAGACGGATTGCGCGGCGTCGATTACCTCGCGCTCGGCGCGTGGATCCTGCGCTCGCGCAGCTGCCGCCAGCACGGCCGCGATCTCGCTTTGCGCCTGTATCGCGATGCGTGGAACGCTCTGCGCCAGCGCGCGCCGCGCGTCGCTCGCGTAGTCGCTTTCGCGAATCTCCCAGCCCCGAAGGTCGGTGCGCGACTCGCCGTAAATCGGGGGCGGCGCCGGTGAGGGAGACACCGACGGTGAGATGAGCGCCGGCGGCGTGGTGACCCTCGGCCGCGTCGACACGATCGGCGGCGGCGTGTCGGCCCTCGGCATCGTCGAGACGACGGCCGGCGGCGCGGTCAGCGCTTGCACGTCCGTCCTCGGTGCGGGAGTGACGGCACGATCCTGCGATGCGATGGCGGATTGCGGCGCGCGTGAAGGCTTCGCCGCCGGCGTCACCTCCTGGAAGCGGCGGTCCTCGACCGGCGCCGGTTTGCGCTTGGAAAAACCGAAGAACTGCGCCAGCGCATTGAGTCCCGCACGCCACTCCTCGTCCACCGCCAGCGGCCGCGACCGGCGCGACGTCGCCGACTTGGGAGCAGGCGGCGCCTCGGACGAGCGAGTCGTGTCCTGCTGGGCGACGGCGGCCGAATTCGCGGGCGCAGCTGTCTCCGGCGTCGCCGCCGCCGTGTCGGCGCTCGACAGCTGACCAGCCGGCGCGAGCTCGATGATGTGAACGGGCGGCGCAGGCGCCGTCTCCACGCGCGCGCTTCCCGACGATGGGGATGTCCAGGCGTTCGCGGGTCTTTCAGCTGTCGAGGCCGATCCGCCGTAAGGGCTCGCGCCCGCTGCCGATCCGCGGGGTGTCGACATAGCGTAGCGAGTAGGCGCGGACCTCGAGGCCGTTGTCGGTGCTGCCGGGGCGGAGAGCATCGGACGTGTCGAAGGGGGTGACGAAGCACCCGTCGCCGGGCGCTTGCCCGCTGTTCGTGGCGGTGTTTCGGAAACCGGAGGGGCCGCGCGACGACTCGGCTTCGATGGTGCCGAGACGACCGAGGGATCCGACTTCGTTGGCGATGTGGCTCCCGCGCCATCGGCGGACTCCGTGCTCGCGGCATCTGTCGCGCTTTCGGTGCGCTCGACTGGCGCCGGCCTCGCGGCGTCCGCCGCTGCGGCGTTGGCCGATGATGTCGCGGGAGCTGGCGCCGCCTGGGCAGCCGCTGCGCTGGCGGCGGGTTGCGGCGTGTCTGCCTTCGCTACCGTTTCGGCTGCGGCGGGTAGCGCCGAGGTTGCGTCCGCGCGGGGAGCGCGCGCGCTGTCGCGGGGAGCGGTCTTCCCGAACCAGTCGCGTGCGTCCGCCATTCCGCCTTTTGTCGCGTCGGGAAAAGCCTGATGCGCAACGGCCGCGCCGAGCGCGACCGTGACGATGACGGCGAGCGCGGGGACCGCCCGCGGCACGCGGC
>Ga0070668_100002617_pt1 | contig 13226 bp, 13 predicted proteins | sample KBSS43metaG_FD_64661 | JGI IMG/M metagenome (GOLD analysis project Ga0070668, IMG submission 64661) | Switchgrass rhizosphere microbial communities from Kellogg Biological Station, Michigan, USA - KBS S4-3 metaG | ecosystem: Host-associated > Plants > Roots > Rhizosphere > Soil ... | reverse complement strand
CGAACATGTGGTGCGCCCACACCGACATCGACAGCGCGGCGATCAGCAGCGTCGCCGAGACCAGGCCCTTGTAGCCGAACACCGGCTTGCGGCTGAACACCGGGATGACCTCGGTGATGATGCCGAAGAACGGCAGGGCGATGACGTACACCTCGGGGTGGCCGAAGAACCAGAACAGGTGCTGCCAGAGCATCGGGCCGCCGGTGCCGACGTCGAAGACGTGCGCGCCGAGCACCCGGTCGGCGGCGAGGGCGAACAGCGCGGCCGCCAGGAACGGGAAGATCAGGATCACCAGCAGGCTGGTGACCAGGATGTTCCACGTCATGATCGGCATCCGGAACATGGTCATGCCCGGGGCGCGCAGGGTCAGGATCGTGGTGATCATGTTGACGCCGCCCAGGATCGTCCCTAGGCCGCCGACGGCCAGGCCGACCACCCACATGTTGCCGCCGACGCCGGGCGAGTGCAGCGAGTCGCTCAGCGGCGCGTAGGCGAACCAGCCGAAGTCCGCGGCACCGCCGGGGGTGAGGAACCCGCTCATGGCGATCAGCGTGCCGAACAGGTAGAGCCAGTATGCGAACGCGTTGAGCCGTGGGAAGGCCACGTCGGGGGCGCCGATCTGGATCGGCACCACGAAGTTGGCGAACGCGAAGACGATCGGCGTCGCGAAGAACAGCAGCATCGCGGTGCCGTGCATGGTGAACAGCTGGTTGAACTGTTCCGGCGAGAGGAACTGCATGCCCGGCCGGGCCAGTTCCGCACGCATCAGCAGGGCCATGAGGCCGCCGACCATGAAGAACACGACCGACGTGATCAGATACATGATGCCGATCTGCTTCGCGTCCGTCGTGCGCAGGATCCGGGCGATCGCCGAGCCCTTCACCTGCCGGCGGACCGGATAGGGCCGTACTGCCGGGCGCCGGGCGACTGCGGTCATGCGAACTCCTCGGATCGGCCCTACGGAACCCCTGCGTACCTCCTGTTATAGGAGCCTAATGGTATTAACCGCTTGATTTCCCGGCATTGCGGGCGGGCCTGACCGCGAATCGGGCGGGACCCGACCCGGATACTTGCAAGATTTCGCAATTGGTAAAGTATTCACGTCGGTATCCGGGTCGGCGAAGAGGCTTTTCCCCATGGCGTTGCCGTTGCACCAGTCGCCGCCCTCACCCACGCCGTGGCCCTCGCCGTGATCGTGCTCGCCGCAGCGCCGGTGGTCTCGCGCATCCCGCTCGCCGCCTTGGCCGGCGTGCTCCTCGCCACGACGGTGCGCATGGTCGAGACGGCCTCGCTGCTGGCGCTGGCCCGCGCCACCCGCCGGGACGCCGTCGTGCTGGTGCTCACCTTCACCGTGACCGTCGTGTTCGACCTCGTGACCGCGGTCGCGGTGGGCCTCGGCGTGGCCATCGTTCTCGCGCTGCGAGCCGTGGCCCGCACGGCGCGCATCGAACAGATGCCGGTGGCCGACGGCGACCACAGCGCCGAGGAACGGGCGCTGCTGGAGGACAACATCGTCGCGTACCGGCTGGACGGGCCGTTGTTCTTCGCCGCCGCCCACGACTTCCTGCTGCAGCTCACCGAGGTCGCGGACGTGCGCGTCGTGATCCTGCGCATGTCGCGGGTCTCCACCATCGACGCGACCGGCGCGCACATCCTCAGCGACGCCATCACCCGTCTGCACCGCCGCGGCATCACCGTCATGCTCTCCGGAGTCGACCCAGGCCAATGGCAGGTCATGGCATCGCTCGCGGCCGTCTCCCGGCTGCACGACGACGGCCTGGTCTTCGCCGACACGCCCACCGCGATCGCCCACGCCCGCGCGCGACTGCGGCACCAGCCGGCCGGCCCCGAGACGAGCACTCCCCCGGCGCTGCACGGCCAGGTCGATCCGGCCTGACCGTCACCCGCGCCGGGCGCCCTTGGTGGGTCTGGTACGTCCCCGGCCCACCCTCGTAGCCGAGGGACTCTCGCGTGACCGTCCTGGTGGAGTTCAGGAGCGCCGCAGCAGCATCGCCCGGTCGAGGGCCTTGTCGAGGACCATCAGGAGGGTGTCCCGGACCGACACCCGGTTACGCGCGTCGAACGGCACCACCGGCACCGAGTCCTTCACCGCCAGGGCCCAGCGCACCTCGTCGATCTGGTGCAGGAGCACGCCGTCGAAGGCGTTCACCCCGATCACGAACGGAATCTGCGCGTTCTCGAAGTAGTCCACCACCGGGTAGCAGTCGTCGAGCCGGCCGCTGTCCACCACCACGAGCGCGCCGAGCGCCCCGCGCACGAGGTCGTCCCACATGAACCCGAACCGGGTCTGGCCCGGCGTGCCGAACAGGTACAGCTTCAGGGTCTCGTCCAGGGTGACGCACCCGAAGTCCATGGCCACCGTGGTCGTGGTCTTGCCGGTCCGGGCGCCCGGATCGTCCACCCCGACCGACGCGGCCGTCATCTCGGCCTCCGTGGTGAGCGGAGCGATCTCCGAGATCGCCCCGACGGTCGTGGTCTTCCCGACGCCGAACCCCCCGGCTATCAGGATCTTCACGGGTACCGGAGGCGCGCTCCGGTCAGGAGATGGCGCGTAGCCCATGCATCACTCGCAGGATCGTCTCGGGGGAAGGGAACTCGGACAGATCCTCGGCGTGGACGTCGAGGTAGCCGGCGGCCCAGAGATCGCCGACGAGAATCTTGGTCACCTCCAGGTGCAGGCGCGCGCGGGCGGAGATCTCGGCGACCGACACCGGCTTGTCACACAGGGCCACGATCGCGCGCAGTTCGGAGGCGAGGCTCGCGACCGGTACGTGCGGGCCGCCCGGACCGGCGGGCCGCACGGTGACCTGCGTTTCCAGGCCGATGTCCGCGGCGTCGCCGGACACCCGGCCGGCGGTGAGCACGAACGGACGGACGCCCTGGGCGTCGGCCCGATCCGGCCCCTGCCCGGCAACAGCCGGCAACTGGGCCCGCAGGTACGGAGGGACTCGGCCAGCCGCGTCGCCCGCCGGCCCCTCGCGGGCTGGCGGGGAGCTCACTGCTGTACGGAGTTCTTCAGCTCGATGACGAGTTGCGGCGTCAGCGCGGCGCCCGCCCGGTCCGCGAACATCGTCATCTCGTACGCCACCGTCCCGAGGTTCGCGGACCGCTTGGCGACCACGCCGAGAAGCGAACCGACACTGATCGACGTGACCAGCAGGTAGCCGCGGGTCAGGTCGACGATCACCCGGTTGAGGTCGCCGAGCGAATACCAGTGCGCGGCGCCGCCGGCCAGGCTGCCCATGCCGGACACCACCGCCGCCAGCCGGTCGGCGTTGGTCCGGTCCTTGATCGCCGACATGGCGATCGGCAGGCCGTCCGAGGACACCGCGACCGCCTCCATGACCCCGATGGTGTTGCTGGTGAACGAGTCCAGCAACCAGTTGAACGTCCTCGCCTCGGGGCTCAGCTGGGGATAATCGTAGCCACTCGGGTTCGCGCCGTTGCCGGACACGGGAATGGTCGTCATTGCTCTGTACGCTCCCTGCTCTGCGGAACCGGCCCGGCGTGGGACCGCGCACGGGTGACACCAAGCTCGAACTGCTGGACCAGATGCCGCACCTCGTCGGGGCTGGCCGACGGCACGGTCTCCGCGGGGGTTTGCCGGGGCGGCAGCGTCTCACCCTCGATCGTCGCGCCGGGCACGCGGCGCTTGAGCGGAGCCGTGGAAGCCGGGCGGCCCGCCGGGGCCGGCGGGGTTTGCTGAGCCGGCTGGGCCGGCGGGGCCGGCGGGGCCGACGGGGCCGGCGGGGTTTGCTGGGCCGGCGGGGCCGGCTCGGCTTGCTGCGGTGGTGGCTGGTCGCTCTGGATCAGTTGTGCGCCGGGCACCCGCTGCCGCAGGCCGGCCACCGGCCGCGGGGCGGCCACCGCCGGGACCGACGGCGCCGGCCGGGTCGCGGCCATCGGTGCCGCCGCGGCAACGGCGGCCCGCTGCCCGACCGCGAACGCGTTCCAGGAACCGCCGTCCATCATGTCGCTCAGCCGCAGCAGGGCGTCGTCGTCGGCCCGCCGGCCGGCCGTCTGCACGGTCACCCGGGTGATCAGCTGCCGCGGGACGTCCACAATGGCCGTCACACCGCCGCCGCCGGTGGCGGACAGTACGACACCCAGGCCGTGCCGCCGGGCCAGCCGGCCCACCACGAACAGCCCCAGCACCCGGGTCGGCGCGAGGTCCAACCGCTCGCGCCGCTGGATGCGGGCGTTCTCCTCGGCCAGCCGCTCGTCGGACAGGCCGATGCCGTGGTCGACGATGGTGACCTGGACCCCGGCCGAGGACGTGGCCGCCGTGACCGAGACGCGGGTGTGCGGCGGCGAGAAGATGGCCGCGTTCTCCATCAACTCGGCCAGCACCAGCACCAGATCCGGGATGATCGCCGGGGTGAGCTCGATGTCGGACGGGATCGCGGTGTCCACCCGGGTGTAGTCCTCGATCTTGGCGAGCGCGAGCCGTACCGCGTCCTCCAGCGGAAGCGGCTCCACGTGCGCGTCCGCACCGTGCGCACCGGAGAGCACGACCAGGCTGCTGGCGTTGCGCAGCAACCGGTTGGACAGGTGGTCCAGGCGGTACAGCTGCTGCAGGCGGCCCGGATCGGTCTCATCGTGCTCAAGTTCGTCGATGAGCGCCACCTGGCGGCTCACCAGGGTCTGTGTTCGCCGGCCGATGTGCCAGAACATCTCCGCCACGTTGTGCCGGCTGACCGCCTGCCGTTCCACCAGCAGCGCGGCCGTACCCTGCACGCGCTCGAAGGCCCGCGCCAGGTCGCCGATCTCGTCCCGCGCCCGCACGTCGAGCTCGTCGAGATGGATTTGCACGACGGATTCGGTCTCGTCGTCGGCGACCCGCACCAGTTCCTCCTCGGCGACGCCGGCCACCCGGGCGGCCGAGGCGGTGAGCCGGGTCAACGGCCGGTCGACGGCACGCGCGACCACGATGACCAGCGCCACCACGAGCAGGAGGACGGCCAGCACGCCGCCGCTGACGCCGTACGCGCCGAACAGGGCCGCATTCTGTCGGTCGGTGACCGCGGCCGTCACATCGGCCACGATCCGTTGCTCGGCGACCCGGTCCAGGGCGACGAACGACTCCATCGACGGAAACAGCCGGTCCAACGGGATGGCGTTCGCCGCCTGTGCCGGCGAGCGGAGGACGGCGGGTCCGAATCGGACCGTGAAGGCGTCGGAGACCATCCGCTGCAGCGCGATCTGGGTGGGCGTGGCCAGCGGGATGAACCGGGCGGTCTCGCTGTTGAGGACGGCCTGCTCCGCGTTGAAGCCGGCCGCGGCCGACGGGGCCTTGGTCCCCGCGAGGAGCACGAGGTACGCCGCGGCCGCGTCGCTCGCCTCGTTGGCGCGCAGCAGCGCGTCCAGCGCGACCACTTGGCGGCCCTCCCCGGTGGCGGAGTCGACGACGTCCACCAGGTTGAGCGAGGCGAGCAGGTTTTGAATCACCGTGGTGTATCGGGCGATGACCTGATCCGCCGGACTCGACCGGGTGAGCACCGCCGCGCGCACGTCCGCGACGGCCTGCACTCCCTTGATCGCCTCCGACACCTCGGCCGACAGGTCGGCGCCCAGGTCGTCGCGGACGTCGGCGGCCCGGTCGCTGACCGAGGAGAACTGCAGCACCAGGCGGTTGCGGTCGACCGCGTTCACCAGGAAGCCGACCGCCAGCAGCCGCTCCTGCTGCAGGTCCTGGGTGAGCAGGCCGAGCTGGCTCGCCACTCGCACCGCCCGGGCGGTTGCCGCGGCCCGGTCGGCCTGCCCGACGCGGCCGGCCACGATCGGCCCGGCGAGCAGGACCATCACCACCAGCGGGATGCCGACCAGCATGGCCAGCTTCCCGCGGATCCGGAGCCTATCGAGTAGCAACGTAGCGCTCCCACGGGTCGGTCTCGGCGTCCCCTGCCCTGCCCGCCGTCGGAGGGCCGGGCACCGCCACCGGCGGCGGCTGGGCCGGCGGCACCAACCGGGCATCCGCGCCCGCGCCGGGCCGGGCGAGCGGGCCGGGCCGGACATGTGCGCCCGCGGTCGGGGCCGGCGGCCTCGGGGTCGCGGCCCGGCGTCGCGAGAGCAGGTCCACGGCGATCAGGCCGATCATCAGGACCACGATCGCCAGCACCGATCCGACGCCCACCAGGAGCTCCGTCCGCAACGTCGACTGCCGCTCGGCGAGCAGCAGGTCGAGCTCCCGGAGCATCGCCTGGGACAGGTCCGCGGCGGCGGCCTGCGCCTCCGACCGGTTCTTCGCCATCAACGCCGGGTCCACGACGGCGGTCGGCGAATCGGTCAGCGACGGGGTGGCCGGCAGGATCGCGTCGACCACCCGGCGGAAGCGGTCCAGCCGGCCGAGCAGGTTGCCCCCCAGCGTCGGACTCTCGGTGCTGTCCACGGAAAACCGGATGTCGTCGACGAGGTCGCCGGTGCTGCCCTCCAGCGCCACCCGCCGGGTCAGCAGGTCGGCCAGCAGGGCACTGCGCTGCTTCTCGCTCTTGCCGGCGAGGACGGTGAGGTCGGCCAGCTCGCCGGCGGCGGCGATGGCCGACGGCAGTTCCTGGGTGACGCCGTCGTGCAGGAAGTAGGTGTCGGTCTCCGGGTCCAGGATCACCTTCGAGCTGTTGCGGACCTTGTCGAACAGCGCGAGCAGCACGTCGGTGGTCTCGGCGTACGCGGTGAAGACATCGTCGGGCCGCTCCGCGCGGACGGTCGGCAGGGCCTCGATCTTCGCCCGCACCTCGCCCCAGCGCTGGCTGCTGCGCAGGTCGTCGCCCACCCGTGCGTCGACCGCGGCCACCGCCTGCACCGCGCGATCCAGGCCCTCCCGCGGCACCGGCTGACCGGCGACCGCGGCGGCCTGCGCATCGAGCAGCGTGATCTCCAGCGGGAGCAGCGCCCGGAAGTATTCGGTCCCGTTACGTTCCAGGTCGACGGAGTCGCCCTCGCCGGAGGTGTGCCCCCAGACCAGCACGGCGACGAAGGAAAGCGGCAGCAGCAGGGCCACCGACAGCAGTATCCGCAGCGCGAACCCGCCGGCGCCCAGCAGACCTCGACCACTCGCAGCAGATAGCCTCATCCGCAAACCTTCTTCACGGTTAGTGCCGGACGCGAGCACGGCCTACCGCATGGCACTACGCACAGTTATCTCCGCCACTGTGGACAGTGTTTCCGCCTGGGCCCTGCACCCGCACGTCCAGCTCTGGTAGCCCGGTCGGCTGGCGGCGAGATTACGACCCACGGAACACTGCCCGCAATGCAACAACGGCGGAGGGTCACATTGCCGAATGAGCAGGCTGTAAGCGCCATGTGGCTCGAAAGTTCGGCGAACTGTAGACTGCGCGGCTACTCAATGTGTACAGTGCCCTCCCCACGCCCGCCCGCTGTGACCTGCTGTTTCCGGCAACCCCCGGGCTCGGCCGGGCAGCCGGCGCCGGCCCGGTCGCGCGGGCCGGCCGGGTCCTCCCCCGCCGTTGCCGTTCCGCTCGCCGGCGGCGACCCGGCCCCGACGCTCGACTACTCGACGTGCCGACGCCGGCATCCCCGATCAGCTGGGCGAGTAGCGGCCGAGCACCTCGCTCGCCTGCGCGGTGATGCCGGCGATCACCGACCCCGCGCTCCGGACCGAGTCGACCAGGCCGACACCCTGACCGCTGAGCAACGCCATCTCCTCCAGTTCGCCGGTGGTACGGCCGTGCATCGGCACCAGGTTGGAGAACCGGCGCATCTCCACCTCCTGCCCGCCGAGATCGGCGTGCCCGATCACCGGGCGTTCCGCGGTGTCCGCCGGGCGGTCGTGCCACTGCTCGACGACCCGGTTGCGCAGCACCCGCATCGGGTTGAAGCGCGGCGTCTCCGGGCCGAACAACGCCGTCCGGACGGTGTCCGTGGCGTCCGCCGCGACCAGCCGAGACTTGTAGCCGTCGTGCGCGCCGGACTCGTCGGTGGCGACCAGCCGGGTGCCGATCCACGCCCCGTCGGCGCCCAGCATCAGCGCGGCGGCCAGCCCACGCCCGTCCGCGATCCCGCCCGCGGCCAGCACCAACGCCGGCGCCACCGCGTCGACCACCAACGGCACGAGGGCGAACGTCGGCAACGTCGCAAAGTTGTGTCCGCCGGCTTCGAGGCCCTGCGCCACGACCACGTCCACGCCGTCGTCGACCGCCCGTTTCGCGTCGGCCACCGACCCGACCTGTTCGAACACCCGAACCCCGGCCGCGTGCAGCTGATCGATCCAGGCCCGGGGCGGATGCCCCCAGTGAAACGAGACGACCGCGACGCCGGCCGCGCACACCGCGTCGATCTGTGCCTGCTCGGTGAAGACGGTGATGAAGTTGACGTTGAACGGTCCGGGAGTTCCGGCCCGGATGCCCGCGATGATCTGGGCCATCGCGGGCACCGGCAGCAGGCCGACGCCGAGCGAGCCCAGTGCGCCGGCGTTGCTCACGGCGACGGCCAGGTCCGGCGTCATTCCCACGAAGGCCATGCCGGCCTGGGCGATCGGCGTGCGCAGCCCGTACGCCTCGGTGAATCTGGTCCTCAGTGCCATGGACCCGAGGATGTCGGATGCCGGTCGCACGGGTGTTGCCGAGCGCGCCGGCCGGGGTTGCATTGCGGGCAACCGTCGGGCAGCGGACAGGAGGCCACCGTGACCGATTCCACGCCGGTACGGACCTGGTCGACCCTCGCCACCCGCCGGCCCGGGCAGTTCGGCCATTGGCGCGAGCTGATCTGCGCGGCCTTCCTCGCCCTGACGCCCGAGTCCGACGTGCGCGACGGCTTCGCGGGCACGGTGACGCAGTGGCCGCTCGGCCGGTTGAGCCTGGCCCGGATCGACTCGCAACGGCAGCGGGTACGTCGCACCGAGCGGGACATCGTCCGGGTACCACGGGACGGTTACTACGCCAATCTGCAACTGGCCGGCAGCAGCGAGATGCGCCAGGCCGGCCGGGCCACCGTCCTGCGCCCCGGTGACCTCGCCGTGGTGGACACCAGCGAGCCGTTCGCGTTCGACTTCACCACGGATTTCCGGCAGCTGTCCTTCTTCGTCCCCGCGTCGTTGCTCGCGGCTCAGCTGCCCGGACCGGTGCCGACCGCGACGCGGATCAGCACGGCCGGCGGGGTCGGCGCGGCGATCCGGCACGCGCTGCGGGCGTTGCCCACCGTGTCACCGTCGAGCGCGGCGCGGCTCGCGGTGCACGCCGGCGGACTGCTCGCCGTGGCGCTGGACGAACCCGCGGACGTGCGGCCGATCCGGTCCCGCCGCACGCACGCGCTCGCCGTGGCCGACATCGAGGAACACCTGACCGACGACGATCTGAGTCCGGCGGCCACCGCCCGCCGGCTCGGGATCTCGGTGCGCGGGCTGCACGGGTTGTTCGCCGGGCAGGAACGGTCGTACAGCGCGACGGTTCGCCGGCTGCGGCTGGAGCAGACGTACCGCGACCTGCTGGATCCGGCGCGCGGGCGGCTCCGGGTCATCGACGTCGCGGCGGACGCCGGCTTCGCCGACGTGGCCAGTTTCCACCGGGCGTTCCGCCGCGAGTTCGGACGGACGCCGGCCCAGGTCCGCGCCACCGGGACCCGGGACCTCCGGGACCGCGCCGGGTAGCGCCGGGTTCGGGACGGGGACCAGCGACCACCCCGTGAAACTCGTCGTGGACGGGCTGCCCGGCTGGTCCGGCACCGCGGCACCGGACCGGCTCGCCGGCGACGAGGAGCGGGACGCGGCCCTGGCCGTACTCGCCAAGGCGGTCGCCGACGGGCGGGTCCAGCCGGCCGAGACGCTCGCGCTGGAGGCCGACATCCGGCATGCCCGCCGGGTCCGCGACCTCGGCGACCTGCTGTCCGGGCTGGCCGCCCGGGTCGGCGACCGAGAGCGGCGGGACGCCCTGGACGCCCTCGCGGAGGCGCACCGAGACGGCCGGCTGGACGCCGCCGAGCACGCGGCCCGCGCCGCCCAGGTGCCGGCGTTGGCCGCCGACGCCGACCTGGGTGACCTGGTCGACGACCTGCGCGGGGAAGCGCGGCGGCTCACCGAGGCCGAACGCGACGAGGTGGCCGGCAAGCTGCGGGCGGCCCTCGACGAGGGCCGGCTCGACCTGTCCGAGTTCGACGAACGGGTCCGCGCCGCGCACGCCGCCACGACCGCCGCCGACCTGATGCCGCTGGTCGCCGACCTGGCCGTCCCGGCGCGGCCGCCGCGCCGGGGCTGGACGGATGCGCTCTTCGACCGCTTCGTGGGCAACTCCGCCATGCTGCCGGCGGCGGAACACCGGTGGCTGCGCTGGGTGTGGAAGGGGTCGACGGGGGCCACCGTGGTGGCGTACGGGGTGGTCGCGGCGTCCTGGAACACGACGTTCACGCTGGAGCTGGGATGGTTGGCGCTGGCCGCGGCGCTGTGGGCGGAGACCGCCGCGGCGCGGTTGATCGCGGTGCCGGACCACCTGCGACGCGAGGCCCTCCTGCCGGTGGCGGCCGGCCTCGACCGGCTGGCCACGGCGAACGACGCCATCGAGGACATCACGGTCGAGTATCCGGCGATGAAGGGCGAGGGACCGAGAAGTCAACGCTCCGGGGCGTCGCGAAGGTCAGCGTCAGCCGGACGGACACCGACCGGGAACTCGGCCCCGAGGTGCGGGAGGAGATCGTACGGCTGTTCTGGCTCAGCCGGCTCTACCCGCTCACCGAGATCCGGCTCTGGACCGGCGAGTTCGCCCTGGTGGAGCTGACCGGCGCCGAGGCCGAACGGCTCCGCCACCGGTACGGGCCACGCCCCCACGGACCCTTGGACTCCTGAACGCAGGGCTCGACCCGTCCCGCTCAGCTGGGCTTCTCGGCGCCCTTGCGGGCGTAGAAGTGCCAGGCCAGCCAAATGCAGCCGGCGCAGAAGACCGCCCAGCCGAGGAAGCACGGCACCGGCGCGACACCGGCCAGGCAAACGCCGAACCGGTCGCACAGCGGGCCCCAGGCCACCCCGGGCCGCCGAGCCGACCAGCGGGCCGAGGAAGGCGAAGGTGAGCGAGTCCGGTGCGCCCTCGAAGCCGCCGCACAAGTTCTTGATCAGGGGACCGACCGGCGTGACCCACCCGGGTTAGCGCCCAGGGACCCGTGAGCCGGGGGCCTAAAGTCCCGAAGATCCGGGACGCAGAAGCGCGACCAGGAAGTCCGAGCCGGCTGTGAACGGCCGCAGGTCCCACGTGCTCAGCAGCAGGTCCGGGACCAGCCCCGCGGCGGCCGCATCGGCGAGAAAGGCGTCGAACGCATAGTCGCGCCCGGCGCCGAACCCGACGGCGGCCCGGCCGCCCGGGGCAAGATGGGCGGCGAAGCGGCGCAGGATCCCGGCCCGGGTGTCCGGCGCGACAAAGGTCATCACGTTGCCGGCGCAGACGATCACGTCGAACCGGTCCGGCAGGTCCAGCTCGGCGAGGTCACCGACCCGCCAGTCCGGCCCCGGGTGATCGGCCCGGGCCTCCTCGATCAACTCGGGATCGAGGTCGACCCCGGTGACCCGGTGGCCGGCCGCGGCGAGGAAGCCGCCGACCCGGCCGGTGCCGCAGCCGGCGTCCAGGATCCGGGCGCCGCGCGGCACCATGGCGTCGATCAGGCGGGCCTCCCCGGCCAGATCGTCACCGCGGGCCGCCATCGCCCGGAACCGCTCGATGTACCAGCGCGAGTGGCCCGGATTCTCGGCGATCTTGCGAAGCCAGAGGTTGCCGGTGGCCGGCTGTTCACCCATGACTGCACACCTTGCCATGGTGACCGGCCACGACCGCGACCCGGTTGCCCGTTCCTGGACCTCGCCCGGCGAAACCCGGATGCCATGTGCGGCCTGCACGCCGGTGTGGCCGACCGCCGGGCCGGGGCGGCGGTCAGCGCAGCGCCGGACGAGGCCGCAGCATCCGGGTGGAGACGACGAGGATCCACACCCAGAACAGCGCGTACGGGATGAGCCACACCGGCGCCGTCCAGACCGCGCGGACCGCGACCACGCCGATCCCGGGGATCGCCACCCCGGGCTTGATCGGTGCTCAGCTGGTCCGGAAGGCGGCCATCATGGCCATGTCCTCGTGTTCCAGGTTGTGGCAATGCACCAGGTAGCGTCCCGGGTAGTCGGTGAACCGCACCGCGACCTCCACCGACTCGTTGGGCGCGAGATCCACGGTGTCCTTCCAGCCGGCGTCATGCGGGCCGGGGTCGCCGCCTCGCCGGGTGAGGACCTGGAACGGATCGAGATGTACGTGCACGGGATGGTGCACGTCCGAGATGAATCGCCAGATCTCGACCTCGCCGAGCCGCACCTCGGCGTCGATGCGGGCGGGGTCGAAGGCCCGCCCGTCGAGCAGCCAGCCGGGATGTTCACCGGTGGCGGCCCGGCGGAAGCTCCAGGCGCGGGTGCGCACGGCCCGCTCCGGGCGGAGCGGCTCGATCCGGCTCAGCGTCTGCGGGACGCGGCTGTCGTCGCTGCCACGCCGGGTGACCCGGAACCGCATCACCGCGCCGGCGTCCCCCGCCCCCAGGCCGTTGCGCAACGTCACCTCGGCACCGGGAGCGAAGGCGGCGAAGTCGACGACGACCTCGCACCGCTCGCCGGGTGCCAGGAGGATCTCGGTGTGGTCGACCGGCCGGTCCAGCAGCCCGCCGTCCGAGCCTATCTGCACCAGCGGCGTGCGCGGCGGGTCGAGGGCGAGCCGGTAGCGGCGGGCGTTGGAGGCGTTGAGGAGCCGGAGGCGATAGCGGGCGGCGGCGACCTCCAGCACCGGCCAGGGCGCGCCGTTGACGAGGATCACGTCGCCCAGCACACCCTCCATGTAGGCGTCGGTGACGCCCCCACCGTGGTGGTGTGCCGGATAGCTGAACGAGCCGTCCTCCTCGAAGGCCCGGTCGGTGATCATCAGAGGGATGTCGCGGTCGCCCGCGGGCAGGCCGAGCGCACCCTCCTCGTCGTCGGCGACGAGGTGGAAGCCGGCCAGGCCCCGATAGACCTGCGAGCCGGTGGCGTCCATCCGGTGGTCGTGATACCACAGCGTGGCCGCCCGTTGCCGCGTCGGGTAGCTGTAGTCGCGCCGGGCGGCGGGCGGGATGACCTCGGTGGGATAGCCGTCGCTGTCGGCGGGGGTGTGCCCGCCGTGCAGGTGCGGGCTGATCATGCTGGCGGGTGCGCTACCGGGCGCTCTTCGAATCGTCCGTGGAAAACATGTCAACGCCATCTTCAC
>Ga0070668_100002616_pt1 | contig 13227 bp, 6 predicted proteins | sample KBSS43metaG_FD_64661 | JGI IMG/M metagenome (GOLD analysis project Ga0070668, IMG submission 64661) | Switchgrass rhizosphere microbial communities from Kellogg Biological Station, Michigan, USA - KBS S4-3 metaG | ecosystem: Host-associated > Plants > Roots > Rhizosphere > Soil ... | reverse complement strand
GCCGGACGACGAAGGGCAGGTTGCGGAACTCGCCGTCGAAGAACGCCAGGACCGCCGGGCGATCGAGGGGGAACGGCAGTTCGGGCGGGCGGTGGCGCAGCGTGGGTGTTACCCAGTCGCGCCCCGGGTGGACGACCCGGTTGGCGGCGTGGATGGTGAACAGATACCAGTCGATGAGCCGGGCGATGGCCTCCACACGTGTCGTGGCCGTCTCGTCGATGTCGGTGCAGTGCGCGGCGAAGAGCTGGACGAGGTCGTGGAAGCGATACCGGTCGTCGGCGACACGCACGACCAGATGCACGCTCAGCAACTCGCCGATCGCCGTCCGCGCCGAGCGTGGCGTCGCGTCGGCGAGCGCGGCTGCGGCGGACCCGGTGAACGTCCCGCCCGGGTGCAGGCCGAGCAGGCGGAACATGCGTGCGGTCGGCGGGTTCAGCGCCCGGTAGGCGCTCACGAACACGGCACGTACGCTGCGGGAATCACCGTCCAGGGCGAGCGCGTCCAGCCGATCCGCGGCGGCCAGGTCCGTGGTCAGCTGCCGGATCGTCCCGGCCGGCCGGCCGGCCAGCTTGGCGGCCGCGATGCGCAGGGCGAGCGGCATCCGGCCGCACAGCCGGGCCAGCTCGACCGCGGCGGCCCGCTCGCTGTCCACGAGGGACGCTCCGAGCACGCTGGTGAGCAGTGCCAACGCCTCGTCGGCGTTGAATCCGTCGATGCCGACCGGGGCGACCGCGTGATGCGCGGCCAGGCCGGGTATCGCCTGCCGGCTGGTCACGACGAGGCGGCAGCCGGTACCCGGCGGGACCAGGGGCAGCAGCTGGTCGGTCGTGCCGCCGTTGTCCAGGACCACGAGGATCCGCTTGCCGTGCACCAGCGAGCGGTAGAGGGACGCCTGCTCCGCCGGCTCCCCGGGAATGCGTTCGGCCGGCACGCCGAGGCTGGACAGCAGGTGGGTCAGCGCCGCCGACGTGGTCAGCGCGGTGTGCCGGTCGTGTCCGCGCAGATCGATGAAGAGTTGACCGTCGGGAAACCGGTCCGCCACCCGGTAGGCCCATTGCACGGCCAACGCCGTCTTCCCCATCCCGGCCGCCCCGGAGATGACCGCGATATGGACGTCCTGCTCGTCGTCCAGGAGCCGGTCCAGCGCGGTCAGCTCGGCCCGCCGGCCGGTGAAATGCCCGACCCGTGCGGGGAGTTGCGCGGGCCGGGGCATCGCCGGCTCGGGCGCGACGCCGGCGACGCGGGCGGCACCCGGGTCGAGGCCGGGATCCCGGCGCAGGATCCGCGTGTGCAGTTGGACCAGCTCCCGGCCCGGATCGACGCCCAGCTCATCGGCCAGCCTGATCCGCAACTGTTGATACGCCTCCAGCGCGGCCGCGGGTTGCCCGCCGCGGTGCAGCGCCAGCATGAGCGCTCCGACCAGCCGTTCCCGCAGCGGGTGCGCGGCCAACAGCCGGGACAGCTCGCTGACGGCCTGGGGATACCGGCCGAGGCGCACCTCCGCCTGCCACAGGTCCTCGGTGGCGGCGAGCCGCACCTCGGTCAGCCGCTCTATCTCGGACGTTCCCCAGCCGGTCGGGCCGGCATCGGCGAGGGCGACGTCGTGCCGCCACAGCGCCAGGGCCCCGCGCAGGGCGTCGACCCCGCGCTGGACGGCATCGTCGGTGGCGCCGGCCGCGTCCGCGCGACCCCTGCGTACCTGCTCCTCGAAGCAGCAGGCGTCGACGGCTTCCGGCGCCAGCCGCAGGACGTAGCCGGGCCGTCGCGTGACGAGGGCCTCGGGCAGGCCGCAGGCATCGAGGGCCTGCCGCACGCGGGCGACGTGGCTGTGCAGCGAGCGGAGCGCCGTACGCGGCGGATCGTCGCCCCACAGCGCGCCGACCAGTTGCCAGTCGGGCACCACCGTGCCCACCTTCAACGCGAGGAGGGCCACCACGGCACGCTGCCGCGGGCCGGCCAGTTGCGCGGGCCCACGCGGGCCGATCACCTCGACCGGGCCGAGCACGCGCACCTCGCCCCGCGGCGCCACCCGATCAGGCCCCGCCAGATCCGGCATGGGCGGGCCGGGCACGGTCGGATCTGCCGGGGCCGGCGGCCCGGCGAGATCCCGATCCTGCCGCAGGATGTCCGACACGAGATCGCGGAGCGCCTGGCCCGGGCCGATCCCCAGCTCCTCGTCGAGCACCCGCCGCAACCGCTGGTAGGCCGCCAGCGCGTCGGCCTGCCGGCCGGCGCGGTAGAGGGCCAGCATGAGCTGCCGGTGCAGGTCCTCGTCCAACGGGTGCTGCCGGCTGAGCGTCTCCAACTCGGGCAGCACCTGCAGATGCTGCCCGAGATCCAGCCGGGCGCCGGCCAAGGCCTTTCTGGCGTGCAGCAGGAGGTCGTCCAGGCGCTGGGCGTGGTGGTCGAACCACGCCAGTCCGATGACGTCCGCGAGCGAGCGACCCCGCCACAACGCCACCGCGGCCGTCAACCGGGCGGCCGCGCGACCCGCATCGCCGGCTTGCACCCCGTCCCGGATCAGGCTTTCCGCGACCTGGACGTCGGTGGCGTCGGCGCCGCACTGCAGGACGTAGCCGGGTGGGCGGGCCACGATCGCCGTGCGGTCGCCGAGCGCCCGGCGCAGGTGGGAGATGTGGCTCTGCAGGGTGTTCGTCGCGGTCGCCGGCGCCGTCTCGCCCCAGACGATGTCCGTCAACTGGTCGGCGGTGAGGAGCTCACCCGGATGAAGGGCCAGTGCCGCGAGAACCGCCTTACGCCGCAGGCCCGGCACCGGTTGCGGCACGCCGTCCACCGTCACATCGATCGGCCCGAGAAGCCTCACCCGCACGTACCGGTCCTCCTGCCTGGACGCGTCGTCGCCTCAGGCTAGCGATGCGGGGTGCGCGAGACGAAGCCCGCGGGGCCACTTCATCCGGACCAAAGGGTCGACGGCGCGCCGGCGCGAAGACCGAACGCCGGCGCCGCCGTCTCGCGACCTCTTACCGGCGGCCGAACTCCTTGCCCAGCACGTCTCGGCTGACCTTCTTGCCGAGCTTCTCGCCGTCGACCGTGGCGGTGCGGTAGTGGACGCCGGCCCAGACCCGGGCGTTGTCCAGCTCGGCCATGGCCGTGGCCAGGCTGGTGTAGTGGCGGGTCGTGCCGGAATCGGTGCTCGACGCGCTGAACGACAGGTTGTCCCGGCCGAAGAACGCCCGCAGGGCGGTGACGTTGGCCGCGGTGAAGCAGGCGTGCCCGGACGGATACTCGGTCGACGGGGCCGTGGTGCGCAGCGGCGTCCACGCCGGGTCGGCGCTGGTCGCCGGGTTGCCGTCGGTGTCGGCCAGCGGGATCGCGGTGACCGGGCGCCAGAAGCTCCAGGCCTTCTTCTCCTGGTAGCAGGCGATCAGCGTGTCGACGGCGGCCAGGTCGACCATCGCGAACAGCCGGGCCGTCTGCAGCGTGTCGAGGTGGTTGCCGGCGGCCAGGTTGCGCTTGATCTGCCACTCGACCAGCCGCGGGTCGTCCCACCAGGTCGCGGCCTCGGTCTGCTCCGCCGTACGGACCGTGCTGGTCTTGGCGCCGACGGCCTTGACCTCGTTCAGGTCGCGGGCGTAGGCGGCGCTGGTCAGGCGCGGCGGGCCGGGGGTGTGGTAGACGGCGGGGTCGCGGATGACGAACGGCTTCAGGGTGGCGAACCAGGCGCCGGTCTGCAGGAAGCCGGGCGGGGTGGGCCGCCACTGGCCGGGCGCGGTGCCGACCGGCCACCGTGCGTCGGAGAAGGCGCCGTCGTCGACCCGGAAGGCGATCATCGCGGCGGCCGTCTGCTCGCCGACCGCGATGCCGCCACGCTTCGCGCGGCCGTCGGGGATCGTGGCGAGGTACGCGTCGTACTGGGCGCGCAGGGCGTCGGCCTGGGCCGGGAAGAGCGAGAGGAGCACCCGGTACGCCGCGGTGGCGACGGCCGCGGGGGTCGAGTCGCCGCGGCGGGTGCGCGGGGCGACCAGGTACGGCTCGTACGGCGTGCCGGCGATCGCGTTGACCGCGTCGTACACGGCGCCCTGCACCATCGCGAAGCTGCGGGCGGTGGCGGTGGGCGACTGCCGGGCGACGTCGAAGATGGCGTTCTCGGCGTTGGCGTTCCAGGTGATCACGGCGTTGGTGGTGGTGGCGGCCTGGGCCGCGTTCGGCGCCGCCACCAACGGCGCGGTCAGGGCGAGTACGGCCATTACGGCCAAGTTGCGGAATTTGCGGAATTGTCCGGGTCTGCGAACACGATGTGCCATGGGATCCCCCGTCGGCTGATCGGTACCGGCTCAAACACAAGCAGGGTCCAGCCTCCAACCACAGTGGAGCCTGCCGCAACGCTTTCATCGAAATGAATGTGTGCCAATCCGGGCCCGTGGGTAGGGACCAGCGCTATGTCGGGTCTTGCCGTCAAGCGGATCTTGTTGCCGCTGTCCGCGCTGCTGCTCGCGATGATCGGCCTGGGGCTGCTGGTCACGAAGGTCCTGGACCGGACCTGGCCGTTCACCGTGGAGGACGACCTCAACCGGGACCTGGCCGGCGCGCATTCCGGCACCCTGGACACGCTCACGATGGCGGCCAGCTTCGTCGGCGGCACGCCGTGCATCATCGCGGTCACCGCGATCGTGGCGCTGATCCTGCGGCTGACCCTGCACCGCTGGCGGGAGCCGCTGTTTCTCTGCGCCGCGGTCAGCGCCCAGGCGATCGTCTTCTACTTCACCACGCTGGCGATCGACCGTCGCCGGCCCGCCGTGCGGCACCTCGACGACTCGCCGCCGACCTCCAGCTTCCCGTCCGGGCACACGTCCGCGGCGGTCGCCCTGTACTGCGGGCTCGCGCTGATCCTGGCGCTGCAGGTACGCCGTACCTGGCTCAAGTGGCTCTGCTGGGCGCTCGTGCTGGTGCCGGTCGCGGTCGCGCTGGCCCGCCTCTACCGCGGGATGCACCACCCGAGCGACGTGACCGCCTCCTTCCTCAACGGCATCGCCTGCCTGGTCATCATGTCGACCGGCATCCTGCACGCGGAATGGCCCAGGAAACGGCTCAGCCGCGAATTCGCTTGACGGTCCGCGCCACCCGATCAAGACTGCGCTCATGATTTAGCCTCCGGCCCGCGCTGAGCACCCCCGCGCCGCTCGACGAGCGGCCGCGGAGCGCGCGTGTGTGTTGTCCACACCAGACATCCGGAGGAATTCGTTGTTGGCGCACGCTGTCGCCGACCGCATCGGGCTGCTCAAAAGGCTGCGATCGGCCGGCCCCGGACTGCTGTCCGGGCTTGTCCTGCTGACCGTCGCGGGCAGCCTGGTCCCGGCGGCCACCGCCCTCGCCTTCGCGGCTCTGGTCGGCGACGTCGCGCGCGGCGGTGGCCGGGCGGGCGTCGCGGTCACGACGCTGCTGGCCTACCTCGCGGTGCTGCTGCTCGGGCATGCGTTCGGCGCCCTTCGCGAGCCGATGTCCTACCTCGCGCGGATGCGCATCGACGGCGACCATCGGGCCGAGCTTTCCCGGCTCGCCGCGCAGAGCACGACGGTCGGCCACCTGGAACGTGCCGACGTGCGGGTGCTGATCCGCCAGGCGCGCGCCGACCCGGAGAACTTCATGGACGGGTCGCCCGGGCCCGGTGCGGTCGCCCAGCTCGACCTGCTCGGGCGGGTGGTCGCGGTCGCCGGTTCGGGAGCGGTCCTGGCCGCGTACGAGTGGTGGCTGGTGCCGCTCCTGGCGGTGTCCGCCGCCGGCCTGCACGGGCTGCACCAGCTGGCCGGCCGGGACTGGCGGCGGGTGTGGCGCGGGGTGCTCCTGCCCGGCATGCGCGCCGACGTGTGGGCGGAGGCGCTGGTCTCGCCGGGGGAGGGCAAGGAGATCCGGGTCTTCGGGCTGGGCGAGTGGGCGGTGGGCCGGATCGAGCAGCACATGCGTACCGCGTTCGACCCGATGTGGGGTGTCGGCCGCCGGGTGCTGATCCGGCAGTCGTGGCAGCTCCCGCTGGTGTTCGGCCCGCTCGCGGTCGCCTATCTCGCGGTGACGGCGGACGCGGTCGGCGGCGCGGTGCCGGTGGCGACCGCGGCCGCCGTGTTCGCCGCCGCGACGAGCGTCCTCCCGGCCGATCCGCACCAGGCCCACCTGACGATCAACGCGCTGACCTGCCTGCGGGCGTTCGACCGCCTGCGCGCCGAGCTCACCCGGGTGCCCGCGGCGGCGGCCGGGCCCCCGCCGCTGGTCCGCTTCGAGGGTGTCGGCTTCGCCTATCCCGGTACGGGCAGACGCGTGCTCGACCGTCTCGACCTGGAGATCCGCCCGGGCGAGCTGCTCGCCGTCGTGGGTCTCAACGGCGCCGGCAAGTCGACGCTCAGCAAGCTGCTCGCCTGGCTGTACGAACCGGCGTCCGGCCGGATCACCGCGGACGGCGTCGACCTCGCGGCGATCGGGCCCGAGGCCTGGCGGAAACGGATCTCGGTGGTGTTCCAGGACTTCGTGCGCTACCACCTGTCCGCGGCCGACAACGTCGCGCTCGGCAACGCCACGGTGCCGCGGGACGAGCAGGCCCTCGCGGCGGCGGCCCGCGACGCCGGCCTGGACGAGGTGCTGGCCCGGCTGCCGCGCGGCTGGGACACCCCGCTGGCCCGGTCGCGCACCGGCGGCGTGGATCTCTCCGGCGGTCAGTGGCAGCAGGTGGTGCTCGCCCGCGCGCTCTACGCCGTTCGGACCGGCGCGCAGGTGCTGGTGCTCGACGAGCCCACCGCGCACCTGGACGTACGGACCGAGTTCGACGTGTTCGGGCGGCTGGCCGCGCACCGGGGCGACGCCACCGTCGTGCTCATCTCGCACCGGCTGTCCACGGTGCGCCGGGCCGACCGCATCGTGCTGCTCGACGGCGGCCGGATCGCCGAGTCCGGCACGCACGACGAGCTGATGGCGCTCGGCGGGCAGTACGCGGCGATGTTCACCATCCAGGCCGAGCGGTTCGCGGCGGAGGAGACCTCACCATGACCACCTGGCGGTATCTCGGGCTGCTGGCCGAGCTGGTCCGGCTTTCCTGGCGGCGCTTCCCGTTCGCCGCCGCCGGCATCGTCGCGGCAGCGGTCGTGTCCACCGGCCTGACCCCGGTCCTCGCGCTGGCCTTGCGCGAAGCCGTCGACGGCATCGCCGGCGGTGACCGGCGCGCCGCGCTCCTCGGTGCGCTCGGCGCGGCCCTCGCGTTCGCCCTCGACCGGTATCTGCGCGACGCCGGCGAGGTCCTGGAGAAGGTGCTCGCCGACCACGTGAGCTCGGTCGACCTGCGGCGCCAGGTGGTGTCGACGCTGGCCCGGCTGGACGGGCTCGACCACCTGGAACGCACCGACCTGCTGGACCGGGTGACGGCCGCGCAGGACGCCCGCGGGTCGCTGGGGCATGCCCCGTGGCAGGCGATCCACGCGGTCTGCCACGCGGTGCGGCTCGGGCTGCTGCTGCTCCTGCTCGGCGCCGCGGTCAACCCCTGGCTGCTCACGCTGATCGCGTTCGCCGCGGCGCCGCTGTGGTTCGACCAGGCCGGCCAGCGGGCGGTGGCGCGCGCCGAGACCGGCACCGCGGAGGCCTTCCGGCTGCAACGCCACCTGTTCGACCTGGCCACCGGCCCGGCCGGCGGCAAGGAGATCCGGGTGGCCGGGGCCGGACCCGAGATCGCCCGGCGGCAGCGGGCGGCCTGGGCGGAGGCGGTCCGCGGCCGCTTCCGCGCCCGGGTCCGGGCCGCGGCCTGGCGGCTCACCGGATGGGCTGTCTTCACGCTGGGCTTCGGCGCCGGCCTCGCCCTCGTCACCCGCGGCGACGGCTCGCTCGGCGACCTCGTGCTCGCGATCACCGTGGCGGTGACCTTGCGCGACGCGCTGCAGGACACCCTGTTCGGCGTGACCGTGGCGATGGCCGGGCGCACCGGCGCCGAACCGCTGCTGTGGCTGCGCGACTACGCGCGGGACCAGGCCGGGCACACCGGCACCGGGAAGCCGCCGGCCGTGCTGCGCGACGGCATCACCCTCGAGGAGGTCAGCTTCGGCTACCACGGCACCGGGCGGCCGGCCCTCGACCGGGTCGGCTGCCACCTGCCCGCCGGCTCCGTCGTGGCGGTCGTCGGCGAGTACGGCTCGGGCAAGACCACCCTGGTCAAGTTGCTCGCCAAGTTCTATGCCCCGGACCGGGGCCGGATCCTGGTCGACGGTGCCGACCTCGCCGACCTCGACACCGCCGCGTGGCGGGCCCGGTGCAGCGCCGCGTTCCAGGACTTCGGCCGGTTCCACATCCGCCTCGGCGACGCCGTCGGCATCGGCGACCTGCCGCACCTCGACGAGGACGCCCGGCTGCGCGACGCGGTCGGCGCCGCCGACGCCACCGCGCTCGTCGACCGGCTGCCCGACGGGCTGGACACCCAGCTGGGCCGCCGGTTCGACGGCGTGGAACTCTCCGAGGGGCAGTGGCAGAAGGTCGCGCTGGCCCGCGCGTCGATGCGCGCCGAGCCGCTGCTCTTCGTCCTCGACGAGCCCACCGCGTCGCTGGACGCGCCGAGCGAGCACGCCATCTTCGAGCGGTACATGGCCCGGGCCCGCGAGCTCGCCGCGCGCACCGGCGCGATCACCGTCGTGATCTCGCACCGGTTCTCCACGGTGGCCGGCGCCGACCGCATCCTCGTGCTCGACCGGGGCCACCTCGTCGAGCAGGGCACCCACCAGGAACTCCTGGCGGCCGGCGGGCGTTACGCCGACCTCTACACGGTGCAGGCCAAGGCCTACAAGCGCAGCGGCGCGGACTCCCCGGCGGGGGCGTAGCCGACCCACCCGGGCCCGCTCAGCCCAGCGGCGCCAGGCTCAGCTTTGTGGCGGCGACCGGCGCCCCGGCGACCGTCGCGCTCAGCAGCACGGATCGCACCCCGCCCTTGGCCGCGGCCACCTCGGCCGGGACCTTCAGGTCGGTGAACCGCTGCCGGGTCAGGTCGGCGAACGTCGCGTCCAGGACGAGCGTGTTCGGCTGCGCCGGGGTGACCGTGACCGCGCCGGCCGGCGTGTCCGCGAGGAACGAGATCAGCAACGGCACCTGGTTGCAGCGGGCCGGGTCGTCCGGCGAGCTGGAGGTGAGGAAGCGTGCCCCGTTCGCCTCGACGACGGCCGCGTTGCGCGCGGTTTCGCAGCCGGCCACCTGGATCGCGCCCGGGTCGGCGCCGACCAGGAAGCCCTGGTTGCGGAAGACGTCGCTGGGGACCACGCCGGGCGGGGGAGTGGTGAGGTCGACCTCGCGGGGCCCGTTCTGCGGCGGGGGCGCGTTGGTGGTCTGCTGCGGCGGCGGTGCCTCGCTGGTCTGCTGCTGCTTGGCCGGCTCCGACGCGCCGCCGCCGGCCGGTGGGGCCACGACGGCGGAGGAGGCGCCGCCGGCCGGCGGCTGGACGCCCGCCACCGACGGAGCCGCGGCCGGGGCGCCCGTCGCCGCGGCCGGCTGCGCGCCCGGCTTGTCGTCCTTGCCCTGGGCCAGCAGGGTGGGCACCGCGATCGCCGCGGCCAGCACCACGACCGCCGCCCCGATGCCGGCGACCTTGGCGAACTTCGACGCGATCCGCGGCCGCTGCACGAAGCTCGCGGTGCTCGTGGCCGGCTGCGCGCCCGGCATGTCGGGGTGGGCGGTGATGGTCAGGCTGCGCTGTTTCTCCCTGTTCCACGGCAGCGCCGCCGAGACGCTGAGCAGCGCCCGGGCCCGGCCGCCGGGCGGCAGGTCGACGACCGGCGGCTGGAACTGCACGGTGACCCGGCGTTCCGGGTCGGTGGCCGCGAGATAGAGGCGCACCGGCGCGTTGCCGCCGTTGGACACCTCGACCGTGTACTGCCCGGCGCGCCCGCCGACGACCACCTCGGGCGAGGTGGTGACCGTGATCTGCTCGACGCTGGCCAGCTCGACCGGCACCTCGACGCAGCGGGACACGTCGTGCCGGTATTTCGACCGGACCAGGGCGCCCAGCACGTAGGTGCCGGCCGGGGCGGGCGGCTGCACCGGCAGGCCGACCCGCACGGTGAGCGTGCCGGTCTCGGCCGGGCGCAGCTTGGCCACGTCCGGCTCGGTACGCACGGTCGAACCCTCCGGCAGGCCCAGCATCTCCACGCCGTAGTGCTCGACGATGTCACTCGCGTTGCGCACGGTGACGTCGAACTGGAGGTTGTCGCCGGGGGCCGCGTCGGCACGCTCCGGCGCCACAGTTACACGCAGCGGCAGGGTCACGGCACCATGCTGTCACTCCGTGTCCAGCTAGGAAACCGCCTGTCAGGTTGGTGACGCGAGACCTTCGAGGCGGTACGCCGAGGCGCTTCCGTTACCAGTCCGATAGCGGCTCTTCCGGCGCTCTTAAGATCACGAAGCCGAGACTCCGGTCATGACGAACATCGATGGCGGGCGCGGGACGGCACCATGCTGAGGCGACCGTGGAGCCGCACCAGGCTGGGATTCACGGCGCTCGGCGGGGTGACGCTCACCCTGCTCGGCGCGGGGGTCGTCGCCGCTGGCTTCGACCCGGGCGGCGGTGCGGCCGGGCCGGACAGCACGGCGCTCAGCGCGGCGGCCGCCGACCAGTTCGTCACCGGCGGGTCGACCGGCTTCGACCGGGCGCCGGGCGAGTCGTTCGACCGGAAATCCGTAGTAACCACCGAAAGCGGGCTTAACTATGTCAACTACGATCGTACCTATCAGAATCTGCGTGTCTTTGTTGGTGGCGACGTGGTCGTCGTCACCGACCGGCGCGGAGCGGTAAGGAGCAGCACCGCCGGGTCCGCGCCGATCAAGGTCGACACCACGGCGAAGGTGACCGGCGCCCGGGCCGCCGAGGTGGCGCGCGCGAAGCACCGCGGCAGGGTCGCCGGCACCCCCACCCTGGGCGTGATCGCCGGCGACCGGTCGCAGCTCGTCTGGGAGGTGATCGTCGAGGACGTCGCGAGCCGGGTGCACGCGTACGTGGACGCGCACACCGGCCGGTACGCGGGCTCCTGGGACCAGGTCGCGCACGGCACGGGCAACGGCCACTACAACGGTACGGTCCAGGTCGGCACCACCCGCAACGGCAGCCAGTTCGAGCTGCGCGACCCCGCCCGCGGCGGGATGCGCACCCTCGACGACCGCACCGGCCGGATCTTCACCGACGCCGACGACGTGTGGGGCAACGGCCGGGGCACCGATCTGCCCACCGCCGCGGTGGACACCCAGTACGCCGGCGCCGTGATGTGGGACATGCTCAAGGCGAAGCTCGACCGCAACGGCATCGACAACCGGGGCGCGACGGCCACCATGTTCGTCGGCCTCGCCGACGTCAACGCGTTCTACAGCTGCGCCGGGACCGGCAGCGCCGGCGCCGACCAGACCAGGTACGGCCACACGAGCGACAACAGCCAGCAGGTCAACTCGATCGACGTGGTGGCGCACGAGCTCGGGCACGGGGTCTTCTGCCACACGCCCGGCGGCAGCGGCGGCACCTCGAACGAGACCGGCGGCCTCAACGAGGGCACCGGCGACATCTTCGGCGCCATGGCGGAGCACTTCGCGGCCAACCCGGGCAACCCGGCCGACTACCTGGTCGGCGAGGAGGTCGACCTGGCCGGCAACGGCCCGATCCGCAACATGGTCGACCCGGCCAAGGCGGGCGACCCGAACTGCTGGTCGCCGGCCATCCCGAACACCGAGGTGCACTCGGCCGCGGGCCCGCTGAACCACTGGTTCTATCTGGCCGCGGAGGGCTCCCGCCCGGCGTCCGGCCCGGCCAGCCCCACCTGCGACGGCAGCACGGTCAAGGGCATCGGCATCTGGCCGGCCGGCAAGATCTACTACCACGCCCTGCTGCGCAAGACGTCCGGCTGGACCTACAGCAAGGCCCGCAAGGCGACCCTGGAGGCCGCCCGCGAGCTGCACCCGAACAGCTGCACGGAGTTCGAGGCCGTCAAGGCGGCGTGGGACGCGGTGAGCGTGCCGTCGCGGCAGGACCCGGTCTGCACCATGCCGCGGCCCGATCCGTCGCCGGCCGGCCCGTCGCCGTCCCGGCCGTCGACCTCGCCGGCCCCGGCTCCGGCGCCGTCCGCGACGGCCGCGCCGAACCCGGCGCCGCCCGCCGGTGCGGGCGTCCCGGACATCGACGGCAAGAAGGTCAAGGCCCACCTGACCGAGCTCGACCGGATCGCGAAGGCGAACGGCGGCACCCGGGCCAACGGCACGGCCGGCTACCAGGCCTCGCTCGACTACCTCAAGGCCAAGCTGGACGCGGCCGGTTACACCACCCGGATCCAGCGGTTCACCCGGCAGGGCGTGACCGGCCGGAACCTGATCGCCGACCTGCCCGGCCGCGGCGACCCGAACCACGTGGTCATGCTCGGCGCCCACCTGGACAGCGTCGACGAGGGCCCGGGCGTCAACGACAACGGCAGCGGCTCGGCCGGCATCCTGCAGGTCGCCCTGGACTACGCGGCCAGCGGCGCGAAGGGCGCCAAGGCGCTCCGGCTGGGCTGGTGGGACGCCGAGGAGAAGGGCCTGGTCGGCTCGAAGGCCTACGTGGCCTCGCTGAGCGCGGCGCAGCGGGCGAGGGTGGACGCGTACCTCAACTTCGACATGATCGGCTCGCCGAACGCCGGGTACTTCGTCTACACGGACGACCGCACCGGGGGCTTCATCGCGGACGCGCTGAAGGCCGGCTTCGCCGCCGAGGGCGTGCCGACCGAGGGCGTCGACGTCGACGGGCGCTCCGACCACGCCTCGTTCGAGGCGGCGGGCATCCCGACCGGCGGCACGGCCACGCTGAGCCTGGCCCCGGCGATGAGCGCGGCCCAGGCGGCCAAGTGGGGCGGCACGGCCGGGATCGCGTACGACCCCTGCTACCACCAGGCGTGCGACAACCTGGGGAACGTCGACAGGGTGGCGTTGGACCGCAACCTGGACGCGATGGCCTGGGCGGTCGGCGTGTACGCCTACTCGACGGAGGAGATCAACGGGGTGCCCCCGCGGGCGCAGCGTCTGAAGCTGCGCAACCAGGCGAAGAACAAGATCAAGATCGCTCGTGACTACGTGCCCACCAGCAAGGCAGGCTGACCGTCCGTCTGATCACCCTCACGCCACACTGGTCCGCCACGTTCGTCGTGGCGGGCCGGTGGTGCGTCTCGCCACGTCAGCCGTGCCGGACGGTGGCCCGTCGAAGCCGGTAGGGCTGGGTAGGGTCTGGGCCGTGACCGAGCCGATCCA
>Ga0070668_100002615_pt1 | contig 13229 bp, 14 predicted proteins | sample KBSS43metaG_FD_64661 | JGI IMG/M metagenome (GOLD analysis project Ga0070668, IMG submission 64661) | Switchgrass rhizosphere microbial communities from Kellogg Biological Station, Michigan, USA - KBS S4-3 metaG | ecosystem: Host-associated > Plants > Roots > Rhizosphere > Soil ... | reverse complement strand
GGCCACGACGGGAACGTGTTCGTCGAGAACCGCGAGTGCACGATGCCCAGCGCGCTGGTGAGCCGATCGTCTTGCAGGTCAAGGTAAAACGCCTTGAGCTGCGGCGTGGTCAGCATGCCCTTGTAGACGAACGTCTGACCGGAAAGGCTTGGGAAGTAAACGGTCTCGCGGCCGGGGCCGTCCTGACCGGGTCCCTTGGTGCCGAGCTCGTGCTCGGCCCGCTTGCGCACGACGTACGCGCGGCGCTCGAGATCCATGCCCGTGGCGCCGGCGAGGAACAGCTGCCGGAAGGTCGGCATCGCGTCGCGGGCCAGGGCGCCCAGCGACGACTCGTCGGTCGGGACCTCGCGCCAGCCGAGCACCTCGAGGCCTTCGGCTTCGGCGATCTTCTCCACGGCCTCACAGGCGGTCGCTGCGTCCTTGGAGGACTGCGGCAGGAACGCAATGCCGGTGGCGTAGCTGCCGTATTCGGGCAGGTCGAATTCGACGACGGCACGCAGGAACTCGTCGGGGACCTGCAGCAGGATGCCTGCACCGTCGCCGGTGTGCGGTTCAGCGCCCTGGGCACCGCGGTGCTCCAGGTTGACCAGGGCCGTTATGGCCTTGTCGACGATGTCGCGGCTGCGGCGGCCATGCATGTCGGCCACCATCGCCACGCCACACGCGTCATGTTCGAACGCGGGGTTGTACAGCCCTTGACTGCTGGGCGCCATTCCCACCTGACCCTTCGTGAAGCTTGTGCTAGGCAGCCGTCAGCGACGGCAATTAGCCGGACCGGCGATGGAGGTGCCTTCGTGCAGCATCGAACGATGGCCCTATCCCACTCGCCACAAGTGGAGAAAACGATATGACAAACACCGCCTGACATGCCAACTTAGTCGAACCTAACTATACTCTTCGCGGGGATTGGCTCTGCCGAGGATTCGGCTCCTATAACAATTGAATAACGTTGCCGCTGTTGAACTTTCGACGAGGTTGCGGTACTGCCTGTCTCGTGAGTGGTAGATCACATCTTTGGTCCATTCCTGAACTATGTTTGCTGTGATGGACACCCAAGTGTGTGCGCTGCGGCGATTGCGTCGCATTCGTTTGCGAAAAGCCTAGTCAGATTCTTAGAGAATGGCCTGCACGCTGGCCTCGGGACGCAAATCCAGGCGTCGAAGCAACTGAGCGTTCAGCGCCACCACGACCGTCGAGATCGACATCAAGATCGCTCCGACCGACATCGGCATGACGAAGCCGATTGGCGCAAGCACACCGGCCGCGAGAGGCACCGCGATCAAGTTGTATCCGGCTGCCCACCAAAGGTTTTGCTTCATTTTGCGATACGCCGCCTTCGACAGCTGGATGACCGATAGCACCGAGCGCGGGTCCGAGCTGGCCAGGATCACGCCCGCTGAGGCGATCGCCACGTCGGTGCCTGCGCCGATCGCGATGCCGACGTCGGCCTGCGCGAGCGCTGGCGCATCGTTGACGCCGTCCCCGACCATCGCCACCTTCAGGCCCTCATCCTGCAGCTGCGCCACCCTGGCAGCCTTGTCCTCGGGCCGCACCCCGGCGAACACCCGGTCGATGCCCAGCTGGGTGGCGACCGATTCCGCGACCGCCTGTGCGTCGCCGGTGATCATCACCACCTGGATGCCGAGCTTGTGCAGGGCGTCGACGGCCTGCCGGGATTCCTCACGCACCTCGTCGGCCAGCGCCAGCGCTCCCGCGACGGATAGGCCGGCTCCGTCCTCTTCCAAGAGCACGTGCAGGATGATCGCGCCGTCATGACGCCACGTCTTCGCCTCGGGCCGTTCGGCAAGGCCGGCCTCCTCGAGCAGACGGGGCCCACCGACCCGCACGGTCCTGCCGTCGACCCGCGCCGTCACGCCGACGGCCGGTGCCGAGATGAACTCCGACGACGCAGGCACCGTCAGCTCTCTGCGGTGAGCGGCTTCGACGATGGCCTTGGCCAGCGGATGCTCGGAGTCGAACTCGGCGGCGGCCGCGATCGCCAGCACGTCGTCTTCAGAGAAGCGGCCCGCGGCGGCTACAGCCGTGACCGTGGGCTCGCCCTTGGTCAGCGTGCCGGTCTTGTCGAACAGCACCGCGCCGACCGTGCGCATGCTCTCCAGCGCCAGCCGATCCTTGATCAGCACCCCACCGCGGGCGGCGCGCTCGGTCGCGATGGACACCACAAGCGGAATCGCCAGGCCCAGGGCGTGCGGGCAGGCGATCACCAGCACCGTGATGGTGCGGATGACGGCCTCAGAGGGCTGACCCCCGAGGCCCGGGAAGCCCCACACCACGGCGGTGACGACCGCCGCTCCGAGGGCGAACCAGAACAGCCATGCGGCCGCCCGGTCGGCGAGCCGTTGCGCCCGTGACGAGGAGTTCTGCGCCTCGGTGACAAGCCGCTGGATGCCCGCCAACGCGGTGTCGTCGCCGACGGCGGTCACCTTGACGCGCAACCCGGAGTCGGTGGCGACGGTGCCCGCGACCACCGAGTCGCCCACGCCGCGGCGCACAGTCCGGGATTCGCCGGTCACCATCGACTCGTCCATCTCGGCGGCACCCTCGACGATCACCGCGTCGGCTGGCACGCTGCCCCCGGGCCGCACGATCACGATGTCGTCGACCCGCAACTCCGACGGTGCGACCGTCTCTGTGCCCTCGGGGGTCACGCGCTCGGCCTCGTCGGGCAGCAGCGCCGCCAGCGAGTCCAGCGCCGACGTGGTCTGCGCCACCGACCGCATCTCGATCCAATGGCCCAGCAGCATGATCACGATCAGCAGCGCCAGTTCCCACCAGAAGTCGAGGTTGTGTGGCAGCACGCCGAGGCTGGCACCCCACGACGAGATGAACGCGACCGTGATCGCGAGGCCGATCAGCAGCATCATCCCCGGCGTGCGGGAACGGATTTCACTGATCGCTCCGGTGAGGAACGGCCGACCGCCCCACACGTACATCACAGTGCCGAGCAGTGGCGACACCCATCGTGATCCGGGGAAGGCAGGTACGGAGTAGCCGAGGATCATCGCGAACATGCCCGACAGCGCGACCGTCGGGACGGCGAGCACGAGCATGGTCCAGAACAGCCTGCGGAACTGCGCGACGTGATCCCCGTGACCGCCGTGACCGTGCTCTTCGTGGTCGACGTGCATCTGATGCTGCGAGTGGTTGACCTCGGTCATGGCCGCCACTATATACCCCCTAGGGGTATATGCCCAGCCTCGTGCACGTCACCCTTGACGGCGATGTCACATCCGCTGAACACGCCGCTGGGCCGGTTCGGCATCGTGACGTCCAAGGAAGGCCCGCAGCGGTGCATCGCGTCCATTCCCGCGGGCGGAATGACCAACCCGCTGTCCGGTCAGCCGACCGTCGCCGCGCTGGCGATGCTGGTGGACCACGTCGGTGGATTGGTCAACCATCACCGCCGCGGGCCCAGTGAGTGGACGGTGAGCAGCGAGTTGTCGCTCGAGCTCGCGCCGGACGCGCTGGCGCAGATCGCAGCGGCACCGGACGACCCGGTGGTCGCCACCGCGCGATCGTGTGGGCGCAAGGGTCCGAATGCGCTCGGCTTGTGCGAAATCACGCACCGCGACTCCGTGATTGCGACCGCCACCGTGCGCTCGTTCTACATCCAGGCTCCCGGCCATCTCGCCAAATGGCCCACCGGACCGACCGGACCGCTGCCTCCCGGTTCGCTCGCCGAGCGGATGGCGGTTCGGGTCGCCGAGAGCGGCGGCGCGGCGAAGGTGCTCGTACAGGATCCGGATCCTGTGCTCAACAACAGCCTCGGCATCGTGCACGGTGGAGTGTCGGCGATGGCGCTGGAGCTGGTCGGCTCGGCCGCCGTCAACGCCGGCCGCGAAGATGAGCCGTTGCACACCGCGTCGCTCCGCGTGAACTTCCTGCGGCAGTTCTGTACCGTTCCTAGCGGCGCCGAATCCCGTTACGAGGGAACCGCTTTGCACGTCGGACGCAGCAGCGGGGTAGCGGAGGCGCGGGCGGTCGGCGAGGACGGCAAGGCCGCGATCATCGCCCGCGTCACCACCTACTGTTGAGTCTCCGATCGCCGGCGCCGGAACCGCCGATTCGACGTCTTGATCTCGGCCGTCGCGCGGCGGCGCGGTGCTGATGTCGTCTGCGCCAGCGCAGCCACGATAGCGATGCGTGCAGTCATGGCAACCGTTTCCTCTCTGAAGTGCCTGATAAGACGCACGTTATGGGAGCCGGCAACCGCGGGCATGAGTACCGAGGTACCCGATTTACTGCGTGCCGGATACTTGGCATCGAGCGCCGCACGTAACGAAACCGCGGACAGCGATCTGCGAGACTGGACCCGGCAATCTGGCGGTGAAGGAGAACGGTTGCTCGTGCATCATCGCGGCAGGGACGATCGCCGTCCACACGGATTGATTCGCGCAGCACGATGACGGCACCGACACCGGGCCCTGATCAGCCCGACGATTCGATGCGGGGTTCGGTACACATCTGCGTTACGGCGATCGTCGCGGGTGTGCTCATCGGCTTCGTTGGCGGCGCGTTCCGGTGGTGCTTGCAGACAGCCGATGACCTGCGCATCGACTTCGTCGACTGGGCGCACAGGCTACCGGGACCAGGCTGGCTGGTCCCGATGGCTGCCGTCGCGGCCTGCGCAACCCTTGCCGCCCTCATCGTGCGGTGGGAGCCGCTGGCTGCTGGAAGCGGTATCCAGCATGTCGAGGCGGTCTTTCGGGGAGAAGCTCGGCTGCCGCTCATCCGCTTGCTCCCGGCGAAGTTCATCGGTGGTGTGTTGAGCATCGGATCGGGGCTTGTGTTGGGCAGGGAGGGGCCGACGGTCCACATGGGCGCGGCGATCGGCGCCGAAGCGGGGCGGCGCGCCCGGCTGCCCGATCCCGAGGTCAGGATGATTCAGACGGCATTGGGCGGGGCCGGCCTCGCTGTCGCGTTCAATGCACCTATCGGCGGCACCCTTTTCACCCTCGAGGAGGTCACGAAGTCGTTTCGGGTGAAAACCGTACTGGCGACACTGTTTTCGGCTGTCGCAGCCGTGAGCTGTTCTCGGCTGATCCTGGGAAACCACGCCGACTTTCATGTCGAAACCTTCGGCGCTCCAGCTCTCGCATGGTTGCCGCTTTTCGTCGTCTTCGGATTCCTGACCGGAGGTCTGGGTGCCGTGTACAACCGGTTGCTGTTGTGGTTCCTCGACCACGTCGCAGCGATCCGCCGAGTCCCGACCCTGGCGAAAGCGGCCGTCATCGGTGCCATCATCGGGCTCGCGATGTTCGCGTACCCGCTCGCGGTCGGCGGCGGCGACCCCCTGACACAAGGAATCCTCGGCGGACACCAGTTCGTTCTTTCCGCCGTCATCGGCTACCTTGCGGTGCGGTTCATCGCGGGCCCATTGTCGTACTCGGCTGCTGTGCCCGGCGGAATATTCGCGCCGCTGCTCGCCGTGGGTGCGCTGTGGGGAGTGCTGTTCGTCGGAGGCTTCGACGCCGTATGGCCCGGAGACGCAACGCAGTTGACGGTTCCGATGGCGATCGTCGGAATGGCGGCGTTCTTCGCGGCTACCGTGCGCGCGCCCGTGACGGGGATGGTGCTGGTGACCGAGATGACGGCGACGACCGAGTCGCTCGTGCCGATGATGGCCGCGACCGCAGCGGCGGTGTTCGCCGCGTACGTCGCGGGATCCCCGCCGATCTATGACAGTCTTCGGCAGCGCATGCCCGACGAAAAGTCAATCGAAGAACGCGGTGGTCCCCCGCACCGTCGAGATCAGAGTTAACCAACGGTTCTCCCCGTTTTGCGCGCAACCAGCCTGATCTCGGCGGAGGCTTCGGCCATGCCAACCACACACGCCACCTCATTGACCAACGGCGAAATCGTCGAGGAGAACGACCTGGGCTCCATTCGACGGGCAACGGCCGGCGGTGTGACCTTTCAGTCGCTGCACGAGTGTCGAGATCGCCAAGGTGGGTGGGTATTGCACGGGCAGGTGTCCGTGGTCGGTGTCGCCGTTGAACTCGAACAGCGCGGCGTCGAGTTCGGAGCACATGGCGCGCATGGTGTTCTCGGCGAAGGCGAGCGTGTCGTCGGTGAACACCGGCCGGCGGTGCTTGGTTACGAACACCAGATGGGCATGCAACGCCGACACGCTCGCTCACGGCAAGGTGGCGCGAGCGCGGCTAAGCGCTTGTGGAGCCCCCGTAAGACCGCAACCCGTTGCGGCGGTGGACGATGAAACAGGAAGCACCCCAACAGCGGCATAAGCCGCCACGGGAATCCTCAGACCTTCAGTCCGAGGAGCACGTCAACCACACAAGTTCGCCGTGGGGGGACATCGGCTATCGCGCCTCGGCAAGTGCTTACTCCCGCGAAGTACTTGCCGCCTCGTTCAACATGCAGATCGATGACCTCCCGAACTTCCCGTTCACCGAGAAAGATCCGTTCATCGTCACCCGCAACAACCTCGTCGACGAATACGCAATGTGCGAACGATAGGTCACACCACTGTCGCGATAATTTCCGTGGCAGAACGTTTCGGACACGACGGATCAGCACGCCACATGGCCGCCAACGGCTTTGGCGATCACTCTCCCCGTGGCTACTCGATGTGGGCTTCGCGGGGTTGTCGATTGGCCTGACGCTGGCGTTGATCGATTTGATCTCGATCCCGATCTCGAACACGTCGGTCGATCCCGCGCGGTTCACCGACGTCGCCTTCTTCAGCAGCGACGGCGGCCCGGCACCGCTGGGTGGCGCGGCAATTGCAGGCGTCGCCGAGGTGGAACTGACCGACCGTCCGGTACGCGACGACGTCCTAGAGTAATCCAGCGCCAGGTGAACCCGTCAGGTCAGGTGGTCGAAATCGCCACTGGCCCAGTGAATGTGGGTCTCGGCAGACCGGCGCACTACCCCCTTGGCGTCCCGGTCGACCTCGTCGCCGCCAAGGGTGTAGAGCCGGTCGTAGTCGAACGGTTCGAGCCGATCAACGATGCGTCGCACCACCGCAGGCGACAGCGGCACGTGCCTGGGAAAGTTGCGCTGGAACGACACCCAGTCGCGGGCCAGCCCACCGGAGATGGTGTCACCGACGAGCAGCGTTCCGTCGGCGGTCAACGCCACACAGCTGCCGCGCATATGTCCGCCGACGTGGATCAGCCGGACACCGGGCAGCGGTTCGACCTGTTCCTTCCAGAGTTCGATCACCGGGTCGGTGCGAGGCAACCACTCCTGGTCAAGGGCGTTGACGTACACGGGTACATCGCCGAACTCCCTACTCCAGCTCAGTTGCGCGCCGAACATGTGCGGATGGCTGGCCGCGATCACCGCGACGCCGCCCAGCCCGCGCACCAGGCTCACGATGTCGTCATCGAGGTAGCCCGGCGCATCCCAAAGCAGGTTTCCGTGACCGGTCTGCACGACAAATGTCCTGTGCCCGATGGCGAATCGAGGCACCCGCCGCAGGCTGTGCACGCCACGGCCGTGGTCAACGTGCTCGGTCTGATGCGGCTGGGCGGCCAGTTCAGCCAACGTCGTCCACGTGCCGTGCGGCCCCAGATCGCCGCGCTCCTCCATGGACACCACTTCGGAGGTGAATACGCAGCCGTTCTCCGGCGGTCGGACGTCGGAATCCGTGTGCTCGACACCGCATCCGTCACATATCCACGTCGTCATGCCACCGAGAGTGACACCTCAACTTTGGTTTAGGTCAAGGCCGGCTATTTGACCGGTGCCTTCTTCTTGGCCTTGGTTGCAGCGGCCCGCTCGGTCCGCGCGCCTTCATTCGCCAGCTGACCGCCGGCGTTCTCCAGGTGGGCGCGCACGAACCACTGGAACTTCTCCAGCTCAGCGGCGTGTTCCTCGAGGATGTTCTCGGTGACGGAGTCGAGGTCGCCGACGCGATGGATGGCCTTGCGGATGTCTTCGATCACGCCCGTGTACACCAGGTCGAGCGCCGCCAAGTGGGCCTGCACGGTATCGCGGCCGACGGAGTAGTCGTCCCAGGTACGGTCCTTGATGATCGCGCCAGGCGTGCCCTGCGGCGACTTGCCGAGCGTAGCGATGCGCTCGGCCGACTCGTCCGCATACGCGCGCACTTTTTCGACCTGCGGATCGATCATCTCGTGGACGCCGATGAAGTTCGGGCCGACCACATTCCAGTGCACGTGCTTGAGCGTCAGATGCAGATCGTTGTACGTGCTCAGTTGCTTCTGCAGGATGTCGGCGACCTCGTTAGCCGTCTTCTCGGACAAGCCAGGGATCGTGAATTCAGTCATGCGCGACGTGTACCCGGCGGCCATTCGCGGTAATCACCGTCAGATGGCGCGCAAATTGGGAATCGCCTGACGCGCTGCCCGGCGCGGCGCGTGCGCAGGCCCGGTGGCCTCCAGTAGCCGGACCGCGCGGTGCCGATGCGGCCGCAACGGCTCGAGCAGCTCCACCATTGCCGGGTCGTCGATGGGCTCGCCAAGCAGCCGCCATCCGACCATCGAGGCGAGATGGTAGTCACCGACGGACAACGCGTCGGCGTCGCCGAACGCACGCTGCGCGGTCTCGGCGGCGGTCCACTCGCCCACACCTGGCAGTGACATCAGCGCCGCCCGTGCCTGCTCCGGCTCTCGATTGACCAGCCGTTCGAGCGAGTCGGCTCGCTGCGCACAGCCGACGATAGTCCGGGCCCGGCCGGGGTCGACGTTGGCGCGGTGAAACTCCCACGACGGGATGCGCCGCCACACGTCGCCCGAGGGCGGCACCCGCATGTGGGGCGGCGCGGGACCTGGCGCCGGTGCCCCGAACCTGGTCACCAGCGCGCGCCACGCGCGACGCGCGTCCATGCCGTACACCCGCTGCTCCAGCACGGCAGGGACAAGTGCCTCCAGCACGCGGTCGGTGCGGCCGAGCCGCAGATGCGGCATCCGTCGGTGCAACGCGGCTATCGTCGGCTCTTGCGGGGCGAATCCCGACGCGTCGTCGTCCGCCCCCAGCAGCGCGGGCAGTGTTTCAATGAATTCCGTTGCGCCCGTTCCCCATGCCTCGCAGCCGACGGTATCGGGAGTCGGCTTCGTGATCCGCGCCGTGACCGATCCGCTGCGCATCAGGCTGGTGCGCCAGATCGCACCCTCTTCGTCGTGGTAGCACGGGTCGCCCCGGCCGCGGCGCAACGGTGACAGCGTCAGACCCGGGCTCACCGGTCCATCGAACCGGACACTGACCGAAACGCTTCTGGTGCTCGTCACGTCCGCGCTGTGCACCACACCAGGCTATGCGACCGCGATGTCGGCCTTGTCCGGATAGAACGCGACGTGACCGGCGATCTCGCCGACCGCCGGGTACGGCTTCTCGTAGGTCCAGATCGCATCGTCCACGGTGCCGCCCTCGGTGACGACGTTGTAGTAGCTCGCGTCGCCCTTGTACGGGCAGTAGGTCTCGGTGTCACTACGCGTCAGCCTGTCCTGCACGACGTCGCCCAGCGGGATGTATTGCACTGCCGGATACGTGGACTCCTGCAGCGTCAGCGCCTTGTCGGTGTCCGCCACCAACTCGCCGTTCACGCGCACGGTCACGTGCTTGCCCGTCGGTTCGACGGTGATGGGATGGGATGCGGTGGGCTCGAGTACGGGTCGATTGGACATCTCTTTCTCCTGACGCCGATGGTTACCCAATCACTCAAGCGCAACATGTTCAGACCCGGCTTTTCTTCCGGTCCGCGCCCGAAGCGGGTCAATGCGGGCGGCCTGCGATCCTGTCGGCGACCACTGCGATGGGTGAGGTCGTCCGACGGCCGCGTCCCTCGTGCCAGTCCGCGGCTTTGTAGGCGAGGTACATGCCTCGCACACCTATCCAGCGCAGCGGTTCGGGTTCCCAGTTCCGTGACCGGTGGTCGACCCACGGCAGTTCGGTGAGCGGGCTGCGCTGATCCAGCACGAGGTCGGCCAGTGTGCGGCCTGCGAGGTTGGTGGCGGTGACGCCGTGCCCGACGTATCCGCCCGCCCATCCGAGACCCGTCGCCTTGTCGAGCACGATGCTGGCCTCCCAGTCGCGCGGAACGGCCAGCACTCCACACCAGCCGTGCGCGATCGGAATGTTCCTGACCTGCGGCAGGATCGAGTGCAGCGTCGCAGTCAGGTGCTCGATGGTGCGTTCGGGCACCCGACCGTCGACGTCGGTGCGAGAGGCATATCGGTACGGCACGCTGCGACCGCCGATCGCGATCCGGTCGTCGACCGTGCGCTGCGCGTAGAAGAAGCCGTGCGCGGTGTCACCGACGGTTTCGCGGCCCTGCCAGCCGATCGATGCCCAGACGCTGTCGGGAATCGGATCGGTGGCGATCATCGAGCTGTTCATCGGAAGCCAGCGGCGGCGCAGCCCTCGCATGCGCGCGGTGAAGCCCTCCGTTGCGCGCAGCACGATGGGCGCGCTCACGGTCCCGCGTTGGGTCATCGCGCGGCCCGACTCGATCGCGGTAACCGGCGAGTTCTCGTAGATGTCGATGCCGAGCCGCTCGACGGTCTCGGCTAGACCGCGCGCCAGCGCAGCGGGTTGGATCCGTGCACAGTGCGGCGTGTGGTAGGCCGACACCATGCCGTCGAACCGAATCCGTTCGGCTGCTTCGGCTTTCGTCAACGGTGTGATGCCGTCGATCTTCCAGCTCAATTCCTCGTCGATCTCGGCTGCCAGCCGCGACGCCTGCGCGGGGTTGCGGGCGATCTGCATGGTGCCGCCCTTGACGACGCCGGCGTCGATGCGTTCGGCCGCCGCGACGTCGATCACCTCGTCGACGGCATCGTTGAGCGCCCGCTGCCACGCCACCACGCGGTCGCGGCCGTGCAGCTGCGCCATCCGGTTGCGGTCCCCGGGCACCAGCCCCGACAGCCAGCCGCCGTTTCGTCCCGACGCGCCGAAGCCTGCGAAGCGGGCCTCCAACAGGACGATGCGCAGCGACGGATCGGCCCGCTTCAGGTAGTACGCCGTCCACAGCCCTGTGTAGCCGGCGCCGACGATGCACACGTCGGCGTCGCGGTTACCGGGCAACGGCGGCCGCAGTGGCGGGTATTCGGTGAACCAGTTCGAGACGCGACCGTTGATAAGACCTGCTGTGGACACCGTCCGATTCTGGCACTAGCCCAACTTGTCGGACCCGAGGGGAAAGCTGGCCGCAGCTACGACTGAAGGAAGGGCGCCATGTGCTGGCAATGCGACAACCCCGATCGCACCATCGAGGACCACTTCGACGAGGTGCGCGAGACGATTCGCAGGCACGGCTGGATGGTGCAGTACGTCGAGAGCAACCAGACCCCCGTTCGCGTACACGATCGGACTCCATGACTGGGGGCTGTCCGAACTGTTGATCACCGCCGTATCTCCGCAACGGGCGACGCGCCTTCTGAACGCAGTGGCCCGTGATGCCGTGACGGGCAGCACCTTGACACCAGGCCAGCAGATCAAGCTACCGGCCGGACCACTCATCGAGATCGTCGAAATGAAGCACCCCGACGCGCACCTCAAATTCGCAGTTGCGTTCGGCGGCCCAGAAACTCGCGCGCTGCAGTTGGTGTGGGCGGATGGCCGCGGCCGCTGGCCGTGGTCAGCCGCATTCTGCGATGGGCGACGACGGCAACCCGTGCTCGGCATCCGGTCGAGGGCTGCGTGAGCGAACCGGTTCTGCGCCCACAATTGTCGGACCCCAAGCACAAGCTGGTCGTAACGACGACAGGAAGGTGCGGCCATGTGCTGGCAGTGCGACAACCCCAACAGCACCACTGAGGAATATCTCGACGAACTCCGCGCGACGATTCGAATACACGGATGGGCGGTGCAGGGCGTCGAAGACGATCGACTGCCATACGCCTACACGATCGGGCTACACGACCGCGGCCTACCGGAACTGTTGGTGACCGGCCTGTCGCCGGAGGGTGCGGCAGGCTTGTTGAACGATGTCGCGGGCGCCGCCATGGCCGGTCGCGACCTCGCGCCAGGGGTGCACATCGCCGTCGGCGCCGGGCCGCTGCTCGAGATCGTCGAGGTGGATCATCCCGATGCGCACATGAATTTCGCTGTGGCGCTCGGCGGCCCGGACATTCGGGCACTGCAGTTGGTGTGGGCCGACGAGCGTGGCCGGTGGCCATGGGCCGCAGGGTGGGGACAAGCGCGACGGCGCCAACCCGTCCTGGGTATCCGCGCTCAGAAGGCGTAGCGGTGGTACTGCGCCATGTAGCGAAGGGCCGGCACCGCGGACATCACCTTGGCCATCACGCGGTAGTACCACGCGATGTCCTGGAAAACGGGATCGTCGAACGGCGAGGCCCAGGCCAGCAACCGCACGCCCGGCACCGCCTCGATGATGTCGTCGGGCCCATCGATGCCCCACGACAGGGTCGCTCCGGCGCGCCGCACCACGGCATTCGTCCACTGCGCCTTGATGCCAAGCCGGTTGAACGCGTCGAACTGCAACTCCCCGGATGGGGCGTGCTCGACGACTCGGCGAAGCAGCGCCACGCCGTCTTCCTTGGTGAGGTACATGGTCAGGCCCTCACCGATCATCAACGTCGGGCGGCCGCTCGGGAGCTCGGCGAACCAGCCCGGGTCGGTGACCGAGGCGGCTAACACGTGGTAGTGGTCGCGGGGCGGATAGAGCTGCCTGCGGAGGTCCGCTACGTCGGGGTAGTCGACGTCGTACCACTCGACGCCCGGCCCCGGGTCCAGCCGGAAGAACCTGGCGTCCAGGCCGCAGCCCAAATGCAGGACGACGGCCTCGGGCGTCACGGCCAAGAACTGGCGCACCCAGTTGTCGAAGTGCGCGGAGCGAGTGGTCACCGACGGTGAGTTCGCCGCCGTGATCGCGGTCCTCTTCCAGTCGTAGTCAATGCGGTCGACGATCTCCTTGGCGAACCGGTCGCCCAGAATCGGCCTCGGGAGGTCGGCGTCCAGCGCCTTGGCGTAGAACGTGGCCAGCATCGTCTGCGGTGGTCCGGACAGATCGACGTGCAGTTTCTCGGTCACACCAATCGACGCTAGTCTCGAATCAGTGTTGGAAGCTACCGACTAAACGTTGGTCGGCGCGCCGTTCAGCGAATACCGTTGACAGACATGCGTATCGACGTGCACGCGCACTACTGGACCGACGCCTATCTCGACATGCTCGTCGGCCTCGGCCGGTCCGATACCGCGACACAACGTGGCATCGGCGCGAGCGGTGGCGCGGAAATCGACGCACGGCTGCGGTTGATGGA
>Ga0070668_100002614_pt1 | contig 13233 bp, 14 predicted proteins | sample KBSS43metaG_FD_64661 | JGI IMG/M metagenome (GOLD analysis project Ga0070668, IMG submission 64661) | Switchgrass rhizosphere microbial communities from Kellogg Biological Station, Michigan, USA - KBS S4-3 metaG | ecosystem: Host-associated > Plants > Roots > Rhizosphere > Soil ... | reverse complement strand
AAGGTCTTGCCGTTCTTAGGCAGATTTCTTGTCGTCGCCGTCGTCCTTGACCTCTTCGAAGTCAGCATCGACCACGTCGTCTTCATCATCGTCCTGCGTGCCATTGGCCTTGGCTTCGGCTTCGGCCTGCGAAGCCTTGTACATGGCCTCGCCCAGCTTCATCGAGGCCTGGGCCAGCGCGTCGGTCTTTTCCTTGATCACGTCGCCATCTTCGCCGTCGATGACAGCGCGCAGGTCGGTGACCGCGGTTTCGATCTCGGTCTTGATTTCGGCCGAAACCTTGTCGCCATACTCGCTCAGCGACTTTTCGGTCGAGTGGATCAGCGACTCGGCCTGGTTCTTGGCTTCGACGGCCTCACGGCGCTTCTTGTCCGATTCGGCGTTCTGCTCGGCTTCCTTGACCATCTTCTCGATGTCGGCGTCCGACAGGCCACCCGAGGCCTGGATACGGATCTGCTGTTCCTTGCCGGTACCCTTGTCCTTGGCCGAAACCTGCACGATGCCGTTGGCGTCGATGTCGAAGGTCACTTCGATCTGCGGCACGCCGCGCGGTGCGGAGGGAATGCCGGCGAGGTCGAAATTGCCCAGCAGCTTGTTGTTGGCCGCCATTTCGCGCTCGCCCTGGAACACGCGAATGGTCACCGCACTCTGGTTGTCCTCGGCGGTCGAGAAGGTCTGGCTCTTCTTGGTCGGAATGGTGGTGTTGCGATCGATCAGACGGGTGAAGACGCCACCCAGCGTTTCGATGCCCAGCGACAGCGGGGTCACGTCGAGCAGCAGCACGTCCTTGACGTCGCCCTGCAGCACGCCGGCCTGGATCGCAGCACCCAGCGCCACCACTTCGTCCGGGTTCACGCCCTTGTGGGGCTCCTTGCCGAACAGCTGCTTGACCAGTTCCTGAACCTTGGGCATGCGGCTCATGCCACCGACCAGCACGACTTCGTCGATCTGGGCAGCAGTGACGCCGGCATCCTTCATGGCCTGCTTGCAGGGGTCCATGGTCTTCTGGATCAGGTCGTCGACCAGCGACTCAAGCTTCGAACGGCTCAGCTTCAGCGTCAGGTGCTTCGGGCCCGAAGCGTCTGCGGTGATGAAGGGCAGGTTGATTTCGGTCTGGGTCGAGCTCGACAGTTCGATCTTGGCCTTTTCGGCAGCTTCCTTGAGGCGCTGCAGGGCCAGCTTGTCGGAGCGCAGGTCGATGCCCTGCTCCTTCTTGAACTCGTCGGCCAGGTAATCGACGAGGCGCATGTCGAAATCTTCGCCGCCGAGGAACGTGTCGCCATTGGTCGACTTCACTTCAAAGACGCCGTCGCCGATTTCGAGGATCGAGACGTCGAAGGTACCGCCGCCAAGGTCATAGACCGCAATCGTGCCGGTGTTCTTCTTGTCGAGGCCATAGGCGAGAGCTGCCGCAGTGGGCTCGTTGATGATGCGCAGCACTTCGAGGCCGGCAATCTTGCCCGCATCCTTGGTCGCCTGGCGCTGCGAATCGTTGAAATAGGCCGGAACGGTGATGACCGCCTGGGTCACGTTCTCGCCCAGGTACGACTCGGCGGTTTCTTTCATCTTCTGCAGGATCATGGCCGAAACCTGCGAGGGCGAATACTTGTCGCCCGAGGCTTCCACCCATGCGTCGCCATTGTCGGCTGCGACGATCTTGAAGGGAACGAGGTTCTTGTCCTTGGCCACGACCTTGTCGTCATAGCGACGGCCGATCAGGCGCTTGACGGCGAACAGCGTGCCTTCGGGATTGGTGACGGCCTGGCGCTTGGCCGGCTGGCCAACGAGGCGCTCGCCATCCTTGGAGAATGCAACCATCGAGGGGGTGGTACGCGCACCCTCGGCGTTTTCGATGACCTTGGGATTGGAGCCGTCCATCACTGCGACGCAGCTATTGGTGGTGCCCAGGTCGATACCGATGACTTTAGCCATTATACAAGCCTCTCTTTCAGCAAACCCATTGTGGAGCCCCTCTCGCGAGGCAGTTCCGTGGCCGCTTGCGGCCGGGTTCCTTGCAACTGGAATGTGCCCATTGCTGGGCTTGCAGGCTATATAGGGGGGTGCGCCGGGGGCTTCAAGCGTCGCGGCGACAGATTTGCGACGCTGTTTCAGCCGCTTTGCCGGTGACGGGTCGACACAAAATGCCTAGAACCGCAGCCATGTTCACCCCCGGTACCGTGCTGCTGCACGACAGTCTTGATCCGCATGGCGAGAACCTCTGGTTCACCGCGCCAAAGCGCGTGCTTGAGGCCCGCGATGCGCCGGGTGTTCACGCCGCTCTGGCCGCCCTGGAAGCGGCCAACAAGGCAGGCCTCCATGCAGCCGGCTATCTTGCCTATGAGGCTGGATTTGCCTTCGAGGAACGGCTGGCTCCGCGCCTGCCCGAGGAAATGCCCCTGCTCTGGCTGGGTCTCTATGATGCGCCGGAACGCCTCACGGCGGCCGAGGTCGACCAGCGACTCACCTCCATTGCCGGCGACAGGACCGCCAGGGCCATTGATATCACGCCGCGCTGGAGCGAGGCCGAGTATCAAGCTGCCTTCGACCAAGTGAAGGACCATATCGCGGCGGGCGACACCTATCAGGTCAATCTTACCTTCAAGGCGGGGTTTCGCCTCGTGGGCGATCCGGTCGCGCTTTATCGCCAACTGGTGCGCAAGCAGGCCGTCTCCTATGGCGCGCTGATCCATACGGGCGAGCAATGGATTCTGTCGCGTTCGCCCGAACTCTTTGTTGCGAGCCGTGACGGCCAGCTTTCTGCCCGGCCGATGAAGGGCACGCTCAAGCGCGGCCAGACCCAGGCAGAAGATGAGGCGCGGCGCGTCCAGCTCGCCGCAGGCGAAAAGAATCGCGCTGAAAACCTGATGATCGTCGATCTGCTGCGCAACGACCTTGGCCGCATTGCCGAGATCGGCTCGGTCAAGGTCACTGACCTCTTCACCGTCGAAACCTATTCGACGCTCCACACCATGACCTCGGGCATAATCGCGCAGCGCAGACCGGACGTCACGACGAGCGACCTGCTGGCCAATCTCTTTCCCTGTGGTTCGATTACCGGCGCGCCGAAGCTGCGGGCCATGGAGATCATCCACGATGTCGAGGCCGGGCCGCGCGGCGTCTATACCGGCTCCATCGGCCACTTCGCGCCCAATGGTGACGTGACGCTCAATGTCGCCATCCGCACCGCGGTGGTAGATCTGGCAGGAAACGGCGAAATCGGCGTTGGTGGGGGTGTGGTCGCCGATAGTGTCGCCGCCGACGAATATCGCGAGGCTTTGCTCAAGATGGCGTTTTTCACCGGAGAGGATCAGGCCGTGACCCTGATCGAAACCATGCTCTGGGAACAGGGCAAGGGCTTTGATCTGCTTGACCGGCATCTGGAGCGTCTGCAGGCATCGGCCACGTATTTCGGCCTGCCTTACGACCGGACAGCGATCGTCGCTCTGCTCGAAGCGCAGACCTTCACTGAACCACGCATGCGGGTTCGCCTGACGCTGGATGACACGGGCCCGGCTGTAACCGCTGTTCCCCTGCCGTCCAATCCGGAGACATTCCGCTTTTCCATCGCGCCGCAACGGCTCGATTCGCAGAGCCTGTGGCTCAAGCACAAGACGACCAATCGTGCCTTTTACGACGAGCCCCGTGTTGCGGCGCATGCTGCATCAGGCGTCGATGAAGTGCTCTTTCTCAACGAGCGCGATGAACTTACCGAGGGCTCGATCACCAATCTCTTCGTCGAGCGCGATGGTCGGTTGCTGACCCCTGCCCTGTCATCGGGCCTTCTGCCCGGCACGCTGCGTGCAGAGCTGATTGCTCATGGCAAGGCAGAGGAAGCGGTTTTGCATCTGGACGATCTGGAACAGGCCGATGCAATCTGGCTGGGCAATTCGGTCCGCGGGCTGATGCGCGCGCAGTGGGTGAAGTAACTTTAGGGGAGTACGCGATGACGATCGAGATCAATCCCGAGGACGTGCTTGTCGTCGTCGATGTGCAGAATGATTTCCTGCCAGAGGGGAATTTGGCGGTGGCCGGCGGCGATGAAATCGTGCCGCTGATCAATACCCTGGCCAAGCGCTTCACCAATGTCGTCTTCACCCAGGACTGGCATCCGGCCGACCACATTTCCTTTGCCAGCCAGCACGAGGGCAAGCAGCCCTTTGAAACCGTGGACCTCGACTATGGCACCCAGGTGCTCTGGCCCGACCATTGCGTTTGGAACAGTTTCGGGGCCCAGCTATCCGCCGGCTTGGACATTCCTCATGGCCAACTGATCATCCGCAAGGGCTACAACCGCAAGATCGATTCCTATTCCGGCTTCCAGGAAGCCGATCGCGAGACGCTGACGGGGCTGGCTGGCTATCTCAACGAGCGCGAGGTCGGGCGGCTCTATCTCGTCGGCCTCGCCACTGACTTCTGCGTCGGCTGGACCGCGGTGGATGGTGCCGCTGCGGGCTATGACGTGACCGTCATCGAAGATGCCACCCGGGCCATCGACAACAATGGCAGCCTGGAAAAGGCCTGGGCAGATATGGCGGATGCTGGAGTTGAGCGCATCCAGTCCAAGGACATACTGGGCTGATATCCGCCCCCGTGGTTCGAGGCTCGCGAAGAGCTCGCACCTCACCATGAGGGCATAGCATAATGCCCAAAAGAAAATCCCCGCCGTTAGCGGGGATTCACGTGAAACGCTTAGGCGCTCTTGTCGACCGCTTCGTCGCTGGGCGCATGGCTTGGGCCGCCCTTGGCGACGCCGACCATGGCAGGACGCAGCACGCGCTCGCCGATGGCAAAGCCGGCCTGCACCACCTGGACCACAGTGCCTTCCGGCTTGCTGGGATCGGGCACCTCGAACATCGCCTGATGCTTGTGCGGGTCGAACTTCTGACCCTCGGCCTCGATCGGCTTGACGCCATGCTTGGCGAGGAGGCGCTGCATTTCGCGCTCGGCCATTTCGATGCCTTCGATCAGCGACTTGGTGGTCGCATCGCCCGATTCGCGGGCTTCAGCCGGCAACACCATCAACGCGCGGCTGAGCGCATCGGTGGCCGACAGCATGTCGCGGGCGAAACCGGCAATGGCGTAGGAGCGCGTGTCGGCGACATCGCGCTCGGTGCGCTTGCGCAGGTTTTCCATCTCGGCATGGCCGCGCAGCACGCGATCCTTGAGCTCGGCATTTTCGCTGCGCAGAGCCTCGATCGGATCGACTTCGGCTTCCGCCGGGATCTCGACTTCAGGCACTTCGCCCGAGGCGGCGTTTTCGTCGCTCATCATTGTGTCATTCCGCAAGTTTGAATTTTGACCCGGATATCGGCCAAGAGAGGCCAGATTTCAATCCCTAGCGTTTGCGCGACATCATCGAGCTGATTACATTGGCGGTATAGTCCACCACCGGCACGATGCGCGCATAGTTGAGCCGCGTCGGCCCGATCACGCCCAGAACGCCCACCACCTTGTCATTGGCATCCTTGTAGGGCGAGAGGATGACCGATGAGCCGGACAGCGAAAACAGCTTGTTTTCCGAACCGATGAAAATGCGTACGCCCTGCGCCTTTTCGGCGTCCCCCAACAGATCCAGCAGCCCATCCTTGCTTTCGAGCTCGTCGAACAACTGGCGCATCCGCATCAATTCGTCGCTGGCCATGGCATCGTTGATCAGGTTGGCCCGGCCCCGCACGATCAGCGTCGGCTGGCTTGCCGACGAGGATTGGCCCAGCGTCGCGATCCCGGCATCGACCAGCTTTTGCGTCAGCTCGTCGAGCTCGGCTCTTTGCTCGGCGCGCTGTTCGGAGAGCGCCTTGCGCGCCTCGGGGATAGTGCGGCCGACCACGTGATGGGCAAGATAATTGCCCGCCTGGGTCAGCGCCGCTGCGGTCAGGCCCGGCGGCGTGTCCATGATGCGGTTTTCCACCTGCCCGTCTTGCCCGACGAGAATCGCCATGGCACGGGTCGAATCGAGCCGCACGAATTCGATATGCTTCAGCACGATGTCCGCCTTGGTGGCGATCACCACGCCGGCGCCCTGGCTGAGGCCACTCAGCAACTGGCTGGCTTCGGTGAGCACATCTTCCACCTGCCCGCGATGCTGGCCCTCGATGCTTTGCGCGATCTGGCTGCGCTCGGCCTCGTTGACCGCGCCGACTTCGAGCATGGCATCGACGAAAAACCGCAGGCCCTCCTGCGTCGGCGCGCGGCCTGCGGATGTGTGTGGAGCAGCAATGAGCCCCATATCTTCAAGATCGGCCATCACATTGCGCACCGACGCCGGCGACAGGCCCACCTGCAGCATGCGGCTCAGGTCGCGCGATCCCACCGGCGCGCCGGTATCGAGATAGCGCTCCACGATCTTGCGGAAAATGTCCTGGCTGCGTGCATTGAGCACGCTCAAAAAATCCTCGGGCGGTCTGACCATGTTATTTCGATAAAATCGTCCACTTTAACCCTAGGGGTTCATTTAAGCGCATTGCTGCTGCGCGCCAAGCCGGTGCGGCTTGTGAGGCCGGCCAATGAGGGTTAAGAGGCGGTTAACGGCAATTTTCTAGCGGATAACTGATGCGCCCTTCCGGACGAGAGCCCAACCAGATGCGTGCGGTGACGATCGAACGCAACGTCGCCATGAAGGCTGAAGGCTCCTGCCTCGTCTCGTTCGGCAATACCAAGGTGCTGGTCACCGCCACCGTCGAAACCAGCCTACCCGGTTGGCTGCGCGGCAAGGGCCAGGGCTGGGTCACCGCCGAATATGGCATGCTGCCCCGCGCCACCGGTTCGCGCACCCGTCGCGAAGCCACCGCCGGCAAGCAGACCGGCCGCACCCAGGAAATCCAGCGCCTGATCGGCCGTTCGCTGCGCGCGATCGTCGACCTGCCGCTCCTGGGCGAAAACCAGATCACCCTCGACTGCGACGTGCTCGAAGCCGATGGCGGCACCCGCACTGCCTCGATCACCGGCGCCTATGTGGCGCTGGCCGATGCGATCAAGTGGATGGACGAGCGCAAGCTCACCAAGGGCAAGGCGCTGCGCGATTCGGTCGCGGCGGTTTCCTGCGGCATCTATCGCGGCACGCCCCTGCTCGACCTCGACTATCTCGAAGATGTCGAAGCCCATACCGATGCCAATTTCGTCATGACCGGGTCGGGCAAATTCGTCGAAATCCAGGGCACCGCCGAAGGTGCGCCATTCTCGCGCGAAGAGCTCGACCAGCTCATGATACTGGCGGAGCAGGGCATTGGCGAACTGACCACCATCCAGCAGGCGGCGCTCGCATGATCGCCTGGTTGCTGAAAAAGGTCGTTGCCGGTGCCGAAAAGCCGACAGCGTCGCAGCGTTCCGTTGCGCCGGAAAACTGTGCCATCTGGCACGAAGTATCGCGCGCACTCGATGCCAAGCCGAGGGACAGCAAATGACCGCCATTGCCAAGCTCCGCGCCGGTGACCGCCTGGTTCTGGCCACCCACAATGCCGGCAAGCTCAAGGAATTCCAGGAACTGTTCGCGCCCTTCGGGCTGGAACTGACCTCGGCTGGCGAACTGGGTCTGCCCGAGCCGGAAGAGAATGGCACTACATTCGAAGAGAACGCCCGCACCAAGGCCCATGCCGCCGCCAAGGCCTCCGGCATGCTGGCGCTGAGCGATGATTCCGGCCTCTGCGTCGATGCGCTCAATGGCGATCCCGGCGTCTATACGGCCGACTGGGCCGGCGTGCCGCGTGACTTCAACCACGCCATGAAGCGCGTGGAAGATGCCTTGCAGGCCGCCAATGCGACCTCGCCGAGCCAGCGCAAGGGCTCGTTCAACGCCACGCTTTGCCTCGCCCATCCCGATGGCCGCGACGTCATTTATCACGGCCAGTGCTTCGGCACCCTGGTCTGGCCGCCGCGCGGCGCCAGCGGTCATGGCTATGATCCGGTCTTCATGCCCGATGGTCATGACCTGACCTTTGGTCAGATGACGCCCGAGCAGAAACACGGCTGGGCTCCTGGCCAGACTGGCCTCAGCCACCGTGCGCGGTCTTTTGCCAAGTTCGTGGAGCAGCAGATTGAGCAATAACCCCAACGACATGTTCGGGGTCTACGTGCATTGGCCGTTCTGCGCGTCCAAATGCCCCTATTGCGATTTCAACTCCCACGTTCATCGCGGGCCGTTCGACGAGATCGACTACGTCTCCGCCTATGAGCGCGAGATCGAAACCATGGCCGCGCTGACGCCCGGCCGCAAGGTTCAGTCGGTATTCTTCGGCGGCGGCACGCCCTCGCTGATGAACCCGCAGTCCACCGGCCGCATCCTCGACGCCATCGCCAAGCATTGGACGATGGATACCAAGGCCGAAATCACGCTCGAAGCCAATCCGACCAGCGTCGAAGTCGATCGTTTCCGCGGCTATCGCGCTGCCGGCGTCAATCGGGTCTCGCTCGGCGTTCAGTCGCTGCGCGAAGGCCCGCTGGCCGAGCTCGGCCGCCGTCACTCGGTAGACGAAGCCGTCGCCGCCGTCCGCATTGCGCAGTCGGTGTTTGATCGCTCGAGCTTTGACCTGATCTATGGCCGTCCCAAGCAGACCCTTGAAGATTGGGAAGACGAACTCAAGGAAGGCCTATGGCTCGCCCAGGGCCACATCAGTCTCTATATGCTGACCATCGAGCAGGGCACGCGCTACTTCGACCTACACCAGGCCGGCAAGCTCAAGATGCCCGACGAAGATCTGGCGGCTGATTTTTATGAGCTGACCAATGAATTGACCTCGGCTGCGGGACTGCCCGCCTACGAGATTTCCAACCATGCTCGTCCCGGCCAGGAATCCAGCCACAACATGCTCTACTGGCGCTATGGCGAATATGCCGGCATCGGGCCGGGCGCCCATGGCCGGCTGATGATCAACAACCAGCGCCACGCCACCGCCGCCGAGAAAATGCCGTTCGACTGGCAGAAGAAGGTCAAGACCAGCGGCCACGGCATGGTGGTCGACGATGTGCTGACCTGGGAAGAACAGGGCGACGAATTCCTCGTCATGGGTCTGCGGCTCAAAGAGGGCATTTCCCCTGCCCGTTTCACCGCCATTTCGGGCCGCCAGATTTCCCGCACGCAGATCGATGCTCTCAAGGGCTATGGCTTCGTCGAAACCCTGCCCAATGGCAATATCCGCGTCACCGACAAGGGCTTTCCGGTGCTCGACGCCGTCGTGGCCGATCTCGCGGCCTAAAGCCTCGCCCTCTCCACGATCTGCCCACCACCGGGGCCGACTTTCTTCAGCACCAGCGCATAGTCGGCCTTGCCATTGCCCTGGAAGCGGAACACGCCGTCGCGGCCGTTGAAGCCTTGTGCATTGTTCATCAGTCCGGGGTTGTAGGGCGGATCGGCCATCGACAGCGTGTTCACATTGGCGAGGATCGTGGCCGTATAGGCAATTGTCGCCAAGGCATGCGGCTGGCCACCGAACTGGCGCTGGTAGTCTGCGCGGATGGCATTCATTCCCGTTGGGTCCACCGCCGGATAGACGGCCCCAGCCAAGCCCGGCGCATTGGCGATTGCCGGATCGCCTTCCCAATCCGCCGACCCCATCACTTGCAGCCTGTTCGCCGGAACGCCGGCCTGCGCCAGCAGGGCGCCGAAGGCTGGCGCGGTCGCGCGATCTGGCAGAAAAAGCGTGTCGATCGTGCCGGCCCTGATCAGAGCGATCGCCTGGTTGACGATCTGCTGCGCCTCGTTGGCCGAGGAGAATGTATAGACCGCATGGGGCGAAAAGCCCGCCGCGGCGGCCTGCTGGCGGAAGGCCATCTCCTGTGCCTGGCCGAATTCGGTCGCCGGAAAGGCCCCGGCAATGCCGCGTCGCCCCTGCGCCTTGAGCCAGCCGAAGGACCGCTTCATCTCCGTGTCCGGCAGCACGCTGAGCAGATAGACCCCCGGCCCTGCTGCGACCGGATTGTTGGAAAAGCCGATCAGCGGAATGCCCGAACTGCGCGCCACGGAGCCGGCGGCGGTGACCTGGTCAGCCCGCAGCGGTCCCAGGATCAGCTTGGCCCCCTCGCTGACGGCCGCGCTTGTGGCGGCGGTCGCCCCTTGCACGCTGGTGCCGGTATCGCGCAGGGTGATGGTGATATTCTCGGCGATATTGGGATTGGCTTCGACAAACTGGATCGCCAGCCGACTGGCATTGGCTAAGGATTGTCCGACGCTGACGGTGGCTTGATCGCCCGAAAGCGGCAGCAGCAGCGCCACCTGCACCGGCCCACGCCCGAAGCGTTGCGTCGCGCTGGTCGGCACGCTAGGTGCGCTGACCGGTCCGCTGTTGGCGGCCCCATTGTCGAAGCGATTGCCGCCGAAGCCGGAAAAGTCGAGCGTGCGCGAGCCGAGCTGCAGCGGCGAGCAGCCGGCAAGGCCGAGCAGCGCCATGGCGCAGAGGGCCCTATATATGCGATGACAGTTGCGACGCATGGCAGTCACGCTTCGCCTTCAATTGCTCGCAGACTGTTAACATTTTGATCCCCATTGCTTAACCAAACCTCAACCGACCGGATCGCCGCATGACTGAAACCAATTCGGGCTATTTCATCGCCGGCACGAGTTTCAATGCGCCGCCGCTGGCGCCGGGCCTCTACGTCGTGGCGACCCCGATCGGCAATCTGCGCGACATCACCATCCGGGCGCTGGAAACCCTGGCCGCCGCCTCGACGGTGCTCTGCGAAGACACGCGCATGTCGGCGCGCCTGCTCGATCACTATGGCATCAAGGGCCGGCGCATGGCGCTGCACGAGCACAACGAGCGGGCCAAGGCCGAGGAGATCGTCAACCGTATCGCTGCTGGTGAAGCCATAGCGCTGATCTCCGATGCCGGCACGCCGCTGCTCTCCGATCCGGGCTTCCCGCTGATCCGGGCTCTGGCCGAAGCTGGACAGCCGGTCTTTCCCATTCCCGGCGCCTCGGCCCTGCTCTCGGCCCTGGTCGTCGCCGGCCTGCCCACCGACGCCTTCGCTTTCCATGGCTTCCTGCCCAACAAGGCCGGAGCGCGGGGCAATGCCATTAAGGCGCTGAGCGATTCACGTGAAACCATGGTCTTCTACGAAAGCCCGCGCCGCCTCGATGACACCTTGGCTGCCATGGCCGAAATCTGGGGCGAGCGGCAGGCGGCCGTGGCGCTGGAACTGACCAAGCGCTTCGAACGCGTCTATCGCGGCACGCTGGCCGAACTGGCCACCCGATTTGCCGATGACGAAACCAGGGGCGAAGCCGTGATCGTCGTGGCCGGTGCCGCCGAACCAGCCGCGCCAGACGAAGCCGACTGGATGGCCGATCTGGTCAAGGCAATGGCCGACCAGCCGCTGCGTGCTGCCGTCGATGAAGTTGCCGCCCGATACGGGCTAAAGCGCAAGGAGGTTTATGATGCCGCTCTCGCCCTCAAGGGTCAAAAGTAAGGCCCGCATCAGAGCCTATCTCGGTGGCCACCGCGGCGAAGCGCTGGCCGCCTGGTATCTGCGCCTCAAATTCTACCGCATCCTCGCCCGCCGCTACAAAACCCCGGTCGGCGAGATAGACCTCATCGCCTCTCGCTTTGGCGTCACCGTCTTTGTCGAGGTCAAGGCCCGCACCAGCGCAAGGGACGAGCTGGCGACGCTCGAATCCATCAATCACCGTCGCATCCTTGCTGCAGCCGACTATTGGCTGGCGCGGCACCCGAGGAAAGCCAATGGCGACATGCGTTTTGACGTGATTTTCCTTGCACATGGCCACTGGCCGCGCCACATCTCCAACGCCTTCGATGCCAGCTGAGAGAAATCATGACGCTCAAAGTCGCGGTCCAGATGGACCATGTCGCCACCATCAATCCCCTGGGCGACTCTACCTTCGCCATGATGCTGGAGGCACAGGCGCGCGGCCATGAGCTGCTGCATTACACGCCCGATACCCTGGCGCTGCGCGGCCACACGGTCTCGGCCCTGGCCCAGTCCATTACTGTGGCTGACAAGCCCAAGGGCGAGCATTTTACCCTTGGAGAAGCCAGGCGCGTCGATCTGTCGACCCAGGACGTGGTGCTGATGCGCCAGGACCCGCCCTTCGACATGAACTATATCACCATCACGCATCTGCTCGAAAAGCTGCACCCTAAAACGCTGGTGGTGAACCCGCCGGCCACGGTCCGCAATGCGCCCGAAAAGATCCTCGTCACCGACTTTCCGGAATTGATGCCGCCGACCCTGGTGACGCGCGATCGCCAGATGATCCATGACTTCCGCAAGGAGCACGGCAATATCATCGTCAAGCCGCTCTACGGCAATGGTGGGGCCGGCGTCTTCTTCCTCCAGGAAGGCGACCACAATCTGGCTTCGCTCCTCGAACTCTTCGAGGCCAATTACCGCGAACCCTTCATGATCCAGAAATACCTGCCCGACGTCAGGAAGGGCGACAAGCGGATCATCATCATCGATGGCGAGCCGGTGGCCGGCCTCAATCGCATTCCCGCCGAGGGAGAGGCGCGCTCCAACATGCATGTTGGTGGCCGCCCCGAACTCTCCCCGCTCACCGAGCGCGAGAAGGAAATCTGCGCTACCATCGCCCCGGCGCTCAAGGAACGCGACATGATTTTCGTCGGCATCGACGTGATCGGCGACTATCTGACCGAAATCAATGTCACCTCCCCCACCGGCATTCGCGAGATCAAGCGCTTCGGCGGGCCTGACATTGCCGTCATGATCTGGGACGCCATAGAAAAGCGCCGCGCCTGATGTGGCTGCTGGGCGCAGCAATCCTGGGCGGAATGGGCTGGTTCCTGTTCCGCCGCGTCCGGCGCAACCTGCCATCCGATCCACGCCTGACCCTCGCCTTTTGGCGCAATTCTGGCCTGGTCCTCGTGCTCTATCTGCTCTTCATCCTGCTTGGGGCCGGCATCACCCGCATCATGGTCGGCTTCAACCGCGCCGATCTCGCCGGCCTGCCCATGGTCGCCTTCTTCATCATCTGGGTCGGCTATGGCGCCATCTGGCTCGTCCGCTTCCTGCCCACGACCAGGCCACGGCCGGATTGGCTTGTGCGATCAAAAGGCTGGATCGACGCCGCAGCGCTGTTGGCTCTTGCGGGACTGGCAACCTGGGCGCGGATGATGTGATAGTGTCGAGCCATAGAGGCCTGGACATGCAACTCAGTTACGACCCCGAATCCAATGCGGCCTATATCCGGCTTTCTTCCGAGCGGGTCGAGGAAAGTGAAGAGGTGTCTGCGGGCATCGTCCTCGATTACGACGCTGAAGGACGCAT
>Ga0070668_100002606_pt1 | contig 13254 bp, 14 predicted proteins | sample KBSS43metaG_FD_64661 | JGI IMG/M metagenome (GOLD analysis project Ga0070668, IMG submission 64661) | Switchgrass rhizosphere microbial communities from Kellogg Biological Station, Michigan, USA - KBS S4-3 metaG | ecosystem: Host-associated > Plants > Roots > Rhizosphere > Soil ... | reverse complement strand
ACGCGGTACTCGCCGCGCGCGATCTCGGCGGGATCGGCACGGCGCTGGGTGATGGCGGCGACGACGACGGTGTCGCCCGGTTCGCCCGCATTGGCGGCGACGACGACGCGATCACCGATGTGGAGGTGCGCGTCGGCGGCGAGGCGGCTGTCTACTGTGATGGAGCGTACGTGCGTCTCCTGCGCCGGTGCCGCCTGAAGGGCAACGGCGAGCAGGACGATGCTCAGCGCTGCCGAACGCCGTTGGCCCAGTGCGCCGTGTCCGTGAGTGCTTCGCGCGTTTCGGCGAGCGTGTACGACGGCTCGGCGTACGAAGAGAGCCCGCGCTTGAGCAGCCAGCCGCCCACCGCCAGCTCGAGGATCCCGGTGATCATCGCGCCGATCCACATGTGCCCGTTCCCCAATCGGCCGATGAGCGTGACGAGGAAAACCGTGAGCGCGACGACCATCACGATCGTGACGCCAAGAGCGAGCGCCAGCCAGATGCCGCCCCGCGCGGCGTGGTGGAGGCTGTCCTTCGCCTCGAGCTTCGCGAGTCGCACCTCGTCGCTGACGAGGCGCTTGGAATCGTCCGTGAGACTCCGGATCAGGTCGGGGATCCCCGTTTCCGGATCGATCACTGGCTTCGGTCGGGCAGTCACACGCTCCTCCGGAGAGATTCTCGGGATGCGTGGACGAGGTGGGCAATTCGCGTTCCGGCGAAGCCGCGACGTTCAGTCAGCGCCGAACGGTTCGACGAACACCTGCTCTGCCAGCGCCGGACCGATGACGCGCGTGACTCCGCCGCCGGTTCGGCCGACGCCGAGCGTGATCGGCCCATCGAAGGGCGCACGTTCCAGGATGCGCACGAGCGCTCCGGGCCGGATGCCGAGCTCGGCCAGATAGCGGAGCCGCTCGGCGTCCTTGTCCATCACCTGGCGGACGCGCATCTGCTCTCCGACCGCGGCGTCGGCGAGCGTGCGGAGCGTGGTCTCGTCGACCTCGCCCTCGCGCGATGGGATCGGAGCCCCGTGCGGATCATGCGATGGATCGCCGAGCGCCGACGCCATGCGCTCGATCAGCTCCTCCGACGCGGCGTGCTCCAGTTGCTCGGCCTCGTCGTGCACGCGGTCCCACGGATAGCCGAGCACTTCGGTGAGATAGCACTCGAGGATGCGATGGCGACGCAGCGTGCGCAGTGCGGCGCGGCGCCCGTCCTCCGTGAGACGCACGCCGCGATACGGCTCGTGCGTGATGAGTCCCTGATCGGCCAGGCGGCGGACCATCCCGCTTACCGAAGCGGGTGAGATCGCGAGTCGCTCCGCGATCTCGTTCGTCGTCGCGGGCTGTGCGCCGCGCTCGAGGTCGTAGATCGCCTTGAGGTAGTCCTCGACCGGACCGCTGAGCGGCTGCGACGCCTGACTAGCGTTCACGCGGGCTTCATCCGTCGCGGCGCACCACGGACCATGAGGACGGGCACTTTGACGCGGTGCCGCACTTCGTTCGCGACGCTGCCGCGCAGGAGATCCTGCACTCCCTTGTGGCCATGGGTGCTCATGGCCACGAGGTCGCATCCCTCGCGCTCCGCCGCCGCGGCGATCTCGGGTCCGGGGTCGCCACCGGCGAGGATGCATTCAGCCTGGATGCCGCGCGCCTCGAGCTCTTTGCAGCGCGCTTCGATGTAATCGCGGTCGTCGCGCATCTCGGCGCTCTCACGCAGCGCGAGCCCCTGCTGATTGCGCGCCGCCCAGCCGTCGGCGACGTGGATCAATACGACCGTCGACTTGTGCATGCGGGCGAGCTCCCCGATGTGCGCGAGGATCGCGTCGTCGTAGTCCGAGTGCTCGAGCGGGACGAGGATGCGTGCGTACATGAGGCGCCGAGGGTGGGGTGCACCGGTGCAGCAAGATCGCTCACGCGAGCCAGCCGCGCACCGTCTGGAAGAGCAGCCACACGTTGAGGCCCGCGATGACCGTCGCGACAAGATAGGCGAGCAACTTGAGCCACGTCGGGTTCACGAACTCGCCCATCTTCAACTTGCTGGAGGTGAACATTACCAGCGGAAAGACGGCGAAGGATAGCTGCAGGCTCAGAATCACCTGGCTGAGGATGAGCAGCTGCGCCGTCCCGGACTCCCCTCCGATGATGGCGACGATCACGGCGGGCACGATCGCGATGAGCCGCGTGATGAGGCGCCTGAGCCAGGGGCGGATGCGGATGTTGAGGAATCCTTCCATCACGATCTGGCCGGCCAGGGTGCCGGTCAGCGTGGAGTTCTGTCCCGAGGCGAGCAGGGCGAGGGCGAAGGCCGCGCTCGCGCCGGCGCCGAGCAGCGGCGTGAGGAGCTTGTAGGCGTCCTGGATCTCGGCCACCTCGGCGTGGCCGCTCGTGTGGAAGGTGGCCGCCGCGACGATGAGGATCGCCGCATTGATGAAGAGCGCGAAGGAGAGCGCGATCGTCGAGTCGACGAAGGCGTAGCGTACCGCCTCGCGCTTGCCCGCAACGTTCTCGTCGTATTTCCGCGTCTGCACGATGGACGAGTGCAGATACAGGTTGTGCGGCATCACCGTCGCTCCGAGGATCGAGATCGCGATGTAGAGCTTCTCGCGATCCGCGAGGATGCTTGCCGTCGGCACGAAACCGCGCAGAACGCCGCCGACGTCGGGGCGTGCGAGAAACAGCTCAAAGGCGAAGCAGGCGCCGATGCTGGCGATGAGGGTGATGACGAGCGCCTCGAGGACGCGGACGCCCTTGTTCTGGAGATAGAGCAGGAGCAGGACGTCGAGCGCGGTGATGGCGACGCCGACCGGGAGCGGAAGGCCGAAGAGGAGGTTGAGCGCGATCGCCGACCCGATCACCTCCGCCAGGTCGCAGGCGGCGATAGCGATCTCGCAGAGAATCCAGAGCATCCAGACCACCGGCGTGCTGTAGTGGTCGCGGCAGGCCTGGGCGAGGTCGCGCCCGGTGACGACGCCCAGCTTGGAGGCGAGTCCCTGAAGAAGGACCGCCATGAGGTTGGAGATGAGGATCACGCTGAGGAGCGCGTATCCGAAGCGCGATCCGCCGGCGAGATCGGTGGCCCAATTCCCCGGATCCATGTAGCCGACGGCGACGAGATAGCCGGGTCCGGCAAAGGCGAGGATCTTCCGCCACTTCGACGTGCTGCCGACGGGGACGCTCCGGTACACCTCGGCGAGGCTGGGCGCGACGCGCGCTCGGCGCCAACCCGGCTCGGAGGCGGCGGGCGGCGGTGGCGGGGTCCGGGACTCCTCTGGCGGTAGAAGGGGGCGGATCGCGGACATTCGGCGACGGTGAGGTCGGGGCGCGCCGCTAGCGTTTGCGGCGGGGGCAGCGTTTAGGCTCGCCTAAATATATTTCGAGGCAGCCTTTACGCAATCCCCGCCCTTTCGCCGATCAGAACTCCCAGGTCAGGCCCACCAATGGCAGCCGCGGCCATTGATCGACCTCTCCCGTCACGACCTGGACATCCCGCCCGTTCGCCTGGATGTGCTTCCAGAGCCCACGCACGTTCTTCGTCCCGAAGAGGTTGTACGCTTCGACGAACGCCGACAGCCGCCCGCGCGACGTGTCGAAGTAGCGCGTGAACCGAGCATCCACGCGGCGGTAGTGCGGCAGCCGTTGTGAGTTCAGATCGCCCACCGAACGATTGGAGCGCAGGACGAACTGGCCGGAGGTGTTCACCAGCGTGTCGAGAACGAGCTTCGTCGGCGTGTAGGGCCAGCCCGAATGCCACACGCCACCGACGCTGAGGCGCCACGCGTTGCTCGCGGGCCGCAGCGACCAGTCGCCATGCAGCGCGTGCCGCTGGTCCAGCGCACGGGGGGTCCAGCCGCCGTCGACGAGGTCGTTCGACGACGCGAGTGCGTAGCCCAGCGACCAGTCCATCAGGCTGCCGACGCTGCGGCCCACCTGGAACTCGACGCCACGATCGCGGCTCTCCGTCCGATCGACGCGCATGCGGTCCCACATGATCTCCGGAAAGGTCCAGAGCTCGGCGCTCGAGTTGCTGTACAACGGCCGCCCGTTGGTCGTGTGCCGATCGTACGCCTCGACTCGCGCGGTGACGCCATACGGCAGCTGCTGCTCGACGCCGATGATGCGCTGCTCCGCGTTCTCGGCGCGCGCGAATTCCCTCACGCCGTCCTGCACCTGCAGCGAGAAGAGCTGCTGCGACTGGCTGTAGTGGCCCCACGCCCCGCGCACCGTCGTCCCTTCGCGCGGCTCCCACGAGACATTCAGCCGCGGACTGACGATCGACTCGTCGAGAATGGAGTTGTGATCGAGGCGCGCGCCCGCCTCCACGGTGAGCGAAGGCAGCAGGCGCACGCGTGGCGCGACGTACAATGCCAACCGGTTCGTACTGGGCGACGTCGCGATCGCCGTCGTGTCGACGAGCGCGCTGCCGGCGCTCCTGGTATCGCGCACCGTGCTGTAGTAGTCGTACGCCGCCGCCTCGTGCTTGGCGTCGAATCCCCACTTCAGCATCGCGTTGGAAGCCACATCGAAGGTCCAGTCCTGCCGCAGCCCGACGCGATCCAGCGACCGGTGATCCTTGATGCGCGCCGAAGGAAGACCGCCCTTGCTCTCGTCGCCATCGCGACGCCAGTCGAGGAGCCCGGTGGAGAGCACGGTAGACTCCTTCAGGCGCGAGCCGAAGGTGTCGTCCCAGGTGAGCCACGCGTAGTTGCTCGCGTAATCGCTCGCGATGTTCGGGTCGTCCTCCTGGAGATAGCGAAAGGTGTCGCTCGCGCGGAGCACGTGCATCGCGACGCGCCCTGCACGTCCGAGGTCGTACTGCGCCTTCGCGAACAGATCGTAGTACCGCGGGCGGATCGAGTCGCGGACGCTCGTGAGCTTGAGCGCGACGTCGAGATAACCCGGCCGCATCGAGACGAGCCAGCCGCCCTTGCCGCCGGCGAAGCCGCCCTGCGACGTGAGCCGCGCGTTCATCACGCTCAACCCCAGCGACGTGCGCATGCGATCGGTCTGCGGATCGCTCGTCTGCATCGAGAAGACGCCGGTGAGCCGGTCGCCATACTCTGACGAAAAGCCTCCCGTCGTCAGGGAGGCCGTTCCGAGGGACTGGATGTCGACGATGGAGAACGCGCCGCCGACGTCCCTTAAATGAAAAGGCTCGACGAGCTCCAGCCCGTCGAGCGTGACATACAGCTCGTCGCCCGAGCCGCCGCGCACATTGAATTTCGCTGAGAAGTCATCGGCCGAGACACCCGGTAGTCGCGCGACGGCTCGATAGATGTCTTCGCCGATCTGCGGGAGCGTCTGTAGTTGCTCTTTCGATAGTGCTTGTGGCGTGGCGATGCTCGATTTCAACAACCCGAAGTAGCCGGGCGTGACGACGATCTCGGACAACGCGAGCATCATCCGATGCATGAAGAGATCGAGCCCGCCCTGCTCGAGGTCCTCGGGAATCCGAATTGATTTGATCGAGAGCGGCTCGTAGCCCATGCGCAGCACGCGCACCGTGTAGACGCCATATGGGACGTCTCCCATCGAGAAGGTGCCGTCGGGGCGCACGTAGGCGTAGTAACGCGTCCCGAGCAGCTCGACACGCGCGCCGGCGACCGGTTTCTCCGCGACTGAATCGCGCACCGTGCCGCTCAGCGCCGCGGTGGCGCGCGCGGCGCGCGGTGCAGCGGCGGCGTGCGACGAATCGCCATGGAGCGGCGCGGCGTGCACGCTGGCCGAGTCGGACGGGTGCGCGACCTGCGCCGGCGGCGTGGTGGCTTCCTGCTGCGCGCCGGCCGGCGCGGCAAAGAATAGGAGTGCGACGCCCAGCGCTGCGCTGGCGACGCGGCTCATGGTCATGATCCTGTTCATCGGCGAGACTCGGGGCGCAGCTGGAGGAGCCGCGTGGAGAGACGCGACCATGCACGGCCGGTTTCCGAGCCGTCATCGTCGCTCGAGCGGACGGCGGAAGTGAGCGTGCGGAGCATCCGGCCGCGAGCGGGATCCGCGGCGAGCCAGTGCTGGAGCGCTACTTCGTCGTCGGGAGAGGCCTCACCCGCGAGATGCCGGTCGAGGAGGCGCCAATCGAGATCGTCGGCCATGCGTCGCGGAGGGGGCCGCGCAGTGGGGGAAAGCGACGCTGGGGAGCATCGCGGGAAGGACGTTCGGGGAAGCGACGCCGGGAAGCGTCGCGAGGAGGGTACAATGGTAGGACAACCAGGAACGCGAAAACCCCACACCGGGGAGCGCGTTCGATCAGCGCAGGTCTGCCTTGGCCCGGTCGCGGAGGAATTGCAGGCCGCGAGAGAGCTGCCGCTCCACCCCCTTCACGCTGATCCCGAGCACGTCGGCGATCTCCGCGTGCGAGAGCTGCTCCTCCCATCGGAGCTGCATCACGAGCCGGCAGCGCTCCGGCAGGGCTTCGATCGCCGCGCGCAGGCGATTGCGCCGCTCCACCTCGTCGAGCAGGTCGTCGGGACGCGCCGGCGCACGATGCAACGCGCGGACGTCGGGGAGCGCCTCATCGAACTCCCAGTCGCGCTCGACCAGCTGATGCTTGCGCAGGTTCAGCGCGCGGTTGCGCACCGCGGCGAAGAGATAGGAGCGCACGCTCCCGCGCACGTCGAGCCGCATCCGGCCGGCCCAGATGCTCGCGAAGACGTCCTGAACGAGGTCTTCCGCCGCGGCGCGATCGTGCAGATAGCGATTGGCGAAGCGGCAGAGCGCGGCGTAGTGCTCGTGAAAGAGCGTCTCCAGCGCAGCCGCATCACCATCGCGAATCCGTCGCGCGAGATCGGTGGCGGAAGGGTCGCGCCCGGGAAGATGTCTCACAACAGCTCGGACCGTGGCGTGGCCACCACCCGTCACGGGTACGTGAGGCCGTGTCATGCGACGCGCGTGACAGTGCGCACAGAAGCCAATACCATTCTCAGACGTCGCTACTTCCGGTGACGTCGCAACGCCGAACAACGGAGACAGATGATCGAAGGATTGGGGCAAGTCGCGCTCACGGTGAGCGACATGGAGCGGAGCGTCGCCTTCTATCGCGACGTGGTGGGGCTGCGCTTCCTCTTCGCGCCCGCGCCGACGCTGGCGTTCCTGGCGATCGGCAGCGTGCGCCTCATGTTGAGCGTGCCAGAGGGAACGTTCGTGCCGGGCAGCAGCACCGTTCTGTATCTGCGCGTCGCCGACATCGAGTCCGAGCACGCCGCGATGACACAGCGTGGTGCGACGTTCGTCGACACGCCGCATCTCGTGGCGCGCATGCCCGATCACGAATTGTGGATGTGCTTCCTGAAGGATCCCGACGAGCACCTGCTCGGGCTGATGTGCGAGAAGCGGGCGGCCGGCTGATCAGCTGCCGTTGGCCGGCGCCTCACCCATGAACGTCAGCAGCTGGCGCAACACACGCTCGGTGAGTCCCCACACCGTGTACTCGCCATGCTCGAACACCTGCACTCTGCGCTCGATGCCGCGCACGGACACGGTGCCCGTCGTCCACGCACCGCGCTCGGCGAGCGCGGAGACGGGCACCCAGAACGCCGCGGCCACCTCGTGGCTCGGGACGATCGCCACGTCGGCGCGCACGAGCGCGACGAACGGGCGGATGATGATCGGCGGCAGCGTCGGCGTGCGCGGATAGAGATCGTCGAGATGGCCGAGGAGGCGGCCGTCGCGCGCCACGTCGACGCCCGTTTCCTCGAGCGTCTCGCGCACCGCGGTCACGGCGAGATCGCGATCATCCGGCTCCATGCGTCCGCCGGGACACGCGATGTGCCCACTCCACGGATCGCCTTCGGCTTCCGCGCGCTTGATCATGAGCAGCTCGGGCTCGCCGTCGGCGCGCGCACGGAGCGCGAGCAGGATCGCAGCGCGCCGCACCGTCTCCTCCGCCTCGACTTCCAGCGGCGGATGCTCGGCGAGTGAACGCAGGAGCCGGGCGATTCGTGGATGCGATTGCAGCCCGTCCAACTCGGCCGTCGGCAGCATCAACCCCGCGCTGGTGCGAGCAGGCGATCGACGAAGAAGCGTACCGTGCGGTCGGTGGCCTCGAGCAGCTGCGGCGAGGGCGACGCCATGCCATGGGCGACGTTGAACGTGTGCGTCCCGCCGGCGATGCGGAGGAACGTCGCGTTCGATCCCGCGGCGCGCGCGAGCTGCTCGCTCTCGCCTATCTGCACCGTCTCGTCCTCGTCGCCGTGGACGATGAGCCAGGGACAGAGCAGCGTCTCCGCTGCGCGCGTCACGTCGAGCATACCGTCGCCGTACTCGGTCGCCTCGTCCAGCACGGCCGTGCGCAGCTTGAAGACCTGCTTCGTGCGGGCGTTCTCCACGGGGAACTCGCCGGTCGTCCGCCATTCGTCGGCGATGTCCGTCGGCCAGCGCTTCACGGTGCTGATCGTCGCCCACGTCGCGAGCGCGTGGATGCGCACGTCACGCGCTGCGCGCAGGATCGCGATCCCGCCGCCGCGCGAATGGCCGAACAGCCCGTGCTGCGGCGCGATCCAGCCATTCCGCTCACCTTCGGCAAGCACGATACCCAGGTCGTGCAGCTCGCGCGTGTAGGTGTTCTCCTCGAATGCCTCGGGATCGGAGAAGCTCTCCATGTCCTCGCCGACACCGCTGCCGGAGAAGTTGAACGTCACCGAGGTGATGCCGGCTTCGGCGAGACGATCGGCGAGGTAGGGGAAGAACGCGAAGCGCGCGAACCCCTTGAAGCCGTGGACGAGCACGACGGAAGCGCGCGCGTCGGGAACGAGCCGCAGCTCGCCGCGGATCGTTCGCCCGAGCGCTCCCTCGAGGTCGAATCGCTGCGGCGCGATGCGCGGGGTTGCGCCCGGCGAAGTCATTCCTGGATGTCCCCTCCCGCCTCGACCCACCCTCGGAACCCCGAGTCGAGGGAGACGACGTCGCTGTAGCCCATCTGCTCGAGCGTCTCCGCGGCGAGCGCGGATCGATTGCCGGCCGCGCAGTAGAGTACCACGGTGGCGTCGCGCGGGATCGCTGCCTCCACCTTCGACTCGATGCGTCCGCGGTCGAGGTGAATCGCGCCGGGGATCATGCCGAGGTTGACCTCATTGAGGTCGCGACAGTCGACGAACGTGGCGCCGCCCTTCTCGTGAATCTCCAGCGCTTCCTTGGCAGATATCTGTCGCACGCGAGACCTGGCTTCTCTGTAGAGGTCGTTGGCGGTCTTCATCGGAGTGGTCGCGGTATGTCTCGTCAGCAATGCACGCGCAAGGCCGCGCTCACGACATCTCCACATGCAACGAGCGCGCGTCGGCATCGAGCTCGGCCATCGCACCGAGCGGAAGCGTCCACTGCTCGCCGATGTGGCCGATCGGTGCGCCCGCGATGGCCGGAACACCGGCGATGTCGGCGGCCTCGCGAATGATCACGTCGAGCGAGCGCGCTGAAAGTTCATGTCCAGGGGTGCTCTCCGTGAAGTGGCCGGCCACGATCCCGGCGATCTGGCCGAGCGCGCCGCTGTGCGAGAGTTGCGTGAGCATCCGATCGATCCGATAGGCGGGCTCGCCGACGTCCTCCAGCACGAGCAACGCTCCTCTATAATCCGGCGCGAACGGCGTTCCCGCGAGCGCCGAGAGGAGCGCCAGGTTCCCACCGACGAGTCGACCGCGGGCGCGGCCGCCGCGGATCGTGCGGGCCGCGCGTGCCTCGCCCAGCGGGTCGCGCCGCTCGACCACAGCCCGCACGAGCGAGTCGCGCGAGAAGCCGCTGAGATTCTCGCGCGCGGTCGGACCGTGGTAGGTGACGAGGCCGCAGCGCGTGCCGATCGCGGCGTGTAGCGCGGTGACGTCCGAGTAGCCGAGCAGCACGCGCGGCCGGCGCGTGAGCGAGGCGTAGTCGAGGCGCGGGAGCAGGCGCATCGCGCCGTAGCCCCCGCGCACGCACCAGATCGCGTCGACGGATTCGTCGGCGAGCGCGGCATTCAGGTCGCGCAGTCGCTCACTGTCGCTCCCGCCGAGGTAGTCGTGGCGCGCGAGCACGTGCTCGCCGGCGGTGGGTTCCCAGCCGAGGGCGCGCGCGTTGGCGAGGGATCGCTCCAGCTCGTCCGGCCCGCGCAGTGGTCCCGCTGGCGCGACGAGGGCGACGCGAGCGCCGGGAGCGAGCGGTGGCGGAAGTCGCATCGCGGGCAACGTAGAGAGCGCTATCGCGTGGTGCAATGGGTCGAATCTCGAGTGCGCGACATTCGGAGCGAGCGCATGCGCGCATGCGGCGGTCGCGGCGCGCACGAGCCCGTTCGGGCATGCTGCGAACGCTGACAAATGGCACTCGTTATGCCCCCCATAGGCGACCCTCGGACGATACGGTGCGGTGGCCGATGCGGCCGAGGTCACACTAGAAGGAGGTTCGCCAGATGACCGATCGCGACAAGAACTCGGGCTCGTCGAACGTGAACCAGGGTGGGAGCCAGGGAAACCGGGGCAACCAGCCAAACCAGGGCAATCAGGGGAACCAGGGGAATCAGGGTGGAATGAGCGGGTCGTCGGGCCGATCCGGGTCGCAAAGCGATCAGCAGTCGGGCTCGTCGAACCGGCCAGGCCAGTCGGGCTCATCGTCGCAGCGCGGCGATCAGTCCATTGGTGGAGGCAGCTCGCGCAGCGCGTCGAGCGGGACCGACCGCTCGTCGTCAGCCTCGGATGAGCTGGCAGGTGACACGAGCCGCTCGGGATTGAGCGGACAGAGCGGCCGGAGCGCCTCCCCGAGCTCGTCGAGCAGCGGTGGCTCGTCGGGCTTCTCGGGATCGTCGGGGTCGTCGGGGTCGTCGGGGTCGCCGAGATCCTCGGGCTCAGGGATGTCCGGCTCGTCCGGATCGTCGGGCTCGGGCATGTCCGGCTCCTCGGGCTCCTCGGGCCCGGGCATGTCCGGCTCGTCCGGAGGTTCGAGCGGCTCGAGCGGATCCAGCGGCTCTCGCGGCAGGGACGACGACAGATCAAAGCGCTGACGTCACCCGACCGACCAACGATGAAGGGCGTCTCGATCGAGACGCCCTTCATTGCGTTCAGTATCTAGCTTCCTCGCGTGCCTTCGCTCGTCCCCGTCCTGCTCGCCACCCCCTGGGTGCTCGCCCCGCTCGCCGCGATCGTGCGCGCGCGCCAGTCGCGTTCACTCGACGATGAGCGTGCCGAGCTGCCGCAGGAGCCGCCGCTCGTCTCGATCGTGATCCCGGCGCGCAATGAATCGCGCAACATCGCGCCCTGCGTCGAGTCGGCGCTCGCGTCGTCCTATCCGCGACTCGAGGTCATCGTCGTGGACGATCACTCGACCGACGACACGGGCGCGATCGCGGAGGCTATCGCCGCGCGCGATCCGCGGCTTCGCGTGATCGTCCCGCCGCCGCTGCCAGACGACTGGTTCGGCAAACAGTGGGCGTGCGCGATCGGTGCGGCGAAGGCGCGCGGCTCGATCCTCGGCTTCCTCGACGCCGACACACGCCAGGCGCCGGACCTCGTGACGCGCGTGGTGAACGCAATGGCGACGCGGGGAGCCGATCTCCTCTCCGTCGCCGGCACGCAGGAGATGGGGAGCTTCTGGGAGCGTCTCGTGCAGCCGCAGGTGTTCGGCATCCTGCTTCAGCGGTACGGCAGCACGGAGCACGTGAACCGCTCGCGCTTCGCCACGTCCAAGATCGCCAACGGACAGTGCCTCTGGGTGCGGCGTGAGGCGTATGACGCGGTCGGCGGACACGGCGAGGTGCGCCACAAGGTCGCGGAGGATCTTGCGCTGGCGCAGTACTGGTTCCGCGCGGGACGCACGGTGTCGCTCGTCCTCGGCCTCGATCAGCTCTCGACGCGCATGTACACCACGCTGCGCGAGCTGGTGGAGGGATGGGGAAAGAACGTCTTCGCCGGCGGGCGCGATGCGATGCCCTTCGGCCCAGTGGGACGCGCGATCTTCCCGCTGCTGCTCGTGACACCGGCGCTCTTCCAGCTCGTGCCGCCGGTGGTGCTGGCGCTCGCACTGGCCGGCGTGATGGGTTCCGCCGCGCTGACCTGGGCCGCGATCACGACGGGCGCGAACCTGGTGTGGTGGGCGCTCGTGTATCTCTGGCTGCGCACCTCGCCGGCGTACGCGCTGCTGCATCCGCTGGGCGCGGTGATGCTGTTGTACATCACCGTGCGCGCGATGGTGCGCGGAAGCCGGGTGCGATGGAAGGAGCGGGACTACAGAGCCGCGTGAGTCATCCCGAGCGAGCGCAGCGAGTCGAGGGATCTGCACCTACGAACGCGTTGTTCTTCCGCTGATGCGCGCAGCGGAGCGGTGCCGGAGCGTGCACCGCGCGCTCGTACCGTGCGCGCGTGCGAACACTTCGGCACGCCGCCGCGCTCCTCGCCAATGCGCGCTCCCTCGATACACTCCGCCCGCTCGCCATCGAGCTCGGGATCCTCGGTGATCCGCTCCGCGTAGACGACGCCAATCGCCGCGCGCTCGGCGTGCCGAGCAGCGTGCTCGAGGCACATGTGGTGTGTGGCACCGGCGCGATCCGCGCGCTGATCGTCGAGTCCGCGGAGGCGGTCTCCCTCCGGTCGCTGTTCTCGCAACTTGCCGCCTCCATCGCCGCGCGCACCGGCCCCGTGCTCTGGCTGCTCATCGGCGCGACCGCCGAAGGAGAGGTGGGACTCGCCTGCTGGAGCGCGGGTGCGCGGCCGCCGCGTGTGGTGGCGCTCGTCGCGCACCGGGATCGGATCGTCGCCAGTGATGCGGAGTCGCTCTGCGCGCTTGCTGCCGCGGCGGGTGACGATGATCTCGTTGTCCACACGCGCTGGTGCGAGCTGCTCGGCCGCGATGCGCTCTCGCGCCGATTCTACCGCACCTTGGAGCAACGCGTCGCCGGCTTGGCGAGCTCACTGTCTCGCGTCGCCGACGAGGAGCGGCGCGAGCTGGCGCTGCTCGCGGCGTCGCGGCTGCTCTTCCTCTCCTTTCTCGAGACCAAAGGCTGGCTCGACGGCGACCGTGCCTTCCTCGCGCGGCAGTTCGACGCGTGCATGGCGAGCGGCGGGGCGTTCCACCAGCGCGTGCTGCTGCCCCTCTGGTTCGGCACGCTCAATACGCCGATGCGCCGCCGCGCCGCCGCCGCGCGACGATTCGGCGCGATCCCGTTCCTCAACGGCGGTCTGTTCGGCAAGACGATGCTCGAGCGCCGCTACTCGCGCGCTCGGTTCTCCGACGAAGCACTCGGAGAGTTCTTCGCCGAAGTGCTCGGTGCGTACCGCTTCACCGCCCGCGAGGAGCAGGACCGGTGGAGCGAGGTGGCGATCGACCCCGA
>Ga0070668_100002604_pt1 | contig 13259 bp, 14 predicted proteins | sample KBSS43metaG_FD_64661 | JGI IMG/M metagenome (GOLD analysis project Ga0070668, IMG submission 64661) | Switchgrass rhizosphere microbial communities from Kellogg Biological Station, Michigan, USA - KBS S4-3 metaG | ecosystem: Host-associated > Plants > Roots > Rhizosphere > Soil ... | reverse complement strand
CCGTCGACCCCAACCACCTCCGGAAGCGCCCCGGCGCGGCTCGCGACGATGGGTGTCCCGCTGGCCATCGCCTCCACGGCGGGTAGCGAAAAGCCTTCGTACAGTGAGGGAATGCAGGCCACCTCGGCCGACGCCAGCAGCCTGGCGAGCTCGGCGTCACTGAGCCCGCTGGAACTGTGCACGATGTCGGAGATACCCAGTTCCGCGATCAGCTTCTCGGTGGGCCCGTTGGGCTCCAGCTTCGAGACCAATTGCAGCTCGAGGTCGCGTTCGACGCGCAGCCGGGCAACGGCGTGCAGCAGGTGACTGACGCCCTTGAGCGGAACGTCGGCGCTGGCGATCGCGACGATGCGGTTGCGCACCCGATGCTCGGCGGGCGTGAACAGTTCGGTGTCGACGCCGAGGGGCACGACGTGCAGTTGTTCGGGCGACACCGCGAAGTCCTCGACGATGTCCTTCGCCGACGTGGACGACACGGTCAGCAGTTCGGGGAGCTTGCGCGCTACCTGCTTCTGCATCTCGGCGAAGCCATACCACCTGCGTACCAACGGCTTTCGCCACCACTTCGCCGCAGCGACGTCGAGCACACGGTCGCGAGTGATCGGGTGGTGGACCGTGGCGACCACCGGCAGGCCGAGCTCCGCGATGGCCAGCAGGCCCGTGCCCAGGCTCTGGTTGTCGTGCACGACGTCGAACTCGTCACGGCGCTCGGCGAGGACGCGCGCCATGCGCAGGCAGAAGGTCTTCGGCTCCGGGAAGGCCGACGTCCACGTGGCGAGCAGTTCGAGCACGTCGATGCGATCGTGCAGCTCGCTGGGGCGCGGGATGCGGAACGGGTCGGGTTCGCGGTAGAGGTCAAGGCTGGGCACCTCGGTGAGCCGCACCCTCGGGTCGAGGCCGTCGGGGTAGGGCGGTCCGGAGAACACCTCGACGTCGTGGCCAAGCTCGACGAGACCCCGGCTCAGGTGGCGAACGTAGACGCCTTGCCCACCACAATGCGTCTTGCTTCGGTACGACAGCAGGGCAATGCGCATGGTCAATTCACCGCGGCCAGAGTCAGTAAAAGGGCTCTGGACATGTGTCCAGACTATAGTTTGACGAGCTATCCTCCGCAATCCGGCCGTGCCTGTCTCACTATCACAGCCAGCTCCAAGGTGTCTGGGCCAGCGGGCGCTCAGGCCGGCGGGAAGCCGCCCGTGGCCACCGGGCCCCACCGCACCGGCGTGACCCTGATCAGGCACTTTCCCTGATCGACCATGGCCTGGCGGTACTCGGCCCAGTCGGGATGTTCGCCGGCGATCGCGCGGTAGTAGTCGACCAGCGGCTCGACGGCAGCGGGCAGCGCGATGACCTCTGCGTCACCGTCGATCTGCACGTAGGGACCGTTGAACTCGTCGGAGAGCACCGTCACGCTGGCCCGCGGGTCGCGCCGCACGTTGGCCGACTTGGCGCGCTTTGGGTAGCTGGCGATGACGATGCGCCCAGCCTCGTCGACGCCGCCGGTGACCGGTGAGCTCTGCAGGGAGCCGTCCGCGCGGAAGGTCGTCAGCACCATGCGGTGGCGCGGCCGGACGAAGTCCAGGAGCTCGGCGAGTCCGACTACGTCGGCGGTGGCGATCTTTCGGGGCATCGCTTCAGCCTATCGACGCCGCAACGTCCACGCCGGAATCCAATGCGTCACCGACTTTCGCTGTGCGCCATAGGCGATTTCGTACGTCACCCACCCCCACCAGAAGCCCTGTTCGCACAGCCCCCAGCAGCTCAGCGTGCCCTCGACGACGGAGTGCATCTGCAACCCGGCGGGGTGGTAGCCGCCCGCCCGGTGCGGTTCGCGGGGAAACACGGCCGCGAGGTCGATGAGCACGGCGACCGGCGGATCGACGCGGCGGAAGGCCTGCGGCATGGGCTGGCCGTGATGGCCGATCGACTTGAGCTCACCCATTGATCGATCATATGTTCGAATTGATAGTCATCGGTGCTGATGAGCATGATCGTGATCGGCGGGCCGCTGCGCCAGTTCTCTTGCGCGAGCAGTGACGGCGTCGTCCGGCACCGTCCCCTGACCGTCCAGCACATCTTGTAGCGCGCCCAGCCAATGGCTGTAGTAGCACCACTCGCTCGACGTCTCGTCGTGGTGGCCGATGCGAGCGATCAACGCGGCCTGGAACTCACTCCAGGTGAACGCACCGGCGTCGCACAGGGCGACAGCCATGGCGAAAGCGCGACTCTCCCAGGGCTCGGCGAACACCAGCTCACCGTTGGATCGCGGTGGCGCGGCCGGGCCCTCGATGTCCATCGGAACGGTCATCGCGCGTCAACCTTGGCCACGCCGACCATCGCCTCGCGGGTGATCAGCGGCACGAGCTGCTCCTCTGACAGGTTCTCGGTGCCTGCGGGACGCTCCGGCAACACCAGCCACCGCACCTCGCTGGTCGAGTCGTGGACGGTGATCTGCACGTCGTCGGCCAGTTCGAGGCCCATCTCCGAGAGGACTTCGCGTGGTTCCCTGACTATCCGGGCCCGGTAAACCGGACTCTTGTACCAACTTGGCGGCAGGCCGAGCAGCTGCCACGGGTAGCACGAGCACAACGTACAGACCACGACGTGGTGGCTCGTCGCCGAGTTCTCAACGACGACAACGTGTTCCGTCTGGACGCCGAGGTATCCCAGCTCTCGGATCGCGGCGGTGCCGTCGTCGAGCAGCCACCGCCGATACGACGGATCGGTCCACGCCTTGGCCACTACCTTGGCGCCGTTGAGCGGTCCGACGTAGGTCTCGTAGGTGGTGATGATGGTGTCCAACACCTTGGGGTCGACGAGGCCTCGCTCGGTGAGCAGCTGCTCGAGCGCCTCGGTACGCAGCGAGGCAGGAATGCGGTCAGCGGATTCACTCACCGTCAGGCCGCCTTTTCCAAGTAACTCTCGAACAGCTCGATCGTGAGCGCAAAGGGCTCGGCGTCAGCACCCCAGAGGTCGCGCGAGTCGAACCGAACCGTGTATACGTACTGCGGGTTTTCGCCCTCGAAGTGGGCGTTCGTATCGGGAAGTACCGACGCCGGCTGGACCAGATCGACAACGCCGACGTGGCTGCGCACGTAGCGCGGCAACCTGCTGTGCCCCGGCCGCGAGATGTCCTTCGCCCGCACCCGCTCACCGACGGCAAATGCCGGCTGAGCATCGACGGTCCGCAGGGACCCTTCGGCGCTCGGCGCGTAGTCGAGGCTCACGGGTAGCGGGTTCGATGGCTCCCGCGTCTGTTCGCCGCGCAGGTTGCGAGCGCGCGCTTCGATTGCCTCTGGAGCGAGGATGGCGCTCTCGGTGAGGATCAACTCAGCGCCGTTGAGCCAGCGGCCGAAATAGCCGTCGTCGAGGTAATCGGTAGGGCTCAGCCGCTCCAGCGCGTGCCGGAACGCGTCGAGGTTCCACTTCGCCAGCCGGTTGGACAGCAGTGCCAAGGCGAATGCTCGACCCTCCCAGGCCTCAGAGAACACCGGCTCCTCAGCACGTGGTGGATGCGCACGACCCCAGCCTCTGGTTCCTCCCATGTCAGCGATCCCGTCCACGGCATCACCTCTCGTAGCTCCACGCCCAACTCTAATTGCGAACGGCCGCGTTCTACGCTGGATCGTGTACCTGCCGCCGAAGTTCGCGCCGTCCGAGGACGAGACCGCTGCCGCACTGGCTCGCGCGGGTTTCGCGCAACTGGTCACCCACACGCCGTCCGGTCTGATGGTCACGCCGCTTCCGCTGCTGTACGACCGCGACCGCAATGCGCTGATCGGGCACGTCGCCCGCGCGAACCCACACTGGCAGGCGGGCGGGCACGAGTCCGTCGCCATCTTCACCGGTGCCCAGGCGTACGTCTCGCCGAGCCTCTACGCCACCAAGTCCGAGACGGGCAAGGTCGTCCCCACGTGGAACTACGAGGTGCTCAACGTATTTGGGCGGCTCGTGGTCCACGACGACGCGAACTGGGTGCGCGAACTCGTCACGCGGCTGACCGATCACCACGAGGCCGAGCGAGCCTCGTCATGGCGGGTGACCGACGCTCCGGAAACCTTTGTGCGGGGCCAACTCAACGCGATCGTCGGAATCGAACTGCCCATCGAACGCATCGAGGCCAAGGCGAAGATGTCGCAGAACCAGCCCGCCAGGAACCGCGAGGGAGTGATCGCCGGGCTGGCGGCCGGTTCGCCGACGGATCAGGCGGTGGCCGAGCGGGTCGCAGCGCTGGATCCCGAGCGGGGCAGCACGAAGGCGAACGGGCGCGGATAGCCCACGTTCGTCAGCCGGGCCGCCCGGATCGCCGCGAGGTCGACGGTCCGCACCTGACCCGACGACGGCTCGTAGCACCGCACGAGAGCTCCATCCCGCCCGACCAATAGCACCCAGTGCCGCGGGATGACGTTGCCGAGCAGCATCGCCACCGGCCAGTGCGCGTCGACCGCGGCCAGTACGTCGGCGAGCCCGTCGCGCCGGCCCCACCACAGCCGCCAGCGGTACCGGACGCCGTAGCGCGCGCTGTGCGCTCCGATCGCCCTGGCGATGCCCATCGGCGTCGTGCCGTACCGGCGCGGCCAGATTCGGTTGACGGTGAGGTGGATTCGGCCCTGCTCGCGCGAGAACCACGCCCGGCCAGCCGCGCCGACGGTGTGCTCGTCGCGGCCGACGAGCTTGCGTCGGTAGCCCGGATCGAGCAGTGCGCCCGCGACCACGGCGACGGCGGGACCGCACGAGACGGCGTCGCGCTGCGTCAGGTGCATCGCCGCGAGCTTCACCCCTCAAGGCTAGGACGGGCACGGTCCGGCGTAAGGATTCTCGGGTCCGGCGTAAGGATTCCGTTTGGATGGTGGGCCACACGCGTTCGCTGAGGTGAACTCGAGCCGTGAGCGAATTTGTACAGCTGCTGTCGATGCTGGCGATCCCTACGGCCCTGCTGCTGGCGTGCCGCTACGTCAATCGTCGTGGCGAGGCCTACCGACCCGAACGGTAGTAGCTCCGGACGCCCCGTTCTGCCTAGGCTTTCGCCCATGCGACTCGTCGCCGCACTCTGCGTCATCGCCATCGCGCTGGCCGCGCCGGCAGTGGCCGATCCGAACGCGCTGTGGATCATCGCTCACGACAAGTGCGTGCCGGATCAGGAACAGCGCGCGGACCCCGCTCCGTGTGCGCTGGTCGACCTCGCCGGTGGTGAGCGCGGTGGCTACGTCGTGCTCAAGGACCTCGTCGGCGCCACGCAGTTCCTCGTCATCCCCACTGACCGGATCGACGGCATCGAGAGTCCACAGCTGCTCGAACCGGGCGCGCCCAATTACTTCGCGGCCGCGTGGCGCGCCAGGAGCTTCGTCGAGCAACGCGCAGGCACCTCCATCCCGCGGGACTGGATGAGCCTGGCCGTCAACTCCGCCGTGGCCCGCACCCAGAACCAGCTTCACATCCACGTCGACTGCGTGCGTGCGGACGTGCGGGAAGCGTTGTTGCGCAACGTCGACGGCCTCGGACCGACGTGGACTCCGTTTCCGGAACCGCTGGCCGGGCACGACTACCTGGCGACCGTCGTGGCTGGCGACGACCTCGACGGCGTCGATCCGTTCGTGATGCTGGCCGACGGTGTCGTCGGCGCGAGGGCCGACATGGGCGCCGAGACGCTGGTGGTGGTCGGCGCCTACCTCGCCGACGGCAGGCCGGGCTTCGTGCTGCTGTCGGACCGCGCCGATCTCGCGGCCGGGGTGGAAGCCGGCGGCGAGGAACTGCAAAACCACGACGCGTGCCCGCCACCGGCTGGCCAGTGGCGTAAATGAGCCGTTAGCCCAGGTAACTACCCGGTACCCCTGGTTTCACCTAGCCGATTCTGGCAACATTACCGACCAGTAAGAATGGTTGCCCAGACCACCGGATGGGAATGACTAGGCCATGACGACGGAGTCCCTTGCAGCCACCAACGAGGGTGGCGGCGCTGCGCTCGACCAGGTAATCGGCATGTCGGCGGTCGCGGCGGTGGTGTCGCTGGCGCTGCTGTGGATCGGCTACCTACACCGCCAACGCCGCATCACGTGGCTGAAGAACCTGGCGGAACGGTTGGGCACCAAGTTCAAGCGCCCACCGTGGGTGGCGCTACAGGTGTTCCTGTTCACCGCGACGATCATCGCGGCCCTGTTCGGCTTCATCTGGGACGTCAGCCTGCACATCGGCAAGGGCCGCGACCCCGGTCCGCTGGCCAACCCCGCCCACTACTTCATCCTGTTCGGGCTGTTCCTACTGTTCATCGCGGGCACGCTGGCGATCGTTCAGCCCTACGACAAGCCAGGGCCCGCCGCGATACGCATCACCCGCACCTGGTTTGCGCCCGTGGGCGGCGTGCTCATGGCGGTGTGCGGGCTGTACGCGCTCATCGGATTCCCGCTCGACGACATCTGGCACCGCATCTTCGGCCAGGACGTCACCCTTTGGGGCCCAACGCATCTCATGCTCATCGGCGGCGCGGGACTTTCGCTCATCTCCGTGCTGCTGCTGGAGTACGAGGGCAGACGTGTCATGCCGCAGGAAGCCCAGGCGGACGACACCTGGTACCTGAAGCTGTTGCGCTACTTGTCGTTTGGCGGCCTGTTCATCGGTCTTTCGGTGTTCCAGATCGAGTACGACTTCGGCGTCGAGCAGTTCCGGTTGGTGCAGCAGCCCATGATGATCGCCGCCGCAGCAGCACTTGCCGCGGTGGCCGCCCGCATGGTGCTCGGCCGTGGTGCCGCGCTCATCGCTGCGGCGCTGGCGATCGTGCTGCGCGGTGCCGTCGCGCTGATCGTCGGCCCGGTATTCGGCGGTCCGACAAGCTGGTTCGCGCTGTACCTCGGCCCGGCTCTGGTGGTCGAACTCATCGCCCTGACGCCGCTGCTGAAGAAGCCGATCCTCTTCGGCGCGGTCGCCGGGCTCGGCGTCGGCACCGTCGGCCTCTGGCTCGAGTCGTTCTGGATCGACGCGGTCTACCACTATCCGTGGCCGACCAGCATGTGGCCGGAGGCGCTGGCCATGTCGGTGCCGGTGGCCATCGGGATGGGGGTCTGCGGCGCATTGCTCGGCATGGTGCTCACCGGGCAGCGGCTGCCGCGGCCCGCGCTCGGCATCACGGCCGTCGTCGTCACGGTGTTGGTCATCGGCGGCGCGGTCGCCAACGGGTTGCGTACCGAGGTGCCCGAGCAGGCCAACGCGACGATCACGTTGACGGACCTACCCAGCGACGCGGGCAAGCGCATGGTCTCCGCGGACGTGCGGATCGACCCAAGCGATCTGATCAGCGCCGACCCGGAGTGGGTCACGATCCTGTCCTGGCAGGGTGGCCTCGCCAACGACCGCGGGCTGGCGATCGACAAGCTGGAGAAGGTCGGCGACGGGCACTACCGCTCGACGCAGCCGATCCCGGTGTGGGGTTCGTGGAAGACGTTGCTGCGCGTGCAGGACGGCCACACCATGGCAGGCGTGCCGATCTTCCTACCGGCCGACCCCGGCATCGGAGCCGTCGAGACGCCCGCCCTGGCCTCGAGCACCCGGCCGTTCGTCCAGGAGCTCACGATCCTGCAGCGCGAGCGCAACCAGAACCACCCGTCGTGGTTGTTCACCGTCGCCGCCCTGGTGGTGTTGGCCTGCACGCTGGTGCTCATCGCGGCGCTGACGTGGGGCGCCGGGCGGATCAACGCCCGCGATACGTTCACCGACGCCGAGGTGACGCCGGGGCCCAAGGAACCGGTGCCGCACGCCTGATGACGGTCGAACACCTCGCCGATCACACGCTGCTACTGGCGCTGCCCGCGTTCGCGCCCGCGCTGGTGGTGGTCGGCGTCGTCGTCTATGCGGCGATGCGCGACCGGCGTACGCCCGATGACGGCGAGGCCGCGGCCGACCCCGGAGACGAGGCTCACAGTGAGCATCCAGGCGCCGCCGACCAAGATGGACCCCCGTGACCACTTCGCCCCTTTCCCGGACACTGCTCACCTTGGCCGCCACCGCGCTTATCGTCGCCGGCTGCGGCGGATCCACCGGCAGCGAGTCGTCCAGCTCCGCAGCCAGCGGATCGAGCGGCACCAGTGGGCCGCCGGCGTCCACCGCCGCGCCGCAGCTCACCGACGATCAGTCGCCACCGACCCGGCTGGTCGTCGACGTCACCATCTCCGGTGGTGAGGTGACGCCGACCAACGAGCCGCTGCAGGGCGCGGTCGGCGAGCCCATCGTCATCCGGGTCAACAGCGATGCCGCCGACCAGTTGCACGTGCACTCCAACCCGGAGCACACGTTCACCGTGGAACCCAAGAACGGTCAGCAGTTCCAGTTCACCGTCGAGGTGCCCGGCAAGGTCGACGTCGAACTCCACGAACTGAAGAAGACGGTCGCCACCATCACGGTGCAGTGACCGTACTCGCCCACGGGTTGGGCGGGTCGGCCGATCTGCCGATCCCGTACACCTACGCGCTGATCGGCGCGGCGTGGGCGTTGACGTTCACATTCGCCGTCGTCGCGGTCGCGTGGCGGCGGCCGCGTTTCGACCCGGAGAAGCCGGGTCATGCACTGCCCCAATGGATCACGACGGTGGTCGACGCGCCTGCGACGCGGTGGGCGGCGGCGATCGCGGGGCTGCTGTTCGTGGGCTGGGTGACGTTGGCGGCGGTGTTCGGCCCGCAAGATAGTGCCAACCCGCTGCTCGGGGTGTGCTACGTGCTGCTGTGGGTGGGGCTGGTGGCGGTGTCGCTGGCGATCGGGCCGGTCTGGCGCGCGGTGTCACCGGTGCGCACGGTGTACCGGTTGCTGCCGGTGTCGCGCCGACCGCCGCCGACGGCGTATCCGGCTGGTTGGGGGTATTGGCCCGCGGCGTTCGGCCTGTTCGCGTTCGTCTGGCTCGAGCTCGCCAGCCCTGATCCGGGTTCCCTTGCCGCGGTGAAGATTTGGCTGCTGCTGTATCTGGCGGTGACGCTGGCCGGCGCGTTGGTGTTCGGGACGCGCTGGCCCGCCAATGCCGATCCATTCGAGGTGTACGGGGTGGTCGCATCGCGGCTGTCTCCGCTGCACCGAAACGCGGATGGCCTTGTCGCACTGGGCAATCCGTTCGACCACCTGCCCTCGATGCCGGTCCGCCCTGGCCTTCTGGCGGTACTCGCGGTGCTACTGGGGTCGACGGCGTTCGACAGCTTCTCCGCGATGCCGTGGTGGCGCAACTTCGTCGATGCCCACGCCGCCTCCGCTCCGTTCGGCGACGTCGGCATCCGCAGCGTCGGGCTGCTGGTGTTCGCGGCGGTGGTGGGTACGACGTTCTGGCTGGGCGCACGTGCCACCGGAGGCGTGACGCGCGGGCAGCGGCGGGCCCTGCCGGGGCAGATGGCGCACTCGCTGATCCCCATCGTCATCGGGTACGTGTTCGCCCACTATCTGACGTATCTCGTCGAACGTGGGCAGCAGACGGTGTTCGGGCTGCTCGGCCTCCGCCACGCAGAGGTGAATTACCTACTGTCCCTTCACCCGTCGGTGTTGGCGACGCTGAAGGTCTGCTTCGTCGTGGCCGGGCACATCGCCGCCGTGATCGCCGCGCACGACCGGGCGCTGCGGCTACTGCCAAAGGGCCATCAGGTGACGGGTCAGCTTCCGATGATGCTGGTGATGGTGGGCTACACGTTCACCGGGTTGTACCTGCTCTTCGGCGGCTAGTGTTGGACCCATGCGGGCGCTGATCGTCGTCGACGTACAGAGGGACTTCTGCGAGGGCGGGTCGCTGGCCGTCGACGGCGGCGCCGAAGTCGCCCAGAAGATCACCGACCTGCTGGTCGAGCACGACTACGACCACGTCGTCGCGACCAAGGACTACCACATCGACCCGGGCGACCACTTCTCCGAAAACCCCGACTACCGGGACTCCTGGCCGCCACACTGCGTCGTTGGAACCTCGGGCGAGGACTTCCACCCCGGGTTCAATCCCGCACTGGCCGAGGCCGTCTTCCACAAGGGTCACTACTCCGCCGCCTACAGCGGTTTCGAGGGGGCCCACTCCGATGACGGCACCTCGCTGGCCGAGTGGTTGCGGGAACGCGGCGTCGACGAGGTCGACGTCGTCGGCATCGCCACCGACTATTGCGTCAAGGCCACCGCGGCCGACGCGGTCGCGGCCGGCTTCGCCACCAGGGTGCTGCTCGACCTGACTGCGGGTGTGTCACCGACCACCACGGCCGACGCCGTCGAGTCGTTGCGCGCCGCGGGCGTCGCCATCGTCTAGCGGGTCGGGTCGACGGGGCGCCCCGTCCACTCCGGCGGGCGCTTCGCGAGGAACGCCCGCACCCCTTCCTTCGCGTCGTCGTGTCCCATGAGCGCGAGGTGGATGTCCGTCTCGCGCTGCCCCACGGCCGCGCGGTCTAGCTCGAACGAATCCCACAGCAGTCGCTTGCTCGCCGCCACCGACATCGGGGCGGTGTTTAGGGCGATGTCGGCGGCCAGCTCGAGCGCGGCGGGCAGCACCTCGTCGGCGGGCAGCACGCGGCTGCCGAGGCCGAGGGCGACGGCGCGGTGGCCGTCGAACGTCGCCCCGGTCAGCAGGACTTCGGCCGCGTTCGCGATGCCGATGAGCCGGGGCAGCACCCAGTGCGAATACGCATCGCCGACGACGCCGCGGCGGACCTGCACCACGCCGTAGCGGGCGTCGGACGCGAAGAACCGCACGTCGCACTGAAGCGCCAGCGTCAGCCCAAGGCCGAGGGCGTGCCCGTTGATCGCGGCGATCACCGGCTTGATCAGCGACCACGCGGGCACGTCGAGCCCCGCCGCGCTGAACCCCGGCCCCGGGGCGTCGAATGTCGCGTCGCCCGCGGCCAGATCGGCGCCGGCACAGAACGCCGGGGGCGTGCCAGTCAGCACGATCACCCGGACCGCGTCGTCACCGTCGCACCTGGTGTAGGCGTCGGCCAACTCCTCGCGCATGCCGTCGCCGATCGCGTTGCGCTGGGCGGGCCGGTTCAGCGTGAGAGTGGCCACACCAGCCTCCACGCGAGTTTGCAACGTGCGGTAAACGGGCAGTTCAGCGTGCGTGTTCAACCGGCTCAGCTCCTGTCGCAGCGGTTCGCCCGCCATGCTCTCGTACCCGACGGCACCGTAAGGTCACCTTGGTCGACAAGGCGAAATTGCCGGACGAAAGGTGCATCTTGACTTCAGCCGCGCAGGCCACACCCAAGGCTCCCGAACAGGAGATTTGGCGCGGCAAGGCCTACCCGCTGGGCGCGACCTACGACGGGTCGGGAACCAACTTCACGCTGTTCAGCGAGGTCGCCGAGTGCGTTGAACTGTGCCTGTTCGACGCGGACGGCGCCGAGACGCGAATCGTCCTTCCCGAGGTCGACGGCTTCATCTGGCACGGCTTCGTGCCGGGCATCGAGCCCGGCCAGCGCTACGGCTACCGCGTGACCGGACCCTACGATCCCGCGCACGGTCACCGGTGCAACCCCAACAAGCTGCTGCTGGACCCCTACGCGAAGGCCATCGACGGAACCTTCGAGTGGAACCAATCGCTGTTCGGCTACACCTTCGGCGACCCGGACAGCCGCAACGACGACGACTCCGCAGCCGCGATGCCCAAGTCGGTGGTGATCAACCCGTTCTTCGACTGGGGCACCGACCGGCCGCCCAACCACGAGTACGCCGATACCGTCATCTACGAGGCTCACGTCAAGGGGCTCACCGCGACGCATCCGGACATCCCCGAATCGATCCGCGGCACGTATGCCGCCGTCGCGCACCCGGCGATCATCGATCATCTGAAGGCGTTGGGCGTCAACGCGATCGAGCTCATGCCGATCCACCACTTCGCGAACGACGCCACCCTGATCGAGAAGAAGCTGTCGAACTACTGGGGCTACAACACGATCGGGTTCTTCGCGCCGGACCACAAGTACGGCAGCAGCGCCACGCCGGGTGGGCAGGTGCAGGACTTCAAGGCCATGGTGCGGACGCTGCACGACGCGGACATCGAGGTGATCCTCGACGTCGTCTACAACCACACCGCCGAGGGCAACCACATGGGTCCGACGCTGTCGATGCGCGGTATCGACAACGCCGCGTACTACCGGCTCGTCGACAACGACAAGCGCTACTACACGGACTACACGGGGACGGGCAACAGCCTCAACGTCGGACACCCGCACTCGCTGCAGCTGATCATGGACTCACTGCGCTACTGGGTGACCGAGATGCACGTCGACGGATTCCGCTTCGACCTGGCCTCCACGCTGGCCCGTGAGTTCTACGACGTCGACAAGCTGTCGACGTTCTTCGAACTGGTGCAACAGGATCCGACGGTCAGTCAGGTCAAGCTGATCGCCGAACCGTGGGACGTCGGGCCAGGTGGATACCAGGTCGGCAACTTCCCGCCCCAGTGGACCGAGTGGAACGGCAAGTACCGCGACACCGTCCGCGACTTCTGGCGCGGCGAGCCCGCGACACTCGACGAGTTCGCCTACCGGCTGACTGGTTCGGCCGACCTGTACGAGCACACCGCGCGGCGGCCGGTGGCGTCGATCAACTTCGTCGTGGCGCACGACGGGTTCACGCTGCGAGACCTGGTGTCCTACAACGACAAGCACAACGAAGCCAACGGCGAGGGCAACAACGACGGTGAGAGCCACAACCGGTCTTGGAACTGCGGCGTGGAAGGACCCACGGACGACCCCGAGGTCCTCGCACTACGCGCGCGTCAGCAACGCAACTTCCTGACCACTCTGATGCTGTCCCAAGGTGTTCCGATGATCTGCCACGGCGACGAGCTCGGCCGTACCCAGGCTGGCAACAACAACGGCTACTGCCAGGACAACGCGGTCACCTGGGTCGACTGGGCGAACGCCGACACCGAACTCCTCGAGTTCACGAAGTCGGTATCGGCGCTCCGCGCGGCACATCCCGTGTTCCGGCGGCGGCGCTTCTTCAGCGGTAGGCCCGTGGGCCGGCGGGGTCAGGCCGGCCTGCCGGACATTGCGTGGTTCACCCCCGAAGGCACCGAGATGACCGGTGAGGACTGGGGATCGGGCTTCGCCAAGTCGGTGACGGCCTACCTAAACGGCCAAGGCATACCCGACCGCGACGCACGCGGGCAACGGGTCACGGACGACTCGTTCGTGCTGTGCTTCAACGCGCACTACGAACCGATCGAGTTCTTCATGCCCCCAACCGAGTTCGGCTCCAAGTGGCAGACGGTGCTGCGCACCGACGGAGCGGACGAAACGACGGTGGCCGCCGCGGCGGCACTG
>Ga0070668_100002603_pt1 | contig 13261 bp, 12 predicted proteins | sample KBSS43metaG_FD_64661 | JGI IMG/M metagenome (GOLD analysis project Ga0070668, IMG submission 64661) | Switchgrass rhizosphere microbial communities from Kellogg Biological Station, Michigan, USA - KBS S4-3 metaG | ecosystem: Host-associated > Plants > Roots > Rhizosphere > Soil ... | reverse complement strand
CGACGGAGAGGTCGATGCCGCCGGTGAGGATCACGAACGTCATCCCGACCGCGAGCACGATGAGATAGGCGTTGTCCACCAACAGGTTCAGGAAGACCTGCGTCGGACTGGCGAAGTCGTAGCGGGTGATCACCACGGCGAACATCACCGCGAACAGCACCAGCGAGGCGAGCGGAGACAGGTATCGGCCCCGCGCGCGCTTGGCGAGGTCGGCGACGTCGATGCGCGGGCGGGTCGCGGTCCTGGTGCTCATTTCGTCACCATCGCGGAGGTCGACGGCACGGGTACCGACAGCGACTGCACCGGTGCGTCCGAAGCGGGCGTGACGTGTGTCGGGGGGCGCCGTTTGCGCGACAGCAACGCGCGGAACTTGGGGGCCTGCAGCAGACACACCGCGATCACCACCAACGCCTTGAACACCAGGGTCAGCTCCGGCGTGATCCCCGCGGTGTACACCGTCGTGGTCAAGGTCTGAATGATCAAGGCGCCGAGGATGGTTCCGGTCAGGCTGAACCGTCCGCCCAGCAGCGAGGTGCCACCGATGACCACCGCCAGGATGGCGTCGAGCTCGATCCACAGTCCGGCGTTGTTGGCGTCGGCGGCCGAGATGTTCGACGCGATCATGAGGCCGGCGATTCCGGCGCACAGCGCGCTGAAGACGTACACGGCGAAGACGATGGTGCGGTAACGCACTCCGGCCAGCCGGCTGGCTATCGGGTTGATGCCGACCGATTCCAGCAGCATGCCCAATGCGGTGCGCCGGGTCAGCAGACCCACCAGTGCGAACACCGCCAGGCTCACCAGGATCGCCACCGGCAGGCCGAACGCGAAACCGGCCCCCAGAATCTTGAACGGTGCACTCACTGTCGTGACGATCTGGCCGTCGGTGATGAACAGCGCGATGCCGCGGCCAGCCGTCATCAGAACGAGGGTGGCGATGATGGGCTGAACTCCGAAGACGGAGACCAGCATTCCGTTCCACAGCCCAAGCCCGACGGCGGCGCCCGTGGCGATTCCCATCGCGGTGATCACCGTTGCGGCGCTGGCCGGGTCGGCGGAGGCGGCGATGTGGGCGCACGCGAGCGCACCGCTCACGGCGACGACGGCGCCGACGGACAGGTCGATACCCCGCGATGCGATGACCAGGGTCATGCCGAGGGCCACCAGCATCGTGGGGGCGCCGTTGCGCAGGATGTCGATCAGGCTGCCGAAGAGGTGGCCGTCCTGCACCCGGATGCTCAGAAACGTCGGTGTCAGAACGACATTCACGGCGAGCAGCGCAATCAGTGCGAGCGCAGGCCAGAGCAGTGGCGATGCGCCGATTCTCTTGATCACGATTGCGCCCCCGCAGCGATGAGCGCCGTCAGTTCCTTGACGGTGCAATCCGTTCCGACCTGGGCGATGCAGTGCCCGTCGCGCAGCACGATGATCCGATCGCTGATCCGTGACACCTCATCGAGTTCTGCGGAGATGAAGACCACACCCATTCCGTCGGCGGCCAGATCGGCGACGAGTTTCTGAATCTGCGCCTTCGCGCCGACGTCGATGCCCCTAGTGGGTTCGTCGAGGATGATCAGCTGCGGGTCGGTGATGAGCCAGCGCGCCAACAGCACCTTCTGCTGGTTGCCACCGCTGAGGTTCTTCACCAGCGTCCCCGGGTTGCGGGGCCGGACGTCGAGCGCCTCCATGTAGCGGTGCACGAGGTCGTCCTTGGTCTTCTTCGACAACGGGCGGGCGAATCCGCGGCGGGCTTGCAGCGCCAGCACCAGGTTGTCGCGCACGCTCAGCTCGCCAATGATGCCCTCGGCCTTGCGATCTTCAGACGAAAAGGCGAAGCCCTTGGCGATTGCGGCGCGCGGCGATCGGATAGTGGTCGGCTTTCCGTTGACCTCCGTCTGGCCACTGGTCGGGCGGTCTGCACCAAAGAGCAATCGCGCCAGTTCGGTTCGGCCCGAACCGAGCAGACCGGCCAGCCCCACGACCTCCCCGCGATGAACGTCGACGTCCATGGGATGCACCCGAGGCTTGCGGCCGATGCCCTTGGCGCTGAGCACCGGCTCCCCGGCGTGGGGGCCGCTCTTCGCGACGGTGTCCGCGATCTCCTCGAGCAGGTCGAGCTCGTGGCCCAGCATGGCGGCAATCAGCTTCACCCGATCCAGGGTGGCCGTCGGATACTCGCCGACCAGACGGCCGTTGCGTAGCACCGTCATTCGATCGGAGATCTCGTAGACCTGGTCGAGGAAGTGCGACACGAACAGGATGGCCGTGCCCCCATCGCGGAGGCGGCGCATCACCCGGAACAATTCGGCGACCTCGTCGGCGTCGAGGCTGGACGTCGGTTCGTCGAGGATCAGCACCCGCGCGGAGATCGCCGTTGCGCGTGCGATGGCGACGAGCTGCTGGATCGCGATCGGGTGGTCGCCAAGGGTGGAGCTCGGATCGATGGTCAGCTCAAGCTGGCCCAGTAGTTCCTTGGCGCGACGATTCATTGCGCGGTAGTCGATGCGCCCGAAGCGGCGGGGCTCGCGCCCAAGCAGAATGTTCTCGGCCACAGTCAGATTGGGGCAGAGGTTGACCTCTTGGTACACCGTGCTGATGCCGGCGTCCTGCGCCTGCCGCGGGCCGCTGAACCGCTGCTCGGAGCCGCCGACCGTGATGCTGCCCGAGTCGATGTCGTAGACCCCGGTCAGTGCCTTGATCAACGTCGACTTACCGGCGCCGTTCTCTCCCATCAGCGCGTGGACTTCGCCGGGCAGCAACCGGAAGTCGACGCCGTCGAGCGCCTTCACGCCAGGAAAGTCGATGGTGACGTCCTTCATGTCGACCACAGGGGCATCGGAAGGCCCGGACAGCGGTGCGGTCATTGAAGGATCTTTCGTTGGTAGTCGATGCCGCCCGGGGATGGGGGGTCCGGCACCTTGGGGGGGAGGAGGTTCCGGCACCCGGGCGGCATCGACGGTCTTTGTGCGTCAGTACTTGCGGTCGGGAAGGACGGCCGCCGCCTGCTGTTGATCGAAGGTCTGGTCGGGGGTGACGACGCGCGCAGGCACCGGCTCACCGGCAGCGACCTTCTTGGCGAGGTCCATCAGTTGCGGGCCGAGGAGTGGGTTGCACTCGACGAGGAAGTTGAACCTCCCGTCGGCGAGGGCTTGCATGCCGTCGTGCGTCGCGTCGACCGCGACGATCTTGATGTCCTGTCCAGGCTTGAGCCCGGCCGCTTCGATGGCATCGGCCGCGCCGAGCCCCATGTCGTCGTTCTGTGCGAACACGACGTCGATCTTCGGGTTGGCCTTCAGGAATGCCTCCATCACCTGCTTGCCACCCGAGCGGGTGAAGTCGCCACTCTGCGAGGCGATCACGTGCAAGTTGGGATTCGCCGCGATGGCGGTGGCGAACCCGGAGGTGCGCTCAAGGGCGGGATCGGACCCGGTGGTTCCTTCGAGTTGGACGATGTTGACCGGACCGGGAGCCGACGCGTACTGCTTGACCACCCAATCGCCGGCCCACTTGCCTTCCTGCACGAAGTCGGCACCGAGGAAGGTCTTGTAGACGTCCTTCTCCTGGGTGTCGACCGCACGGTCGGTGAGGATGACCGGGATCCCAGCGTTCTTGGCCTCGAGCAATACGGCGTCCCAGCCGGTGCGCACCACGGGGCTGAAGGCGATGACGTCGACGCGCTGCTGAACGAACGATCGGATGGCGGAGATCTGGTTCTCCTGCTCGCCGTTGGCGTCGGAGAACTTCAGGTCGACTCCTGCGGCGGCGGCCGCCTCCTGGATGGACTTGGTGTTGGCGGTGCGCCAGCCGCTCTCGGCACCCACCTGGGAGAACCCCATGGTGAGCTTTCCGTCGTCGGACCCACCGCCACCTGGCGCCGGTCCGCTCCCGCACGCGGCCAGCACGCCCGCCGTGGCGAGGCCTATCACCGCAGTTAGAACCCTTTTCACGACAGCTCCTTCGATGTCTTGGCTCGCCATCTGGATCGACGGCGCCTGTCCTCGCTCCACCTGTTCGGCTGGCCACGGGTTGGTGCTCAAGTCGGTGTGACCGGCATTACACGGCCGAATGTTAGCGCTAACATTCTCTGATTGTCAACGGGTGTGAGCGCTCACATTTCACCGCCGCAGGGCCTTGACAAACGCGTGAGCCCCGTCACATCATCAACGTTTGTTAGCGCTAACATCACGCACGGTCCGAGTCGCGAGACCGCGCTGGGAAGCAAAATCAACCGGAGGATTTCATGCGCAAAGGCTTCATTCGAGCAGTGGGCGCGCTGGCCGTGGCGGCCGCATTGACGAGCGCCGGCTGCGGTCGCTCGACGGCGCCCGAGGCCAGCCAAGGCGGCAGCGGAGGTGAACGCACCGGCACCGTAGGCATCGCGATGCCCACGAAGTCGTCCGAGCGTTGGGTCGCCGACGGAAACAACATGTCCGAGCAGTTCAAGAAACTCGGCTACGACACCGACCTGCAGTACGGCGACGACGTGGTGCAGAACCAGGTCTCGCAGATCGAGAACATGATCACCAAGGGCGTCAAGGTGTTGGTCATCGCCCCCATCGACAGCTCGTCACTGACCGACATCCTGCAACGCGCGGCGGACGCCAAGATCCCGGTGGTCAGCTATGACCGGCTCATCCGCGGTACCGAAAACGTCGACTACTACGCCACTTTCGACAACTTCAAGGTCGGCGTCCTGCAGGCGACCTACATCACCGACAAGCTCGGCGTCGCACAGGGCAAGGGGCCCTTCAACATCGAGCTCTTCGCCGGGTCGCCCGACGACAACAACTCGACGTTCTTCTTCAACGGAGCGATGAGCGTCCTGCAGCCCTACATCGACAGCGGCAAGCTGGTGGTCAAGAGCGGCCAGACGTCGTTCGACCAGGTGGCGACGCTCCGCTGGGACGGCGGGCTCGCGCAGTCCCGGATGGACAACCTGCTGAGCAAGGCCTACACCAGCGGCCGGGTGGACGCGGTGCTGTCGCCCTATGACGGGATGTCGCTGGGGATCATCTCGGCGCTGAAGAGCGCGGGCTACGGCACGCCGTCCAACCCGCTGCCGATCGTCACGGGACAGGACGCCGAACTTGCGTCGGTGAAGTCGATCATCGCCGGCGAGCAGACGCAGACGGTCTTCAAGGACACCCGCGAACTCGCGAAAGCCGCAGTGCAGATGGCGGATTCGCTGCTCACCGGCGGCACGCCCGAAGTCAACGACACCAAGACCTACGAGAACGGCGTGAAGGTGGTTCCCGCGTTCCTGCTCGACCCGGTCAGCGTGGACAAGGGCAACTACCAGCAGGTTCTGGTCGGATCCGGCTACTACACCGCGGCACAGCTCGCATGACGGACGCAGTGGCGGCGCCAATTCTCGAAATGCGCGACATCACCAAGAGATTCGGCGCCGTCACCGCCCTCAGCGAGGTCAACCTCGCAGTACGCCGGGGCGAGATCCACGCGATCTGCGGCGAGAACGGCGCAGGGAAGTCCACGCTGATGAAGGTGCTCAGCGGCATCTATCCGCACGGAAGCTACGAAGGTGAGATCGTCTTCGACGGCGGGCCAGGCGATTTCAAGGACATCCGGTCCAGTGAGCGGCGCGGCATCGGCATCATCCACCAAGAACTCGCGCTGGTGCCCGTGCTGTCCATTGCCGAGAACATCTTCCTGGGCAACGAACACGCATCGGGCGGAGTGATCAGCTGGCACGAGACGATGACGCACGCTCAACAGCTTCTCGACCGGGTGGGCCTGCGCGAGAGCCCCCGCACCCGGATCTCGGACATCGGCGTCGGGAAGCAGCAGCTCGTCGAGATCGCCAAGGCATTGTCCAAGAAGGTGAAGCTGCTGATCCTCGACGAGCCGACCGCGGCGCTCAACGACGAGGACAGCAGGCACCTGCTCGACCTCATCGTCGAACTCAGGGCTCAGGGGCTCACCTGCATCGTCATCTCGCACAAGCTCAACGAGGTGATGCGGGTCGCGGACACCATCACGATCCTGCGCGACGGCAGGACCATCGAGACGCTGGCCGTCGACGGCGAGCTCAGCGAGGAACACATCATCCGCGGCATGGTGGGGCGCGACATGGCAGACCGGTTTCCCGACCGCACGGCGCACCCCATCGGCGACGTCGCCTTCGCCATCGAGGACTGGACCGTCTTCCATCCGCTCGACCAGCAGCGCAAGGTGGTCGACGGGGTGTCCATCAACGTGCGGCGCGGCGAGGTCGTCGGCCTCGCCGGACTGATGGGAGCCGGGCGCACCGAGCTCGCGATGAGCGTGTTCGGACGTAGTTACGGAAAGCGGGCCACCGGTTCGGTCTTCAAGGACGGCAAGGAGATTCGCACCCGCACGGTGTCCGAGGCCATTGGCCACCGGATCGCCTACGCCACCGAGGACCGCAAGCACTACGGGCTCAACCTGATGGACGACATCGCACGCAGCGTGACGCTGGCGGCGCTGTCCAAGGTGAGCAGGGCGTCGGTCATCAACGAGCACGAGGAGACGGTGGTCGCCGAGCGGTTCCGCAAGGACATGCGCATCAAGGCGCCGTCGGTGAAGGCCACCACGGGCAACCTGTCGGGCGGCAATCAGCAGAAGGTGGTGCTGAGCAAGTGGATATTCGCCGACCCGGACGTGCTGATCCTCGACGAGCCGACTCGCGGGATCGACATCGGCGCCAAGTACGAGATCTACACGATCATCAATGCCCTTGCCGCGCAGGGCAAGGCGGTGATCGTGATCTCGTCTGAACTACCCGAGCTGATTGGTTTGTGCGACCGCATCTACACCCTCAACGAGGGTCGGCTCACAGGTGAAGTGGCCAGGGCGGACGCGAAGCAGGAGACGTTGATGCGCTACATGATGAAGGGACGCAGCTAGATGACCACCACTCCGACGGTGAACACCGCGTCGAGTGCCCCGGCCCCGGCGCAGCCGCCACGCTCACCCGGCGGGTGGCTGAAGACGGCGCTACAGGGCAACTTCCGGCAGTACGGCATGGTCGCCGCGCTCGCGGTGATCGTGCTCCTGTTCCAGGTCTGGACGAGCGGGATTCTGCTCAAGCCGCTGAACGTCACCAACATCGTGCAGCAGAACGGCTACATCCTGATCCTGGCGATCGGGATGGTGATCGTCATCATCTCCGGTCACATCGATCTATCGGTCGGATCGATCGCGGGCTTCATCGGAGCGATGTCCGCGGTCCTGATGATCCACAACCATATGCCATGGCCCGTCGCGGTCGTGGTCTGCCTGCTGATGGGCGCGGCCATCGGTGCGTGGCAGGGCTTTTGGATCGCCTACGTGGGCATCCCGTCGTTCATCGTGACCCTTGCGGGCATGCTGGTGTTCCGGGGTGCGACCCAGTATCTGCTCGAGGGCCAGTCCATCGCGCCGTTCCCCCGCAGCTTCCAACAGGTCAGCAGCGGATTCCTACCCGAGCTGGGCGGAGCCAGCCTCTACCACTGGCCTACCGTCATCCTCGGCGTCGTCGTCATGGGCGCGGCCGTCCTGCAGCAGGTCCGGCAGCGAAGGACGCAGTCCCGCTACGGATTCGACGTCTCGGCGCCGGGTTGGTTCGTCACCAAGAACGTCGCCATCGTCGCCGCACTCGCCGCCTTCACCCTGCTGCTCGCCAGCTACCGTGGGGTCCCCGTCGTCGGCATCATTCTGGCGGTGATGTTCGTCGTCTACGCGTTCGTCATGCGCAGCACGGTCTTTGGGCGGCAGGTCTACGCGGTCGGCGGCAACGGTGCGGCGGCGCGGCTGTCCGGGGTGAAGACCAACAGAGTCACCTTCCTGGTGTTCGTCAACATGGGTCTGCTGTCGGCGCTGGCCGGCTTGCTCTTCGCAGCCCGGCTCAACTCCGCGACGCCACAGGCCGGGATCGGGATGGAGCTCGAGGCCATTGCGGCGGCGTTCATCGGCGGCGCGTCCGCAAGCGGCGGCGTGGGGACGGTGTTCGGCGCCATCATCGGCGGGTTCGTCCTTGGTGTGCTGAACAACGGGATGTCGCTCGTCGGCATCGGCAGCGACGTACAACAGGTAATCAAGGGTCTGGTCCTGTTGGCCGCCGTCGGCTTCGACATCTACAACAAGAAGAAGGGCGGCTCATAGGGTGATGGATCGGTTCGACCGCGAGATTCTCGACTTCATGCGCAGTTGGGCGCCCTACGGCGGCCCGCCGACCGACCAGGCCCTCGAGGAGTTCGGGTTGACTCGAGACGAACTCATCGAGCGAGTCCGGCTCATCGTCGCGACCGAGGCGGCCCGACGCGAACACGAACAACAGCGACCCTGGCTGCGGCTGCAGAACACGGCACCCGCGACCGACACCAAGACTTCTACGAAGGGACATTGAGGTGGCGTTCGACATTCTTCGCGAACTGACCGCACTGGCCGGCGACCGACCTCGCGCCGACACGACGACCGAAGCCGCGTCGGCCTGGTTCGCCGCCAAGGCCAGACTGCACGAGCACCTGGCCACCCAGCCGGGGTATGACAGCGCCCGCGAATCGTCCCTGGCGAGTTGGGCATACGAGCGCTCCCGCTCCCTGCTCGCGGTGCGATCGACCCCCTGATCGATGCCCAACAGTGCGACAACGCCGACGCGATGGCCGTTGGCCGACGGCCGCGAACTGCTCTTCTTCTCGTTGCCCGGCCACACTCCGCAACCCACCACCGACCGCCGGGCGTTGACCGATCAGCGTGGCCACTCGCAGTTGCGCTTCGACCGTCAGACCGGCCAATGGATCGTCGTGGCGGCGCTGCGTCAAGACCGTACGCACATCCCGACTTTGGCGGAGTGCCCGTTGTGCCCAGGACCGTCCGGGCTCAGCAGCGAGGTGCCCGCACCCGACTACGACGTCGTCGTGTTCGAGAATCGCTTTCCCAGCCTGTCAGGGGGCGGGGCATCGCTCCCGGAGCCTGCCGGTGACGGGTTCACGTCCGCACCGGGGCACGGTCGCTGTGAAGTCATCGTCTTCTCCAGCGACCACACTGGATCGTTCGCCGAACTCGAGCCAGCGCACGCCCGACTCGTCGTCGAGGCGTGGCGGCACCGCACCGCCGACCTGTTCACCCGAGCGGGGATCGAGCAGGTGTTCTGCTTCGAGAATCGCGGCGAGGAGATCGGGGTCACGCTGACCCATCCGCACGGCCAGATCTACGGCTACCCGTATCTGACGCCGCGTACCGCGCGGATGCTTGCCGCGGCGCGCACACACCGAGAGCGCAACGGCACCAACCTCTTTGCCGACATCCTTGCCGATGAGCTCGCCAGCGGTAGCCGCATCATCGCGCGCAACGAGCTGTTCACCGCCTTCGTGCCGTTTGCGTCGCGGTGGCCGGTGGAAGTGCACATCTATCCGAACAGGTTCGCGCGCAGCCTGATCGACCTGGCCGACGCGGAACTCGACGGCTTCGCGCAGATCTACCTCGACATCCTGCGCCGGCTCGATCTGCTGTATACGTCCCAGCTGCCATACATGTCGGCGCTGCATCAGTACTCTGACACCGACGCTCAGCGCGAGGGGTACTTTCACGTCGAGCTGATCTCGACCCGGCGCAGCGCCACCAAGCTGAAGTACCTGGCCAGCTCGGAGTCGGCGATGGAGGCCTTTATCATGGACGTCACACCCGAGCGCGTGGCCGACCGGCTGCGAGAGCTGTGATGGTCGAACGGGCGGTGACGTACACGGCGCCGGGCCGGATCAACCTGATCGGTGAACACACCGACTACAACCTCGGGTTTGCGCTGCCCATCGCCCTGCCCGACCACACTGTGGTGACCTACCTGCCCGACGAGAGCCGCTCGATCGTCCTGCGCAGCGACCGCGAAGCGGCCCAGGTGGAGGTCCCCGTCGATACCGCTCCCGGCGAGGTGACCGGCTGGGCAGCCTACGTGGCGGGAGTCGTGTGGGCGCTGCGTAGCGCGGGGCACCACGTCCCAGGTGGCGTGATGTCCGTCGCGGGCGGCGTCGAGATGGGCTCGGGGCTGGCGTCCTCGGCCGCGCTGGAATGTGCGGCGCTCGGCACGCTCGCCGACGCGGCCGGACTCCGCCTGAGCCAGCTCGAACAGGCGAAGCTCGCTCAACGCGCCGAGAACGAATACGTCGGCGCCCCAACGGGTTTGTTGGATCAGCTGGCCGCACTGTTCGGCGAAGGGCGCCATGCCCTGTTGATCGACTTCCGGGAGGAGAGCGTGCAGCCGGTGCCCTTCGATCCGGAAGCCCACGACGTCGCCTTGCTACTCGTCAACTCGCGCGCCACACACCGGCACGCGGGTGGTGAGTATGCCGCCCGACGCGCGTCGTGTGAACGGGCCGCCGCGGGGCTGCACGTGTCCTCGCTGCGCGAGGTGCAGCATCGGGGACCGGCGGTGCTCGAGGGCGTGATCGATCCGGTGGCTGCCCGCCGCGCCCGCCACATCCTCACCGAGAATCAGCGCGTACTCGACTTCGTTGGCGCACTGGGTGATTCGGACTTCGCCGAAGCGGGGCACCTCTTGACCGCATCGCATGCCTCCATGCGTGACGACTTCGAAATCACCACCGCCCACATCGATTTGATCGCCGACACCGCGGTACACAGCGGAGCGTTGGGCGCGCGGATGACCGGAGGTGGCTTCGGAGGGTGCGTGATCGCGCTGGTGCCCGCGGCCAAGGTCGACGCAGTGGCGGAGTCGATGCGACGGTCAGTGACCGAAGCCGGCTACCCCGAGCCGGTGGTCGCCACGACCCGGGCCGGGTGTGGGGCCGGGCCTAGTCGCTGACGACGGCCCGGGGACAGGCGGCCACCGCCGTGTGAAACGCCGACCCCGCATCGCGCTACGGTAAGAACTTCAGTAACTCACCGGGCGGCATCGGGAAGGCGACATGGGCGAGGACTCGGCGACGAGAAGCAGAGCGCTCGTGATGGGCGCCAGCGGCAACGTGGGCTCATGTGTCGTGCGGCAGCTGGTAGCCCGCAGAGACGACGTCCGCGTGCTGATCCGAAAGTCCAGTTCCACCAAGGGGATCGACGGCTTGGACGTCGAGCGCTGCTACGGCGACATCTTCGACGGCGACGCCGTGGCCGCGGCCATGAGTGACCGTGACGTCGTCTACTACTGTGTGGTCGACACCCGCGCCGAATTGCGCGATCCGGCACCGCTGTTCAAGACCAACGTCGAAGGACTGCGCGGTGTGCTGGACATCGCGATGGGCGCCGAGCTGAAGAAGTTCGTCTTCCTCAGCACCATCGGCGCCATCGCGATCGGTCGCAACGGCCAGCCGGTCGACGAGGACACACCGTACGACTGGGCCGGCGAGGGCGGCGCGTACATCGAGTCGCGCAGACAGGCCGAAGACCTGGTGTTGTCGTACGCCACCCGCGGGCTGCCCGCGGTGGTTTTGAACGTGTCGAATCCCTACGGGCCACCCGACTGGCAACCACGCCAAGGCGCCCTCATCGCGATGGCCGCCACCGGCAAGATGCCGTTCTACCTCAAGGCGGGCTCGGAGGTGGTCGGCATCGACGATGCCGCGAAGGCGTTCCTGTTGGCGGCCGAACACGGGCGCCCCGGTGAGCGTTACATCATCTCGGAGCGCTACATGACGTACCGTGAAATGTTCACGGCCGCTGCCGAAGCCGTCGGAGTCAGGCCGCCGCGGTTCGGGGTGCCGATGGCCGCGTTCCATGCGCTGGCCCACGTCGCCGGCGTCGTCAGCGCAGTGACCAATCGCGACTTGGCGATAAGCCCCACCGGCGCGAAGCTGGTCGAGCTGACGGGCTCTGCCGAGCACGGCAAGGCCACCAGAGAGCTGAGCTGGCACCCCGCGCCCACCGAGCAGTCCATCGCTGAGGCCGCGAAGTTCTACGTCGCGCGCGCCAAGAACCCAAACTAATCCGTCGGGTTACGGCCGCGACGCTCGCGTAAACGGCGCTGACGTGGTCTGGTGGAACGGTGACGTTCCGGATAGCGAACCTTCGCGCAAGCGCCGCCGCAGCGGCGTGTTTGGCGCTGCTCGCCGTCGGCATGCCTTCGGTCACCGCCGCACCGGGCACCGACGAACAGGGCTACGTCGACTCCACGGCCCGATGCACGACGCCGAAGGTCGCGGTCACCTACGGCAGCACAGCGACGTCGCGGGTGGCGATCTGCATGTCCCCGGGCGGTCAGTACGAGTATCGCGGCGTGCGGATCAGCGACGGGGCCAAGCTGATCCTGGCGGCCACGCGGTCCGACGACGGTGCGTACGTCGCCTCGAACGACGGAATCGACTACACGGTGACGGCGAAGACCTTGGTCGTCAGCGCGGGCACGCGCGTCATCCGCGACGAGACATGGGTCGACTTCCACGGGCCCGCATCGTCGCAAGCTCCCGCGGCGCCCGCGACTACGACATCGTCGGCGCCCCTTGGCCCGCCCCTGCCTGCGGAAGAGGGCGGCGGCTAGTCAAGGCGCCGTGGCCCCGTGCGCATCCTTCTTCTTGCCGAAGGGCAGCACGTGCACGACCGCCACGACGATGGCGCCGACGACCAGCCCGATGACCGCGGATGCAGCGGTATTGACCAACCAGGCCAGTAGGGCGCCGACGGCCTCGACCGCGCGGCTCACGTACTCCTCGGCGTGGTGGACCAGGCTGTAGGGCAGGTGCCAGCCGAGGTCGTCGGTCCCAACCAGCAGAATGTGGCCGCCCACCCAGAGCATCGCCACGGTGCCGATCGCCGATAGTGCCCCGAGCACCTTGGGCATCGCGGCGACCAGACTCCGCCCGAACCTCTGGGCGAACCGCGACGAGCGCTGCGCGAGACTCAGCCCGACGTCGTCCATCTTGACGATGATGGCGACCACGCCGTACACCGCAGCGGTGATGACGAGCGCGACGACCACGAGGATGATGAGCCGCGGCCAGAACGACTGGTCGGCCACCTCGTTGAGCGCGATCACCATGATCTCGGCGGACAGGATGAAGTCGGTACGAATCGCCCCGGCCGTCATCTGCTTCTCGGCGTCCTCGCCTTCGGTCGCGGTCGGAGCGGCGTGCGCATCGTGGCCGCGGATCCGACCCCACACCTTCTCGGCGCCCTCGTAGCAGAGGTAGGTGGCGCCGATCATCAGGATCGGCGTGAGTAGCCACGGCACGAACTGGCTGAGCAGCAGCGCGCCCGGAAGGATGAAGATCAGCTTGTTGCGCAGCGAACCGACCGCGATCCGCTTGATCATCGGCAACTCGCGGTCGGCGGTGATGCCGTGCACGTACTGCGGCGTCAC
>Ga0070668_100002602_pt1 | contig 13261 bp, 14 predicted proteins | sample KBSS43metaG_FD_64661 | JGI IMG/M metagenome (GOLD analysis project Ga0070668, IMG submission 64661) | Switchgrass rhizosphere microbial communities from Kellogg Biological Station, Michigan, USA - KBS S4-3 metaG | ecosystem: Host-associated > Plants > Roots > Rhizosphere > Soil ... | reverse complement strand
GCGGGCCTCGACGAGCTGGGCCATGGCCAGCTTCAGTTCGGCGTCGCGATCGGCGAGGCTCTTGAGCAGGGCGTTGAAGCTGTCAGTCAGGCTGCGGAAGAGCTGGTCACGGGCGACCACCTCGACCGGCTCGAAGCCGCCGTTCACCGCAACGTTCCGCATCGCCTCGGACAGCCGCTCGACCGGCGCGATCACCCGATGAGCCATGCCGCGGGCGAGGAACAGTGCAACGCCCACCCCGCCGAACAGCAACGCGAAGGTCAAGGCGACGAACTGCGGAAGCATCGCGCTCAACCGTGGCGTTTCGGCCACAAGCCGCAATTCTCCGACTCGGACTCCGCCGGATCGAACCTCGGCCGCAATCACTTCGGCGTGTTGAGATTGTGAACCCGCTATGGGTCTCCGGTAGGTTGCAACCTGCTGGCCGTGGGCGTCCATCAATTGCGCCGAGATGACCCGTGGCGCGGCCGCCAGCGCTTCCAGCGGCGCTTGCGCGGCGATCCGGTCGCCCCGCGACGCGGCCGGCCCGGCGCTGTACGCCGTCATCTGGGCAAGTGATTGATTGGCGATGTGATTTTGCTCTTTCGCCACCGCCCATTGCTGCAGGGTGAACGTCAGGCACGCCGCCGCGAGCACCACGAAGGTGGTGATCAGTCCGACACCCGCCACCCGCGCATGGAACGTCGCATGATGCGCCGGCCCACGGGAAGAAGGGCCGCTGGTCTCGTCGCCGGCGCTCGCCCACATACCGCTCCCAATACGCGAATAGTCCTAACGCTTCGCTTCCCCACGGGCGCAAATTCGGACCGAATCACAACTGGTGCGCGCAGATGTCGCGGGCTACATCCTAGAACCGGGTGGACTAACCTTAACCGTTGGTTTACGTTCCTCAATATTGCGTTAACAAAAAGGGGTTTCCATGGAAAAGGTGTTTGTCGCTCAGGGCGTGGCGAAGAAGCTTTTCGCCACTGAGCATGCAGTGGACGGCGCTCTTGCCGAAGCCGCTGAACTGATGAGTGAAATGCTGCGGGCCAAGAAGGACGTTAACCTTTCTTCGGTCGTCGGCGATGAAGCCGCTTCTAAGCTTGTCGACGCCATCAAGGCCCTCGGCGAAGCTCGTACGGCGATGGTCGCGGTTCACAATGAACTCAACGACGTGAAGCTGCGCCTCGGCATCCGCACGAAGATGGGCTTCGAAGACAAGACCCTGCTGGCCCAACCGACCGAAACCACCCTGCGCGAAGTCGGCTGAGTTCAACACAGTTGCAATAGATTAACCGATGTTGCGCCCCTAATGAGAGTTGGGGGCGCAATGTCATGCCGAGCTCGCACATAGTTCAGGTTCTCTTGCTGGTCGCGACCAGCGTGTGCCTGCTAGCGCTATGGAAAGGCAGCTCGGCCGAGCGCTTCGGCGCCGCCATCATCCTGATCAATCTGGCGTTCGAGCTTTTCGGGGTGGACCTCATCCCCACCGAGTTCCGCCCGACCTTGCGCCTGGTCATGGACGGGCTCACCGCCATGAGCCTGCTGGGGATCGCCCTGTGGTACGCGAGCCTGTGGCTGGGCGGGGCGATGATGCTGTTCGCGGTGCAGTTCTCGCTGCACTCCTACTACATCGTCACCAACCGGCCGACGGATTACCTGCACGCCGTGGTGAACAACCTGGACTACATGGGCATCATCATCTGCCTTGCGGTCGGGGCCGGGGTCTCCTGGCGCCGTCGGGTCCTGCGCCGCCGCGCCCTCGCCGCCCCGCCGGCGGCCGAGCCGACCCCGCCCAGCCCGCTCGCCTGAACGACGAGGCCCGGCCCGCGGCATTTCACGCCGCGCGCAAACTTTCGCTTGCGTTTGATCGTGAATCCGGGCCTCTGCGCGGCGGGCCACGCCCTCCCAACGGGGCGCTGCTCATCTGCAAGGATGGGAGACATCGCTATGACGACCCCCGCGAAACCGGCCATGCGGCCGGCGCGACCCGAGTTTTCGTCCGGCCCGTGCGCCAAGCGCCCCGGATGGACCCCTCAAAACCTACAGTCTGCAGTCCTCGGGCGCTCGCACCGCTCGAAGCTCGGCAAGGCGCGTCTTAAGGAAGCCATCGACCGCACCCGCCAGGTGCTCGAGGTTCCAGACGACTACCTGATCGGCATCGTGCCCGGCTCCGACACCGGCGCCGTGGAAATGGCCCTGTGGTCGATGCTCGGCCCGCGCCCGATCCAACTTCTCGCCTTTGAGAGCTTCGGCAAGGACTGGGTGACCGACGTCGTCAAGCAGCTCAAGCTTCCGGCCGAGACGCTGGAAGCGCCCTACGGCCAGCTTCCCGACCTTGCGAAGGTGCGCAAGGACGCCGACCTGGTGTTCACCTGGAACGGCACCACCTCGGGCGTGCGCGTGCCGAACGGCGACTTCATCGCCGCCGACCGCGAGGGGATCACCATCTGCGACGCCACCAGCGCCTGCTTCGCCCAGGCGCTCGACTGGGCGAAGCTCGATGTCGTCACCTTCTCCTGGCAGAAGGCGCTGGGCGGCGAGGCCGCGCATGGGGTGCTGGTGCTGTCGCCGAGGGCGGTGGCACGGCTGGAGAGCTACACCCCGGCCTGGCCGATGCCGAAGCTGTTCCGCATGACCAAGGGCGGCAAGGTCAACCTGGAGATCTTCGAGGGCTCGACCATCAACACGCCCTCGATGCTCTGCGTCGAGGACTACCTGGACGCGCTGAAGTGGGCGACCGAGATCGGCGGCCTCGCCGAGCTCACGCGCCGCGCAGACGCCAACCTGGGCGTGCTCGAGGCCTGGGCCCAGCGCACCGCCTGGGTGGGCTTCCTGGCTGAGGATCCTGAGATCCGCTCCAACACCTCGGTGTGCCTGAAGGTCATCGACCCGAAGGTCTGCGCCCTCTCCGACGACGCCCAGGCCGACTTCGCCAAGAAGCTGGCCGCAGCGCTCGAAAAGGAAGGCGTGGCGCTGGACATCGCCGGCTACCGGGACGCCCCGGCGGGCCTGCGGATCTGGTGCGGCGCCACGGTGGACGCGTCCGACGTCTCGGCGCTCACCCCCTGGCTCGACTGGGCCTTCGCCACCGTCGCCGCCGAACTCCAGGCCGCTTGAACCCTGCGCCTCTCCCCCTCGATGGGGGAGAGGCGAGAGCGGGGGTGCAGGCAAGGCCTCGGTGACAAACCGATCTCGGCGCCACCTCGACCCTTCCCGATCCCAACGGCCACACCCCATCCCAACCCTTCCCCCATCCCAGGGGGAGGGGCTTCTGGAGAAGATCAAAATGCCCCGCGTCCTCATCGCAGACAAATTGAGCCCCGCCGCGATCGACATCTTCAAGCAACGCGGCGTCGAAGCCGACGTGAAGACCGGCCTGTCCAAAGACGAGCTCCTGAAGGTGATCGGCGACTATGACGGCCTGGCCGTCCGCTCGGCCACCAAGGCCGACAAGGACGTAATCGCCGCCGCCGCCAACCTGAAGGTCATCGGCCGGGCCGGCATCGGCGTCGACAACGTCGACATCCCCGCCGCGACCGCGGGCGGGATCGTGGTGATGAACACCCCGTTCGGCAACTCGATCACCACCGCCGAGCACGCCATCGCCATGATGTTCGCCCTGGCCCGCCAGCTCCCCGCCGCCGACGTCTCCACCCAGGCCGGCAAGTGGGAGAAGAACCGCTTCATGGGCGTGGAGCTCTACGCCAAGACGCTGGGCCTGATCGGGGCCGGCAACATCGGCTCCATCGTCGCCGACCGCGCGCTCGGCCTGAAGATGAAGGTGGTGGCCTACGACCCCTTCCTGTCTCCGGAACGCGCCGTGGAGATCGGCGTCGAGAAGGTAGAGCTCGACGAGCTTCTGCACCGCGCCGACGTCATCACCCTGCACACCCCGCTGACCGACAAGACCCGCAACATCCTGTCGGCCGAAAACCTGGCCAAGACCAAGAAGGGCGTCCTCTTGATCAACTGCGCCCGCGGCGGGCTGGTGGACGAGAAGGCGCTGCGCAAGCTCCTGGACGAGGGCCACGTCGGCGGGGCGGCCTTCGACGTCTTCGTGGAGGAGCCGGCCAAGGAGAACATCCTGTTCGGGGCGGAAAACTTCATCGCCACGCCGCACCTGGGGGCCTCCACCAACGAGGCGCAGGAGAACGTCGCCCTGCAGGTGGCCGAGCAGATGAGCGACTACCTGCTCACCGGCGCGGTCACCAATGCGCTGAACAGCCCCTCGGTCACCGCCGAGGAAGCGCCGCGCCTGAAGCCGTTCATCGCACTGGCCGACAAGCTGGGCGCCTTCGCCGGCCAGATGGTGGACTTCGGCATCAAGACCATCGACATCGCCTACGAGGGCGAGGTGGCCAACCTGAACGCCAAGCCGATGACCGCCGCGGCCCTGGCCGGCGTCATGCGGCCCATGCTGGCGGAGATCAACATGGTCTCGGCGCCGGCGGTGGCCAAGGAACGCGGCATCATGGTCTCGGAGTCCAAGCAGGACGAGAGCCCGATCTACGAGAGCCTGATCCGCATCACCATCACCACCGAGAAGGGCAAGCGCTCCTTCGCCGGCTCGGTGCTGGCGGGCACGCCGCGGGTGATCGAGGTCAAGGGCATGGATCTCGACGCCCCGTTCGGCCAGACGATGCTCTACGTCAACAACCTCGACAAACCCGGCTTCATCGGCTCGCTGGGCGCGATCCTGGCCGACGCGGGCGTCAACATCGCCACCTTCAACCTGGGCCGGGTCGCCGCCGGGGAGGACGCCATCGCGCTGGTGGGCGTCGACCAGGAGCCGAGCGACGATCTGCTGACGCGCATCAAGGCGTTGCCGCACGTAAAGGAGGCGCGCACCCTTCGGTTCTGAATGGAGGGTCCGCTTGCTCGTCGTCGGGAACTACGTCTCGCCCTATGTGCGCAAGGTGCTGGCGTGCCTCGCGCTCAAGGGCGCCACCTACGAGATCGACCCGATCACGCCGTTCTACGGCGACGAGGCCTTCGAGACCCTCAGCCCGCTACGCCGGATTCCCGTCCTGATCGACGGGGATCTGGCGATGTGCGACTCCTCGGTGATCTGCCAGTACTTGGAGGAGCGTTATCCCTCGCCCGCCCTGCTGCCCACCGACCTCGCCGCCCGCGCCCACGCCCGCTGGCTGGAGGAATTCGCCGACAGCCGGATGGGCGACGTCTTCATCTGGCGGATGTTCTATCCCTTGACGGTGGGCCCGGCGGTGTGGGGCGAGCGGGGCGACCCGGACGCCGTGGCTCGTAACCGCGAGACCGACGCGCCGAAGGTGCTCGACTATCTGGAGCGCCAGGTTCCGGCCGACGGCTTCCTGTTCGGCGAGATCGGCCTGGCGGACGTCTCGCTGGCCGCCTTCTTCCGCAACGCCGCCTTCGTGCGCTTCGAGATCGGCCCCGGGCGCTGGCCGAACACCGCAAGCTTCATCGCGCGCGTCCTGGATCACCCGGCTCTGGCGGCCCTGCGTCCGTTCGAGACGATCTGCCTCAGAACCCCCATCGCCGGCCACCGGGGCGCCCTGAAGGCCGCCGGCGCGCCAATCAGCGACAGGACCTATGCCGCGGACGCGCCCCGGCGCGGCGTGATGCCGATCTGACGGCGGGCGCGCCCTGCGGCGCTCAGCCGTCCTCCTCGGGCGCGCCCGCGCCGTTGAAGGCCAGCGACCCGAGACCCAGCAGGCGGCGCCCGTCGCGCCACAGTTCCGCGCCGCGGTAATGGGCGTTCTCGTCCAGCATCCGCTCGGCGGTCGCGCGGGCCGCATCGTCGTCGTCGTCCGTCGTCAGCAGGTGCAACGTCGGAATCCCGTAGCGGTCGTCATCGAAGTAGATCTCGAAAGTAGGGCGGCTCGGCGATTCCATAAGCGACGGCGTCGCACCTGAAACCCACGGATCGTCCTCTGGAGCGTCGTACATTCCTGGCGAGTCAGTCCGCATGCACGGGACCATAATATGAGCTGTCAACATCACCACTCAATCTATCATTCAGGTCCCGTCGATATTCAAGTTAACTAATCATTACCTTCAAATCAAGTGCTTATATTTCCGTCATTATTAGACATCACCGCAAAATGACAAACTTCAACACTGTATGTCATGGCTGCAGACGGCGCAGGGAACGCCTTAGCCGCAAGCTGCGTTTTATGAGTAAGTGGCGCCTCTTGACGTTTTTGAGGGGCTTTCCCAACTGACTGTTTATCTGTCTCTTGCTCATGGAGGGTCACCGTGTCGGACATCAATCGCGGCGAGCGGCTTCAGATCATGTTGACCGATGACGAGCTGGTGGCGCTGGACGACTGGCGGTTCGCGCAACGGATGCCGAGCCGCGCCGCGGCGGTGCGGGAGCTGTTGCGCCTGGGCCTCAACGCGGAAGGCGTCCCGCTCAACGACGGCCGCACCAAATCGAAGGACTTCGGCATCACGAACGGCTCGACGCCCGATGGGGCCACGGCGGAAGAGCCGGGCGTATAGCCCGGTCGCCGCTCAGCGGCCCTTGAAGGCCGCCGGACGTTTCTCGCGAAAAGCCGCGATCCCTTCCAGGAAGTCCTGTGACTGGAACGCCTCGAGCTGGGTGGTCGCCTCCACGGCCAGATAGGCGGCGAACGCCTCGCGCTCGGCCAGCCGCAGCAGGCGCTTGGTGAGTTGCGCCCCGCGCGGCGTGTTGGCCAGGCGCAGGGCGAAGGCCCGGGCGTCGGCCGCGAAGGTCTCCGCCGGATAGACGCGGCTGACCAGGCCGATGCGCTCGGCTTCCTCGATGGTCACCCGGCGGTCGCTGAACAGGATCTCGGCGGCGCGGGGCTCGCCCACCGCCCGCGGCAGGGTGAAACCCAGGCCGTAGTCGGCCGCCACGCCCAGGTCGGTGAAGCCGGCCTTGAAGAAGGCGGCGGAGGACGCCAGCACCACGTCGCCAACCATCGCCAGGCCGAATCCGCCGCCGGCCGCGGCGCCGTTCACCGCGGTGATCACCAGCTTCTCGGCGCCGCGCAGCGCCTTCACCCAGGTGTGCGCCGCCGCCATGCCGTCGAGCACCGACTGCGGGTCCGGCGGACCCATGCCGCCCACGTCGCCGCCGGCGCAGAAGGCGCGGCCCGCGCCGGTGAGCATGATGGCGCGCACGCCCGGATCGGCGACGACGCGCGGGACCTCCCGCGTGAAAAGCTGCAGCATCGGCCGCGACAGGGCGTTCAGCCGCTCCGGCCGGTTGAGGGTCAGCACGGCCAGGCCGTCCGCCACCTCCACCCGCAGTTCGTCGCCCTGTTCGCTCATCCGCGATCACCCGCGGCGGCCTTGGGGTCGTAGTGCACGACGCTTTCCTGCTCGCGCGCGTCGTTGCGGGCGACGATGGCCACCGCCGGCTCGGTGTCGCTGAGGTTGAAGGGCTGGTGCGGCAGGGACGCCGGAATGAACAGGAAGTCGCCCGCCTCGTTGACGACCTCCTGGGCGAGACCCTCGCCGTAGCGGGTGAGGACGCGGCCCTTGATCAGGTAGATGGCCGTCTCATAGCCCTCGTGCAGGTGCGGCGTCGCCGACCCGCCGGGCGGGATCACCACCATGTTCATGGAGATGCCGCTCGCCCCGGCGCTCACGTCGGAGACGCCGAGGAAATAGGGCAGGTTCTGGCGGGTCATGACCTCGCGGTCGGGCCGCACGGTGACGATCTCTCCGCTCATGCTTTCCTCCGGGCTGCGCGCCATCCTACGACGCGCCGAAAGCCCGCTCAATCGAACGGCGGCGTCCCCAGGCGGGCGATCTCGTAACCCCCGGGATAGGTGGGCGTCCGGCGCGATCTCGGCGCTCGGGTCCGGCGATGCGGCGATCTCTGCTCTGTCGTCCATGACTGTCCCACGCACGGGTGTAGTCTCGCCGGATGGACGAGGCGCCCGACCGCTGTGAGATATACCGCCGCTTCAAGCGGCTGGATGCGGCCTACCGCGCCGGCGACCTGGCGGGCGTGAAGGCGGTGCTGGGCTGGCCGCAGGACTTTCCCAATACGCCGCAGCCGATGGAATGTGCGTCCGGCGACTGGCCGCTGGTGACGGCCATCACGCTCAGCCCCCTGCGCTTCATCCGCCAGCTCCTCGACCTGGGGGCGGACCCGAACTTCGAGGCGCTGGACGGCTTTCCCAGCCTGATCGACGCGCTGGACGCGCCGCGGCCCGACCGGGTCGAGGTCATGGCCCTGCTGCTGCATTACGGCGCGCGCACGGACCAGCGCGGCTTCAACGACTGGACGCCCCTGCACTACGCGGTCGTCCGCCGCAACCTGGCGGCGGTGAAGCTGTTGATGGAGCACGGAGCCGATCCGCACGCCCGCACCCGCATCGACGACTGCACAACCCCGCTGGAGGACGCCGTGGCGGCCGGCTTCGACGAAGCCGCCGCCCTGATGCGGGACCGGCCCGCGGGCGGCTCACTTATTTCGTGATAATTAGACTAACGTGAAATTGTTGCGCTCCGGCGATTTCGTGTTAACGTCACTCACATGAAAAATATCGCCGATGCCCAGAGCGCCAAGCGCGGCTACCGCATGACAGCGCGCGCCCACGCCGCGCAGGCCGCGGGAGATCGCATCCTCGGCGCTTTCACGGACCGGCTGCGGGACGGCTGGTTCGACGAGATCCGGCTGGAGGACGTGGCGAACGCGGCAGGGGTGAGCGTGCAGACCGTGATCCGCCGCTTCGGCGGCAAGGATGGCCTGCTGGAGGCGGCGCGGGAACGCCTCGACCGCGAGGTCCGCGCCCGCCGGGTCATGCCCGCCAAGGGCGTCGCCGCCGCGGTGGGCGCCGTGCTGGCGGACTACGAGGAGGGCGGCGACCTGATCATCCGCGCCCTGGCCCAGGAAGAGCGGTATCCGGCGATCCGCAAGACCACCGACTACGGCCGCGCCGGACACCGCAGTTGGCTCAGCGAGGTTTTCGGAAGCGACCTTGCCCCCCTGCCCGTCTCCGAAGCCGAGGCGCGCCTGGACGCGCTGGTGGTCGCCACCGACGTCTACGTCTGGAAGCTGATGCGCCGCGACATGCGCCGTCCCCTGCGCGACGTCCAGGCCCTGATGGAGCGTTTGGTCCGCACCGCCCTGGCCGACCCCGATCCCGCCAACCTGTGAGGCCGCTCATGACCCAATCCCCCAAGCGTTTCCTCTTCGCCACCTGGGAAGGCGGCGGCTCCATACCCCCGGCGCTGACTGTGGCGCGCAAGCTGGTCGACGCCGGCCACCATGTCCGCGTCATGAGCGACCGTTGCAACCGGGCGGAGAGCGAGGCGATCGGCGCGGCTTTTGTTCCGTGGACCCGCGCGCCCAGCCGGCCGGACCGCAGCCGGGAGTCCGATCCCCTGAAGGACTGGCAGGCGGCCAGCCCGCCCGAGGGATTGATGCGGGCCATCGACGGCATATGGGCCGGACCGGCGCTGGCCTACGCCCAAGACGTCATGGAGGAACTGCGCCGCGAGCCCGCCGACTTGGTGGTCACCAGCGAGATGCTGTTTGGCGTCGCCGCTGGCTGCGAGGCGCTGGGCCAGCGGCAGGTGAACCTCGCCGCCAACATCAGCCTGTTCCCGCTGCCCGGCGTGCCGCCCCTGGGCTCTGGCCTCACGCCGGCCCGCACCGCGGAGGAACGGGCGCAGCACGCACAGGCGGCGCAACAGGTGATCGGCCTGATGGACCACGGGCTGGCGGCCCTGAACGCCGCGCGCCAGACACTGGGACTGCCGCCGCTGGCGCATGTGGTGGATCAGCAGAAGAGCGCCGAGGCTGTGCTGATGGCGACCAGCGCCGCCTTCGACTTCGCGCCCGACACCCTGCCGCCCGGGGTGCAATACGTCGGCCCCCAGCTCGACGAGCCGGCCTGGGCCGAGGCGCTGGATGCCGACCTCCAAGGCCCAGGGAAACGGCCTCGGGTCGTGGTTGGCTTCAGCACCACTTTCCAGAACCATGCGGCCGTGCTGCAGCGCGTGGTCGACGCCCTCTCCGACTTGCCCGTCGAGGGCGTGGTGACCCTGGGCGAGACCATCCGGGCCGGCGAGGTGACGGCTGCCGCCAATGTGTGCGTGCTCCGCAGCGCGCCGCACGATCTCCTGATGCGCGACGCCGCGGTGGTGGTCACCCACGGCGGCCACGGCACTGTCTGCCGGGCCCTGGCCCACGGCAAGCCGATGCTGGTCATCCCCCACGGCCGCGACCAGAACGACAACGCCGTGCGCGTCACCGCCCGCTCCGCTGGCCTCGCCCTGCCGCCCACCGCGAGCACGGCCGAGATCCGCGCGGCGCTGGCGCGGCTGCTCGACGACCCGACGTTCGCCCGGGCGGCCGCCGGCCTGGGCGAAGCGGTGGCGCGCGACGTCGCCCGTTCGCCGGTGGTGAAGATCCTGGAACGCCTCGCCGAGGCGCCGGCGCAGCAGCGCTGCGCCTAGCAGGAAGGCCGGGTCGGCGACACGCACCGAAGTGCAGGTCCCCCTGGCTGGACCGCCTAGAGCTGGACCGCCGCCGCGGCGGCCAGCAGGAAGCCAGTCTCGAAGGCCTGTTCGACCGCGCCGGCCACGTCGCCGGTGTAGCCGCCGATCAGGCGGCGGGCGGCGAGCGCCGGCAACAGGGCGGCCAGCACGCCGCCGGCGACGCAGGCTGCCGCCACGCCCGGGGTGAGCGGCATCAGCGGCGCCGCGCCGATCGCGACGCCCACGCCGGCCTCCCAGGCGCGTACGCCCCGCGCGGAAGGCCTTACCCTCGAGGCGTCGGGGTCGGCCGCATAGGGCGTCACGACCATCATCAGCACCGCCGACGCTCGGCCCAGGCCATGGGCGCCCAGCAGAACCGCGGCGGCGGCCAGCGGGGACTCCACGGCGGCCAGCGCCAGGACCTTGGCGGCGACCACCAGGCCCAGCGCCAGGGCGCCGAACGTGCCCAGCCGGCTGTCCTTCATGATTGACAGCTTCTGCTCGCGGGTCTGGCCGCCGCCCAGCCCGTCGGCGGTGTCGGCGAGCCCGTCCTCGTGGAAACCCCCGGTGATCGCCGTCCCGGCCGCGACGGCGAGCAGGGCCGGCAAGGCGCTATGCGGCCAGAACTCGCGGGCCATGAGCAGGACCGCAGCGCAGATCCCGCCCACCAGCAGGCCGACCAGCGAAAAGTATCGCGCCGAGCGGGCCAGCCGGTCGTCCCGCCAGGGCCGCAGCTCGGGAACCGGCAGGCGGGTCAGGAACTGTGCGGCGCAGGCGAAGCGGCGGAGTTCCTCGACGATCATGCCGGGCCGACGACCTCCGCCAGGTCGGCGACGTCGGCAGCCAACCGCGCCGCAGCGCGCAACAGGGGTATCGCCAGCACCGCTCCGGTCCCCTCCCCCAGCCGCAGGCCCAGGTCGAGCAGCGGCTCCGCGCCGATCGCCTCCAGCATCACGCCATGGCCGCGTTCCGCCGAGCGATGGGCGAAAATGCAGAAGTCGGCAAGGCTCGGCTGCAGGCGCACGGCGGCCAGCATGCCGGCCCCGACGATGAAGCCGTCCACCAGGACGGGCGTGCGCAGCGCCGCGGCCCCCAGCGCCGCGCCGGCGATGGCGGCGATCTCGTAGCCGCCGAACTGGCGAAGGACCTCGAAGGGCTCGGTCGCGTCGCTGCGGGCGGCGGCGCGCGCCAGCACGGCGGACTTCCGCGCCAGGCCCGCGGCGTCGTGGCCGGCCCCCGCGCCGATGCAGTCGGCCAGCGGCGCGGGCGCCAGGCGGTGCAGGACGAGGCTGGCGGACGCCGTGTTGCCGATGCCCATCTCGCCCAGGGCCACAACGTCGGCGCCGCCGCGCACTGAGGCCTGGGCGGCGTCGAAGCCGACCTGCAGGGCGGCCGCGCATTCCTCATAGGTCATGGCCGGCTCACGCGCCGCGTTGCGGGTCCCGGCCCGCACCTTGGCGGCGGTGAGCGACGGATGCGCCGGAAGCTCGGCGGCGACGCCCACGTCGACCACCCGGACCTCGGCGCCCACCGCGGCGGCGAAGGCGTTGACGCTGGCCCGGCCCGAGAGGAACAGGCCGACCATCGCCGTGGTCACCGCGGAGGGATAGGCCGAGACGCCCTCCTCGTTCAGGCCATGGTCGCCGGCGAACACCAGCACCGCCGCCTTGTCGACGCGCGGGTCGGCGCGGCCCTGGATCAGCCCGAGCCGGACCGCCAGGTCCTCGATCCGGCCCAGCGCGCCGGGCGGCTTGGCCTTGCCGTCCACCAGGGTGCGGAGCCGCTGCGCCAACTCGGGGTCGTGGGGCGCAAGCGCCGGAGGCGTCCAGGCGGCGCTCACGCGGCCAGCGCCTTCAAGCCGGCGATACGGGCGATCGCGGGAATGTCGAGGGCTCCCTCCAGGATCTCTGCGATCTCGTCCAGCGCCTGGTCCACGACCGCGCCGTGATCAAAGCCGGAGGAGGTCGCACCCAGGCCGTCGACGAACGCGCGCCGGAATGCGCCGGCGTTGAAGAGGCCGTGGACGTAGGCGCCCTGCACCCGCCCGTCGGCCGAGACCGCGCCGTGCGGCCCCTCGCCGTCGAGCTCCAGGAACGGGCGGGCGAGCCCCGCGCCGGTCGTGCGTCCCACATGCATCTCGTAGCCCTCCAACCGGGCGGGGGCGCCCGCAAGGCGGCCGGCGACGGCCTCCAGGGCCTTTTCGCCGGTCAACACCGTCTCCACGTCCAGCAGCCCCAGGCCCGCCGCCTCGCCGGGCGGCCCCTCGATCCCCCGCGGATCGGCGATCCGGCGGCCGAGCATCTGGTATCCGCCGCAGATCCCCAGCACCCGCGCGCCGCGGCGCACGTGGCCGGCCAGGTCGATGTCCCAGCCCTGGGCGCGCAGGAAGGCGAGGTCGGCCAGGGTGGCCTTGGTCCCGGGCAGGATCACCAGGTCGGCGTCGCCCGGCAGCGGCCGGCCCGGCGGCACGAAGCCGAGGTCGATGTCGGGCTCCAGGCGCAGGGGGTCGAAATCGTCGAAGTTGGCGATCCGCGACAGCATCGGCACGGCGATGCGCACCTTTGCGCCCCGCCCGCGCCCGCCCGGTCCTTCCAGCACCACGGCGTCCTCGGCCGGCAGGCGGGCCGCCGCGGCCAGCCAGGGGACGAGGCCCAGGTCCGGCCAGCCGGTGTGGGCGGTGATGGCGGCCCGGCCGTCGTCGAACAGCGCCGGGTCGCCGCGGAACTTGTTGATGATGAAGCCGCGGATCGCCGCCTGGTCGGCGGCGTCCAGCACCGCCTTGGCGCCGGCCAGGGCGGCGATCACGTGGCCGCGGTCGATGTCGCCGACCAGC
>Ga0070668_100002592_pt1 | contig 13288 bp, 9 predicted proteins | sample KBSS43metaG_FD_64661 | JGI IMG/M metagenome (GOLD analysis project Ga0070668, IMG submission 64661) | Switchgrass rhizosphere microbial communities from Kellogg Biological Station, Michigan, USA - KBS S4-3 metaG | ecosystem: Host-associated > Plants > Roots > Rhizosphere > Soil ... | reverse complement strand
CGGCCAAGGCCGGCGCGGCGTGCTCGTCGGCGGTCAGCGCGAGAATCCGGGCGAGCTCGATCGGGTCGATCAGCGTGGCCGCGGCGGCGATCGCCCGGGGCGCGATGGCCGCGGCGGCCGGCAGCGCCCGGGCGAACCGGGTGAACACCTCGACCACGGTGGCGGCGGGGTGCGGCGGGGTGCCGTCCCGGCCGAACAGCACCTGCCACCACCAGCCGAGCGGGCCGCCGGCGGCGATGTCGCCGGCCAGGCAGGCCACCAGCTCCGCCTCGTCGGCGAACAGCACGGCCGCGCAGCCGGCCGGGATCGGCCCGGCCGCGGGGCGGGCGGCGAGGCGGGCGACCTGCCGCAGGTCGACGCCTTCGACGCGGGCCGGTGAGCCGGTGACCGCGGCGTTCACGCGGCGGACCACCAGGATGGCAGCGGCCGTCGGGCCGGTGTCGGGGTCGAGGCGGTCGAGCGCGTCGAGTACCCGGTGGCGCGCCCCGCCGCCTCCGGGCCCGGTGTACCGGACCCGGCGTACGACGATCCCCGGGCCCGAGGGAAAGGAAACCCGGCTCACGTCCACAGCCCCTTCCCGGTGCGGTCGATCCACCGGATGCCGCGCTGCCGCTTGGCGAACAACAGGTACGGCGCGACGGCCTGCCCGTCACCCGACAGCACGAAGAACACGTTCAGCAGACTGGACGCCGTCGCGACGGGTTCGTCGTACCAGGACCGGCGGATCATGAAGTCGACCGTCTCGTGGTCGACGACGCCGACCCGGACGCGGACCCCGGCGAAGAACGTGCCGGGGTCGACGCCGCCGTCCGCGGCCGTGTCGGCGAGCAGTTCGAGCACCTGCACCGCCAACTGACGGTCGAGGGGCTGGTCGGCCGAGCCGGCCCGGCCGCCGAGCCGGGCGGTGAGCGCGTCCACCTCGGCCCGCAGCGCATCGATGTCCTGCGTCATCAGGCGCAGCTGCCGGGACAGCGCCCCGAGCCGGCCGGGTGCGGTCTCGTCGATCCCGGAGCGATGCAGCCGCAGCAGGCCGTCGATGAGTTCACCGTGCACCGCCGGCGCGGCGGCCGGTGCGGCCCGCTCGCCGGGGGCACGCGCGACCGCCAGCAGCGACCGCACCGCCGCATTCGGGGCGAACGGCACCAGACCGGCCGGGGGCAGCAGCGGGAAGACGTCGACGGCCTTCGCCGCCGTACCGGCCGGCGTCGCGAGCAGCCCGGCGAGCTGATCCTGGAACTGCAGGAACCGGGCCTCGCCGTCGGCGATCCGGTCGTCGCCGACGACTTCGGCGAGGGCGACGGCGCCGGCCGGGCGAACCGGGCGGCGACGGGCCGACCACAGGTCCACAAAGCTCAAGGCCTGGCCGTCCCAGTCGAACACGGCGAGCGGCAGCTGGCCGGGCGTCAGGTCGGCGAGCAGGTCGATCCCCCGATACGGCACCGGAGCGGTGAAGCCCGACATCGCCAGGGCCTCCAGCGACGCCGACCCGAAGCACCAGTGGGCGAGCAGGTTGCGGCGGTTCGCCGGCGTGGTCGTCGCCGTGAAGCCGTCCAGCCGGATCGCGCTGAACATCACCTCCTCCACCTCCCAGCGGCTTGCGCACGGAGTGGGCAGGTCGGCGTTCGGGCCCCCTTGCGCGGGCACCTTGCCGGCGAGGCTGCTCGCCGGGCACATCGACAACACGTACGCGCCCGCGGTCGGCGCGCTGGTGGTGCTGTCGGGCGGCCGGCAGTCGGCGAACATCGACCCGCTGCCCGGCGTCGAGGACGTCACCGCTGTCAGGTCCAGGGCGGCCGGCGCGTCGAGGTGTACTGCCGTGCCGCCGGGCGAAACTCCCGTCCCCGGCGACACGTGCAGCACCGAGGCACCCGGCGAACCGGTTACCTCAAGCCCCTGGGCGACGCCGCCGCCCAGCGCGATCCCCAACCACCGGTCGCGGGTCAGCCCCGCGTCGTGTCCGGAGGTCAGGTCCTCGGCGGTGAGCAGCCGCCCGTTGACATAGTGCGGCCGGCGCAGCCCGGCCGGGCTGCTGCCGCCCACCACGATTCGCGTCATCTTCCGGACTCCTCACTGCTTGTCGGGCAGCCGTGCCCACAGTGCGAGCAGGCGGCCGCCTTCCTGAGCGTCTTCGACGACCACGCCGAGCGAGGCGGCGTAATCGATCACGTTGCCGCCGAACTCGCTCAGCGAGATCCTCTCCAGCCGCACGAGCACCCGGAGGTAGGGCGACTTCCGCCCGCCGTCTTCCCAGGTCTGCCGGTCGAGGTTGAGGCGGAAGACGTTGTGCTGCACGCCGGCCACCTGGAACGGGATGTTCACCGGGGTCAGCGCGGATTCCACCTCGGCCAGCACCTGCACGGCGTCGTCCGGTAAAGCCTTGACCCGTTCCCGGTCGATGTTGGCGACCTTGTCGACGTGCCACCACAACTCGATGCTGGGACGACCGGCGTCACCGGTGACGGTGACCAATTCGCGGACCGGAAGGGTCTTCGGCGGAACCTGCGGCGGCGGGGTCGGCGCGACCTCGTGGTGCAGGACGAGCAGGTCGCCCCGCCGGTCGAGCAGGTCCACGCCGGTCCGGGGCAGCCAGGTGAGCAGCGGTATTTCGATCCCGGCGCCGGCGTCGCGCACCCGCAGCCGGGTGAGGTCGAGGCGGAGATCGAGCAGTTCCCGGTCGACCAGCGGCGCGCCGCCCGGCGGGCTGAGCCGCGTGGTGCCCGGCAGCGGCCCGGGTGCGGTCGCGAACGCCACCGGAGCCCCGCCGTTGCGGCTCACCTCCACGGTGCCCGGCAGCACGAGGGGAAGCGGCAGGTGGGGCCAGAGCAGCAGGCTCCGGGCGGCTCCCGCGCCGGTCTCCGACACCGACGCGAATTCCAGCAACGGCGGGGCCACCGGGCGATCGATGGGGCTGCCGGCGAGGACGGTGGTGACCCCACCGCCCATCTGCACCAGTTCCTGGATGAGCTGGGCCGGCGCGAGGTAGGGCCGGCCCTCGTCGTCGGGGACGGCGAACGCGTCGATCGCCGGGTGGGCGCCGTCGAACGAGGCCGCCGGCACGACCGTCAGGGCGGACAGCAATATCGTCGCCTCGCCGTCCGGTCGTACCAGGTCCGGTTTCAGCGCCGGGCGCACCTCGGTGATCCAGATCGTCAGCAGCCGGTCGAGCGCGGCCCGGGCGTCGCGACGCGGCAGGATCGGCGCCGGGGGCAGCGGCACGCGCGGCGCGGGCGCACCGGGTGCCAGCGCACGGACGTGGTCGGCGAGCACCGGTTCGTCGCTTTCCAGCGGCGAGCCGTCGTGCAGCTCGATCGGGAGCAGCAGGTCGGCGAGGGCCCGGACGCCGTCCCAGTGCGGCATCGGCGGCGGCGCCCAGCGCAGCGAGAGGTTCCACGAGTCACGGATGCGCGACGGCGCGGTCACGTCGTCGTCGCTGCCGCACGGGTTGCCGGGCAGCGGCACGAGGGCGTCCGGGCAGGACGAGTACTCGGCCACCACGTACAGGGTGACGTCGCCGGACGGCCGCAGGTGGGCCTGCAGCGGCGACGGCTGCTGGTGGGCGGCGGCGTCGGCCTCCTGGGCGGCGAGCCAGGCGCCGACCCGGGCGCACTGCGCGGTGCGGATCACCACCGGGCGGCCGTACTGGTCGACCGCGATGCCCGGCTCGACGCGCACCTCCACCTCGGCGGGGTCGGCGACCGGCCGGGCGGCGGTGACGTGCAGCCCGCTCGCCGTGCCGTAGCCGTGCAGGGCGCGGGCGGCACGCTCGTCCCGCTCGCGGAAGTACAGGTCCTCCTGCTCGAACTCGTCCACGCCGAGGACCAGGCCGAACTGGTAGTTGACCCGTAGATCGGGGCCGATCGCGCCGGTCGACACCGGCACGCAACGCTGCATTACGTCGGCCATCGTCTGTTCTCCTCGTGGGCGGGGCGGAACGGGGCTTGGCGGGTCACAGGGCGGGGAACTCGCCGAGTCGGTCGCGGTCGGACACGACCCGGTCGGCGATCTCGAAGGGATGGCGGGGGCTGAGGTAGCCGGCCGCGAGTTCGGTGTCGCCGAGCACGATCGGGCGGAACACCGGACTGGCGCCGACCAGCGTGTCGATCCCGAGCCGGGCCTCGCCGACCACCAGCAACCCGCGGTACGAACGGATCTCGAACGACGCGTGGGCCGGGCGGGCGGCCTGCACGATCCGGGCCACCATCGCGGCCCGGTCGGGGTCGAGCCGGGCGGGGATCAGGACCCGGAAGCGGTGCGGTGCCACCGGGTCGACGATCCGCGCCGGGTCGTCGGGGCGGGGGCCGGCCGCGAAGATCACGTCTTCGTCGAGCGAACACCCCAGATAGAGCCGCAACAGGCTGCGCAGGCCGCCGAGCGTCCCGCGGGCGCGGTACATCCGGTCGACGTGGCGCAGCAGGAACCGGCGCCGGGTGGTCGACCACGCCGGCTCGAGGGTGAGCCCGACCCAGGTGGCCAGCCAGTCCAGCGCCCCGGGCGGCGTGGTACGGGGGTCGGCGAGCATCCAGGCGTGGTCGATGCGGGCCTCGTGCTCGGTGAGCAGGCCCTCCATGTTGGCCAGCATGCGCTCCAGGAACCGGTCGGGCTCGTCCTCCTCCTGGTACACCCGGGGCAGGTAGGCGCGCACGTACGAGAACCGGGGATACCAGACGCGCAGGGCGCGCAGCGCCGGAGTGGTCCGGCCGGTGCCGGACAGGACCAGCCGGAGCTGGGCGTACCGGCCGGTGACCTGCTGCAGCAGCAGTTCCCAGGTGCCGACCCGGGGCGAGGCCGGCCGGTGGACCAGCGCCCACGGATCGTGCCACGGCAGCTCGCTGCCGCCGCCGCGCAGGTACGGCGCGGGTTGGTCGGCGAACGGCAGCCGGTCCAGCAGCGCCGGATCGTCGGTGGCGCGCACCCCGACGCCGATCGCGCAGCCGTCGGGAATGTCGGCGTCGATCATGACTCGATGCCAGACGCACCCCGGGGTGCCGCTGTCGAGCGGCTGACCGGCCACCGGGCGGTCGGTGAACGAGGCCGGGGTCCGCAGGGTGGCACCACGCTCCATGTTGCAGACGGCGAACGGCTCCAGCGGCACCCACCGGCCGACCGCGTCGTAGTACACGTCGCCGCCCGCCGCGACCAGCCCCTTGGCGTCCCAGCTGCGCATCGGCAGTTCCTCGGGTTTGTGGTCGAGGGCGGGCGGCCGCGCCGGGTCCAGCCGCAGGCGGTAGGCCTCGGTGCCGGAGGTGGCCGCGTCGGCCACGTACAGCAGCGGGCCCGGGAGCGGGACCGTGTCGTCCGGCCCGCCGCAGGCCAGGTCCTGCCCGATGACGTCGTGGACGAACGCCGGCAGGTCCGGCCGGGCTGGGTCGAGCGCCTCCACGGTCAGCGGCAGCCGGGCCCGCACGCCGGTCGGGGTGGCCGGATCGGCGACCACGATCGCGGACGGGTCGGCCGGCGGCCGGTCGAGGACGAGCACGACGCCCGGCCCGGCGGCGATCGCGATCGGATCGATGACGGCGTCCGGGCCGCCGGCGGGGAGCAGATGACCGCGCGGCATGACGCGGTCCGGCGAACGGCGGCGCGGCAGCGAATCGTCGGCCGGTTGGAAGCCGTCCGGCGGTCCCGGCGCCACGTCGGCCACGAGCCGCCAGTTGTGGTCGAGCTCCCACCAGGTACGGCGGATCCGGTCGAGCACGAGCACCCCACCGGCCGGCGTCGCGGCGAGGTCGAACGGGGTGACCGCCCGGCCACCGGGCCAGCGCAGCACGAGCGGGCCACCGCGGGCGTGCAGGTCGAACACCAGCAGCCCGCCCGGTTCGTCGAGGAGGCCGACCGCGAGGCGGTGGCCGGTCGTGACGGCCAGCCCGGCGAGGCGGGCGGTGCCGGTCGCGGCCGGCGCCCCGGCCGCCCGGAAGCCGTCGGCCGGGGCACACTCGTACGCCAGGTCGGTCAGGCTCCACCAGGTGGTGGCGGTGCCGCCGCCCGGCGCCAGGCGGACGATCCCGCGCGCGTCCGGGGTGATCCAGTACCAGCTGCCGTAGCGGTCGCGATCGGCACCACGGCGCTCGTCCGGGCGCCGCAGCGGGCGGGTGGCCGGGTGCCGCGCGACGGCCTCCCGGTGCGCCAGGCGCAGCGAGCCGGTCGCCGGGTCCCATGCGAAGTCACTCGGGCGATGCACGCCGTCCTCCTGCAGCACGGTGCGTTCCGGCCAATCCGGGTCGTCTTCGGCGCAGGTCCGCCAGTCCGCCTCCCCGGCCAGCAGGTGGAACCGGCCGCCTTGGCCGTCGGCGGAGGACACGAGGCCGGACATCGGGGCGGCCATCGTCAGCACCGCCTCGGGATGACCGGCACGGGCACCCGGTTCGGCGCGGGCAGGCTCGCACCGATCAGGGTGAGCGGGTCCTCGGGCGGCCCGGTGCTGACGAAGACGGTGGCGTGCGGCAGTTCCAGCCCGGTGAGCGTGACCTCGGGCAGGTCGCTGGTGACCGTGCCGTCCCGGCCGGCCGCGAGGCGCAGGCCGGTCACGTAGCGCACGCCCGGGATCCGGGTCACCGCGGCGCCGAGGTCGTCGGTGCGTACGCCCGTTCCCAGCGGCCAGCCCGTGGGGCTGGCCCCGGTCTGTTCCACCGAGATCCCCGCCGCGGCGCCGGCCGGGATGCCCAGCCCGCCGGTGAGCGGCGACAGGTAACCCGACACGGCCGCGCGGACCCGCCGCTCGACCTCCTCGCGCACCTCGCCGGGCATCAGCGCGATGCCGACCGACACGATCACCGGCACCCAGCGGGCACCGCGGACGAAGACCTGGGTGGTGAGCAGCCGCCGCGGATCGAGCCACGCGCACACGGCCGTGAGGACGTGCGGGTCCACGGCGGACGGCGGCGCCGGGGCCAGCGCGTCCGCTCTCGGCACCACCAGCACGGTCACCGCGCCGGCCGCGTCGGCCCGGTCGGGCACCGTGCTGGCCGGGCGCGGATCGAACAGCGGAAGCACGTCCACCCGGCCGAGGTCGACGCCCGGGGTACGCAGCACGATGTCGCGGAAGTCGGCGGCGGTCACCGCCCGGTCCCGGTGGCGCAGCCACGACGGGATGGCCCGTTCCCCGTCGGCGACGCTCTCCCCCGCCGCGCCTCCCCAGGTGGCCAGCGGGTTGCGCACCTTGACCCCGGCGGGCAGGCCGTCGGCGACGTTGACGGCGTCGATCGGGACCACCCCCTGCCGGCCGCCGCCGTGCTCGTAGCCGGCCCGGATCGCGCTGTGCAGGGGCGGCCGGAAGCCGTGCAGCCCGGACCCGAAGCTCACCACCCCGGCCTCGGCGTCCACCGAGTACACCCGGTCGTCGGGACCGGCCGCGAACAGGTCGTCGGTGCGCTGCCAGGCCTCCCAGGCCCCGGTCGGCCCCTGCACCTCGATCAGCGGCACGGCGTCCGGGTCGCTCAGCAGCACCGGGGCGTTCGCGAGGCGGTACCGCTGCTCAGGTGCCCCGGTGCCGACCCCGACCCGCTCACCGTCGACTCGCACCGCCTGGCGGACCCGGACCGCGTTGACACCGACCCAGGAGATCGCCGCCCGGCCCGGCCCGGTGCCGCCGGTGCCGGTGGCGCGCCGCCGGATGCGCAGCCAGGTGACGATGCGGGCGGCGACGCTGCGATCCGGCACCACCGGCGGGTGGTCGCCGGTTCCCTCGGTGCTCGGGTCGGTGTCCCACGGCCCGGTGAGCCGGTCGAGCGCCGGGAGCTGGACATCGAGCACACCGGCGCGGTCGAGCACGTTCTCCGCGTAGGTCACCGCGAGCCGCTGGTAGGTGGGCGCGCTGCCCGGCCCGCCGGCCTCGACGAGCAGGCCCGGGTCGATGGGTCCGGGCACGGTGCGGCGGGGTTCGAGGCTCCGTCCGTCCTCGGTCGTGGCGGGGTGCACGCCGATCGTGAGCGTCGCGCCGGCCACCGTCGGCCGTTGCTGGGCGACCGCGGCGGCCGGGTCGTTGCCGGCCGCCCGGACCGCCGCCGCGCTGACCGCGATCGCGATCCACAGTGCGCCGTCGACCGGGCCGGCCGTGGGGTCGGCGAGGTCGACCACGGGCAGCGCGGCCCCGGTGGCCGGCGGTTCGAGCTCGACCGGGTCGTAGAACGCCAGACCGGCCGTGGCGGTGCCGAGGAACGGTTCGTGCAGGCGCTTGAGGTGTTCGAGCGCGTCGGCGTCGAGGTCCGTTCGCGGCCGCTTCCAGTACACATGAGCCTCCACCGGCAGCACCTGCACCGTGCGGCGGGTACGGAACGGCACCTTGCCCGCGCGCACCACGGCGCCCGCCGGGACGGTCGTGGACTGGCCGTCGACGCCGAACGTCACGAATCCGGTGGCCGGGGTGGCGGGTTGCAGGCCCATGCCGAGCAGGGTCAGGAAGGTGCGCCGGGTCGCCTCGGGAATGCGATTGCTGCGGTACGACAGGTTGTCGGCCAGGAACGCGAACAGCTGCAGCAGGGTGATGCCGGGGTCGCTGTCGTTGAGGTTCGTCCACTCCGGAGTGCACACCGGTACCCGGGCCCGGACCTCGCGGTACAGGTCGTCGAAGTTGCGGTCGTCGAGGTTCGGGACGGTCAACGGCATCGCGCTCAGCTCCGCAGGGTGGTGTCGACGCGGCCGGCGGCACCCGACGCGACGAGCGTGTACACAACGGTGATGTCGACGGCGCGGGGGTCGGCCGGGTTGACGGCGACGCGCACGTCGTCGAGGGCGACCCTCGGCTCCCAGGTGACGATCGCCCGTTTGACCTCCTCCTGGATCAACCGCAGGGTGGTGAGGCTGTTGGTGTCGTACAGGTAGCGGTCGATTCCGGCCCCGTACCCGGGCCGCTCGACCCGCTCGAGCCGCGCCGTCCGCAGCAGTACGCACAGCGACTCACGCACGTTGGCCTCGCCCTCGGACACCGCGAGGCGGCCGTCGAGGCCGACCCGGATCGGGAACGAAAGGCCGCGTCCGTAGTGGTCGGGTGCCGGGCTCATGGCTACGACCGCTTCTTGGGGACCGGGAAGCAGATCTTCAGGAACGGCAGCCACCAGAACACGATGTTCAGCAGGATCAGGAAGATGAACATCACGATGAAGGCCACCAGCATGATGATCTGCAGGGAGAACGAGCAGATCATCCCCAGCTGCCAGCCGCCTTCCGGGCCGGGCGGCTCCTCCTTGAGCATCTTCGGCGTGACCCGGTCGAGCATCCGCCGCAGGGACGGCGGCATGTCCATCGCCACGCCCCGGTTGAACCGGCGCAGGTGCGCCGGGTCGGGCAGCTCGATGCGCACCGGCCGGGCCGGTGCGTCCGGGTCGTACACGCCGGCGAAGCGGACCACGGCGGACGGTTTGGACAGTACCGGTGCGCACGGCTCGTGCTCGTACACCAGGCGCAGCACGTGCCGTTCGCCGAGCACCGCCGGGTTGTCCGGGCGGGCGACGACGGCCCCGGCGAGCTCGGGAGGCACCCGCTGTGCCTTGCCCGGCGCCTTCGGGTCGGTCAGCGCGGCGATCACCAGTCCGCCGTTCGCGGGGCCGGTTCCGCCCATGGTGTCGACGTATCCGGGCAGCCCGCCGGGCGGGCTGTGCACGTCGTACCGGACGGCCGGTTCGGCGATCGCGCCGCCGGTCACCAGCGGCATGTAGTCGGCGAGTTCCTTGAGCACCGTGCCGAGCTTGCGGGGTGCCCCGTCGGCGAGCACGTTGACGTCGAGGTGGGCGCGCAGCGCCTCGGCCGGCGAGCCGGTGGTCAGGGTGGTGCCGGCGACCAACGCGGTCAACACGGCGGGCAGGTAGGTGCCGAGCCAGTCGCGCAGGTCGAGCAGCAGGTACAGGGACGGCTGGCGGATGTCGACCCCGAGTGCCGCCTTCGCACCGATGTCGGCCCACGGGCCGGCGACCCGCAGCCGGAACTCCATCACCCGGGCGTCGTCGGCCACGGCCCGGTCGGGGTCGGCGGTCAACGCGCCGACCGGGTCGGCCAGCGGCTGCGGCCGGGCCGCCGGCCCGGCCACCGGGACGTATCCGAAATGGACCTGACGGTGGCCCGGGGTGTCGAGGCCGAGCAGGTGGGCGACCGGCCCGGTGGCCGACGCCGCACCGACCGGCACGGCGTGCAGAGGATGCTGCTCCTCGCCGGCGACCGGCGCGGTGGGGTCGGGAGCGGGCACCCAGGTGCCACTCGCCGCCAGCCACGCCTGTTCTCCGCCGGTGCCGGTGAGCCGCCGGACGACGAAGCTGACCCGCTGGCCGCGCGGCGACACCGCCCGGTCGGGCAGGCCGACCCGCCGGCAGACCAGCGAGCCGACGACGAGGTAGTAGCGGTGGTGCAGCGGCCGGAAGAGCACGAGCGGGTCGGCAACGGTTCCGCTGCCTCGGCGGGGGGCCAACGCGGCGAGGCCGCCCGGCCCGGCTGGATCCCGGCCGGACATCAGCGCCAGGAACGCCGGGATGAATTCGTCGTCGGCCAGTTCGGCGAGCCAGGGCCGATCGAACCCGGGCCGGTCGACGCCGACGGCCGGGTCCTCCCACAACGGCGACGGGGTGAGCCACAACAGCGGCTCCCGATGGGGCGGGGCGGGGGCGAGTACGGTCATCGGTACCTCACCAGATGTTTCCGGCGCCGGGCGTGTACGCGGCCGACACCACCGTGTTGGTGATCAACGTGTCGCATTGCACGACGCCGCTGAACTTCGACATGGCGGCGTCGACGGTGACCATGGCCGCGTCCACCTCGGCGGAGGTGGCCTGGATCTTCACGGTCGCGGCGGCGACCACGGTGATCCCCGCCGCCTCCAGCTTGACCGAGTTGCCGCCGGCGTCCTCGACCGTGACCGCCGGCGGGTTGTCGTCGAGGCGCAGGCGTTGCCCGCCCGGGGTTTCCAGCAACAGCGAGACGGCACCGGCCGAGTCGTCGAGCGTGATCCGCACGCCGGCCCGGGTGAGAATCGTCCGCTTCGGGTTGCCGCCGGTCATCTGCTCGGGCGGCTGGTCGGTGCCGTTCCACATAGCGCCGAGCACCACCGGGCGCCGGGGGTCGCCGCCCTCGAAGGCCACCAGGACCTCATCCTCCGGGTCGGGCACGAACCACGTTCCCCGCCCGCCGCCGGCCATCGTGGTCGCCACCCGGGCCCACGTCTCGTACCGGGCCGAGCCGGTGTCCGGCGACCAGGGCAGCCGCACCTTCACCCGGCCCTGCCCGTCCGGGTCCTGGTTGTCCGTGACGATCGCGACGTGCACCCCGGGCCAGCCGGCGGACGGGCCGGAGAGCTCGTCGGCGATCGGCCGCAACCCCTCGATCAGTACGCCGCTCACCCGCCCACCCCCGCCCGCTCGACGTCGATCTCGGTCCGGTAGCCCGCGGCCCGGTCGTAGCGGTGGGTGACGCCGGCGAGCCGGTAGGAGCCGTCGAACATCACGCCGAGCCCGGCCAGCGACACCGACCGGCCGGCGCGCAACGCGGCGAGCCCGTCGGCCACCCCGGAACCGGTGACGAAACGCCGGGCCCGCTCCCGGTACAGCCCGCGGGCGACGGCTCTCGCCTCGGCGGCGGTGACCGCGCCGGGGAGGGTGGTGGTGGCCGGGCGGCTGCCGAACTTGTCCGACAGCAGTCCCCCGCCGCCGTGGTCAGCACCGAGGTCGTTGCCGAGCGTCGACTGGTCGGCCGATTCGAGCACCGCCTGCTTGGTGGCCGGGTCCCAGCCCGCCACCCGCTGCTCGGTCGCCTGCAGCGCGAGGTCGGCCAGGACCCGGAAGGAGAGCAGTTCGCGCCCGTGACGCAGCACGATCTCGTCGTCGGTGCGCCGGCCGACGTGCAGCGTGCGGCCGTCCAGCCAGACGTCGGCGGCCAGCGGCAGGGCGCGGTCCCGCAGGAAGCTCAGGTCGCTCTGGTTGAGCTGGCACAATGCGGCGTGGGTGGGGCCGTCGAGGTCGATGTCCGGGGTGAGACCGTGGTCGGCGGCGATCCGCTGGACGACGTCGGCATCGCTGAGATCCTCGAACGTCCGGGTACGCCGGGTCATCCGCAGGTCCTGCAGCCCGTCCTCGGCGAGCACCACGACGGTCGGTCCCGCGTCGGCGGCGTACTCGGCTTCGATGCCGGTGATCCGGCCGGAGAAGATCGTCGACCGTTCGTCCGGGGGGCCCACCGCCACCTCGACGGTCGCGCCGAAGTCGAGCACCCGGCGATCGGCGAAGACGTACCCCGGTCCGCCGCCCGCGACGCCCCAATTGTCCAGCCGGATCTCGCAGCGCGCCAGACCGCCGGCCGACTCCTCGACGGTCGCCGCCACGAGGAGGTCGGGAACCTCGTCGGGCACGGCACCGTCGATCTTGACCTCGGGTGCCGGGGTGTAGGTGGACAACGACGACGGCATGGTGGCAGCTCCCTGTCGAGTTCAGTCGGCCCGGACCCGGGCGGCGCGGCGGGCGACCGTCCGCCAGGCCGCCGCGATCTGGTCGGTGGCGATCCGGACGGGCGACGGGACGGCCGGCGTGGCCGCCTCGGCCGGTGCCGGCGGCTGCGTGTCCACCAGTTCGAGCTGATCGATGATCACCGGCATGGCGGTCCTCCCGTGATTGCGTTCATTGCCCCACCCGCAGATCGAGTACGGTGCCGGGCGGGATCAGGCGAGGGTTGTCGATCCCGTTCGCCGCCGCGACGGCCTTCCAGGAGACCCCGGCGCGGGCGGCCAGGGACTGCACGGTGTCGCCGGCCGCCGCGACGGTCAGCGGCGTGGTGCCGATCCCCGCCGACGCGGACCCGCTGATTCCGGCACCGGCACCGGCGCCGGCACCGAAGGAGGCCGACGCCGAGCCGCTGACACCGGCGCCGGCACCGAAAGAGGCCGACGCCGAGCCGCTGACACCGGCACCGAAAGAGGCCGACGCACCGAGTGAGGCGGACGCACCGAGCGAGGCGCCGGCGCCCGAACCACCCGCGCCGTCGGCGGGACGGCTGTCGCGGTCGGCCAGGCCGCGCAGGGTCAGCGACACGGTGGCGCGCAACGGCACCCCGTCCGCGCTGAACAGGTCGATGGTCTCGCTCAGCGACTCGATGTAGCCGGTGAAGACGAACGACCCCCAGGCGAAGCGCACGGTGCGGCCCACGGCCGCGTTCGAGGTCCGCGGGCGGGACAGCGCCACCAGGACCAGCGTCCGTTGGCGCACGTCGCTGCCGTCGCGGGAGCCGTCGAACAGCAGCTCCATCGACAGCGAGGTGGTGTAGCCGGTGATCTGGCGGGGCACGGCGGTGGTCTCGGTGGCCGAGGTCGTCGTGCCCTGGG